>Ga0114922_10001422_pt1 | contig 22781 bp, 19 predicted proteins | sample AartaG_FD_100975 | JGI IMG/M metagenome (GOLD analysis project Ga0114922, IMG submission 100975) | Deep subsurface microbial communities from Aarhus Bay to uncover new lineages of life (NeLLi) - Aarhus_00045 metaG | ecosystem: Environmental > Aquatic > Marine > Oceanic > Sediment | place... | reverse complement strand
GGGTTTATTGAGAAAAAAATCCGAAAGACCTTTTATATAGCTAAGAAATGTTTCTCTCATGACTGTTTATCTGTCTGCTCATTATAACTTATCTTGTTACAAGGGTAAAGTAACAAAAGATCATGTAGATAGATATCAACAAATTATAAACTGGTTTGCAGAAGAACCTCAATTCAAAGGAACGATTTCCTTTAATTCTTTGTTTCTTCAATCAATAATTTGGGAAAATGAATCTATACTACATGACATATCCAAACTTTGTCATGCCAATCAATTAGAAATTTCTGGATCAATGTATTCGAACTATGTTCCATTTTCCTTAGATTTTGAGAATGAGATTCTTAAACACCAAATAAAAAAGTCCTCTGAGATATTGAAGGAAATCTTTCCAAATGAATACATAAAGGGTTTTTATCCCCCATTTAGTGTGTTTGATAGTCGAAATATAGAATATCTTATGGATGAATCGTATCAGTATATAATTGTAGATTGGAGCATTCTAGATAGAGCATTAAATAAAGAACCAATTGGAGCTATACATCCAAGTTTTTCTAGGGTTTTCAAAATAAAAAACAAAGACATTTATGTATTTCCTTCTTTCAATTTAAGAAGTGTATATAGACTATTTCCTGAATTATATGAACAGTATCTTAATTCAGGAATAATTGATGGTTTAACAGAAGCAATTCAACAAGGTGATGAAATATCTAAAGAACGAGGAATCAATCTTTTTGGTATTTTAACATTCGATCTTAATGATTTGAGATTTCCAGCATTTAGATCTGACTTCAACTTTGATAATTATTTCATAGAAAGTAAAAAATTACTCAGTCAGCCTACGAATTTTATCAAACCTTCAGAGATTATAGATAAGTTCGATGTTCAAGAAATCGATTTGAAATATTCTTTACCCTACGAAATGATATTTTCTGCTGAGAGCATATCTTCAAATGATATCTCTCCATGTTGTGAAAACCTGAACAAACTAGTTAAAGAAAACTTGAACAGAATAAACAAAATGAAGGAAATTATAAGTGCTATAGAAAGAGAGGATAAACAATTTTTAACTAACCTAGTTAATTATTCTTGGAATTATTTACTTACTAATATACACAATACATACTTCTCACAATTCATTGAACCAATTAAAGGAGTAAACATTCTGGACTATCGTAATATCTGGAACAGCATTAATCATCTGAGATTAGTAGAATTTATAGTGAAAAGTTATACTAGAGAAACTACCACAAAAACTGGATTTCAGATATTGGATCCTATCTGCGGAGACATGATATATCAGAATAAAAAAATTCTCTGCAGTTTTCTTCATAGAGGAGGTTCAATAAATAATTTAGTAAATCTTAGTGATGGTGAGTTTATAGTTTCTTCACCATCTCCTAGATTAAGTATTAACCATATAACTCAAGAACCTAGCTTTGGATTGATGTTCGATATAGTTTCCAAAAAATTCAGTGGGCAATATAATTTATTCAATGAAGGTTATGTGGCAAGCAGAAAAGAACTAAATGATGGTGTTCAAATTACACTTAGTACTTATGCATCAAATGATATAGTATTGAAGAAAATTTTCACAATTACAAACAATTCAAATAAAATAGGTATTAACTATAATTTTGAAAACAGAGGAATACTCAAAGAAGAATTTACTCTCTATAGTCTGTCAAAGTTTAACTTAGGAGATTACACAAAGCCTATTTTATCAAAAGAGGATATTCTTATTGAGAAGAAATCAGGATCAAATGATACGGTGGTTTTGGAAATAAAGAATAAGAACTTAAACTCCAAAATCAAAATAACTTCACCTCAGGAGATTGAATTTCTTACGAAGAAAAGTTTTCGTAACCTGGAACTTACCTCAAGAATGAAAATCCCCGTCTTAAACTTTAAAGAGAAAAAAGACTTTGTTTTTAGTTTAGAAGTTGAATAGAAAAATAATATAGGATGAAAGTATAATTTACTTTCCATTTTTCCTTTTATTTAATACATAACCTGTCACAAAGAGAGATAGAAGAACAGCTAATGTTGCATATGGTGTTGTCGTTGTTGGTGTCTCAATTACTAACTCAACAATGTAGGTGATTGTTGAATTAAACTGATTTCCAGCTTTATCTTCGACCATTATAGTTATGTTATAAGTTCCATCTTCAACATAATTATGGAAAGCAAATGACTCATCTGTTACATTCTGAACTATACCATCATCCCAGAAAATCCATACTCTACCTATTCCAGCATAAACATCATTATAATCAAAGTATATCTCAACATAACCATCAGTTATTTCAGAATCATTTGAAGTGAAATCTATAATATCTAAAATGGGTTCTTCAAAGTCGAGATAAATCATTGTAGAAATTGAATTATTCACTAGTATTGGAACATCATTAACTCTTGTCATATTGACTGAAATAAATAGCGTTGCATTGTAATCTCCTGTTAGTTCAGGGAAGATATGAATACTTGTGTTTGTTCCAGGATCATAGACATCTGTAATTGGTGTTCCATCATCATAATCCATTTCTGCACTGTAGAGAACTCCACGAGCAGTATCAATCTCATAATAAAAGGTTACATTAACATCGTTTGTATATGTGTTATTCACCGGATATAATTTTAGCTCTGGAGTTGAATCATAAATATAGATCAATTTCATTGATCCACCAGTTTCATTGTAATATGAATCATAATAGAGATTAAATCCTTCATAATAGAGAAGATTTCCAGAAGATAGTGACCCAATTGAAACAAGATATTCTCTTATTGTATCATTATTCCCATGAATGTTTTCTAAGGTATAGTTTTGATCAAGTGTTGCTGAAACTGTGGTAAGTGGTACAATTTCCGTGTCATTTTCTATGCTTTCAGTAACATAATAACTTATTCCGAATTCTTCAATATCAGTTGAATTGTATGTTGTAATGTTAAATTCAATGTTATCCAAATCAGTTATTTTGTCATCTTGGAGAGGTTTAGATTCGAAATAAAACCCATTTGTGATCATATATACTACTAACTGAGTTCTTACTTCATTTATTCCTCCCCACATATCCCAACCATAAGAATTATTCGCACTGAAGAAAATTGTTCTTTCTGTAAATTCAAATGATGCGTTATAAATTACTTGACCATAAGTTTCATTCCCTTCTTCATAGTCCATTTCAATGAAGGTTACATCTTCAGTGAATACGCCTAAAGAAGCATCTGTTATTGTATCTCTGTATGTTGATAATGCTAATGTAACAGTATCGTTTTCGTTTGCGCCATATGCGACGTAACGAATTGTAATCGTATTATTTGTTTGATTACTTGGTGAATAGAAAACATAATCAAATCCTACTGAAGTTGCATTTGTAATACTTTGAAACTCAGGTGGTGTTCCTTCTTCTGTAACATAAAGATAATGCCATGGTCCTAAATGATTGAAGTTTTCTAGTACTTCATATGTTCCATTGTTGATTTCACCAATCCACGCATATCCTTTGAAAGATGTTAAACTTGTTAAGTTAAAAGATCCAGTATAATAAGAACGATCAACTTGAGAGTTGGAAAAGTTCAATGAAATGCTAGTTGCTGGTGTCAAAGTCAGATTTGAACCTGAACCAACTATTACTACACCACTTATGTCAACTAAGCGATCAACAGAATACTCAACTGTAATCACAGTATTATTAGGGAAGTTTATACCTTGAAAATCCCCAAAACCTTCAGCTACAAAGCCTTCGAAAATAGGTTCTGTAGAAAGAGCTGCTTGAGTTACTAAGTTCAATGATCCAATTCCCATTGAGAGGGTAATGAGCAATATAGTTACTAAGGAGTATATTTTTTTGTTATTCATAACTCTTCACTTTAGTCTTGCTTGGTAAGGGTAATTAAAGCTATTTTTATGCTTTATGTATTATGTTTTTTGTTAGAGTGCCTTTTTATTCATTCTGATATGTAAATGGATCAAAGACAACAAATGAAACTGAGCAACCATGTTTTTTGGTGATTTTCAAATTCGAGTTTATAATTTTGAATCCAGAAGAACCCCATGAAGAATCGATATCTGCTTTTCTCTCACGAACCATTGATTTTACACCATCTAATGCTTTAGTTTTTGTTTCTTCTAAGAACTCTCCCTTGCTTTCAAAAGCCAATATGCAAGGAATTTCAAAATCATTGACATTTACATAAATCTTTGCTAGTGCAATACAAGTTGAAAGGTTCTCATCAGTGGACCCACATGAAAGAGATTTAACTACATGTATATTTGCACTGAAGGGAATTATTGAAAGTTTATCATTGAGGTTCACATAGGTAATTCCTTTTTCTTTATCAATTTCAGGACTTATTTCGATAGCAGGAGGTATTGAGGATACAGAAATGTGATTCTGATATCCCAATCCTGAATTCATGTAAGCCTTATCAATTGCATCTAATTCCGATAAATCTGATTCACCTATACCAGATGTAACCCAGAATCTTGTTGGTTTACTCATTTTCCAATGAGAAGGTTTTAACAGATTATATATAATTGTCGAAAAGGAATAAAATAACGAGTTACACGCTTAAAAGAATACTTTCACAAAAATATATATATTGATTCATTTTCTTCTTCATTACCAAAAGTAGCATGGTTATTAATATGGAAAATCTGGAAAAATTTTTTGAAGAAAAAGGTATAGAGTTCATTCAATTCCAATTTACTACAGTTCTTGGTGAGCTAAAATCTGTCGAATTTCCTGCAAATATATGGGATAGTATGAAAGAGGGAACAGGAGTAGACGGTTCATCTTTAGGTTTTTTGAAAACTGAACAAAGCGATATGAAAATTGTTCCAGATTTCTCAACACTTTGTATCTTACCTTGGGAACCAAGAGTTGCAAGGTTTATCTGTGATGTTTACGACAATGATGGAAATCCTCATCCTACTGATCCAAGACACATTCTCAAGAAAGTAATTAAGCAAGCTAAAGATCAATTTGGTTACGAATATAAAACTCGTCCAGAATTCGAGTGGTTTTTCCTTGATTATGAACTTGATCCATTTGAAGAAGGTCAGTATATGGATAATCTCCCAGGTGACGAGCTTGGATATCTTCGGCGTAATATAGCAAGCGATATGCTTGAAGTGGGAATAGGTGTTAAAACCATACATCATGAAGTCGGAAGTGGTCAACAAGAGATTGAATTAGTAGCTCTTGAAGCCTTGAAACAAGCTGATAACACACAAACAGCTAAACTGATCATAAAGGCTAATTCTCTTTTTAGTGAGGTTATTGGTACATTTATGCCTAAACCTTTCCCAGATCAACCTGGAAGCAGCATTCATATTCATCAATATTTGACTAAAGGAGATGAAAATATCTTTGCAGACAAAGAAAAGGGAATAAGTGATATCCTTCGATATTTTGTTGGAGGAATTTTAGAACATATTGATGCAATGACTGCAATTTTCAATCCTATAACTAATTCATTCAAAAGACTAGTTCCAGGTCATGAAGCTCCCGTATATAAATCATGGGGAGTAGCTAACAGAACAGCTCTAATACGAGTCCCAGGTTATGAAAAAAGTGCTCGAATTGAATTCCGTGCAACAGATGGTGCCACAAATATCTATCTAGCTTCCGCTTTACTTCTTGCTGCAGGTTTGGATGGAATAAAAAATCAAACTGTACCAATTGAACCAACTACAAGAAATATAGAAACTTTAACTGATGAAGAGAGAGCAAATATGAGAATCACTCCTTTACCTAGTAATCTATCTGAAGCTCTTGATTATTTTGAGAAAAGTGATTTTGTAAGAGAAGTTTTGGGTCAAGATATCATTGACATATTTCTTGCAGTTAAACGAAAGGAATGGGAAGAATATACAGAAGCAAAAAATATTAGTGAAGAAGCTGAAATAGAGTGGGAATTTAGTAAATATCTAGATAGAGTTTAAACATAAAATCTAGCTTCATTCTTATTTTTTTATTTTTAATAAGGTAACGTTAATAAGTCATGTAATGCTAATTAGAAGTAACTATTTGGGGTGTTTCAATTGAGTTATGAACGAGAAGATATAGTTGATTTAGACTTCCATGAATTGGATCTTCCAACAGTAACTTTATCGAAAGCAAAAAAATCACAAATAGTTTCACAGCTCTATTTGTATAGAGAGATTAATCTAAGAATGTTTTCTGAGCAATCAGGGATTCCTAGAGGAGCAATAAAAGATTATTTACAAATACTTATTCAAGCTCTTATCCTTAGGGGATATTATAGAAAAGATAGATTTGTTCTAGCATCTGCTTATAGGTATCCTACTGTCAATCCTGGAAGATTAAGCAATATCAGGAAAAATCTGCTAGGAATACTTGCTTGTAATAAAAAAATCGAACTTAATCTTCTTCGTAAAATCTTGAATATTTCTTCAGATGAATTAATATCTCATCTCTTGTTCCTCACTATCAGAGGATTATTCATTGGAATTTTGAAAAATCAAGAGATTCATGTTCAAAACATTTGGACTCCTCCAGAAAAAGTGAAAATTAGTTCAGATGATACTTTTATCATTGGAACATGTATGCTACTACGAGATGCAGATTTAAATAAAGTTGCAAAACTTACTGGCTTCAGTAGAAAAGATGTTTTTGACAGAATAGCTAAACTAATGTTATACAGAAAATTAGATGCTTCCTTTGAAGTTACTGGAGGTATTGTTGGTTCTGGTAAAACTAGTGTAAACGTCAAAAAATATCTAATTGCACCTCGAGCTCTACCTGTAGAAGCCCTGCAAGGTGATGAAAGAGCTTTAGTAGGTTTTACTCTTTTGAAGAAAGAAGTAGATATCGACGAATTAGCAAAGTATATTGACAAAGAGGAAACAGAAGTAACAAGATTAGTAGCATTCTTAACAGCAAGAGGTACATTTCAGTTTATTTTCAATGAAAACAACAAGTTAGTACCTGTGGTTTTTCCAGATACATCACCAAACCAAACAATTGAAGAAATGGCTTCTTTGTCTTTTTTCAATTATGAAGCTTTATTCGGGTTGTTATCAACACAAGATAGAATGCCTCTAAGAAAATTAGCTGTTCTGATGAATAGGGAAGCTGATGAAGTTCTAGAAGGAATTATGAATCTATATCTTGAGGGATTTATTACATGTACTCTAAAGGGTACCACAATATATGTTGATAGTCTAAAAAGATATAGTCGAACTCAGGAAGGAACTCTTGAGAGATGGGAAAAAATTGTTTTGGGTATGATAATAGCAAAATCATTCATCACAACCAAAGATATAGAAGATGCACTTGGTATAGATAGAAATCATGCTAAGGAAAGAATGTATGGATTTTATGGGAAAGGTTTGATTAAAGGAAGCATCTCAGGAAACAAACTTGAACCTGACGAGATTCCTATTTTCCCTCCAATGGTACAATTAGATGATCTTCCAATTTACTACCAAGAAATATTCGGATATATTCTTTCAAACACTAGGGTATCAGTTAAAAATATCATGAAATATTGGGAGAAGACACTTGTTGCATCAAAGAACATTGTTTATGAATTAGTGGGATCAGGCTTGATGAATATATCTCTTCGTGGAAATACCATAACTTTAGTTTCAAGCCAGAAATTTTTACCGAATAAACAACTAAATGAACTTGGTGAAATTTATACGAAAGTAGTAAACGAAATTGAAAAGTCAAGAAGAAAAAAGGTAAAACTTACATCAATTGCTGATACTGTAGGGATGTATCCTCTAGATCTGTTTAAGCTTTTGAATCAATTAATCTCTCATGGATATTATAAGGGAAGAGTAACTTCAGCTTATTTTGAAAGAGCAGGGAAATTAGTGTTACCAAAAGGTAAGAATTACTGTTTAAATTGTGGACGTGTAATAAGAGATTCAACTGAACCCTGTAGTAATTGTAGACAATTACACCAGAAATGTACTGTATGTCAGGGGTTAATCAAGAGAGGAGATAGAATATCAGAGTGTCCTACTTGTAACAACGTTGCACATGATGACCATATGGAACAATGGATGAGAATCAAGTCTGAATGTCCAATATGTAAAACAAGAGTTTCTAAAAGAAATCTTAAGAAGTATGCAGCTTAATAAATGAATTAGATGGAACTTCATAAGATTCAAGAAGAAGTATTTGATTTCTTAAATGAAAGAGGATGGTTTAAGTATTCTGCAAATGATGTTCTTATTCATTTGTATGAAGAATTGAGTGAAATAGGAAAACATCTGCTATTCAAATCAAAATATAAAGAAGAAAGTGGCCATTCTAAACCTGCTGAAGAAGACTTACCTAGAGAATTTGCTCAAGCTTTTTCTTTATTTCTTCAACTATGTATTCTTCAAGAAATTGATTTAGAAGAAGCTTGGAAAGAAGAAATCAAAATCATGAAAGAGAGATTCCCAATAGATAAATAAAAGAAGTATCTTAGGAGATGTACATAGATGAGTGTCAAGAAAAAGAGCAAGCCAAGGACCAAAAAAACATCAAAAAAGATTTTTGTTAATGTAAGAGATGTTTCCAAAAGTTATCAGATGGGAGAGGTTGAGGTTCAAGCTCTGAGAAATGTGTCACTCTCTTTTAAAGCTGGAGAAATTGTTTCAATTGTTGGACCTTCTGGAAGCGGTAAAACGACTCTACTAAATGTAATTGGAGCTCTAGATTACGTTGACTCAGGTTCTATAAGCATCAATGGTAGAAAGTTAAGTTCAATGAAAGATAAGGAATTAAGTTATCTTAGAAGAGACACTATTGGCTATGTTTTTCAGAATTTCAATTTACTCGAAGAGATTAATGCAGAGAAAAATATTGAGATGCCATTAATTCTTGCTAATCTAGAAAAAATAGAGAGAAAGAAAAGAGTCGAAGAACTTCTAGTGAGTGTAGACCTTATCGAGAGAAGATCACATAATCCTGACCAACTCTCAGGAGGAGAGCAACAGAGAGTAGCAATAGCTAGAGCATTAGCAAACAACCCAAAATTATTACTTGCAGATGAACCCACAGGAAATCTGGATTCGAAGACAGGGAAAAAAGTGCTTAAACTGCTAATTGATCTTAGTAAGATTCAAAATAAAACACTAATTTATGTTACTCATGCAGAAGATTCTGCTATATTAGCTGATAGACAGATTCATATGAGTGATAGTAAAATAGTAAAAGATTTTTCCACAAGCAAATAGATATTTGCCTTCATTCTGTTACAGTTTTTGAAGCTGTTACATAAAAAAGCTATTAAAATGATTGATATCTGTAAAGACAATTGATAACTGATTAGGGTACTAAGATGAGCTATAGACGTTGGTTTTTCAAACACATTTTGAAGGAAAAATTAATGTCTACAATATTGGTTACTTTTCTCATAATTTTCATTGGTACTGTGTCAGTTACTCCTTTATTTATTGGGGATATTTTTAGTGAGTTAGCTAAAAAAAACAGCTCATTCAAGGTAATAGTAAGTACAGCATTATTTATTGCAGGAGCGGGGATAATCAGAGCTGCTGCTGATTTCATCCAAAGTTATGTAAATGAAGTATTAGCTCACAAAATCACAAAAAATGTAACTGAAGAATTCTATAAAGGAATGCTTGAAAAAAGTCAGGAATTTCATGATCGAGTTAGAATAGGAGATGTGATGGCAAGAGCTACATACGATACAAGACAAATGAATATTTTCATATCACCTGGAATAAAATTTCTTTTTGAAGGAACATTTACGCTAATTTTTTCAGTTTCACTAATGATCTGGATTAGTCCCAAATTAACATTATTACTTGTAATGGCTCTACCTTTCTTTATAGTAACAATCAGAGATTATAATAAAAAATTACGTCCTATTTCAAAAGCTCAAATGGAACAAAATAGTTTATTGAATGCTAGATTACAGGAAAGTGTTACAGGTATTAGAGTAATCAGAGCTTTTGTTAAGGAACAGAAAGAAATTGAAGAGTTCGACAAAGAAACAGATAAACTGAGAGAGATTAATACTCAAAGAGGAATCATCAGTGCCAAATATTATGCAGTTGTTATAACTCTCCTAGTAATAACTCTAAGTTTCGTTTGGGGATCTTATGAAGTAATAAATGGAAGTTTAGGAATTGGAGAATTGATTACTTACGTTTTTCTCATGATGACTCTTACTATGCCAACATGGCAGTTTGGGTGGGCAATTACTCAATTCCAGATCGGCATGGCAGCTGCAAAGAGAGTTTATGAGATGATGGAAATGAAAATCAAACTTGAGGAATCTTCCACTCCGAAAGATTGTCAATCATGTCAAGGAGAAATAAGATTTGAAGGTGTTTCTTTTTCCTATAACGGTAAGAGTAGTAGGAACAATGCACTAAATAAAATCAATCTAGAAGTTCCAGGTGGGTCTACAGTAGCTATAATTGGCAATCCAGGATCAGGAAAATCTACTTTAATCAAACTGCTCATGCGTCTTTATGATCCTACAAATGGTAATATCTTCATTGATGATGTAAATATTAGAGATATGCGTATATCTCACCTTAGAGGCCATATTGGTGTAATTGAACAAGAAGTTTTTCTATTTAGTAAATCAATTAGAGACAATATTGCTTATGGAAAACCAGATGCAACTGAAGAAGAAATTTTGCAGGTTTCTAAGTTAGCTCAAGCACATGAATTCATTATGAGTTTTGACAAAGGGTATTCGACAACGGTAGGAGAGCGCGGAATAACCCTTTCTGGTGGTCAGAAACAAAGAATAGCAATTGCCAGAGCTCTCTTAGTAGATCCATCCATCTTAATACTTGACGATGCTAGTTCTGCCATTGATGCTGAAACAGAAAGAAAAATTCAAACAGCAATTGCGAATGTATTAAAGAATCGTACTACTTTCATTATTACACATCGATTAGCAACCATAAAAAATGCTGATGTTATTATCGTTTTGAAAGATGGACATCTCAGAGATAGTGGTGCTCATGAGGATTTAATCCTTAGAAATATTGATTACAGAAGATTATTTGAAAGATTTTCTGAGCTTCCACCAATGATAGCAATGGAGGGTGATTAACATGTCTGAAGAAGAAGAAGAATTCAAAAAAACTTATGACAGACAATATTCAGATAAAGAACTCCTTGGGAGATTCTGGATATACTTAAAGAAGTATAAACTTCAACTTATTGCAATTATTGTTGGTATAGTAGCAACAGCTGTTGTAACCATTCTCCCACCTTCTATGGTCCAGAATGGATTTGATATTCTTGCAAATAGAACTAATCCATTTCCACAATCTGTAGAAATAATACCATCAACAGTCTACCTATGGAAATTTCAAATCAATGTCTGGAAAGCTGTTCTTCCATATGCTCTTGGATATGTTGCTTTGAACTTGTTTTTATGGCTAGCAATGGTTTTATTGAATATTCTAGTCACAATAGTTTCCCAGAAGATAATAAAACGAATTCAAATGGATACTTATGAAAGTTTACAGGAACATGATCTGAATTACTTTGATACGCAATCAACAGGTCAAATTATGAGTAGAATAACTAACGATTCTCAAGAACTAAGTGAGATGATCAATGTTGTCTCACAATTTATTTCTAACGCTTTTGTAATGGTTGCAGTTCTAATATGGATGTTTGTTATTAACTGGAGGTTAACATTTATCACACTTGGAATGGCACCATTTGTTTTTCTTGTAGCTATTCTATTTAGAAGGATAACTAGAATGACTACAGGAAAATGGAGAGCAGCTATTGGAGAAGTAAATGCTTCATTCCAGGAGAGTGTTTCTGGTATAGCAGTATCTAAAGCATTTGGAAGAGAAGAAAAGTCAAGAGAGGAATTCAAAGTAATAAACCAAGCAACTTTCTTCCATGCAAAGAAAAGAGCCTTTGCAGTAATGGGTATCTGGCCTCTTATGGATGGTATAAGTACAGTTGGTGTGTTCGGTATCACTCTCTATGGAAGTTGGTTAATTTTTGGTGATTTAGCATCTTCATCTATTATACTACTATTTCTCTTACTTCTGAATAGATTCCTGTATCCTCTTATGCGTGTTGCATCACAGTTTTCAGTTATTCAAAGTGGGTTTGCTGCCATGGAAAGAGTATTCAGTATTGTCGATGCTGAGAAAGAAATTACTAATCCAGATAATCCAATAATGAGAGAACTGCAAGGACAGATTGGTTTTGAAAATGTTCACCATCAATATGTACAGGGAGAACTTGTACTGAAGGATATCAATCTGAACATTCAATCAGGTGAATCAATCGCAGTCGTAGGTCATACTGGTGCAGGTAAAACTACTATTGCTTCTCTATTAATGAGATTTTACGATATCAGTCAAGGTTCGATTAAGATTGATAAGGTAGATATAAGAGAGTATGATTTACATTCTCTTAGATCACAAATAGGTCTAGTATCTCAAGATGTTTTTCTATTCAGTGGTACAGTGTTGGATAATATTCGATATGGTAAACCTGATGCTAGTTTATCTGATGTACAGAAAGTTATAGATGTTGTAGCAGCTCAAGAATTCATTGACGCTTTACCTGATGGATTGGAAACTGAGTTAGGAGAAAGAGGGAAAGGATTATCTGCAGGACAACGTCAAATGGTCTCGTTTGCTAGAACACTACTAACAGATCCAAAGATATTGATTCTTGATGAAGCAACCGCAGCTGTAGATGCTTATACTGAATGGAAGATACAAGAAGCATTAGATAAACTTCTTGCTGATAGAACTTCAATAGTTATTGCTCATCGTCTTACTACTATAAAAAATTCTGATAGGATTATTGTTCTTGATCAAGGAGAAATTGCTGAGGAAGGCAATCATGATACTTTAATGGAGAAGAAAGGTCTTTATTCAGAACTCTATGATACTTACTTCAAACATCAATCAGCTGAATGGATTTCCGAAATAAGTGAAGTTTTTACTGATTGAGTTCTCTTTGTATATTAGATAATGCTTATTAGTTTCCTAACATGAATTTTCGCAAGTGATTCCAATGAAACAGCTTTACAATATTTCCAATGCTACCAAACATCTCAAAATAGCAACAACTGCAATGATTGTTGATGAAGATCCAGAGAAGAATTTACAAAGAATGACCAATTTCATAGAAGAGATCAAACAAAATCACCCAGATGTTGAACTAATTGTATTTGGAGAAACAATTCATGGTTGGTTCTTTAATTTCAAGACAACAGCAGAGTATCATCACAAAATCTCTGAGTCTGTACCTGGAAAAACAACAGAAGTAATGTCTGAACTTGCTTCAAAAAATAATGTATACCTTAGCTTTGGAATCAATGAAAAAGACCAAGATGTTTTTTACAATTCTCAAATATTGATAGATCCTTTAGGAAAAATTACTGCAGTACATCGTAAAAGGAAAATGAGAGAATCATTTTTTGCTCCAGGGGAACATCCTGTAACTGTCACTCAAATTAAAGATATCAAGACAGGAATCGTCATTTGTTATGATGTTCAAAGTAAAGAAGTCAATAAAGCTTTGAGAAAAAGTAAATTAGATTTGATTATTCATAGTTTAGCAGACGATAAAGATCATAGATGGTTTGGAACTGGTTATCTTTCCCGAAGTTATGATGCTTGGTTAATTAATGCGAATCGATTTGGGGAGGAAGGCGGTCACTATTGGAACGGTTGGTTATCAATTGCTAATCCTCTTGGTAAGATTTGTATTAGTGGTCTGGAAAAGGAACAATACCTCTACTATGAGATTGGAATAGTAGAGCAAAAAAGATTCATCAAGACTATAAGGAAAATGTATGTTAGGCTTGGACGCATATTTCATGTGATTAAGAATTTAGATTTAGCTTTAGCAACTGTTTTTGATAGATCTAAAGTTAAAAAGAATAAGAAATAAGATATATAATCTTAATTTTCATAGTATTGCAAAGAGTACTACCTTCTTGTTTACTCCACCTTTTTAGAAGAATATATCTCTGCTCATAGTCTTGTCTAGAGATACTATCCTACCTTATTAGAAATTCCCTTCTTATATAATACTTCAAGCTTACGCAAATAATACATTAAAAGTTTCTTTGCTTTGAAAAACAATTTTATATTTCCTTCTGTAATAACAGAACTGATGATAAAAATAGTAATTCTTGTGGGGAGTATAATCACAATTAGTTTCGCTGTTTGGCATTTTATTGTTCCTTGGAGATACAGGTGGTTTAGTTACATGCCAAATATTTCTAAAGAACTGGAAAATGCGATTAAAGCAACTAACTTCTTCTTTGCTCTTTCTTTATTGCTACTAGGAAGTTTGTCTTTAATTGTTACCAGTATGTTATGGACTAATACCCTAATCATCAAATTAGTATTAATTATCATGTCTATTCTATGGACGGCAAGAGTGATTTTTCAAATTGTTAAACCTCAAGGAAAACAGATTCAGCATGTTTCCACAATTATGCTAGGTATGTTTATCATAACTGATTTATTGTTTATTATCCCAACTTTCTTCGTATTCTTCGCATAATTTAGAAATATTAATATAGAAAGCAAGGTGTTAGAAATAATAGAGATGATATTATGCCTCGTCCAGCAGCATTCATAGGTGGAGCTTTAACAGCAGTAGGAATTTTTGGTGTGATAATTTCAATCGTTGAACTAACAGACAGATATTGGTGGTTTCTGTTTTACCTTGCAATAGGGATACTAGGTGGTTTCTCTCTGGGATCAGTTTCAGCATCCTTCAAGGAACAAGAGAAAAATGCATATCTGACTCTAACCGGTTTTATGTTAGCAGCTCTTATTCTACTATCTGTCTTTCTCGGAGTTTGGCAAAGTAGTAATCCTGCACTCAACACTGTAATTGGTGGTATTTGGGTAATCATAATCGCAGCTGCCTCAGGATTGGTTTCCTACATAGGTACGACATTAATGTCGGTTGGAGATAGAAAATAATTTATCGTTAACACCAACACAATCTTTTTTTTCCCATAATACTTAATACCTCGTAAGTAGCTTTACATTAAAAAAGAGAGAACGATGTTTATGAAAAATATAAAATTCTTTCACATAGGACAATTTTTCACCCTAAGGGCCTTACTATCTACACTTATTGGTGCAGGATTAGCAGTAGTAACTGAATTTGTTCTTCCTAAGTACGGAATACTTCAAATCCCTGCAATTCAATCCTTTATAACACCTACAACCATAACATTTACTCTTGCTGTGATATTAATTTTCAGCACATTAGCAAAGAATGTTGTATCATCTTTATTCTTGGCATTAGCTGCAATCCTTTCATTGTATAGCCCATATCCTACTGGAACTTTTGATTTCGGTTTTTGGGCTGTTGTGATAATATACTTAGTTACAGCATTTTTCTCAGGATTCTTTGCAACAATAGAGATATCTGGAAGAACATCTCTGTTAATTATTGGTATTGTTTTTGGTTTACAAGGTTTCATAGGTGCAGGAACAAGTATGTTTCTTGGCTTGAAAGGAATGCAACAACCATTTCTGGACAATGGTATAGGTGTAGCACATAGTGAGTTAATGGGAACATTTCCATTATATGACGTAATAGTTGCGGGTTTCTCCTTTATATTCATGATAGTTTTCATAGTACTGTCACGAAGAAGATTTGCGATAGATGTTGAAAAGAAAACTCGTGAAATTGTAGGACAAATAATAATTTTCCTAGCAATTGTTGGCCCAATAGTATTTGTTATACTTTCAAGTACTATATTCGATCAAGCAACAGCTGTTTTAATCTTTGGTGACAATAATGCAGCCTTTATGAATATAATATTCGCTAAAAGTCTAACTGGCAGTTTCATGGCTGTTAGATTGCTAAACGTGTTTTATATACTACCGATAGTTGGTTTTGCTATAGGAATTGGAATGATGTTCATAACATATGGACGATCAGAAGGTACAACTGGTTATTTCAGAATGAACTTCGAAGGATCATATTTGATTCTTAATTTAGCTCCATTTCTACTAACTGTATTTTTCAGTTTTCCTGTTCAAAGATTTCTTGCAGGAACAGCACCAGTCACACCAATCTATCTGCATATGCCAGCATGGTTTACACTGTATTCTGAATTTACTAATCTAATACTGATAAATCTTGTAGTCGCTTATATTATTTTCAAAATAATTACTCTAGTTAAATTCTTAATAAAGAAGAAATGATTCGTTCATTTCTTATTCTATATTTTTTTAAGTTGTAACAAATTCATGTCCGTCATACGAAGACGCTAGATCTTTTCCATTCCTTTGTAATAGTCTTTCTTTCATCTTTGGATTAAGACCAAAAAGAAAAGATCTACCTTTTTGTCCTTTCATAACAACAATATTTTTCTCTTTTAATCTTTTAAGAAAACTTTTAGTCCCCATATATTTACTTCTATATTCTGTGGAAGAAAGTTCTCCGTAAAGAAATAGAGTTATTTCTTTTGCAGATGCATCTTTATGAATAAGGTATTCACATACTTGTCTTTCTCTGTGAGGTAAGTTATTCAACACTTGTTGATATAGGAATTTTTCATGATCATCCAAACCATCTTGTACTGTTGATCGAGAGAATAAATCTATTACTTCAACTACATCTTCATGACTTACGCTCTTTGATCCTTTTTTCTGTGAATAAGAATAAGCATCTGATAAAATTGAAATTAGAATCCAAGGATTTCCTTTTGATTTGTTCCAAGCTTCTTCAATAGCTAATTCTGAGAAAACCTCTGTAACTCTAAAAGATGATTGATTAAGCGCATAACACATACGAGAACGTATTAATTCTTTAGCTTCTTCAAGTGACAAGTCTGCAATTCTTATTAAGTAAGTGAAGTGATCCCAGCCCCCATTCTTTAACCCATTAAGACTGATAGGCATATCACTGAGATTGAAAGAAATGATACATGAATAGTTTTCTCGTAGTAATTTTAAAATTTTGGCTGAGTATTGGGATATTGCATAGAGATTATCTCCATTGAAATTGTCAAGTAAAACTACAAGCAATGAGTTAGTACTCATAACATACTTCTTCAGTTCGACAATTATTTGCTCTTTTGTTGAATAATATTTTCCAAGAACTTGATCTGCTATATTTTGAAGGAAATTGGTTAAAGAATATTCTTTGAATTCATCTGATGTGAAGTTAACAATGAATATCTTATCATAGTTAGCATATTTCCAGAGAGATTCTTTTAATCCCTCTTTTAGTAAGTTCATTAAATATGACTTTCCTGATTTGATATCTCCCATTATAGAGCAAATAGCTTTACCATTTTTTACAACCTGTACTAGACGTGCAACTTGAATGTTGAGTTTTTCTGATGAAATATATAACTCAGGTAGTGGATCCATTGTCCAAGGATCGCGTCTAAACTCTTGATTCTGGACATTGAAATTCTCATCAGTTATATATTGAGAAATTTTGAACACTCTATCTAGTAGGTTTTCCAACAATGTATCCCCATTGAGTATTCTCAAATTTTCTATATATACTTTGTTAATTCGGAAAACGAAAAAATAGGAATTCGCACCTGTGGAAATAATCGGAATAATTATTAAGTTTAGATTTGATTTATCATGAATATCAATGTTCTATTCATCAGCACCAGCTAGAGTTTGTCTGTTTGGTGAGCATCAAGATTATTTACAATTGAAAGTTATTCCTGCAGCAATTAATTTACGACTTGAGATTACATCAAACTTGATAGAAAAAAATATAGTCAAAATTTTTAGTCAAGAACTAAATGAAATAACTAAAATTCGAACAGACATTAATAAATTTGAAGCTAAAAAAGGATCTTTAACTTCATATCTTGAAGCTGGCATTCTTGCTTTGAAGAGATTTAAACAAGAGATTGCTATACCTTCAATAAGTGTGACCATTAAAAGTCAAATTCCAATAGCAAGTGGTCTTTCAAGTTCCGCAGCGTTACTTGTAGCATGGATTCAACATTTATCTGGTATAGTAGAATTAGACTTGAACAATAGAACAATCGCTGAGTTAGCTTATGATGCAGAACATAATTTCTTGGGTATTCCATGTGGAAGAATGGATCAATATGCTTCTTCATTTGGTGGTATATTCAGTCTAACATGTACTGAAAAACCAACTCTAACGAATTTAAAAGCCCCAAAAATTGGATTAATAGTGGTAAATAGTCAAACCCCAAAATTAACTAGCAATGTTCATGGGGAAAAAGTTACTCAAATTCAGCAGGTTGTAAATAAATTTGAACAAACCCATCAGATGAATCTAGAAGACATAACTTCAGAATTTCTCCAAAAAGTAAAAACAAAAATTAAACAAAATGAACATACAATTCTAGAAGGAGTAATTTCGATAAAAGAAAATACCTTGATGGCAGAAAAAGAATTATCTAAATCAGACCCAGATATAGAACAAATTGGTCAACTTCTTACTTCCCAACATGAATTTCTGAAAAACAACATTCAAGTTTCTCTGCCAGTATTAGATAATATTGTTAAAACTGGAATTGATTGTGGAGCTCTTGGAGGAAAGCTAACTGGTGCCGGTTTAGGAGGAAGTGTTTTTCTTCTAACTAGTAGGGAAAATGATAAAGTTGTTGAAAGAATTCAGAATAACTTGAAACTTCCAACTTATTCTGTAAAAATTGATAGAGGAGCGTATTTTAAAGAAATCTAAGGAGCAAAATCTTGAGGTATATAATTCAAGATAGTTTGAGCAACTTTTACTGCTTCCTTTGTTGGTTTTACATCATGAGTTCTTATTACATGTGCTCCATTTACAAGTGCGATTATTGTAGCACCAAGTGTTCCAAAAAGTCTTTGATCAGGAGGAGCGTCATTCAAAGCTTTACCAATTGATGTTTTTCTACTTATACCAACATAAACAGGTTTGTTAAGAATTCGTAATTCTTCCAAATTCTTGATTATATCATAATCATGAAAGTAGTCCCTTGCTTCCCAGCTACCTATCCCTGGATCAACTAATATTTTAATTTCATCGATACCATATTTATTTCCAATTTCCAAACTTCTTCTTAATTCTGATACAATTTCGTCAATTGAAAACACATCACCTGGCTCATTTCTAGCTGCCATTACAACACAGGTACTATCGAAATCTGCAATATATTTTGCTATTTTTTCATCTTTCTTGAAACCAGCAATATCATTAATGATGTTAACTCCTTTGTTCAGTGAATATTTAGCAACAACAGAACGTTGAGTATCTACAGAAATCTCAATGTTATTGTAACTACTTAATACATCCAATGTTACTTCTAAAGAATCCCTTATTATTTGAAGTTCAGTAGCCTCATCAATCCTCCCCTCACCTCCATAAATTTGAATAGGTCTGGTGGATTGAGCTCCTAAATCTAAGCAATGTGCTCCTTCATCTACCATTTGTGTGACTATCTTTTCTAATTCTTGCGATGAAGAAACAATAGATTCTTGATAGAAAGATGCTTTAGATAGATTTACAACTCCAACAATCTTTACAGGATGTTTATCCCCAACTAAATGATTTCCCAAATAACCTTCAATCATAACAATTTCACCCTATTTATCTGTTTTCTCAATGAATGGTCCAATAAACATACATTCTTCTGCTGAGATTAGAGTGTTTATGTCCATTTCTTCGTCTTTGGCTATTCGTAGCATCGGAAAACCTCTGATAATCGCAAAAGGTATCATCTCATCAGTTTCACCCATAACAATTTCTGCAGCAGTTGCCAATTGATCAGCTATAGCTCTAACAGTAATATGCATTGGTCTTCCAAAGAGGTCATTCTGTCCTCGTTCATCAAGGATTGATAAAAATCCATAAGTAGCTAATGCACAACCAACTGTTCCTAATCGCAGAGGAGTTGTTCTAGAATCTGCAATAATTACTCCAACGTATTTTTTCATTTTTTCAAAAATGAAATTGTGAGTATCTTCCGCAGATTGCTTGCAGTCTCTAGGTAATAGAATAATCCGTTGTTCTCCGGCATTTGATTGATCTGCACCAGCATTTGCTAATAATCCATATTTATTTATTGTAGTGATTGCCCCCGGAACAACACCTGTATAGTTACTATTAGATTCATCTAAAATAACTTGTGCGAATTCAGGTTCCATTTGAGCGTCTTGAGCAAGTTGTATTGCTTCATTAGTTGGATTAACAGAGGAGAAAGATACTGTACTTCCTTCAGTAACTGCTACTATCTTACTTGCAATTACAAGAATGTCATCATCTTTGAACTCTATATCTCTTACCTTGAGCGATTTCTCAAGAATAGAAAATAGATCATCAGCCTCTTCAACTAATTTATGTGATGGTATTGGAATAATTTCTAAACCTGACATTGAGTTACTTGAACTATATGATTAAAAAAATTCTTCGGCTGATGTTAGGTTATAGCTAAATTCTCGATCTATGCAAGAAACGCTATAAGTAACCAAGAGATTGCTATGACAATAACAGCTACCACATTGAGAACAGCATAGAAATTGGAAGTTTCCTCATTGTAGATATGATTTACATCTCGTGCGATTTCACTCAATTTCAAATCGATTGTCTCGAGAACATCCTTACCTTCTCCTCCTTCAACAAATACCTCTGTTGAGGTGCTTAGTGCATCGATAAAGCCATGAAGTAATTGCTTATCTGTCTCAAGCATTGCAGGCGAGGTGATTGTACTTAGTTTCTCATGCAGCTGTCTAACTTCTTCAGATGATAATTTTGGCAATTCCCATTTGATATTAAACTCAACAAGATTTGCTAGGTGGGTTGTTAAATCATCATAATAAATTCCAAAAGGAATAGCTTTGTAATCTAGTTCATTAACTAATCTGAAGAATTTCACTTCCAAATCTTCTTGTTTTGATGATCTATAATACTTTGAAGGATCTACTACTAAAGCGACAGCTTGTGAAAATAGATTTTGATATGTCCTCTGGGTTCCTTTATCTGTTCCTGAGAGAAAGCAGCCATAAGAAGGATGAGTATGGGCCCAACCAACAATTGTTTCATCTTTATCTCGTTTTTGCAAATCTTCAACTATTTGAACCAGAGCTTCATCACTAAGAACCACATAAGTCGATGTTTGTTGTTGACGACCAGTATCAAAATCAGTAATTACTAATGTTCCTTCATCATTTACATAGCCTAATAAAAGACCCGCTGATTCTTTGGATTTATCTAATGAATCCACAGCTAGAAGTTTAGCTAGTACGTATGCAGAAATTAGTATTTCCTTTTTTGAATGAGTCATCTCTCAATTACCCATTGTATTAGTCTGTAAAAAATATGCTTCTCTTTCATATAAAACTATTGATTTCTTTTCCAATCGGTTGTTCTGTTAGGAAATAGAAAGCAAAGTTTCTTAGAAGTTCAATATCTGGATGGTCTTCAGGAATATTCTGTACAGTTGTTTTATCTAGAATATCCATTAATGCCCAAATTGCAATGAAGAAATCAAGAGGATATCCTTTTGGATATAGAACTTCAAGAGGTTGAGAGTTTACTTCTCTTAAATGAACATTATAGCCTTGAACAAATTGTTTCATTTCATCAATTGTGATAGGAATAGATTGGGATCCTCTATATTCTAGAAAAGCTTGTCTACCGAAAAATGTACCAATATCCTCAAATCTATCAAATGCTCCTTGCATCCAGAAAGTTGGATCAATAAGAGCAATACTCACTACTTCATTTTGAGGTGAAGTTCTAATCATTAAATTACTTTGATGATAATCTCCAAAAGCATCACTACCACCTTGTGAAGCAGCTATCATATCTAACAAAACTCTTGATTTATCCATTATTTCATGTTCATTTGCATGACCCCCAAAAACAGCTAAAACAAGTCTTCGATATAGTTCTTCATATATATCTGTCATCACAGGACGTGGTTTTCCCTCATGAATAATCGATAAAACATATCCTCCCCAGAAGCTTTTATCTCTTACATCATGTGCATCCTCATAATTAATACCGGTTACTCCTTCATAAGCAATAAAAGTTGGAGATTTCAAATTCACATAGATGTATCTAGGAACTTTCACAACTGATCTTGTTGAAAATTTCTTTTCTAGGAAAGAAGAGTTTTTTATTTCAGTGACAACCTCTGTTGGACTCTCCATGAATTTTAATGCTAATTTGGTTCTATGATTTCCAAATTCAGAGCTATAAAACACATCGATAACATATACATCACCAAACCTTCCTCCAGCTTTGTGGTATTCTATATCTTTTATGCTGATTTCTAAGACATTTTTTCCAAGCTCACTTCGTGCTTCATCTATTAAATAGTATGAAAATGAACTAACAAGTTGGATTAACAAAGGTTTGAGTGATTCACTCATGAAAGAACAATTACAATTTTAGTTATTAAATTTTGGTTTAGTAGTAGTCGTTTTCTAATATTGTTACAACAAATCCTCTACATCAAAATTAAGTTTAATCTTAGCTAATTAACACTACAAAAAAATAATCATAACGGATACTTAAGAAAAGTTAATAAGACATAAAAAGTAGTATGGGTTGAGGTTCTAGTTCAATCCTAAACAAGTGGTTATGGTATGAATAACGAAAAAGATTCAGATGAAATACTAGATTGGGACAAAAAGAATATTACTCAATTTGCTCAGTTTCTGTATGATTTAGCAAAAGAAAGAGTTCAAGCTGTTAGAGAATCTGAAGAATCTACAGAAGAGATTATTGAGGAACTAGAACTAGAACCAGAACAAGAGATTATTGAGGAACTAGAACTAGAACCAGAACAAGAGATTATTGAGGAACTAGAACTAGAACCAG
>Ga0114922_10001421_pt1 | contig 22790 bp, 15 predicted proteins | sample AartaG_FD_100975 | JGI IMG/M metagenome (GOLD analysis project Ga0114922, IMG submission 100975) | Deep subsurface microbial communities from Aarhus Bay to uncover new lineages of life (NeLLi) - Aarhus_00045 metaG | ecosystem: Environmental > Aquatic > Marine > Oceanic > Sediment | place... | reverse complement strand
TGGCAAATGAAAATTATAGATTTAGTTGTTTTTTTAATCTACATGTTAGGTATAAGCGTATTTGGAAGTTCTTTTTACAGGAAAAACAGAACCTTATCGGCATTTACTTTAGGTAACAGCAATATTCCGGGCTGGGTAGTTACTATGTCTATCTTTGCCACCTATGTAAGCAGCATTAGTTTTCTTGCTCTGCCTGGTAATGCTTACCAGACAAACTGGAATGCATTTGTTTTTAGTCTGTCTATTCCCATTGCCTCACTGGTGGCAATTTTTTTCTTTGTGCCTTTATACAGAAAAATAAACAGCCCGTCAGCCTATACATATATGGAGCAGAGATTCGGCCCATGGGCACGTATCTATGTTTCTATTTGTTATTTACTTACCCAATTAATGAGGGTAGGGACGATTTTATATCTTTTAGCTATAGCATTAAATGCTGTTTTTGGCTGGCATATTGGAACAATTATTATCGTTACCGGAATACTGGTAATGTTATACTCACTTCTGGGAGGAATTCAGGCCGTTGTATGGACAGATGCCATACAAGGTCTCATATTAATTGCCGGGGCAATAATATGTGCTGGTTACATAATATTTAATATGCCTGAAGGGCCGGGTCAATTATTTTCTATTGCTGTTGAAAATAATAAATTCAGCCTGGGAAGCTTCAATCTTGATCTTACCGAATCTACTTTCTGGGTTGTACTGATTTATGGTATTTTTATCAATTTACAAAACTATGGAGTTGATCAAAATTATGTACAACGCTATATGGCCTCGAGAACTGATAAAGAAGCCAAGCGTTCTGCTTTCTTTGGTGGTATGTTATATATTCCCGTATCATTTATATTCTTTTTTATCGGAACTGCCCTTTTCTCATTTTATAGTTCAGCAGCAGGTGAGTTGCCGGCAGAATTAATCAATCCTTTGAAAAGCGACCGTATATTTCCTTATTTTATAGTAAATGAGCTACCAGCCGGAATATCCGGATTACTAATTGCATCTATATTTGCCGCGGGCATGAGCACTATATCTACAAGCTTTAATAGCTCAGCCACCGTTTTTCTTACCGATTATTACAAACGTTATTTCAAGAAGAACGCATCAGACCGGGAGTCCATGAAGGTCCTTTATGTCTCTTCTTTTATTATCAGTGTGCTGGGTATTTTAATTGGCATGGCGATGATAAATGTAAAGAGTGCCCTGGATGCCTGGTGGAAATTAGCTTCCATATTCAGCGGGGGAATGCTGGGATTATTCTTGCTTGGTATTTTTTCCCAGGTAAAAAAAGTTATTGGCGCTGTATTTGGAGTTATAGCAGGCCTCCTGGTGATTATCTGGCTTAGTGCAGGTCCTCTTGTATTTGGGGAAGATATAGCCGGAAGCCAGCTTCATAGTTACCTGACTATTGTTCTTGGTACGGCAACAATATTCCTGGTAGGTTTTATTTTTTCTTTGCTTATAAATACTATGCCGGCTAAAAAAATAGAATAATGAATAGCAAAATCAGCAAGATACTTAATGACGGATAACATCCCCGGTAATGATTTCAAAATCGAAAGGCAGAGATGTTAATCCGCCATCAGAGAGATATTTGCCATGATTTTTTCACTATTGTTTTTTGAAATATTATCCCATACCCGGATTATTTTTTACATTTGTGAAAATATGTTTTCGTCCTTTGATACAAAGGAGAAGCATTAATATATCAATTACTGATACATCTTATAAATAAATTTCAACCATGAAAAAAAATTATATTTTTTCCTTAGGATTAACACTCTTACTGCTTGCTGTTTCTTATGAACCAATATATGCAGAAGTAAAGCTCCCATCCATATTTAATGACAACATGGTACTGCAGCAACAATCGAATGTAGCTATATGGGGGTGGGCAAAAGCAGGATCAAGCATTTCTGTTATTCCGTCATGGGACGGAAAGAAACATAACTATAATATATATGAAAACCAGGATACTCTTTTTTAGCGTATTATTCAGCGTTTTTTTTACCGGTATTAAAGCTCAAACCGGTGAAATTGACCGTTGTAACATTATATGGAACAGCCAAAGTAAGAACTCAGGAGAATCAATGCCTTGCGGAGGCGGGGATATTGGTTTAAATGTATGGGTTGAAGACGGAGAATTGTTATTCTACATTTCAAGAAGTGGTACTTTCGATGAAAATAATGGCTTTTTAAAACTGGGCAGGGTTAGAGTAAACATGACACCTAATCCGTTAAGTGGCAATGAGTTCAGGCAGGAGCTGGTTTTACAGGACGGACATATAAATCTTAGCGGAACAAAGGATACATTTTCTGCTGAGATAAATGTGTGGGTAGATGTTTCCCGGCCTGTAGTGCATGTTGAAGTGAATAGTAATAAAGCAATAAAAGCTGAAGCCTCTTATGAGAGCTGGAGATACAAAGACAGACCCCTTCGACAGGATGAAAGCTTTGCCACCTCTTTCAAATGGGAACCCCTGGAAAATTTGAAAACCTTAAAAGATGAGATTAGCTTCCAGGAAAACGACATCCTATTCTATCACCTTAACAGCGATGACAGTTCTATTTTCGATATCACAGTTAAACAACAAGGAATGGAAGAGGTCAAATCCCAGATGTTTAATCCACTTAAAGATCTGTGTTTCGGAGGTATTATGCAGGGGCAAAATATGGAGCCTGCAGGAACATACACAGGGAAATACCTGGACACAGACTTTCAGGGATGGAAATTGCAAAGTATTTCTTCCTCTAATACCCACAAAATAAATATTTATCTCCATACGGACCAGGCAAAAACTATCAGAGACTGGCAGGCAGGACTGCAGCAGGTAATAAAAGATGCAAAATCCAATGAAAAGACAGCGCAAAAGAATACCCGCAACTGGTGGAAACAATACTGGGACAGAAGTTTTATCTTTATACGGCCCGGAGAGGCTGATCAAAACCTGCCCGAATGGCAGGCAGGCAGAAACTATCAATTATTCAGATATATGCTGGGCTGCAATACCTCTGGAAAATACCCCACAAAGTTTAACGGCGGCCTTTTTACTTATGATCCCTGTTTTACGGATTCAACCAGGAAATTCACTCCCGACTTCCGCAATTGGGGAGGCGGCATTTTTACAGCACAAAATCAACGGCTGGTATATTTTCCCATGATCAAAAGCGGTGATTTTGAAATGATAAAACCTCAGCTGGACTTCTATGTCCGTGCTTTACGGAATGCCGAACTACGAAGTGAAGTATACTGGGGACATAAAGGTGCATGCTTTACCGAGCAGCTGGAAAATTTCGGACTGCCAAACTACGCTGAATACGGATTGGACCGGCCCGACTGGTATCCAAAAGGTATTCAATATAATGCCTGGCTGGAATATCAATGGGATACTTCCCTGGAATTTTGTCTGATGATGCTTGAGCTTGAAAGATATGGGGGAATAGATATATCTCAATATATTCCTTTCATAGAAAGTTGCCTTACATTTTTTAATGAGCATTACCAATATCTGGCCCGCAAAAGAGGGATAAAGACTTTTGATGCTAATGGTCACCTGGTTCTATACCCGGGATCTGCATGTGAGACCTACAAAATGGCATACAACGCCACATCTACCATCGCCGCCTTAAAAACCATATTAACCCGAATTTTAGAATTGCCATCCGGATATATTGATGAACAAAAACGTAAGGAATGGACAACAATGTTAAACCGTATACCTCCCATAAGCTTCCGCGAATGCCAGGGACACAAAACTATTGCTCCTGCCCTGCTCTGGGAAAGAATCAATCACTCGGAAACTACGCAACTTTATCCCGTATTTCCATGGGGCATCTATGGTGTTGGCAAGCCTGACCTTAACATTGCCATTAATACCTGGAAATACGACCCTGATGCACTGAAGTTCAGAAGTCACGTGGGATGGAAGCAAGATAATATTTTTGCAGCCCGTATGGGATTAACTGATGAAGCTGCAGAATTGAACATTCTGAAGATGCAGGATTCAGGAAGACGTTTTCCTGCCTTCTGGGGGCCCGGATTCGACTGGGTACCTGATCATAACTGGGGAGGCTCAGGAATGATAGGCCTGCAGGAGATGCTCATACAGACAGATGGAGAAAAAATTTACCTTTTCCCTGCCTGGCCAAAAGCATGGAATGTGCATTTCAAACTGCATGCCCCCTACAATACAACAGTTGAAGGAATAGTAAAAGATGGAAAAATAGAATCATTGGAAATTACACCTGAAGCCCGTACAAAAGATGTGATCAATATGTTCTGAATATGTTTAAAATATCATTAGTAGTGTTATAATTTATAATGAAACAAACGAACAATTATTTATTTGACTTTTTGGATTTCAATAGCACGCCGGAAGGCGAAGAAACTATATGGAAAGCCTGTAAACCAACAAATATAGCAAATCAGAATAATGATGTTTTAACAACAATACCTTTTCAAAAGCAGAAATGCTCCCAGGAAATTATTCCGGATCCCGGGACAACTCGTAAGAATTATAAGCTAAAATTACGTGGATATGGAAATAAAATATTAAGAATATCTATCGGTTATGATGTTCCTGACATGTGTGATTCCCCGATGTTAGAATTAAGCCCTGACCTTAAGTCAAATCCTCTCAGCTATGAAAAAAACAAAAATGAATGGGTAGTAAGGGATGCTGAAGGAAACAAGAAGGCTTCCTTTAATTTTAGAAAACCCGAAATCGGTTTTTGGAGTGATCTGCAGCCTGAACCTGAAGAAACCGTTGATGTAACATTTTACCCCGATGGTCTGAAGGAAGTGAGATTAAGTGCATATGATCAGTTTTACCCTGCAAAATATGATGCCTTAGGCCTGGCTTATATTGAAAGCCATGGAAAATGTGAAAGAGCTGTGATTTCCTTCCATGCAGATCATGATGAAGCCTTTGTGGGAACCGGAGAGAGGTTTAAAAAAATGAACTTGTCCGGCAGTACCTTCAGTCTGGAAAATCATGACGGCCAGGGTGTAAACAACAGGCTGGCTTATAAAAATATTCCTTTATACATCTCCGGTAATTTATATGGAATGTTCCTGCATACCTCTGCACATGCAAAGTTTTCTTTTGCGGATCATTCAACAAGATCGGTTCAAATAATGGCAGAACAGCCATTACTCGATATATTTTTAATTGGCGGCTCCGGTGTTGAAGAAATTTTATACCAATACAGGCAGCTAACAGGATTTCCTGCCTTACCTCCGCTCTGGAGTTTTGGTACCTGGATGAGCCGGATGACATATTTTTCGGCTGATGAAGTGTCAGATATTTGCAAACGCTTAAGAAGTGAAGATTTCCCTTGTGATGTTATTCACCTTGATACTGGCTGGTTTAAAACCGACTGGATATGCGAATGGAGATTCAATGATGAAAGATTCCCTGATCCTGAAAAGTTCATTTCAGATCTTAACTCCGAAGGATTCAGACTAAGTTTATGGCAATTGCCCCATATATCAGCCGAAGCAGAACAATATGGCGAGGCTGTTAATAACAAATATATTGGAATCATCGATGACAATAAGAAGCAGTGTTGTTCCAGTTTCAGCACCTCAAATTATGCGGGAACAATAGATTTTACCTACTCAAGAGCAGTTTACTGGTATAAGGGACTGTTGAAAAAACTGCTGAAAATGGGTGCTTCATGTATAAAGACTGACTTTGGTGAAGACATTCACATGAATGCGAAATACCATGCTTTGGAACCGGAAATATTACATAATCTGTATGCTTTGTTATATCAGAAAGCGGCATTTGAAATCACAAAAGAAGTTACCGGAGAAGGTATAATCTGGGCAAGAGCCGGCTGGGCAGGTTGTCAAAGGTACCCCTTGCATTGGGGAGGCGATGCGGCTTGTTCATGGGATGGAATGGCAGGCACCCTAAAAGGAGGATTACATCTGGGTTTATCAGGGTTTGGCTTTTGGAGCCATGATGTCCCCGGCTTTCACGGTGTGCCTGATTTTATGAATTCAGTAATTCAGGATGAATTATACGTTCGCTGGACACAGTTTGGTGTTTTTACTTCCCACTTACGCTATCATGGAACATCAAAACGTGAGCCATATCATTTTCCTAAAATAGCCAATACTATAAGACGGTGGTTGAAACTGCGATATTGCCTTATTCCTTACATATTGAAGCAAAGTGAAAAAATTATTTCAACAGGATACCCCATATTAAGAGCATTGATATTCCATCATGCCGATGATAAGTTGTGCTGGAATATTCATGACGAATATTATTTTGGTGATGATATTCTTGTAGCACCTGTAATGAATCCGGATAATAAAAGAGATATATATCTTCCGGAAGGCAAATGGATAAATCTATTTGACGGAAGTCTGGTGACAGGTAATAAATGGTTAAAAGATTTTGAAGTCTCACTGGAAGAAATGCCGGTATGGGTAAAATATGGAGCAAAGATTCCTGTTTATCCTGAAAATGTAAGATGTACGGATGACATGGATCTTTCAAAATCAGAGATAATTGAATTTGATGATTCTTATGCAGGCATATATAAATCAAAAATTGGAGAAATAATTAAATAATGTTGTCCGCTAATGAAAAATATCTGGAAAGATAACTGGGAAGAATCAAAGAAGAACTACATTGACTGGTGGAATGGTAAAGGTCTGGTAGTTAGCATGTGGGAACATCTTGAAAAAGATGGAAGTCCGCATGAATTAGCCACCCGGCCCGAACCGGCAGGAGATTTAAATCAATACTGGTTTGATCCTGTATGGAGAGCGGAATATATTCATTATCAGTTATCCAGAAGTTCTTTTAAAGCTGACATATTACCCGTAGCCAATACTCACCTGGGCCCCGGATCATTAGCTGCTATTCTGGGCTCAGAACTCGAGGGTTCTGAAGATACAATATGGATTAAATATAAGAAAGATTTTGGAGATCAAATAAACTTTGATGAGCACAATAAGTGGTGGCAAATACATCTGAATTTGCTGAATGAATGCAAAAAAAGATCCGGAGGTAAGTACTTTGTTGGATGTCCCGACCTTATTGAAGGACTGGATACACTAGTGAGTTTAAAAGGTACTGAAGCTGTATTGACAGATTTACTCCTAAGGCCTGAGGTTATAGAAAATCAGCTTCAGGAAATTAATAACATATACTTCCGGGTATTTAACCGGATTTATGATATTATCAAGGAAAACGGAGAAATGGCTTTTTGTTATTTTTCTATTTGGGGACCCGGCAAAGTAAGTAAATTACAGTCTGACATATCTGTAATGATCTCAGAAGAAAATTTCAGAAGATTTGCCCTGCCTTATTTACGCGAACAATGCCAGAATATAGACTATACATTATATCATCTGGATGGGATTGACGCTATTCGTCATCTGGATGCAATTCTGGAAATAAAGGAGTTAAATGCTGTCCAATGGACTCCCGGAGAGGGACAACCCCAGGGTGGAGATCCTTGCTGGTACGGCTTATACAGAAAAATTCTGGATAATGGAAAATCTATAATGCCGTGCTGGGTAAAACCTGATGAACTTAAACCTTTACTGGATAATGTAGGAGCTGACGGATTAAATATTCTTATGGACTTCAAAACGGAAGAAGATATTGAAACTGCTTTAAAAATAGCTCAGGAATATCATTAGTATATATTGAAATCGGGATATATTGAAAAAATACCCGATATTCCAATTATCCACTATCCCTTTAATAAAAGTATGATTACATTTAAAGAAGACGGATATTTATTTCGGATTAAAAATATATATTTGAATGTTATTAATTACCTGAGTTATCTAACTATACTATGGAAAATATTTACAGTTTGCTGAAACCAGTTGATTTTGCAGTTGTTGGCGCCTATTTAATAGTTCTAATTTCAATTGGATACTGGGTGAGTTTTATAAAGAAAAAACCCAGTGACGAAAACCTGTTTCTTGCAGGACATTCATTGACATGGCCCAGTATAGGTTTTAATATGTGGGGAACAAATGTCGGACCGTCAATGTTGATTGCTTCAGCAAGCATAGGATACACAACAGGTATTGTTGCCGGTAATTTCGGGTGGTATGCATTTGTATTTATCTTTCTTCTTGCAGTTGTTTTCGCACCCCGTTATTTAGGTGCAAAGGTTTTAACATTACCTGAATTCATGGGTAAGCGATTCGGACAGTCTACCCGTAGTATTCTTGCATGGTATACCTTAGTTACGATTCTGATATCATGGTTATCCCTGACTTTATTTGCCGGGGGCATCCTCGTTAGCCAGATATTGAATTTTCCTATGTGGATGTCAGTACTTATCCTGGTAATTATTTCAGCATTTTTCACCATTGCCGGCGGATTAAAAGCGGTTGCCTATACCAATGTTTTCCAGATGATTTTACTGATTGTTGTATCCCTGATATTAACTATTGTGGGTATATCAAAAGCCGGCGGAATTATGGCTGTATATGAGAATACTCCTGCCAGCTACTGGAATCTGTTTCTGCCGTTGGACAACGAGCATTATCCATGGCTTGCTATAGTACTGGGATATCCTATTATGGGTGTATGGTTCTGGTGTACTGATCAGTCCATGGTACAATCTGTCCTCGGAGCTAAAAATCTTAAGCAGGGGCAGCTTGGCGCAAATTTTACCGGTTGGCTTAAAATTTTTGACGTGGCGATATTTATTATTCCCGGCATAGTCTGCTATGTTCTGTACCCCGGATTAGAGGATTCCAAAAAAGCATATATGACAATGGTAACAGGCTTATTTCCTGCAGGAATGACAGGACTGATAATGGCAGTTCTTATTGCAGCACTTGTAAGTACTATTGATTCTGCATTGAATTCCCTCAGTACTGTGTTTACCATGGATATTTATGTAAAACATTTTAAACCTGCATCGAGTCAGAAAGATATTATCAAAACAGGAAGAATTGTAACTGTAATAGGAGCAATAGGCGCTATTTTCTGCGCCCTGGCTATTAATAGCATTAAAGGACTAAAATTCTTTGATGTTTTTCAGGCTATTCTTGGTTTTATAGCTCCACCTATGTCCGTAGTATTTTTATTCGGAGTGTTGTGGAAAAAAACAACAACAAGAGCAGCAAATCTGGCCCTATCGGCAGGAACTATTTTCAGTCTGGGAACAGGTATAATGTACCTGGGAGTATTTCCCTCTGAAAAATATGATTTCTGGCCGCATTACCTTCTGTTGTCTTTCATTATATTTGTGATTATTGCATTAATGACATTCCTGGTAACGTACTTTGACAAAAAAGCAGCAGGGAAGGATAAAAATACTCTTGACTTTAAATATTTATCATCTCCCGGGAATAAAGTATGGATTTTATGGATTTTGTTAATTATTACAATGATTGGTTTGTATATATTCTTCAATGGGCATTAAACAAAAAATTTGTGTGCGGCAGACCTGAAGCATTCCTGTTTGAGATACGCCTATGGCGTGGCGAGTTTGGAATGCGCACGAAATCAAATTTTCTGTAGAATTTAGAAAATTTATCAGCAACTCTGTTATTTGATTTTAATTATCTTTCCGGTGGCAATTTCACGGTTATCACTTAACCGGATGAAATAGACACCTGATGAAAAGCCTGTAAGATCAATATCAATACTATTATGTCCATTCCTGAAAGTGGTTTCCATAATTTCAGTACCGTTTATATCCAGAACTTTAACATGTATATTATTTCTTTCACCGGTTTTATTAAAGATCCGATAAACATCCAAGCCAGGATTGGGATAAATATCTAAATCCTGAAATAAGGTATTTATTTGGGGGATTATAATCGTTGGATCAATAGTATCAATTTCTGATAAGGCAAGAAAATTCCAGTCAAGTTTGCCGGATATTAAATCATGTGTAAGAAGTATAGTATAATTATTATCATCGGTATATGTCCCTTTCATTCCGGAGGCCAGAAATTGTATACTGTCCTCAGGGGAGTATTCGATATTGAGATCGGTTCTGTCGCCAGCCAGGCATAATACTTCAACACCTTTGTCTTTTGCTTTCTGAAGATTTGGGTATACTTCTTCATAAAAATTGGTAGTACCCAGGTTTCTGGTACTTGCACCTACCGAGTCCAGAAGATATGTAAGATCATCATTGCCAATCATCCAGAAAATCCTGTGTTGTAGTAATATCAAATAGTCCGATGTTTCTATTGTATCTGCCACATTTTGAATTAACTCCAGCTGGTCGCCCGAAAAATCAGGTGTATTTATTTCAGTGTCGAGCACCAGAAAAGTAATATTGTTCTTAGTGAAGGCATAATAACGTGGTTTTTTCGTATAGTCAAGCAGACTTGCAACATTGTCATTATCATGGTTCCCTATTGCCAGATGGGTATTTTCATCACCCAGGTTAAAAATATTATCGCAATATTCCAATGTGCTTATTTCGGCTGAAGTATTCCATGTAAGATCTCCACCAAGCAGGATCAGGTCAAATTTTGAATAGTCTATTTTTTCTACTGTTTTCAAAACATATTCGTATGTTTTATCATCATCTCTAGGATGACCCATAAAAATGTACAAAGCCGTATCCTCCTGTGATTTTGCCGGCATAAAAGAAATAACAATAAAAATTAAGTGAAATATTTTTTTCATTAGTCATAGTTTTTATGTAAATATAATTCCCATCCAGGATAATTTTCAACAACTTCATCTACCACGTCAGAAACATTTCCTCTCACCATAGCAACATGGTGCTCGAATCCGTTTTTACATATAAAGTTAAATAATATCCTCATATCCTTCTGATATTAATGTATTGAATTTATCTTCTCCCCTGAGGCATTGCCAAACAAAGGCATTTGAAACTGGCCTGCCTGTTACTTCATCTTGCGAAAAAACAATGTTGTAAGAATATCTGCTGACGATAAAGATCCGCCGGTATGTCCTTCTTTAGCATCGTAAATCATTCTAAACTTGTATAAAAACGATCCTTTTATTACATTAGCCGTTCCTGGTGCACACAACGCATACTATAATTATTATGCATAATATGCTACATAAGGACCGATTTCTTGCTACTATACAGGGCCAACCGGTAGACCGTCCTGCATCATGGCTGGGATTGCCTGTCCCTGCATCGGAATCCGGACTTATAAAATATTTTAAAGTTAGTTCAATTCACAAACTAAAAGAACTTATTGATGATGATATCTATCCTATAGAGGTTCCTTATAATTACCCTCCTTCAAACCATATTGCCTGTGCGTTTGATTTTGCCAAAAAAAAGCATTTGGACAAACCGGATGAAAGGACTTTAACGGCTCCGGGATTTTTTGAGGATTATTCGAATCCCGCTGATGTTGAAAGATTTAGATGGCCTGATCCTGCCAAATACCTTAACAGGGAAGAATCAAAAAGGCTGGTGAAATCAATTGATAATAATTATGTTAAAATGGGAATATTGTGGAGTGCACACTTTCAGGATGCCCTTTCGGCATTTGGAATGGAACATGCACTTATAGTAATGCTTAATAATCCTGAAATGTTCAGGGCTGTTATTGACCGTATTACGGAATTTTACTTAAAGGCAAATGAGATATTTTATGAATCAACAAAAGGTTACCTGGATGCAGTACTAATCGGAAACGATTTTGGCAGCCAGACAGGCTTAATGCTGCCCCCGGAAGAAATCAGGAAATTTGTATTCCCGGGAACTAAAAAACTTATTGACCAGGCCAAAAGCTATGGACTAAAAGTGATGCACCATTCATGCGGTTCAATTTTTCCGATTATTAATGACCTGATTGACCTTGGCGCAGATATTATTCATCCCATTCAGGCTTTGGCAAAAAACATGAATGCACAAAACTTAAAAAAACATTTTGATAAAAAGACAGCTTTTTGCGGGGGTGTTGATGCACAGTACTTACTTGTAAAAGGAAAGCCTGAAGATGTTATTAATAAAGTAAATGAACTAAAGGACATTTTTCCTACCGGACTTATTTTTTCACCAAGTCATGAAGCAATTTTACCGGACATTCCCCCATCAAATATTGAAGCCTTTTTCAAGACTATTAATCAAATAAGATAAACTAAAATATGAGACGATTCGGACAGGTAATCAGACTTATACCGGAAAAAGCCGGTGAATATATAAAATACCACGCCTCTGTATGGCCGGGTGTTTTAAAAAAGATAAAACAGTGTAATATTTCCAATTACTCCATTTTTTTTAAGGACAACATGCTATTTGCATATTTTGAATATACGGGCAATGATTTTGAAGCGGATATGAATAAAATGTCGCATGATGAGGAAACCCTCAAATGGTGGGATGTTGTTAAACCCCTGATGGATCCGTTAGAAACCAGACAAGATGGTGAATTCTGGGCTGACATGAAAGAAATTTTTCACCTGGATTAAAAATACAAAACTATTATGATAACTCCCAATCCGATAATTGGAACAGGAATTCACGCCATAGGAGGTATATCTGCCTCAACATGCTATTTGCCTTTTCACAAAACCATGAAATGGTCGTGGGGAACATTCTGGCTTGTACAAGCACTTTTTGCATGGTTGTTAATGCCGGTAGTTATAGGATTGTTAACTGTACCCGGATTTTTCTCTATTCTGTCAGATGCTCCTGCCAAAGCTTTTTGGGGAGCATTCCTGTTTGGTGCAATCTATGGCTTTGGAGGCATGTCATTTGGATTCGCAATAAGGCATATTGGTTATTCGTTAACCTACACAATCGCAATTGGAATCTCTGCTGTTTTAGGAACAGTCATACCTCTGCTAATATTTGGAGGTATAATGGACCATTTCTTAAAACCAGGAGGTATTATTGTTTTAACAGGGATGCTTACTTCAATAATCGGAGTAGGACTATGCGGATTGGCCGGCTTTAAGAAGGAAAAAGACATCAATGCGATGAAAGGCAAGTCAACAAATTTTAATATGCTGGCCGGCTTAATCCTGGCAATCATTGGTGGTGTACTGTCCGGTATCTTTAATGTTTCGCTTGAATTCGGACAGCCCATTGCAGACCTTGCAGCAGAAAGGGGAGCAGAACATTTTGAAGGTAACGCCAAATTAGTCGTATCAACAGCCGGCTGTTTCTTAGTTAATCTTATATGGTTCCTTGTTGCCGGAATAAGGCAAAATACATTAAAAGAATTTACCTCAAAAACCGGAATACCTTCAGGGCAAATGTTTAAAAATTTCTTTTGGTCTGCATTTGCAGGTACACTATGGTGCTTTCAATTCTTTTTTTATGGCCTGGGACATGTTAAAATGGGTTATTTTAAATTCGCCAGCTGGGTTCTCCATATGTCAATGCTTATATTTTTCAGTTATATTGTGGGTGTAATTATGAAAGAATGGAAAAATGTTAAGTCAGGTACATATATAATCCTTGTAATCGCATTATTAACATTAGTTATATCTTTCATAATAACAGCTTACGGAAGTTTTATAGGTGAGGGTATTATGCAGTCGTTATCCGGTTTTTCAAATCCTGAAGGGATGGGTAATTAAGAGCAGGAATGGAATAAACATAATTTTCAGAATAATGAAAAGAAAAACATAATATTATAAATATTACGAGCGTATTACAGTTCGGGGTTTTATATGGAATTATTCTGGCGTTTTGAAATTTATTAACCCGGATGATTTATTTCCTAACTTAAATCTCTTTTATGAAAAAAATTTTTCTGATATTCTTATTATCCAACCTAATCATTATTAAGCAATCATTTGCGCAGGAAAAGCCTGCTTATCTTGATCCTGCTAAAGATATTGAATCAAGGGTAAATGATCTTATTTCCCGCTTAACACTTGATGAAAAAGTATCGCAAATGGTTTATGAGAGTCCGGCTATTTCCCGGTTAAATATTCCTGCTTATAACTGGTGGAATGAATGCCTGCATGGTGTGGCACGTTCAGGAGTGGCTACAATCTATCCCCAGGCTATCGGATTGGGTGCTACATTCGATGAGCATTTAATTTTCAGCATTGCCACTGCCATTTCAGATGAAGCCCGGGCAATGTATAATGCTTCCATTAAAAAAAATTATTATTTAAGATATGGAGGATTAACCTTCTGGACACCAAATATTAACATATTTCGCGATCCACGCTGGGGCCGCGGACAGGAAACTTACGGTGAAGATCCTTTCCTTACAGGTACATTAGGCTCTGCACTAGTGAAAGGATTACAGGGTGATAATTCCAGATACCTTAAGGTATCAGCCTGTGCCAAACATTTTGCAGTGCATAGTGGTCCGGAAAGGTTACGTCATGAATTCAATGCAATTGCCTCAAAAAAAGATATGTACGAAACTTATTTACCTGCTTTCAAATCACTGGTAGATGCCGGAGTTGATGCAGTAATGTGCGCCTATAATCGCACCAATAACCTTCCCTGTTGTGCCCATAACTACCTGTTGAATGATGTTTTAAGGGGAGAATGGGGCTTTAAAGGTCATATTGTTTCAGATTGCGGGGCACTTGTCGATTTTTATAAAGGACATAAAGTTACATCCAACAAAGTTGAAGCAGCAGCTTTAGCATTAAAAAACGGTGTAAACCTCAATTGCGGACGTGTTTACCCTGCACTCATACAAGCTGCTAAAGACGGACTGGTTGAAGAAAGAGAAATTGACAATGCTCTTGCTATCCTTTTAAAAACAAGGTTTAAACTGGGATTATTCGATCCGGGAGAAAACAATCCTTACAATCTCATTCCCACAGATGTAATCAATTGCGAAAAACACAGGAAACTGGCTTATGAAGCTGCTGTAAAGTCTGTGGTCATGCTTAAAAACAATGGAGTCTTGCCATTGAAAAATGATCTTTCCCAATATTATGTTACAGGTCCGAATGCTACAAATATCGAAGTTTTAATAGGTAATTACTATGGAGTAAATGACAATCTGGTTACTATACTTGAAGGGCTTGCATCAAGAATAGAAGCAGGAAGCCAGATGCACTATAAACCAGGCTGTCTGCTCGATCGTGACAATATCAATCCAATAGACTGGACAACCAATGATGCAAAGGCAGCGGATGTTACAATAGCTGTGCTTGGTATATCGGGCTTACTTGAAGGTGAAGAAGGGGAATCGATTGCTTCGGAACATTTTGGAGACAGGTTTGATTATAATGTACCTAAGAACCAGATAGATTTTTTGAAAAAACTAAGGGAAGGAAATGATAATCCGATCATCACGATAGTTACAGGTGGTAGTCCTATGAATCTTAATGAAATACATGAACTTTCGGACGCTGTATTGCTGGTATGGTATCCGGGAGAAGAGGGAGGTAATGCAATAGCAGATATCATTTTTGGTAATGTATCACCTTCAGGCAGGTTACCCGTTACTTTTCCAAAATCCCTTGACCAGCTTCCTCCTTACGATGACTATAGTATGGAAGGTCGTACCTACAGGTACATGAATGAAGAACCCATGTATCCGTTTGGCTATGGATTGACATATGGAAAATTTGAATATTCAGGAGCTAAATTATCTTCAGAAAAAATTAAGAAAGGAAACAGTACTGAAGTAAGTATTGCTGTTACTAACATCGGACAAATGGAAGCAGAAGAAGTAGTGCAGTTATATATTACCGATTTGGAGGCTTCTGTCAAGGCTCCTCTATTTTCCTTAAAAGGTTTTAAAAGAGTAAGTCTGAAACCCGGGGAGACCAAAACTGTGAAATTCACAATAACATCGGAAATGCTTTCGATTATCAATAATGAAGGTAAAGCAATTCTCGAAGAAGGAAATTTTAAAATTCATGTGGGAGGTTCACTCCCGGTTAAGAGAAGCATGGATTTAGGCGGATCACCTTTTTCGGAAGTTATATTAAATGTTATTTAGAAAGGTACAGGAGTAATCATCAATTTTACAGGTAGACACACCAGGCATATATTCATTCTTTCCTTCAAAGGAAGAAAACACAGGAAGCGCTGTGATTATTTGCCCTTCAGGTGGATATCAGCACCTGACGTATATTCTGGGGGGATTTCAACTGGCTAAATGGTTAATTGAAATTGGGATAATTACTAACCTTTTATTACATTAGCCATTAAAGAAATTTACAGATAAAAACGGACTGCCTGCAGCAAATTTATTTAAAAATTTTTTTAATTTTGATCAAATCAATAATATACCTATAATTAAACAGAACAATTCTAATATAATACAATAACAATCATGAAATTAAAAAATAATTATGTTCAGCATCTTCATCGTCCGGTGATATTTTTATTTCTTATTATTACATTCGTTCATTCAACCATAATAAAAGGGCAATCAAATCCGGAAGTAACTAATTTAATAACAGAATATAAGACAAATCCAATAGGAATTGACATTGCCAGTCCCAGGTTGAGCTGGGAGATAACTACAGGGGATCGAAATATCATTCAGATTGTCTACCAGGTTAAAGCAGCATATTCATTAGAAAAATTAAGCTCTGAAGACAATTTGATCTGGAATTCCGGAAAAGTAAATTCAGAGCAATCCATTCATGTAGAATATAAGGGTCCGGAACTGCAATCGGGTCAGCGTATTTACTGGATGGTTAAAGTCTGGGATAACAAAGGCAGGGAATCTGAATGGAGCGAGGCAGCATTCTGGGAGATGGGATTGCTAAATTATTCAGACTGGAAGGCTTTCTGGATTGAACCGGATATTACGGAAGATGTCACCACATCAAGTCCCTGTCCGTTCCTGAGAAAGGAGTTTAAACCAGGAGATATTATAAAAGAAGCAAAAGTATACGTTTCCAGCCGCGGCTTATATCAATTATTTCTGAATGGTAATAAGGTAGGAGATGAACTTTTTACACCAGGCTGGACAAGTTATCACAAACGTATACAATACCAGGTATATGATGTCACCAGCCAGTTAAACAATGGCCGGAATGCAATTGGAGTAATATTAGGAGATGGATGGTTCAGGGGCTACCAGGGATGGAATGATGAGAAAAATTTTTACGGGAACAAACTTGCACTTATTTTACAGCTGGAAATTATTTATGAAAACGGATCAAAAGAAATAATTGTTACGGATAAGAGCTGGAAATCATCCACCGGTCCAATATTGAAATCTGACTTATATAATGGAGAATTATATGATGCCCGCCTGGAAATGAATGGCTGGGATCAGCCCGGATTTAATGATAAAAGCTGGAATGAGGTAATAGAAAAAGATTATAGCAAAGAAGTACTGACAGCATCAGAAAGTGTCCCTGTCCGTATTACGGAAATCATAAAACCGGTTAGGAAGTTTATTACTCCCGAAGGCGACATGGTATTTGATTTAGGGCAAAACATAGTAGGTTGGGTTCAATTTAAATTGAATGGTGAGGCCGGAACAAAAATTACACTAAGACATGCTGAGGTTTTGGACAAAGAGGGAAATTTTTACACTGCCAATCTTCGGGCTGCCAAACAGGAAGTACAATATATTTTTAAAGGTGAAGGTGAAGAAATATTTGAGCCACATTTTACATTTCATGGATTCAGGTATATTGCTGTAGACGATTATCCCGGAGAAGTAACTGCTGATAACTTGACCGGTAAGGTTATTCACTCTGATATGATGCCAAGCGGGAACTTTGAATGTTCCGATACATTAATCAACCGGTTACAGAAAAACATACAATGGGGTTTGCGCGGAAATTTCCTTGATGTGCCTACCGATTGTCCGCAGCGCGATGAACGAATGGGATGGACAGGAGATGCCATGGTTTTTACACCTACAGCATGCTTTAACATGAATGCGGCACCGTTTTTTACCAAATGGATGAAGGATTTAGCACTTGAGCAAAGAGATGATGGCAGTGTACCATGGGTTGTGCCAAATGTTGTAAAGGATGGTGGAGGAACGGGCTGGTCCGACGGGTTTGGAGCCACTGGCTGGGCCGATGCAGCAGTTATTATTCCCTGGGTAGTTTACCAGGCTTATGGTGATAAAAGAATTCTTGAAAACCAATACGAATCAATGAAAGCCTGGGTGGACTATATGATAAAACAAGCAGGTGACCGCTATATATTTGACTATGGATTCCACTTTGGCGACTGGCTTTCCTTTGCTGAATATCATTCATATATCTACAATGCACCTGATTATGGTTATGCAGGAGCTCATACTGATAAAGACTTAATTGCTACTGCTTATTTTTATTACTCAACCGGACTTCTACAAAAAACAGCTAAATTACTGGGCAAATTTGAAGATGAGAAAAAATTCAATCAATTATTACCTAAAATAAAATCAGCATTCCAAAATGAATTCATTACTAATTCAGGTCGCCTGACATCCGGTACTCAAACTGCCTATGTATTAGCTTTATCTTTTGGACTAATACCTGAAAATATGAAAGAAAAGGCAGCTGAAAGACTGGCAGATGATGTAAAACACTTTCGTCATTTAACAACAGGTTTTCTTGGTACGCCATTAATTTGTCAGGGGTTATCAGAGAATGGATATCCTGATCTGGCCTTTATGTTGTTGTTTAATAAAAGATATCCCTCCTGGCTTTATGCTGTAACTATGGGTGCTACTACTATATGGGAAAGGTGGGATGGTATTAAACCTGACAGTACATTCCAGGATGTAGGGATGAACTCCTTTAACCATTATGCTTATGGAGCTGTTGGTAACTGGTTATATAGTAAAGTGGCGGGTATTAATACAGATCCTGAAACTCCAGGCTATAAAATAATAATAATAAAACCCCTTCTTACTGAAAAGCTAAGCTATGTAAAAGCAGAATACCATTCGATGTATGGTAATATTATATCACACTGGCAACTTAAAGAAGGAAAACTTGAATTGAATGTTATTATTCCTGCCAACACAACGGCTCAAATCCATATTCCGGCATATGATAAGGAAAAAATACTTGAAAACGGTTCTCCTGTTTCAAAAAATGAAAACATTAAAGTTTTGGGTATTGAAAATGGACGGGTAATTTTGGAAACCGGTTCAGGTGAATATAACTTTGAAACCATTATTAAATGAAGAACTACAGATCTATTATTGTAAATCAATATTTTACGGATTATTTCGTTAACTCGCAATGACGTAAAATGTGCTTTTATTAAAATACTTATGAAAAAATTACCGGGTACAATAATTATTTTATTTTGTTTCATTTTAGCTGTACAAAAAATAAGTACACAGGATAATGGCCTTGTCAACACGTCAGGCAGTCCATACACTCAATTATCAGGTGTTAATTTGGATGATGCTGTCTGGACCCGGGGCTTTTGGGCGGAAAGATTTGAAATATGCAAGGATTCGATGATTCCCCGTATGTGGAGAATACTTGAAGATCCTGAAATAAGCCATGCATACAGGAACTTTGAAATAGCCTGCGGAAAAGAAACTGGTACCCATAAGGGACCGCCATTCAACGACGGGGATTTTTATAAGTGGTTCGAATCAGTTGCGGGTGTTTATGCCATTACTAAAGACAATGGATTAAACCAACTAATGGATGATATCATATCAACAATTTCAAAAACGCAACGCGAAGATGGTTATATCCATACTCCTGTAACCATTGATCAACTCAACAAATCATCTGATAAAAAAGAATTCCAGGAACGGCTTGATTTTGAAACATATAATATAGGGCATTTAATGACGGCTGCATGTGTTCACCACCGTGCCACAGGTAAAAATTCCTTACTTGATGTAGCAAAAAAAGCTACGGATTATTTGTATGACTTTTATAAAAGGTCATCTCCCGAATTAGCCAGGAATGCAATTTGCCCGTCACATTATATGGGCGTGGTTGAAATGTACCGCACTACAAAGGATCCAAAATACCTTGAACTTGCAGAAAGTCTTATCAACATTAGAAGTCTTGTTAAAAACGGAACTGATCATAACCAGGACCGCATTCCCTTCAGGTTGCAAACAAAAGCTACCGGTCATGCTGTGAGGGCAAATTATCTTTATGCAGGTGTTGCCGATGTATATGCCGAAACAGGTGATGATTCTTTACTTACAGCTCTTAATTTAATCTGGCAAGACCTGGTGCAACGTAAATTATATGTCACCGGAGGCTGCGGTGCCCTTTATGATGGAGTTTCCCCGGAAGGCACATCCTATAAACCGTCAGAAATTCAGCAAGTACATCAGGCTTACGGACGTGATTACCAGTTACCCAATATCACTGCCCATAATGAGTCCTGCGCCAATATAGGAAATATACTCTGGAACTGGCGTATGCTTATGATTACAGGAAAAGCAAAGTACGCAGATATTATGGAACTTACTTTGTATAACAGTCTTCTGGCAGGTGTAAGCATTGACGGAAAAGGTTACTTTTATACAAATCCGCTTTGTGTAACGGATGATATAACTTATACATTGCGATGGTCAAAAGAACGTGAAGAATATATAAGCCACTGCAACTGCTGCCCTCCAAACACAGTTCGTACGATAGCTGAGATACAGAACTATATTTACAGTTTATCCGGCAAAGGACTGTGGATAAATTTATATGGAGGTAATACTCTTTCCACGACACTAAAAGACGGATCGGAACTTAAACTGGTACAGGAAACCAACTATCCGTGGGATGGTGATATTCAAATATCATTTATGCAGGTTCCTGAAAAAGAATTTTCTATCTTTTTAAGGATCCCGGGTTGGTGCAATGAAGCTGAAGTATCAGTTAACGGGGAAAAGATGGATTTATCTCTTGTTCCCGGTGAATATGCCGAATTAAAACGTAACTGGTCAAAGGCTGATAAGATTAAATTAATTCTTCATATGCCGGTAAAACTTATAGAGGCAAATCCGCTGGTTGAAGAAACACGTAACCAGGTAGCTGTAAAACGGGGACCTGTTGTTTATTGCCTTGAATCTGTTGATATCCCGGAAGGTAAAAAAATATTTGATATTGCCCTCCCGGCAAAAATTGACTTAAAGCCCGGATTAATAAGCATTAAAAACAGTGATATTGTATGTTTAGAGGGAAAAGCCGAAATAGCAGATAATTCAGAATGGAAAGGACAGCTTTACAGGGAAATTTCTAAAGATAATACACAACCTGCAAATATAAGATTAATCCCCTATTATGCCTGGGGAAACAGGGGCCATTCTGAAATGACCGTATGGATACCATTGAAAAGGTGAGCATGCATCCAGTACCAAAACACCCATGGCTTCGCTGTTTCAGAAGGATGCCGGAAGACAGTACCCGGATTACTGTTCCGCGCCATACAACCCCACGAAAGAATAATAATCAGGATCCCAATTTTAAAGCGGAAAAAATAAGAAACAAGTATATGCAAGTGTCCCTTAATAATCTTATTAATATTTTGATTTAAAACCTGACTTCTTTCACTAATGCATTTATTTCATCTTTTTTACTTTTACAGGGAAGCAGATAAAAGCTGTAATGGTAAGTTTTGGCTGGCAACTGGTATTTTTCCAGTGGCTGGGCCACTACGCTCCAGCTATCATTTCCTCCAACTCCCATTTGAATAAGGTCAATGTTGAGCGTAATAAACCCGGCATCTTTCAATTCGTTAGTATGCCGCGACTCATTAATGTTCTCTTCCGTATAGGGCCATGCACTCATACTCAGCATGCTGTCTGCTACCACCAATAAGCCCTCATCTTTATTATCCGACAGGAACATCCAGCGAACATCCGTGCGGTTCCCGTTCTCCTGAGGCATAACATATTGTTCCATAAATTCATGCAAAGGCTGAGAATAAATGCCCGCATCAAAACCATAACGCCTGTCAATATAATTCTCATGCAAACCTCGTCCATACCAGGTAATATTATCGTATGCTCTTAATATACCGCATTGCATACCAACTTTTGGAATATTGGGCAAACCTGCTGAAGGATTAAGTGAATATTCAACTTTGAGCACTCCATCGCCGTTTAGTGTATAAATTACCTGCAAACCTGCCTTGCCCCCTATAAGCGTATAGTTACTCCGGATTTCAACTATCCCGTTATGAGATTGATCGGTAACGATAGTTTGTAACTTTAATCCAGGTTTATACCATTCTTCCATTTTAATATGGGGCTTCCAGCCACGGCGGTCATTATCAGTAAGAGGGCGTGTAAAACCGGGCAATAAGGGGTTATAAATTTGTTCTGTGTTTTTCCACATGTAAGAACTCAAAGCACCGTTTGTTTTATTTATTGTCACCTGGAAATGTTCTCCCCTGAATATATAGCTCGTATCAATTTCTTCCATCGATATTGCAGAATATTCTTTATGCTTGTTAATTATTCGGGGTACTGTTGTAAGTGCAAATTGATTAGAGGCTATTTCATGTCCTCCCTCCGCCCATGGTTCAGCGTGCGACAAAGTAAAATGAATATCAGCAAGATATTCACAATCTCCTTTCATTTCAGGAAGGTAAGTCGCAATATTTATTATAGTATCTTTACCTGCAGCCAGGTGAATACGAGGTAGTTCACTGCTCAAAATAATCCTGCCGTCTTCACGTATTATTATCTTAACAGCATAATCGTCAAGGGATTTGACAACATGACGGTTAATCACCTTTATCAAACCTCCTGAGACATCAACCATTTCACATTCTACAGGTTGGTATACCCGCTTACATTCGTACATGGCAGCTTTAGGTCTGCCGTCCGCAGCCACAATACCATTTATGCAGAAATTACCAGTTTTAATAAAATAAAAATATCCGTTTAGAATAATTGAAACATTTATAAACGCTTAAAAAAGATTAAACGGGTAAAAAACGTTTATAGACGGATCATATAAAATCATTTCCAT
>Ga0114922_10001420_pt1 | contig 22791 bp, 24 predicted proteins | sample AartaG_FD_100975 | JGI IMG/M metagenome (GOLD analysis project Ga0114922, IMG submission 100975) | Deep subsurface microbial communities from Aarhus Bay to uncover new lineages of life (NeLLi) - Aarhus_00045 metaG | ecosystem: Environmental > Aquatic > Marine > Oceanic > Sediment | place... | reverse complement strand
TTGGAAGCTCCCATGATGCTGGTCGGATTGATGGCTTTATCTGTAGAAATAAAGATGAACTTCTCCATTCCGTATTTGACGGCCAACCCGGCCAGCACCCTTGTTCCAAGGACATTTGTCTTTACTGCCTCGTCCGGATGGTATTCCAGGACAGGCACATGCTTGTAGGCCGCTGCATGGAGCATAATTTCAGGAGAATAGTGGGAAAAGACCGCCTCCATCTTTACCTCGTCCCGAATATTCCCCACCACCGGAATCAGGCAGTCACTGGTATCTGTGAACTTATTCGTTAAGTAAAACAACTCCGTCTCATCGATATCCAGGGCTATCAACCGCCCAGGCCTAAATTGAAGAACACTCTTGGCGATCTCTGACCCGATCGACCCTCCGGCACCGGTCACAAGAACCGTCTTCCCTTCAATAAACCGGCTGACAGCTTCCATTTCGACTTTGACCTGTGACCGCCCCAACAAATCCTCCAGCCTGACCTTCTTGATATCGGTCAGGGTCACCCGGCCGTTTATCAAGTCTTTAATTCCGGGAAGTATTTTAATCCTCTCTACAGGCTTTGCCTCCAGGACAATCTCCACAATCTCCTTGATGCTCTTCGAGTCAGCCGATGGCATGGCTATGAGCACTTCGTCGATGCTTTTATCCTTGATGAACAGAGGAAGGTCTTTCCTTGTGCCCAGAACTTTAACCCCATGTATCTTGATATGCTGCTTGCCCGGGTCATCATCGATAAATCCCACAGGAACATAAGGCGATTCTCTCTCCCTTTTCATTTCCCGGACAATATTTTCTCCGGCACTTCCAGCTCCAATAACAAGAACCTTCAAATCTTCTCCTTTCTTTTTTAATGTCCCCTGCAGTCCATCGTAATACACTCTTTTAACCGCCCTGAGTGTCCCTATAAAAATCAAAGAGAACACATAATCCACAAGCACAACCGACCGGGGAAAAGCAGCGCTCTCAAACGGAAATGAAAATCTGAAAAGATAAATGAATACTCCCATACATAACGATCCCACAGAAACAGCCTTAAAGACCTTTATCAAGACATCCAGGCTGACATAACGCCAGGATATATCATAAAGGTTATAAAGGACAAGGAAGGTCATTTTAGAAGCCAGAGCCAAAAATATATAATAAGGAAGCACCTCCATATATACTGAGGGGATGGCTCCGTTAAACCGGCTCCATAAGGCAAGGAACATGGCGCCTGAAATCAACAGGAAATCCGAAAGAAAAAAGAAGACCCGTCTTTTGAAGACGGATTTTTTCAGAATTGTCCCCATAAAGATATTATTTTTTTTCAACTCATCCCCCTAAAATATTAATTAAATTAATGATAATATTAATTTATTTAATTTTTTTGACTATTTTTATTAAGTTTTCACACACATAATCGATTTCTTCTTCCTTGAGATTATTAAAAAACGGCAACGCGATCGTCCTTTGTGATACTTTTTCTGTAACCGGAAAGTCTCCTTCCTTGTAACCAAACAATTTTCTGTAAAAAGGCTGTAAATGGATAGGCGAAAAATAATTACTGCAGCCGATGCCTTTTTCTCTAAGTTCCCCAAGAATCGTGTCTCTATCTTCTCGGGAATATTTATCCTGTAATCTTATAACATAAACAAACCAACTGATTTTTTTATTCTCTTCAGAATGGGGAAGGATTAATTCTTCTACATCCTTGAGGCGTTCATTGTAAAGCCTTGCCACTTTTTCCCTCTTGGCCAGTATATCGTCTATCCTTTCCAATTGGGCGATTCCCAGAGCACAGTTGATATCGCTTATCCGGTAGTTAAAACCAAGTCTTTCATGTTGAAGCCAGCTTCCATCTTCAGACCTTCCCTGGTTCCTCATGCTCCGGCACAATCTGTAGATGTTCTCATCATCCGTAACGATCATTCCCCCTTCACCTGTAGTGATCTGCTTATTGGGGTAGAAGGCAAAGACACCACACTCTCCAAAAGTCCCAACCTTTTTCCATGTTTTTTCAATCAAATACTCCGCTCCGACAGCCTCACAGGCATCTTCAATCACATGAACCTCATACATGTGGGCAATTTCCATGATTTCATCCATTTCGCATGGCAGGCCAAAGACATGCACAGGAAGGATCGCTTTCAATTCTGAGTCTTTCTTCTTCAGCCCTCTAACCGTATCAGCCATCAAATTAACGTCGATATTCAATGTCTTTTCATCAATATCTACAAAAACAGGTTTTGCCCGCTCGAAAAGCATACAATTGGCCGAGGCGACAAAACTGAAAGGAGGTGTAATAACGATATCCCCGTCTTTTATATCTAGCGCTCTCAAGCACAGATGCAACCCACTCGTCCCGCTGTTAACCGCTACCGCAAATTTGCATCCAATATAATCCGCAAACTTTTTTTCAAATTCCCCCAATTTCGGTCCTAAACTCAGATTAGGTGTATTCAGGACTCCAAGCACAGCGTTTCTATCAATATTTGTAATTTCGGGTTCGGATAAAGAAACTTTCATTTTTTTCTCTTTATAATCTCAACAGGAATACCCATAGCTACAACATTATCCGGAATATCTTTATTCACAAAACTGAAAGCTCCTACTATTGAATTTTCTCCAACAGTGACCCTAGGCATTATGAGACTGTGACTGCCTATCCTACAATTCTTCTTGAGTGTAATTTTGCCCTTTTTATCATCGATGGTAGAAAACGAATATAGAGAACAATGCGACCCTATTTCAACATAGTCTTCAATAACAACGCCATATTTTGCATTGATATATGTAAAAGCTCCTATGTCTGTTTTAAAACCAAGCTTTAAATTTTTCTTATGCTGAACAATCCAGTTGTACTTCGTTAATTTTCCTTCTTCAATCTCAGGATATTGCCAATTCTTAAACCGTTTCATGATAATTTCTCTTTTGAACCCATGAATTCCTCCATCGTCGCTTGCCCCGGCTGATTAATTCTCTCTCTTTTTATAACCTTGAGAATTGTCATAAAAATAATTTTTATATCCAGCCACAAACTCAAGTTATCCACATACCATACATCATATTTAAACTTCTGCTCCCACGTTATTGCATTCCTGCCATTCACCTGAGCCCATCCGGTGATTCCCGGCTTGACCTCGTGTCTTCTTGCCTGCTCAGGAGTGTATCGATCGAGGTATTGCATTAACAAGGGCCGAGGACCGATCAGACTCATGTCTCCCATGATTACGTTGAACAGCGTGCGCAATTCATCTAGACTCATGCTCCGTAGGATTTTTCCGAAAGACGTCATGCGCTCTTCATCCGAAAGGAAATCTCCCCGAGCATCACGCAGCGTACGGAACTTGTACAAGATGAAGGGACTCCCGTGTAAACCAGGGCGTCGCTGACAAAAGAGGACCGGAGTCCCCAGCAGCAGGCGGATAAGGAGCGCGACTTCAGCCAAAAACGGCGAGAGTAATATTAGCAAAATACTTGCCAAGATGATATCAAATAGGCGTTGGGTGAAAAGATAATATTTAATCTTCACCGTCGACATACCAAACATGCAGGAAGCCAATGGAAAATGGCTTTTCGTGACGCCCCGGTGGATACCGGCGGAAAATGACAGGGCTGCCAATTTTCATTTGCACGAGAAGAGCAGGGACAGCCATAATTGGAGCCAAGACATCAGCGCTGATGAGACTGTCAACACAAAGTCAAAGCCGCTTTCCCCTGTCAAGGCAACATGAATATTTCCCTAACGCTGATACATGCCCAGTACCTAATTCAAATCGGCTTGATGAGATAATTGCAGTACTTAAAATAACTTGGAATATTCTTGTGCCAACTTTTCATGGGTACGATTTTGTAGAAGCCACTCCTTACCTTTTTTCCCAATTGATTCTAATTGTTCTTGACGCATTTGCTCATAATATAAAATGGCATTTTTTAGCGATTGAACATCTGCGGCAGGAGCAAATACGCCACATCGGGCCTCATTGAGCATGGACGGATAACCGCTATACGATGCTATTATAGGTTTACCGGCAAACATATAATCAATCAACTTGTTAAGAGATAAACCATATTGCCAGACCTTCGATTTCTTTACACTGAAATAAAGCACACTGCAATGGCGAAGAAACATTTGAACTTGCAGTTGGTTCACTTTAGGTGCAAAGGCAATATTCCGGAAGCCGGCTGTTCTCGCTTTGTATTCTCTCAACATATCACCTTCACCGACAAGTAGAAAATAGATACGAGGATTATCCTTCAGTTGTTCTGCGCATTCAAGTAATGTATCTAAAGCGTTAGTTCTTCCTATGCTTCCCGCGTAGCCAACGATGAATTTGTTTTTTGGAATATAGCATTCTTCATATCCTTCTGGTAGCGCTCCCGGATTTTCATACATACCCAGATCTATTCCATGTGGAATACAATAGCAGTTCATCGTTTTCCCAGTTACTGTTTTAATGTGTTCTGCCAGGTTGGGCATGGTTCCTATAATGACGTCAGAATGCCTATATCCAAACTTTTCTACAAACGCCAGGATTATTACGAGGGGATTCCATCGGTTGAAGCCCCCCTCTTCTATAATGGTTAACGGCCATATATCCCGAATCTCAAAGAAAAGCTTACATCCAAAAAGCTTTTTGAGCCAATATCCATTAAGTATAGTTATCAATGATAAAGAAGAAACTATGACGATATCAGGCCTTGGTATTTTACTTTTCGGCATCAGCCAAAGTTTAATCTCAAAATCGATCCAGCTGATTATCCGCTGGATCGAGGAAGAACCCTTATACTTTTTTGTCTTTATCCACCAAGTATCTACCTCACCTATTTTTTCTTTTGAATAAACTGACGCAAAATCGGGAAATTTAGCCATGTGGTTCGAGTCGGAGGAAATTACCACTGTCTTATTCCCCAGCCTATTAAACTCACGAGCCAGATAAAAATGTCGGGATGCAAATCCATATTTCAACGGGCTGGCATATTTTGAGATGTACCAAATCGTCTTTTTCATGTCCTATGTGATTAATATTCCCTAATAAAGGCTACTACAAAGGCGATTTTGGCTGCAGTAAACCCTCTGGCAAATCGCCAGGAAGTATCCACCGTTCATCCAGGCGAAATTCAGAACGAAAAAGAAGATCGGCTCGATCTTCGGATTCCAGTTTTTTCTAGCCTTCAAATCACTTATACAACTTGGGGATACTGTTGATCCGCATGATCGTCGAATGGAAATCGAGGCCGACGATCTCGGTGTACCACTTGATCGACGCGTAGCGCGGCCGGTTCTCCATCATCACCAGCCGCAGCCCTTCCTCCCGGCTGAGCATGCCCTCGCGAATCTGGTTGCTCCGGAACGTGTCGTACTCGGAAAAACCGGCCACCGTAAAATAGATATAGTTATAAAAAGCGGCCGTCCCGTCGCCGATCCTCCAGGTCGTTTTGGTATCGACGGCGGTCTCCCATTTGTATTCCGTCATAAGGAGCTTTTCAATTTCCTTTTCGTCCCAGCGGACATAATCGTACATGTGGTAGTAGTCCCGTCGCGGCCTAATATTTCGGGAGAAAAAAGACCCCAACGTATCCCATACGGACCGGTTCAGATACCCGGAGTTACCGAGGAGAATCCTACCCAACTCGAGGAACAATTTGGCCTGCCTCTTGGCGGACAGCGAATAGATCCGTTTTTTGTTGAAATCGGGAGGGACGCCCATGAAGCCGACTTTAAACTCTGTATTCTCCAACGGATTGATTCCCCAGATATTAAGGCGGATTCCTGTCTGCTTTTTGATTTGATCTGTATAATAGAAAAAGTATTTATCCCCGGCCATGAATAAAGGGACCATCCCGAGATGAGGTTTCTTTAGCCACGCCAGGATGTTACGACGGATGTTTTCGCGCTTCCAATGGATGTCGGCCGAAACGAGGATGTTTTCCACCCCAAGCTTTCCGCAAACCCGAGCGATATTGCGCCTGGCTAGGTCGGTAACCATACCCCAATCATATGTGAAAGCGATAGGGTTGAGCTTAAGGATAGTCTTCACGATGTGCAAGGTATATGTGCTGTCCCGGCCTCCGCTGAAAGGAACTATACAATCGGAGCTACGATCGTAGTGCCGATAGGGCTTGACGAGTTCATAAAGTTCCTCAATAGGCTTTGGTTGATTTTTAAGTTGGTAGTTTTTACAGTAATTACAGATCCCCTGATCGTCATATTCAATGAAAGGAAAAGTCTCCGGAAGAAGGCACTTAGAACACCGTTTCAGCACTTGGACTCTATCGATATTGTACTCTAACAGCGCGGTTTCCATTTTCGCTTTGGGTTGAACGGAGATCTGGGCGACATCCAAAATCACTTCCCGTTGAGACACCCCGTCCGAAATGGATTTTTCATTAATCCGGAAAGCTTCATCGCGGCTCGCCACCGCCGGCGTTTTTTTCTCCGCGGCCGTCATCGAAAATTCCCGAATCTGGAAAGGATTCATCTCAACGAAATATCCCGTTCCAGGAATGACCTGACGAATCCCTAAACTTCCTTGCTTCAAACGCATTGACTTGATGAACTCCAGGAGAAAATATCCCTCGGATGCGAACGCCAAGAAATTTGTCTCATTCGTCAAAATATAAAGCGATCCGTTGTTGGTTGCCAATATAAATTGATCAAGTGCGTTGATATAGATGGCCGTGGAAACGGTTCCGAATATTTCATGAACGGTCTTCGACACAGCCGTTGCGCCATCCCAACCGTCGCTGACATGCTTCCGGGTGATGGCCAGTATGACTTCGGTATCGATCTCAAACGTTCGTTGAAGGTCCGAGTGGCGTGACCACAGCTCGTTGTCATTGACAATGATACCGTTATGGATCCCGATGACTCCGTCCTTGACAACGGGCTGATTATTGAAGTCCTGCAGTTGTGATCCATTGGTCACAAGCCTGGAATGCCCCATTGCTGCGAAGGCCCCTTTCTTATCGACCGAGGAAACGGTCAAGGCAGATTCAATCGTTTTACGGATTTGTTGAGCGACGTCCCTTTGTTTCAATAAATATGAGATCGAAACGGCTCCTCTAAAAATGCTCATTGTCCGATCCGCCTCATTCCGCAAGATAAGTCCCGAAGAATCTTTCCCTCGCGACTCAGACTGAAGCGCAAGTTTCTTAAGTAACTTGCCGGTGAAATCAGGACTGTAACCAGCCTCATTGCTGGCGAATAAACCGAATATTCCGCACATGATTAGCCTCTCAATTGCTTTTTGTTAATGACTTCGGACTCCCTTGAATATAATGTCCTTGATGGTATTGAAGAAATAGCGCAGATCCGTTCTTGCAGGATATTCAAGATAGCTTTGAAGATATTTCCAATCGACGTCCACGATTTGATCAAAACCCGCAGTTGTTTCACTGAAGATCGGCGGAACCAGCCCCGGCTTCACTTGAACATAGAGATCCTGAAACTCCTTCGGGTACAAGCTGAAGTAATGCCGGCTTATGGCCCTGAGGCCGACGAACTTGATATCGCCGCGCCACCAGTCGAAGATCTGCGGCACTTCATCGATCCAATATTTTCTCAGAAATCGGCCGTATCTGGTGATTCGGAAATCACTAGCAAATTTGCCGGTCCTTTCCATGGAATGGGCTTCATAGATCCGCTTCTGCAGAAATTCGCTGAAAGGATACATCGTGCGTATTTTATGGGCTTTGATGATCCGCCCGTCCAACCCGACCCTGTCGAGCGCGATCAGCGGATAATAAGACGGCTTTTGATAAGGGACGGGGTCGCCCACTTTTTGGGCCAGCAGGCAGATCTCGCCCTCCCCGGCCGATTCGGTCGTCACCCGCATTCCGCAGGATTCGAGACGTCCCCATATCTCCGTTTTCGAAAAAACCCGGTTTTTCCCTTTGGTCAGAAAAAAATAGAGGGCGTTCAAACGCGGGATTTTCGGAAATACGCGGCGCCAGAGAAAATGGAGCGCTGAAGCCGGGTAGTAGAGGATTTCTTTATATTGGCGACGCAGTATTTTTTCGGCGTTCTCGATAGACAGATAGCGGCCGACGAAGTATCCGCCCACCTCCAAACGATCCACGCAAGACAGAAAAAACTTATTAAGGCGGCGGATGTCGTTGAGTCGGATGCCGCTCACGACAAGGCCGATGGCCGGAGGCTCATTCCCTTGCTCGTCCGCAGGCCGGCCTTCCTTTCCCCGCATAAGAACCAGGCAGCTTCGGAACCGGACATCCGGCAGATTCTTTTCAATAAATTCGCTAAGTGCCGTGTCCAGAGCACGACAAGCTTCCCAGGGGCCGGAGACTATCTTCATCAAGGCATAACCCGAAGGTGCGTTGGAGTTTTTAGGGGAAGGCCTCATTCCAGGAGTCTCTACGCCGGATGACGGTCGAGCCCGCCGCCAAAAGAGGGAGACAAGAGCATCCGCCATTGAAAAGAGAAGAAACCCCTTCCAGAGCACGCCCGGCGGCGCCATGCCCCGCTCGAAGACGCGGCCCAACACCCACAGGATCAAGGCCATCGATATCCCGGCTTTCAAATGTGAGGCGATGAGATAGGGAAGATATCTCTGCGGATATTTATGGGTATACTTATCGGTGAGCGCCAAGGAAAAAACCCAGGCACAAATAAAAATCAAGACCAGGACATTGATGCGCCCTTCCCCGGAAGCCCAACGGGCAGCGGCTACCGCCGCAAAGAGGAGGAGCCATCCCATCACGGTCCTGGCTTTGGCTTTACGCATAAAATCCATTATCCTCGTGTCGTCATCCGGCCATCGATCATTTTAAGGAAAAACCCTTCCATGGTCGCCATATGACCCTCTCCCCATTCTTTGGACAGGATTGTCTTTAATATACGTAATCGATATGAAAACGTGGACAGTAATAATCATCATCACCTTATTTTTTTTGGACCCGTGAATATACATCTTCCATAATATCTATACTTTTCCTCCAACTGTAATGACTTATGACATATTGCCGAGAGGCTACTCCCATTTCTCTCCTTAATATGGGGTCCAGAACGAGCTTTGTCATAGCATCGGCTGCTTCCTCGACGTTTTCGCTTGCCACAACAAAACCAGTAACCCCATTTTGCACAACTTCATTCAAGCCGCCCATATTGGAAACCACTACAGGAATCCCGCAACTAGATGCTTCCAATACTGCTACCCCAAAACTTTCTCTGACTCTACTGAACGCGCAGTATACGTCTAGCTGATTCATGTATTCAGGCATTGATTCGTGCTTTACTAAGCCAGTAAACTTAACAATGCCTTCCATACACAATTCATTAGCGAGTTTCTTAAGTGCACCATATTGAGGTCCAGTGCCTATGATAAGCAGGTTAAGCTTAAGCTGTGGGTTGTATGGAGTGCCGACGCGCAATCTTTGGCACACTCGTGAGAATGCACGAATTAATATATCAATGCCATAAGGTTCGGATAGTGTCTTGACAGTCCCTATTGATACCTGGTCACGGAATGGCACTTTGGTATATGGCTTAAACTTGTCAGTGTCAACACCGAAGGGTGTTACAGTCAAGCCTTTTAACTGCGGACAAAGATTAAAGGTGCGATTAGCCATGAAGTGGCTCGTAGAACAAATCCAATCTGCTACACTTATATTATTTATCAATAGTCTGCGGTTGAAAGATGACGCGTCAGAAAAAGCGAAAACATCACTTCCCCATACTGACAACACATAAGGATGATACTTGCACAACCGGCCTAGTGTACCGTAACCACTAGCATAATGAGCATGCAATAAGTCAGGCTTATTTTTCACCAATATCCATCGTGCCCAGGGCAGGTTTAGATAATATCCAGCAGGTGCGCGAAATGGTAGAACATGTATTCGTAGTCTCTCCCTTTCTGCCAGAATGGAACAGCCTAATTTAAACTCTATTTGCTCCCTAGCTTGTTTTGGAAGGGTGATTAAATGGATGAAATGTCCTCGTTCCGATAAGGCCGCAACCCATCGTTGGGTGTGGACAGAGGCTATATTGGCTAAAATAGCGATCTTCATTAGGTTTACCTCGCGCTCCTTTCATGTTTCTTTTTTTGCTACAATAGCAATGCTCGGGCAGTACTTTTCCATAAATTTACTTTGAAAAAGTGATCTTTCCAAGGTATCACAAATTTTCATCATCTCCGCTTCGAGCCCAGTATAAGGCATAATCTTCAGATACTTGAGGATATGGAAAAAGGGTTCTACAAATATTGATGAAAGCAACCTACTCGGATAAATTCGCACTTTGGTGAATCCTACTTCATGTAGCAGTTTAGTGATTATTTCGGGTCTGATTAGCCAGATATCCGTAAGAGAAACCCCATCAGGCTTCTTAATGAGACTCCAGGGAAATCTTTCCCAAAAAAGGCTCGTTGTCGTGGGTTCATGGAAAGCAACTAATGTTCCAGATGTCTTAAGCACGCGGTAGAACTCGGATAAATAAAAACCTACATCCGGCAAGTGATGCAGAAAACTGTTTCCGAACAAAAGATTGAATGTTTCGTCTTGAAATGGAAGAGAACTGATATCGCATTCAATCATGTTTGGCTGAGGGATGTTTGCCAATTGACATCTTTGAGAAAAGGCCCTCAACTGACTGTTACTGATATCTGAATAATATGCACTGCGGTTTTTTAGCAATGCCTTAAAGGAAAAGAAAAGATAGCCGGTACCACAACAAAGCTCTAATAAATCCTCATCATCCATGGCGATCTTTTCTTTACCGATCTTTTTCAGTATATACCTTCCCCAATGAATATTACCACGCCATGTGCCGGAGGATTCTGTGAATTCGGAGTTTGCATTAATGATCCTTTTCCAATCGATCCTTGATAGTTTGAGATTGCCCTCATCCGAAGTTGAGCAAAGATTTCTTATGAGCTGATTACTAAACATTGACTTTAAAAAAGCTTTCGAACAGTCTCGATCCCACAAAGAGGTAAGCGGCTGCTTTTTCTTTAGACACCCTGTCTTTCTTTAAAATGAATCGAATAGACCATTTAATCCAGCGTATATATGACTCCGTCATGTATACGCACGTGATTAACGAAACCTCTATGGCAGAATAATGTCTGCGCGCATAGCGCAGTTTACTGAAGTAAGTAGACCTTATAGCGATATGAGGATTCGATTTTGCGCTTTGGCCGACATAATGAACAATATGACTATCCTCTACAATACAAATTTTATAGCCGCAACTCCTTGCACGTGTACAAAAATCTAAATCTTCACACCAAAACAATTTAGGATCAAGCAGACCAACTTCAGAAACAATAGATTTTCTAAACAACATCGCTGCCCCAGAAACACCCTGCTGTTCCAGCGGTGGCATTTTTTTTACGAAGAAGGGATCGATTCGTAGCAGACACATTACACTGTACCAGAATTTCGGAGCATGAAGATCCCCTGCACATTTTCCACTGGCGTCGATCAGTCTTGGACCGCATACCCCACACTGCTGGTTTGCCTTCATAAATTCGAGGATTTTCTGCAGCGCGCCAGGCAGCACAACGGTGTCAGGATTTAACAAGAGGATGAAATCACCATTGGCGCTGGTGATTGCCTGATTGTTCGCAGGAGAAAATCCTTTATTAACCGGGTTGGCAACCAAGTGCACATCAGGATAGCCAGTACCTATAATTTTAACAGTGGCGTCTATTGACGCATTGTCAACTACATAAATTTCGATTTTTAGATCACCCTTTGTATTTTCAATGGAATCAATGCACGCTCTTATATCATTCTCGGAATTGTACGTAACTATAGCAATTGTGAGGTCAAACATTGATGTTATTATCCGTCTCATAATGGTCTGAGTGTTGATCCGGAGGCAATGGGACATCGCCTTGAGCCGGGCCTCGGTCTGCCGGCTGTTGAACCAACTTGGACTGACGGCCCAGCGTCCGTTGTGGCGCGCGTATCAGCAGAACCCGGTGGTGGTGGAACGGTGGTTGAATGAACAGTACACTGTCATTCGCCGGGAGGCCAAGCGTCTCCAGGCAGAAATCTTGTTTGGAGACGAGGCGGGGGTGCGGTCGGATGCTCATGCGGGGACGACTTGGGCGCCGCGGGGTCTGACGCCGATCGTGTCGAGTACAGGGGCACGATTTGGACTCAACCTGGTTTCGGCGGTGAACGGACAAGGTCTTTTCCGGTTTATGGGCGTCCAGGGACGAGTCAATACGGAGGTGTTCATCGAGTTTTTGAAGCAGTTGTTGGTGAAGGTCGAACATCCGATCTTCTTGATCGTAGACGGGCACCCGACGCACAAGGCGAAAAAAGTCCGGAAGTTTGTGGCTCAGAACTCGAAGCGTCTGCGGCTGTATTTTTTGCCGCCGTACTCGCCGGAATTGAATCCGGATGAGCAGGTGTGGAACGACCTGAAAAACAACGGGATCGGACGAAAGGTGATTACTGGCCCCGTGCAGATGAAAAAGGATGTGTTGGCTCATCTACGATCTCTTCAGAAATCCCCCGACCGAATCAAATCTTTTTTCCAATCCCCGACGACCTCCTATGCCGCCTGATGTCTATATAATAATGAGAAGATTAGTAACTTTCCATCTACACGGTATTACTGGAATAACGCGACCCCTTGATCTGAAAGATAAAATCAAGGCAGGGCCAGATATCTTTTGCAGAGTTATAGGTGACGATAATGATGGAATAATCCGTCATGCTGTTTACATCAGTCAGTCAGAGATTCCCTCTTAGTGAAATCGGGAATCCCGATCTTTCTCATTGCACAAACGAGTGCGATAAGGATCATCAGGACATAGGCATATTCGGCTCCCCAGAAGCTCGGTTCTTGGGCGGCGTTGACAAGCGCGATGAGAAAAGCGGCCATCAAACTTCCCGAAAATATTTGAGATTGTTTATCTGGGGAGTTCTTCCAGAGACGGAAAAAGACCCAAGAACACATTACAAGATAAGCGACCAGGGCTGTGAACCCAACCAGACCCGTTTCAAGAAGCGTCTCGACATAAAGGTTGTGAACAGATTCAGCCACAGTTAGGACTTTACTCTGATTTCCTAGACCAATTCCTATAACTGGGCTTTTTATGAATGCCGCCCAGGCCTCTTTGAGAAGTTGAAACCTGGTGATGGCTTCTCTGTTCTCGACTAGTTGATCTATCAGCTGTTGACTGGAGGCCATCATGGTTTCAGTCACATTCTTAGGGAGAAGGAACCAAGCGGTTGTAGATAGAACCGCAAAAAAAAGTAGCCAAATGACGATAAACCGCATCTTGAGGACCTGCCCGGAAACAGCACTCAGCCCCATCCAGAGGAAGATGCCCAGAAAGAAACTGAGGATAGCTCCCCGGGATTGGGTAAAGATAAGGGCAATCATGACGACACCGGCGGAAGCGAGCTTTACCAATATGTAACGATGTGGCTTCATAAAGAGCAGGCTAAACAGGGGAAGAATAAGGAGAATGAAAAAACTGGCCAGATAATTACTCTGGCCCCAGTTGGTATGGGCCATACTCTTTGCGCCCAATCCTATGGCCAGAAGCATCCTTCCTGATCTGTAAAACCATCCATACAGAAGAAGAATGCCGGCAAGGACAACGACGAAGACAAGCAGGGCTTTTACCGTAACGCGGATATCCTGTTGTGTCTTAAGGGAATTGAAAACGATGATTAATACTAAGACCGGGAGCACCCTGCTCTGAAGGATCGCCATGGATCGTAAGACGTCCATCGTCTTCACTAGCCCAAAAAAAGCAATCCCAATATAAAGGAGGGCCCATTTCTCAATCCCCGCTAGTCGGATACAGAATAATTTTCCTTTGAGAAACCATATCCCTAGAACCAGGAAAACAACTATGTCAACCCAGAGGATTTTTGGAGTCCGTCCCCCCACGGGAATAACGGCGACGGGACCAAGAAGTATTGAAAACAGGATAGCGATCACCGGAAACACCGGCCAAATTTTTTTTAAAATCAGCATGTTTGTCAGCGAAAAGATGATTCGAACCAGGATAGCGAAGTGATCTTAAAAAATGTGAAGCCAGAACTCCAAGGAGAGTTTAAGAGGAAAAAACGAACGCAACATTCGTTTCTGATTTTGGCCACTCTTTTATGACATAGCTATGCTCATGCTGTTCGGTCATATTTTTGGAGGAAAGATTCCACATTATCGCTCGATAAAAGAGGGACGGCATTACGAATTTCAGCTTCATCCCAATTCCACCATTGTATTTTCAATAATCTTTCGATGATTTTCTCTGAAAAACGCATAGCGATCACTTTAGCTGGGACCCCACCCGCAATAGCATAAGGCATGACATCTTGATTAACTAACGATCCCGACATGATCACGGCGCCATCTCCAATAGTAACGCCAGAAAGAATGACAGTATCCAATCCGATCCACACATCCGCCCCAATTCTCACGTCACCTTTTGAATAAGGTATTCCATCTGCATAGGCGCCCGGCATATTCAATTTTGCTCGAAAAGGAAATGTCGACACCCATCGCATGGGATGATTGCCGCCCAGAAGAATTTTAATGCCCGATGTGATAGATGTATACGCACCGATGTAAAGATGAGACGAATTCCCTTTATACGTATAGACAATCGGTACTCCATAAGTGTGTTTCCCTACAGTAACGATTCCCGACCGGATCAAAGTGTTCCATTGGTGAGTCAAATAGGCGGAAAACAGCATTCTGTCAATCTTGGAGAGAAGGGATCGCGTTTTTTCTTTGAGAGATGACATAATTTTTTCCTTTTGTTATCAATATTTTAAACATCTGGCGATCCTGCTGAGAAAATGTTTTTTTCCAGGCAAAAAACAGGCTGACCAAGCCCAATATGATGCTGCCCAATACTCTCACCGGAAGCGTATCCGCAACAACGATAATCATTTTTCCCAAGATGAGAATACCTACGAACATGATGGAGATCTTCAATATCATTTTTTTGCCTTGTTGAGAAATACGGACTCTGGCGATCGAATGTGAACATGCGAATAAAATGAACATTTCGACAACTAGTCTCGTGGTCCAAGCGACAGCGGCGCCGACAATTCCATAGTGAGCTATCAAAAAGTATGACAATCCGATGAAAATGGGAAATTCAGCAAGATGAATCTTAGCCGGAACGTCAGCCCGTCCGACCGCCTGAAGAAGAGTATAGGGAATGAGAGATATGGAACATGAAAGGATCCCTACAAAGAGAATTTGCAAAGCGGTTGTTCCCTGATTAGCATATTCATTTCCAACCCATACTTGGAGGGCATCCCTGGAATTGAGAATGAAGATGGGAATAAGGATTCCCACAAGTGTACCAATATATTTTAGTGCACGGAAAAAGAGTTCGTTGATCCGCTCGTTTTTTTTCTCTGTTGCCATTCCGCTAAAAACAGGAAATAAAACCGCCATAAGACTACGAGGGATGATTAGCAAACGGACGACCGCATCTAAGGGTATTGCATAGAATGCCACGGAAGAAACCGGAAGAAGATGTCCAAGAAAAAAACGGTCGGCATATACCAGAAGAGGGCTGACGATGCTTGAGACGGTGACCCAACCTCCAAACTTCAAGAGGCAACGAATATCTGCAAAAGATATTTTCCATCTCTGCTTTATGTCCGGGATCAAACGAACAGAAAAAAGAAAAAGAACCAGCACCGAAGCAATTCGAATGAGCAGGATGGCAAATACAGCGACCGGAAGTCTTTTTATAAATATCACCACGATCAACGGAAGGGAAAACTGGGCGACTCCTGCTAGAGTTTGATTCATTGCGGTCAAATCAAAACGACGAATGGCTTGAATAAGCCCGCTGATCGAAGATGAACATATCACCACGGGAAATGCGATCCCTGCTAAAATAAAACTGAGCTTAGCTTCCCCCAGCAAATCAGGTGGAATTTTAAGAAGCTTAGTAACAATGGATGATGTCGAAAAAATCAACAAACATCCACCAATGATTCCAAAAACCGCTTGGATAAAGAGGGCGTTCCAGAAAAGGAGAGAGACTCTTTCATTTTCTCCTTTTGATATTGCGGTCGACACCATCTTCGTAACCGCAAGCCCCATGCCGAAATCAAGAATGGAAAGGTATCCGACAATAACCCATATGATCGACAGGATTCCAACGCGATCATTACCTAATAATCGAATAAAAAACGGCATACAAACCAGTGCAGCCGCTAAAGTTAATACCTGTCCAAAAAAATTGAAGACGACGTTGGTTGAAATGTTTGGAGTTGAATCCGTTTTTAAGAATTTCATTAATTGTTCATCTTGTGAAATTCAGATGCAGGTCATATTGAATGTCCCTTCTCATTGGACAGCTGCCTTTTGATGATACAGCGTCTCAGCTTGAAGGCCTTGGTTTAAAGATCAACGGAGTCGAAGATCTTCGTGAGGATTCAGGATTCATTCTGACTTGTAGAATTCGCCAATTTTCATGACAACAAATTCTCTCATATCGTTGGTTAACTCCGGATAAATGGGAATCGAAAGGACATGTTCAGAAGCTTCCTCAGAAACCGGCAGACTGCCTTTGGAGTATCCCAATTCCCTGAAACATTCCTGAAGATGCAGAGGCAAAGGGTAATAGACTTCGGTTCCGACTCCTTTTTCTTTGAGATAGGCCTGGAGCCGATCCCGGTTTTCGACTCGAAGTGTGTATTGATTGTAGATGTGATAATGGGCATCCCCACCGTTATTGTAAGCAGGAACCGGCGTCACGACACACCCTTTTTCGATCAGGCCCGAGGCCCAGAAGGCCCGGTCGTAATAAAGAGCGTTGGCCCTGCGGCGCTCCGACCATCCGCCCAGGTATTTCAACTTCACACCCAGGACAGCGGCGTGGAGGGCGTCGAGTCTGAAATTGCCTCCAACAATCTTGTGGAAATATTTGGGCTTGGAACCATGGACTCGAAGGACTTTGACCTTCTCATATAAGCCAGCGTCGTTCATTACAACCATTCCCCCATCGCCATATCCTCCAAGGTTTTTTGAAGGGAAAAAAGAAAATATTCCTAAATCTCCTATTGAGCCAGCTTTTTTCCCTTTATATTCAGCTCCAATAGATTGCGCTGCGTCTTTTATGACATATAAATGAAATTTTTTTGCTACTTCTAAAATGGGGTCCATATCGGCGCATTGACCAAAGAGATGTATGGGAATAATCGCTTTGGTTTTTTCAGTAATGGCGCGCTCAATTTTTTGAGGATCAATATTGTAGGGAATGGGATCAATATCCACAAAAGCCGGGCGAGCACTAAGCCTGGCGATAGCTCCTGCGGTAGAAAAAAATGTGAAGGGAGCGGTGATGACTTCGTCTCATGGTCGGACATCTATAGCCATTAGAGAAGCCAGAAGTGCATCTGTCCCTGATGAGACGCCCACAGCATACTTCGTTCCAGAATAGGCAGCGATATTTTTTTCTAGTTCTTCAACCTTAGGCCCCAGAATAAAATGTTGAGATTCCAAGACCTCATCAATGGCGGATTTTATCTCATCTTTGATTGTCAAGTATGGAACCTTTAAATCGAGAAGGGGTATTTTCATACTGTCTTTACTCCTTTATCTCTTTGACCATCCCATTTTCCAGTTTGTATTTTTTTTGAGATTTTTCACAAAAGGCGTATCCACTTTTATCGAAGATAAGTTTTCTGCCTGCTTCGCTCATCCACCCTACCATACGGGCTGGATTTCCTACAACAAGGGCATAGTCGGGGACATCCTTGGTGACTACCGCTCCGGCTCCCACAAAGGCAAATCGTCCTATCGTATAGCCGCATACTATGGTTGAGTTTGCGCCAAGAGAAGCACCTTCTTTAACCAAGGTTTTATTGTAATATTTGGATCCGACCTGAGGGTACTTGCTTCGGGGATCCGTGATGTTGGTAAAGACCATGGAAGGGCCGCAGAAGACATAATCTTCGAGGATTACGCCTTCGTAGACAGATACATTATTCTGAATTTTTACGAAATTACCTATTGAGATATTATTTCCAACGTTGACATTCTGTCCCAGGACGCAATTTTTGCCGATGCGAGATCCCGACTGGACATGTGAGAAATGCCAGATTTTTGTACCCTCGCCAATTTCGACATTATCGTCAACCACTGCAGTCTCATGAATGAAATATTTCTTCTGTTCTGCGATAGCTAGACGGGTGACTTTCCCGTCTTCTTTAAGGGATTTCTGGCAGGCCTCTAAGATTTGAAGAACCCTTAGGCCGCTTTCCCCATCCGTTCTTGGCGTTTTACGCGATGTTAGGCATTCAACAAAATGTTCGCACTCTGCTTTAAGAGGCTCTGATGTTGAAATCGGAATTGGTTCGGCCTTTTCCGGATGAGGCACTGGAAGGCGTTCAATCCAATCAATTTTATGGTGATAAGAGAAAAGCTTCTCTTTGGGATTGACATCGTCAAAGAGAATCATTTTCCTCTCGCCGATTACGATAAGCTTTTGTTCTTTATAGGGATGGAGCCAGGAGACAAAAATATGGGCTTTGACGTCGCTGGGAAAATTAAGATTGGTGACTGTCACATCGGCGATGTAAGGATTGAGATAGTTTCCTCCGTGGGCGGAAACCTCATTCGGCATTTCGTTTAATAGATAGATAATGATGGAAATATCGTGGGGAGCAAAGCTCCAAAGGATGTCCTCTTCTATACGAAATATTCCAAAGTTAAGGCGATTAGAATAAATGTAATGAATCTTCCCGAGCTCGCCTGCATTTATCAGCTCTTTAAGTTTGATGATAGCTGGATGGTATTCAAGAATATGACCCACCATGAGGATTTTCTTTCGGGATTTAGCTAAGGAGACAAGTTCGGCGCCTTCTCTGTAGTTAAGGGCAATGGGTTTTTCGACAAATACATCTTTATCAGCAAAGAGCGCTTCCTTAGCAAGAGAATAGTGGGTGGCGGCTGGGGTGGATATTATGACTGCTTCAACTTCTGGTTTTTGCAGGATCGATTTATAACTGGTTGTTGTAAGTAAGGCAGGATAATTTGCGTTAAAAGACTTGAGTTTATTTTCATCAAGGTCACAAATAGCGTATAGAGAATTTAATTCATAAAAATTTCGGACAAGGTTTTTACCCCAATATCCACAGCCGATGACGGCGATGTTTTTATTCATTTTTGTTCCTTACCATTTCTCTTATGATATATGCTTAAAGCCAAAAACGCACTTTTAATATAGTAATTCCGGGACGTAATTCTGTGGCAGCATAATCAAACCCCAAATCCGGTCATTTGGCCTACTCTTTTAGAACTGGTTTCCCAGATTCTTCTTTGTGCTTTTCGATATATTCAATAAAAAAAGCAAGTATTGTGAAAATCATCAGTCCCAGGATTCCGGCAATAGCCACATTAAGTTTTTTTCGCGGAGAAACCGGATAAAGGGAAGGGGTCGGTTCTTTAATCAATTGAGCATAATCAATCTGGCCTTTTCTTTCTCTCAGAAGGCTAATATCATTCTTCGTATTATCTATTTCGTTTTTTATCTTATCAATTCCAGTATTTAAGTTCTCAATTTGAGTATCCAACATTTTTATAGATTCCTTTCTTTCTTTTATGAACAAGTCTAGATTTTCTCGAATGATTTTTTCATTACTCAACTTTTCGTCAAGAATATTGAAGTATCTAAAATTGTTCTGGACTTCGTTGGAATACAGGAGAAGACTGATAGCCTCGCTTCCTTCTTTTTTCTGAGCCAGGGCCTCTTTCTGTTGTGCCTCAATTTCATCGATTCTTTGCTTTACTGTTTTCATTTCCTCCAGGATATTCTTTTCCCTCTCCTCAGAGATCTTGAGTTTATTTTTCGCAGATAGAATTTCTTGTCTCATTTTATTTTTTTCGATCTCTTCCATCTTTATTCCATTCAATGCATCCTTGATGTTGAACTCTTTAAGTTTAATCAAATTTTCGTTTTCTGTTATTTTTGTGTCGATCCCTTTCATCTCTACGTCCACTTTCCTGTCCAGCTCTACCTTCAAATGCTTAAAGAGAGAGAGAAGGATGGATTCAGCCTTCTGGGTATCCTCCTCTCTTATGGAGACGCGGACCAGGTTGGTATTCCTGAGGGTTTCCGCCTTGAGCTTGGGAAATTTTCTCAACTCAACATTCAATTCGGCTGAGATAAGGCGATCGTAAGAAGCTCCATTGATCTGGCCGGTGATCTGGTTGGGATCAGTCACCAGGACTTCCTGGAATTCACCCTGTTCGTTCTGGATGAAGAGCTTGCTGGGCTGGATGATGGCATCCACCTCCCACTTTTGGGGAAGCAAGAAGCTGTACACCCCGGCAGCTATGACGCACAAGAGCGTGGGAAGGATGATCAGCCATTTTCTTTTCCAGATCACCAGAAGGATATCCATTAGCTCGATTTCGTCATATTGTTCTTTCATGGTCACCTCTTTTCATTAAGAAAACAGCTTACAAGAAATATTCCTGGTTTTCAACTTTAAAGTCGTCCTTTTCGCCTGTAATTTATTCTTCCTAATACGTGCACACGAGTCGATATCTATCATAGCCGTCAATGGAGACCCTTCCCACATTCAGCCAGGTTCCATCAGGAAGAAAACTGGCATAGGCGAAACGCTGGGAATCCCCAAGAGTACTCTTGAGGTTCTCTCTGCAGAAAAAATGGATGGTGAAGCTGTGGTAGGTAGAGGGTATTTCATCAATCGCGTGCTTGATAATGGCATCGGCCAATGTTTCCACATCCTCCTGAGGAATTTTCTCCTCCACACAAACCCAGTAGAATCTGTGCTTGGGCATGTATCCCTCTGTTTGGGCCTTGATCACAAGGAAAGGGATTCCTGAAATCTTGGTGATTTTCTGAACATCGATTTCAGGAACAGCAAGAGAACTCGTGACTCCAAGCTCGTCCGTTTTTGTGCCGCTTTCTTCTCTACAGCAGTAAAGAACGCAGGCTGAAACAACCAAAAAAACCAGGATGATAAAGATATTCTTGCGCATCACTCTCCCCCTTTAGATGACGGATGTGCATCCGTCGAAGGCGCTGGTTCATTCTATAATATGAAGGATATTTCTCTTAATTGCAAGCTACCGCCGGTGGGGGTGAAAAAAGGTTACAATCCCCCTTAATTCCATCTCCATCCTCGGAGGTAATTATTCTATTCAGAGGTATTTTGGTTGTCAAGTGTGAGCATCGTTATTTTTTTAAAAATTAGGTGAAAAAAGCAGACAATACAGTAAAGAGTCAGTCTAATCCATTCTTTAAAAAACACATCTGTAATTTCATAGGTGTCATTGTTTTTTGTCAGAATGCCTTTTTTTATTAACAGAGAAACCGAAGTCTGTAATATGGATTGCGCATAATAGAGCCTCATGATTTATGTATTCTTACATAACGTATATTTACATAATTCCTGTGCTCAGTTAAATGAAATCATGATTCTTTATGCAATCTTGTCTTCAAACTGGTCTAACAGATTTTTCATCAGGATATAATATCCCTTTATTTTACTATAAATAAGCTTTGCCACTTCCACTTTATATGTATGAGAGGTATCGTTTTTTCTATCGGTCATCTCTAAGCATCTAACAGTTTCTTCTTCCGTCAAAAATCCTAACGAAAAAATTTCTTTGAAGCAAGCTTTAGGAGAATTCGAGACGATACCTTCCTTTTCTTTAAGATATTCTTTTAAGAACTTCCATAATGCTTCAAAAGTACATTCAAACCGCTGGATGGTAGCATCTCTTATAATCATTGAAAATGGTTCTTTCAAAATATCCCCAAGTGTTTTTAGGGCATTAAAGGCGTCCTGATATTTCAGTCTTATTCTTTCCAAACAACTGCTTCTTTTAGAGTCTCTTTTTTAAAACTTTCCGAAACTCCGGAAAAATCCACTATTTCGACTTTATATGGAATATTTAGATTCTCCACATTCGCTTTAAGAAGAGTGATTTTTTTTTCATCAAATTTTCCATAAGGTATGATACCAATATCCACATCAGATGAAATATAATTATCCCCTCTTGCACGAGAACCAAAAAGGACTATTTTCACATTATCATTTTTTAAAAAGTCTATTATCACCTTTCTCAATTTCAAGATATATTTATTTTCTGACACTTCCTTATTTTCCATCATTGTCTCACCTAAAATCAAGGGACACGTTACCTATTTCGGAAAATCGGTACATGCCCCTGATTTCAATGCACATAGAAAAACTTCTTCAAAGATTCTTTCCAAGAAGGGAGATTTTCATTCAGGAGCAATTTGATCATTGTTAGATCCAAAACTGAATTTTTTGGTCTTTTTGCAGGGGGGGGTGACTCTTCTGTTTTTACTGGAATCACATCCGTTTTTAATCCAGAAAGTCTCACGATCTCCCGGGCAAATTGATACCAGCTGATGCCACCGTCTGTGGAGTCTGTCACGTGATATATGCCGCATTTTTTTGTCTCGATGATGTCTGTAATCGCTCTGGCCAAGGTAACAGTCCAGGTCGGAGAGCCAAACTGGTCATCAACAACCTTCAGCTCTTTTTGTTTCTTCGCCAATTCTAACACTGTGTTGACAAAGTTTTTGCCGTATTTGCCGTACAGCCAGCTTGTCCGGATGATATAAAACTTTTTCAATAGTTCCTGGATGTATTTTTCTCCAGCCAGCTTGGATTTTCCGTATGTGTTTATGGGATTAGGAGGGTCATCTGGCTTGTAAGGCCCATCTTTTGTCCCGTCAAACACATAGTCTGTGCTGATGTGGCAAAGATCGATATCCAACTCTCTACACACGAGAGCTAAGTTTTGGACACCCAAACCGTTTACCAAAAAGGCTT
>Ga0114922_10001419_pt1 | contig 22823 bp, 17 predicted proteins | sample AartaG_FD_100975 | JGI IMG/M metagenome (GOLD analysis project Ga0114922, IMG submission 100975) | Deep subsurface microbial communities from Aarhus Bay to uncover new lineages of life (NeLLi) - Aarhus_00045 metaG | ecosystem: Environmental > Aquatic > Marine > Oceanic > Sediment | place... | reverse complement strand
TGGCTGATCTTGATGTACTTCTCGAACTTCTCTGTCAGCTCCCGAAGCTGCACGTGGACATTACCGACGAAGTCCAGGAGCAGCTTCGGGAGCTGACAGAGAAGTTCGAGAAGTACATCAAGATCAGCCAGACCCTGAGCCTCGACGCGATGCTGGCAGCGATCAAGACGGACAATCCCGCCAAGCTGACCGACACGATCGCCGCCCATCTCAACATCCCGACCGAACAGAAGCAGGGTCTCCTGGAAACGTTCGATCCGATGGACCGCGTCGAGGCGATAATAGCCATCCTAGATTCGGAGATGGACAAGGTACGCGTGGACAAGCGGGTCAACAACCGCGTCCGCAAGCAGATCGAGCGCGCCCAGAAAGAGTATTACCTCAACGAGAAGATCAAGGCGATCCAGAAGGAGCTCGGCCGCGGCGAGAAGGGCGCTGAGGAATTCCAGGAACTTCACGAGAAGATCGCAGCGGCGAAGATGAGCAAGGAGGCGCAGGAGAAGGCCGAGCACGAGTTGCGCCGGCTGGAAGCCATGCCCCCAATGAGCGCTGAGGCGACTGTCAGCCGTAACTACGTCGACTGGCTGATCTCCATACCCTGGTCTAAAAAATCCCGCGAGAACCGCGACATCAAGCGCGCTGAGAAGGTTCTCAACGAGGACCACTACGGTTTGGAAGAAGTCAAGGAGAGGATCCTCGAATACCTGGCGGTTCGCCAGCTTGTGAAGAAGATGGAGGGCACAATCCTCTGCTTCCTGGGCCCACCGGGAGTCGGTAAGAGCACGCTGGCACGCTCCATCGCACGCGCGGTCAACCGCAAATTCGTGCATTTCAGCCTCGGCGGCGTGCGCGATGAGGCGGAAATCCGCGGCCACCGTCGCACGTACATCGGCGCGCTGCCCGGCCAGATAATCCAGATGATGAAGAAGGCGGGCACGGTCAATCCCGTGGTTTTGCTCGATGAGGTCGACAAGATGAGCTCCGATTTCCGCGGGGACCCCTCCAGTGCACTGATGGAGGTGCTTGATCCCGAGCTCAACTTCGAGTTCATGGACCACTACATTGACGTGCCGTTCGACCTGAGCCAAGTGATGTTTATTACAACGGCAAACGTGATTCACACCATCCCGAGGCCGCTGCAGGACCGCATGGAGATCATCCGTATCCCCGGCTATACCGTTAACGAAAAGTTGGAGATCGCCAACCGGCATCTTATCCCCCGGCAACTCAAGGCTCACGGTCTCGAGAAGAGGGGAGTTGAATTCTCGGATGAGGTCATCCATTTCATCATCGAGAAATACACGTGGGAAGCCGGTTTGCGTAACCTCGAACGCCAGATAGCCAGGATCTACCGCAAGCTCGCGCGGGCGTGTCTCGAGGGGAGGGCGGAAGCGCTGAAAGTCACGGACCTGGCAGTGGCCGAGGAGCTGCTGGGCATACCGAAGTTCCGCAAGCCGCAACTTGAGAAGACCAATGAAGTGGGCCTGGCGCGTGGTCTGGCCTGGACCGAGCACGGGGGCGACATTCTAAACGTGGAGGCGACCCTGATGAGAGGCAAAGGACGCCTCTCGCTCACCGGCAAGCTCGGAGAGGTGATGCAAGAGAGCGCCCAGGCGGCGATGAGCTACATCCGCAGCCGCGGCGCCAGCCTCGGCATCGAGCGCAAGGTGTTCTCGCGCATCGACTGCCATGTCCACGTGCCCGAAGGGGCGATTCCGAAGGACGGCCCGAGCGCGGGCATCACTATCGCCTCTGCGCTGGTGAGCGCGCTCACGCGCGTGCCGGTGCGCAACGACGTAGCCCTCACCGGAGAAGTGACGCTGCGCGGCAAGGTGCTGCCCGTTGGCGGCTTGAAAGAGAAGGTGCTTGCTGCCCACCGCGCCGAGATCAGCACCGTGATCCTTCCCCAGGAGAACGAGAAGGATCTTCGGGATGTGCCTGAAGAGGTCCGTGATGACATTCAGTTTGTTTATGTCGACACGATGGACCAGGTGCTGGAGTACGCTCTCGTCGAGCGCCTGGTTCCCTTGCCGGATATCGAAGAGCTGCTTGACGAGTTAGCCAAGGAGGATGGCGAAGAGCGCATCGCCGGCAACGGCCTGGCTCATTGATTGCCGAGGAGGCCGGCTGCTACCGGTTTTAATGCGATTGTGTTTTTACTTGCAGAGGGTTTTAACCTTTGCTACAATTTGCGCGCTCCCGATTCTGGGAAGCCCGGAAGCGAAGCCCCGATACCCAGCCGTCAACCTCAGAGAGTACGACGCAACATTTAATAGAGTTCTCTGATCCAGCAACGATATAGCACAGCCGATGATTGTCAAAGACACCGTATTCGTCGGTAGCTTTGGGGCTTTGAGTCAACTACCCCGTGGAGACTTGCCGGAAATAGGATTTGTCGGCAGATCGAACGTTGGGAAGTCGAGCCTGATAAACAAGCTGCTTGGTGTAAGGCGCTTGGCGTTGACGAGTTCCAAGCCGGGCAAAACGCGGACAATTAACTTCTTCCGCGTTAATGACGACTGCCATTTCGTCGACCTGCCCGGTTACGGGTTTTCAAAGGTCTCCAAGCGGGAGCAGGCAGGTTGGCGGCGGCTGATTGAGGGGTACCTGCTCGACCGCCAGTGCTTGCGGTTGCTGATTCTGTTGATCGATGCCCGTCACGGCGCCCTGGCGAACGATCGGCAAATGATAGGCTGGTTGCGGAGTAACGGCTTACCGCACCAGGTTGTTCTTACCAAGGCAGACAAGCTCGGCGGCAACCGCCTGGCGGTGGAGAGGCGCGCAGTATCCGATCCCAGCCATGAGCTTCACGGAGCTATTTTTTGCAGCGCTCAGAAGGGATTCGGCGCGAAGGAAATTTGGAGAGCAATTGACGGTTCGCTAGAACATCGGGAACCGGTCGGACGAAGCTAAATACATCCGGCAAGCGGCTTGAGGCGAGGCCCGCCGGACACGAGGAATAGAAATGCCACGAAAGAAGAAGAACGCCATCGGCGACGAAGAAATCAAGGAAGTCAAGGAGCCGGCCGAGAAAAAAGTCGGTCGGGAAACCAAGAGCCTGAACATCTCCGAGCTGAAGGAGATGACCATCCTGGAACTGGCTCACATTGCTAAGGACCTCGACATCCCCGGCTCCGCCGGCATGAGGAAGCAGGAGCTTATATTCCGCATCCTCCAGGCGCAGACCGAGAAGAACGGCTGGATTTTCAGCGAGGGGGTCTTGGAGTGCCTGCCGGACGGGTTCGGCTTCCTGCGAGCCCCGGAATACAACTACCTCCCCGGACCTGATGACATATATGTCAGCCCGTCGCAGATCCGCAAATTCGAACTGCGCACCGGCGACACAATTTCCGGTCAAATCCGGCCTCCGAAAGAAGGGGAGCGCTACTTCGCGCTGATCAAGGTCGAAGCTATCAACTTCGAGCCGCCCGATCTGCAGCGCGAGCGCGTGTTCTTCGACAATCTCACCCCGCTCTATCCTTCGGAGCGGCTGGGCATGGAGGGCGACAAGAAGGAAAACCTCAGCGCGCGCGTGCTCGACCTGGTTACGCCCGTAGGCAAGGGCCAGCGCGGCCTCATCGTCAGCCCGCCGCGCACCGGTAAAACCATGTTGCTGCAGACAATCGCCAACTCGATCACCTCCAACCACCCCGAGGTCTACCTGATCGTCCTGCTGATCGACGAGCGACCCGAGGAAGTCACCGACATGGAGCGCACCGTCCACGGCGAGGTGATCTCCTCCACTTTCGACGAGCCGGCGGCGCGCCACGTCCAGGTGGCCGAGATGGTGATCGAGAAGGCCAAGAGGCTGGTGGAACACAGGAAGGACGTAGTGATCCTGCTCGATTCGATCACCCGCCTCGCGCGAGCCTACAACACCATCGTTCCGCCTTCCGGCAAGGTTCTGTCGGGCGGTGTCGACTCGAACGCTTTGCAGCGGCCCAAGCGCTTCTTCGGAGCTGCGCGCAACATCGAAGAGGGCGGCAGCCTGACCATTATAGCCACGGCGCTAATCGATACCGGCAGCCGCATGGACGATGTCATCTTCGAGGAATTCAAGGGCACCGGCAACATGGAGATCCATCTCGACCGCAAGCTTGTCGAAAAGCGCGTCTTCCCCGCCATCGATATCAACCGCTCAGGCACCCGCAAGGAAGAGCTGCTCATGTCGCCGGACGAGTTGAACAGGGTCTGGATACTGCGCAAGGTGCTCACACCCCTCAGCGTGGTCGAGAGCATGGAGCTTTTGCTGGACAAGCTCAAGGTCACGGAAAGCAACAAGGACTTCCTCAGCTCGATGATCAGGGGTTGATTGCTGCCGTTTTTCGCCAAATTACTGAAAATAGAAGTTACAATGCAACAGATAAGCTGTATTTAAAAGTTGCATTGTAGGGTAGTTTTGTAATAAAATGTTACAGATTTATAGTTGCTCGGTTTAGGGGCTTTCCAGAGGTGCTCATGATTCGGATTCTCCACGTCGACGATAACGTCGACGATCTGGAACTTATAGGAATCAGGCTCAAGCGGATTTCCGAGGAGCTCGATATCCACCCGGCTCGATCCCCGCGGCATGCGATGGACCAGCTGGACGAGTCGAGCTTCGATTGCATCCTTTGTGACTATCAGATGCCTGGCTCCAGCGGCTTCGATTTCCTCGAAGCCCTCCGCAGCCGCAGCGACGAAACACCGTTCATCTTCCTCACAGGCCAGGGAAACGAGGAGCTCGCCGCGCGCGCGTTGAGGGCGGGTGCCGACGACTATTACACCAAGGAATTGACCTTCGCCCATTACGACCGCCTGCTGAACAGCATCAAGAGGGTTGTCGAGGCGAGGAGGGATGTGGAGCGCAAGCGCCTTGCGGAGAAGGCTCTGCGCGAGAGCGAGGGGCGCTACCGCAACCTGGTCGAGCGCGCACAGGACGGCATCGTTCTCATCCAGGACAGAGTTATCAAGTTTGCCAACTCAAGTCTGGCGACGATGATTGGTTACGATATCGACGATCTGATAGGAACGCCCTTCACGCAGTATGTCCTCGAGACCGAGATCCCAAAGTTGCTCGACCGCTACGAGCGGCGCATTTCGGGCAAACCCCTGCCGTCGGCTTACGAAACAGTTCTTCTCCGCTCAGACGGTTCGACGATTCACGCCGAACTCAATGCCGGGCTGATTACCTATGAAGGGAATCCGGCCGACCTTGTAATGGTACGAAATGTTACAGAGCGCCGGCATATGGAAGAGGCTCTGCGGGAGTCGGAGGAGAGGTTCCGCTCGCTGGTCGAGAACATAAACGAAGTCATCTTTACAACCGACATGCGGGGAGTGGTGACCTACATCAGCCCCGTCATCGAGAGCATGTCCGGTTTCAAGGTCAAGGAGATCATCGGTAAGCCGTTTAGGAGGTTTATCCATCCGGGCGATTTGCCCGGCCTGCAGGCAAACATCAGGCGCGGGATGGAAGGGCTTCCAGAACCCGTCGAGGTCAGGGTTTACGATAACGAGGGTAGCGTCAGGCATGTGCTGGTATCCAACAGCGTCATCAGCAAGGAAGGAAAGCTCGTTGGCATCACGGGCGTTCTGACCGATATCAGCGAACGCATCCGCGCCGAGCTGATCCAGTCCTCGGTTTACAAGATCTCCGATGCGGTCACCAAGACCGGCAACCTGCAAGAGCTCTACAGCCGAATGCACTCCATCGTCGCCGAGATGATGCCTGCGGAGAACTTCTACATCGCCCTTTATGATTTCGGCAGGCAGCAGATCAGCTACCCGTACTTTGTTGATCAGTACGACGAAACACCCGATCCCGAACCTCCCGGCAAAACCCTTACCGGGTATGTTCTCCGTTTCGGCCAGCCGTTGCTTGCCTCGCCCGAGAGATTCGATGAGCTTGCCGTCCAGGGCGAGGTGGAACGCGTGGGCACGGTGCCGATCGACTGGCTCGGCGTGCCGCTGCGCACGCGCGGCGCGACCATCGGCGTACTCGTCGTTCAGAGCTACACCGAAGGCCTACGCTACGGCGACGAGGAGAAGGACATCCTGATGTTCGTCTCCAGCCAGGTTGCGATGGCGATCGAGCGCAAGCGGGCCGAGGAAGAGCTGAGAGAGCAGGAAGAGAAATTCCGCAAGCTCTACGAGCGCTCTAACGACATGATTTTTCTCCACGAGCCTGACGGCAGGATCACCGACGTCAACATCAAGGCCCTTGAGCTGCTATGCTACTCTCGCGGCGAGCTGCTGCAGATGAAGTTTCAGGATCTCGTGTTGCCGGAAGCGCGCGGGACAATGAACTCCGCCATGAAAAAGCTCGGCAGAGACAGGTCGTTACGGGTGGAAGTCAACCTCGAGCGCAAAGACGGAGCAATCCTCCCGACCGACGTCTCGGCCATCCTCACCGAGGTCGGGGGCCGAACGATGATCCAGTCGATCGCACGCGACATCACTGAGCGCCATCGCTCCGACCGCGACGCCGCCAGCTACCGCGAGCGGCTTGAGGAACAGACTCGTCTGCTCAGCAACACGAACCGCGAGCTCAAGGCCTTCGCCTACTCCGTCTCCCATGATCTCAAGAAGCCGCTGCGCCACATCGACGGCTACTGCCAGATCCTCGAGGAAGAGTGCGCGGATCAGCTCGATACCCAGGCGCATGAATTTCTCGGCAGGGTGCGGGGTGCCATCGACCGCATGCATAAGCTCATCGACGACCTGCTCAAGCTTTCGCAGATGTCCGGCATCGAACTGCAGCGCAGCGAAGTCAACATCACCGAACTCGCGCGTAGGGTCGCCACCGGCCTGAAACAAGAAGATCCTGATCGCCAGGTGGAGTTCGTCATAGAGGACGACCTGTCGGCCGCCGCTGATCCTCAGTTGGTGCGACTAGTTCTCGAGAACCTGCTCGGCAACGCCTGGAAATTCACCTCGAAAAAGGAGCGCGCCAGGATTGAGTTTGGCCTCGAGAAGAAAGAGCAACGCGAAGTATTCTTTGTTCGCGACAACGGCGCGGGCTTCGACCAGAACCTCGAAGGCGAACTCTTCAGTCCCTTCCGGCGCCTGCACCGCGAGGGTGAGTTCGAGGGCAGCGGCATCGGCCTCGCCACCGTCCAGCGCATCATCCATCGCCATGATGGCTTCATCTGGGCCAAGGGAGAACCCGACCATGGCGCCACCTTCTACTTCACGCTCGGCTGAGAAGCATCGTGTGTTGCGCTAACGCGTGGATAATCCGCTGAGACTAAAGATTGCATCCGGGAAGCGCTGGACATAGGTTACGCCCCTTCTTTACAGTAAATTCGCAACCGATCCATCCCTATCTTGGATTCCGTGGTTATCCCACGCATTCGCATCTCACCGGCATCTGCAACCGGTGCAGTACTCGCCGAAACCCCGCCGCGGTTGACACCCGTCCTCTCAATCCCTACAATCCCTTTTCTTTGCGTGGGGCCGTAGCTCAGTTGGGAGAGCGCTTGAATGGCATTCAAGAGGTCGTGGGTTCGACCCCCATCGGCTCCACCAGCTTTTCTGTTTTAAATCAATAGTTCACAGAAATTTTGTTTTCCCGCAAGCAGTTCCCCGAGGAGTCAACCTCCCTTCCTTCCCTTTTGCTGACTAGTTCTGATGAAATGAGAATCGGCCCTTTCAGGTGTGCATTATCCTGCCGATATTTGTTGCATTTTTCCATTTGGCGCATCGGCCGCCCCGATACGCCATATGTATCGATACTTACATAAGAATTGACTTAGAGATGGTAAAGTCAGCCATAATCGTCTGTTCTGATCCAGCCACCGGGTGTAGGTCACGAATCTGCAGTGTAAGGCGGTTGTTAAAAAGAGCCTGCGGGTAGAAGGGAGTGAGTCATGAAAAATATTTTATCGGTTTTTCTGCTTCTCTTGATTTCATTTTATTTCGGCTCGACGCATTCCTATTCAGGTGATCTTGAACAAGAGAGTAGATACGAAATCAGGTACGGCAGCGCGGTTTTTACGCCCCCGGTGAGTTACAGAGCTTCAATATCGGATCGAGCACAACATTTCATTTTACAGTTCCATAAAATCCCCGATGCATACAGGCGAGCCCGGCTTGAGAAAACCGGCATTCGGTTTTACCGCTATATAGGCGGCAACGCATACATAGTGAGAAAAGAAAAGCCAGCGGCGGAGATTTCGCCAACGCTTGCACAGCTTGGAATCAGAGCCGTTCTGAATTTGTCTCCCGACATGAGAATATCATCTGTTTTCAAAAAGAATCCAGAGCTCTGGCGGAGGACTCAAGCAGATGAGACGCTGGGATTTCATGTGAAGTTCTTTCCGGGTGTCTCCCAGGAAAAGGCTGTCAGTATTCTTGAGTCAAGAACACTCTCTCTTAAGAAAGATTCATTCGATCCGGGGCAATCTGTCGAGATTGAATGCTCCTGGCAGGAAATAGCCGGTCTGCTCTTACTGGAAGAAGTCGAGTGGGTCGATCCGGCCGCTCCGGCCAGAGGTCTGGAGAACAGAGTCGCCGCCCTGCGCTCGAATGTGAATTACGTACGGAATGAACCCAAATTCAGAAATGCGGATGGAGGCAGCGCAATAGTCGGCGTCTGGGACGGCGGCCCGGTTGATGATCACCCCGACCTCGCGGGACGGGTGACGATAATCGAAGAGGAGCACGACCCACACTTCCACGCCACCCACGTTGCAGGCACGATAGCCGGCTCGGGCCTGGGCAACCCCTCCGCCCTGGGGATGGCGCCCGCGGCGAGGATTTACTCTTACGACTTCTACGGAAACGTGGTCAAGGAGATGAGGTCCGCACTCAAGGCATATGGAGTCACGATAACGAGCAATTCCTGGGGCTCGGTTAGCGGTTGGCAATACTATCCGGACCCGGAAAACGACGCTGATAGTTATAATTATTGGTCCGGGGACTGGATGTTCGGCTACTACCACGATGAACAGCGGGTGTTGGACGATTTTATCAGGAAGCACGACATCTTGGCCGTTTTTGCGGCAGGAAACGACCGCGGGGATTCTTACCTTGGCCCGCACAAGCATGAATCGGGCGAACAGAGAATTCTTCCCAGCGGCTTTGCGGCTGGATATTCAAATTCAGATAACGAAGATGAGTTCTATGAAGATATCCACCCGTCCGATCCTGAGTACGCCTCAGTTGCCACATGGGCCTGCGCGAAGAATAACCTGACTGTCGGCGCGACGATGAAGGATGATGTCATTACCGGTTTTTCTAGCTGGGGACCCACCCTGGACGGTCGTATAAAGCCTGACGTAGTGACTAACGGCTATCGACTGAATTCAACTTATTTAGATGGTGAATATAGAAGATTCAGCGGAACGTCAATGGCCACACCCACTGCCAGTGGAACAGCCGCATTGCTGGCAGATTACTACTTCCGCAGACATGATAAGAAGATAGGTGGTTTGTCATTGAAAAATCTTCTTGTGCACTCGGCCAGGGATCTTGGCCGGCCGGGGCCCGATTACACCTTCGGTCACGGAATTGTCGATGGAGAGATGGGAGCGAGGGTGATAAGGACGGCTGTTTTTAATGATTCAGATTTGGAGAGTTCTTTGGCCCCGGCGAGTAAAAAAAGGGACATCGACCCGAACATGCAGAGCTTGATGATAGAAGACTCCTTGGATAACGAAATGCGTCATAAGTATTACTTCACCGTTCCGGAAGACACAAAGGAATTGCGGGTTACCTTGGTTTGGCATGATCCTGGAGGCTCAAAACTCATTAACAACCTGGATTTGATCGTAACACCATATCAATCGGCAGCGGTGAGACCGTTTTTTCTCGATCCCGGCAATCCCTCGGCCTTGGCGCAGGCCGGCAGGAATAAGGTGGATAACGTGGAGAGCATAAAGATTCTGTCGCCGAAGGCAGGACCTGCCAAAATCGTCGTTGTTGGGAAAAAGGTTCCGGAAGGCCCGCAAAAATATTCTCTCATCGCGTCCGCCGGCGATGGCAACCGCGTTCCCGAAACAATGAATGTCGGGCGCTTCAGTCTCTATAGGGTCATCACCTGCATCGAAACGGAGAACTATACGGAAAGCAATCTCTTTACCACCGGCAACACTTTTTTCCCTCTCTCAACAGGTTTTGTCGAGGAGAACTCCGATTACGGCGGCTACTATGGCTCCATCAGCCAGACATGGACGATTACGAACCAGGGTGGCGACGAAGTATTGAAACTGTTCAGGGCCAATGACCAATACGGAGCGGGCAATCCCGGCGAATATTTCTATGGATGGATGGGAACCTACCAAATACCCAGCGGACTGCCGAGAGGGTGGTATATCATACGAAACACCATCACCATGCACAACGGCTACAGTGTTTCCAGATCTTATAATTTCACCGTCCAGTAGCAGAGAGGGCCGCTGAGGGGGGGAGAATGTAGAGGTGCGAGGTTTGCGTTTTGGGCGCAGAGCATGGATGATTCGGGTGACGTATGTGAGGATGGAGAGTGCCGCATTTCAGAGGTAACAATGATATGCAGACTGCTGATTCACAGAACATTGGCACCGAAAGCACTGATCCCAGCCTAGACGGAGTGCGCGGATGGCTGCTCGTCTTCGTGATCATTTTTTTCGTCAATGCTCTTAATGTCTTTTCGCTGCTTTTCACAATCCGGCTCATCAATTGGGAAGCCCTGTGGCACGAGAATCAAACGCTGACTCTATTCATCGCGCTCTCAACCGTTATCGAGTTTGTGGCCGCGGTAGTCTCGGCGGTTGTCGGCGTTCTGATTCTCATGCGAAGGAGGGCGGCGGTAGCCGCTGTTGTTCTCTTCTCACTGTTGTTGTGCGCTGAAAGCGTCATCGGTTTGTTGATGGTGGATTCAATCGTGGAGCTGGTCGGCACGAATGTTCCCGTGATTAATGTCGCGCAATACTGCAAATATATCTCTGCCTTCATCAGTATGGATCTCGACAAGATCCTCGTCGCAAGTCTGTATTTTGCTTACGCGGTCGTAATACTCATGGCGCTGCTTTTCTCCCTCTATTTCCGCCTCTCACGACGCGTGAAGGCCACGCTGGTGAATCCCTAGTTTTTTATTTCTTTAGTAATGAATGTATATAGCCATTCCCTCAAGACTATACTCGTATATAAACCAAAGGCGGTAAATTCTTTAGTTTTAATAATTAATTGGGACGTTGAGTGGCTCTAAATCTCATTCTTTTCCCCTCGAACCACATTCTGCGGACAGGGCGCTCCGGAATTCAGCTCCCGGGGCAGGCCTGTTGACCGACCTTCTTTACTCCGGCTTGGGCAGATCATTGCTCACAAAGCAAACCAGCCGGATAACACGCGTTATTTCACAAGTAGTTCGGCGTTGTCGATCCACATAGCGAAGATCGGCGTCTCGGCGCCGCGCTTCTTCAGGAAGAGGAGGAACGGCTGGTCGAAGACGAACCTGCGGCCCGGGGGCGGCGAGGTGGCCGCCATGTCGACGTAGGCCTCGGACTTCAGTTCCACGCCCTTGTTGTCGAGCTTGAAATCAATCATCTGGTAGGCGGACTCGATCATCTTTTCCGTGAAGCCTTCGTTGAGCAGCGGCTTCTTCTCCAGCTCAGCGAAGTTGTGCTCGATCTTCCACCAGACCTCGGGGACACTCAACTCGTCGGTGGAGTTGAATTCGCGGTAGTCGGCCTCGTTCGAGTATTGAGCTTCGAGTTCCATGGCGTAGTCGAACGTTGCGGCAGTGGCGGTGGATTTGTTAAAATCTGCTCTGTAAAACTCCTCAAGCATCCGGGAATTGCGATAATAATTCATGCATAACAAACACAACGCGAGTAAAGACAATATGTTTGAGATTCTGGAGAGAATAAATAGACGTCCCATGCCTTTTGAATGCTATACAGCAGATGATTTATGGACTGATGAGCACACATCAAAGAAGATGCTCGCCTTTCATTTGAACGAGAGTATCGATGTCTCCTCCCGCACGGCGGCTTTCATTGACAGCTCAGTCGACTGGATAACATCGCATTTCAATGTCGAGGCGGGAATGAAGATCGCGGACTTCGGCTGTGGTCCTGGATTGTATGCCGTCAGGCTGGCCGGGAGGCTGGCTGACGTAACCGGCATAGATTTCTCTAAGCGCTCCATCGAGTATGCCAGAGGAGTTGCGGCGAACGCGGGATTGCACGTACTCTACGAGAATCGAAATTACCTGGAATTCGAGACGGATGACCGCTTCGATCTCATCCTGATGATCATGTGTGATTACTGCGCTCTCAGCCCGGCGCAGAGGAAAGCCATGCTCACGAAATTCGGCACGATGCTCAAGCCTGGAGGCTCGGTTCTGCTCGACGTGTACTCGCTGAAGGCATTTGAGGAGCGGAAAGAGAATGCACTGTACAAAGACAATCTCCTTGACGGTTTCTGGTCACCCAATAAATATTATGGCTTCCTAAACACATTAAAATATGAGAATGAAAAAATAGCACTGGACAAATATACAATTGTTGAGGCCAATCGTGTGCGGACGATATATAATTGGTTGCAATACTTCAGCCTTGGCGCGCTGGAAAGGGAGCTGGCGGAGAGCGGCCTGGCGGTCGAGGGTGTCTACTCCGACGTGGCCGGCAATCCTTTCAATCCGGACGGCAACGAATTCGCGATAACCGCTAAGAATCGCCGGAATGATCGATAGCGCACCCCTTCCCCAAAGTGGATTCCTTGCTTGGTATGATAAGGAGAATCTCGAACCGGCACGTGACTGAGTGGCCAATGGGAAGTCTCGATGGGAGCGGAGGCGAGGTTGCCGTTTCACGCGCGCGGCGGGCCGGAGAGCCTGATAATCAAGGGCGACGTCCAGATCGATCGGGAGGTGATTCTCTGGACTGAGGTCGAGACATCGAGTTTCGTCTGCCACCCCGGCGCCCGCATTGTGATCGGGCCCGGCACTTTCATCAACAACGGCGCCTGGTTCAGCGCGAAGCGGTCGATCACGGTCGGTGCCGGCTGGAAGGGTCTAGTTGAAGCCGGCGATCGTCGGAATTGAGGAGACCGGCCAAGGAAGGAAACCAGCAGCAAGGCTGTGGTATTCTGGTAATCGAAATACAGAACACATTGTTCCGGAGGAGCAAATGTTCAACCTTGAGCAAGCACTGGTTTGGATCATCCCGACGGCGTTCGTGGTCGGCGGGCTGGTGGTCGGCTTGTTGTTCGAGCTGATCGTATTCAAGTTTCTATTGAGGCTGGTGACCGGCACGAAATGGAAGTGGGACGACATCGTTATCATGTCGTTCAAGCGCGCGTTCGTCGTCTGGTTCTTCTGCTTCGGCGCCTACATGGCGCTGCTGAGCGTCGAGTTCGATCCGGAAATCGCGGATCTTATCGGGAAGATCCTAGTTGCCATTGCCACGTTTGTGGCGACCCTGGTGCTGGCCAAGATCGTCGCCGGCTTCATCAGCATCGCGGTACAGAAGGCGGAGGGGCGCCTGCCGACCGCGTCGCTGCTCTCTAACGTGATCAAGGTGATCATCATCGCCGTCGGCGTCGTCTTCATACTGCAGAACATGGGGATCACGATCACGCCGCTGATCACCGCGCTGGGCATCGGCGGCCTGGCCACCGCCCTGGCGTTGCAGGACACCCTCGGCAACCTCTTCTCCGGCTTCCAGATCATCGCCAGCCGCCAGGTGCGCGTGGGCGACTACGTCCAGCTCGACTCAGGCGAGGTCGGCTACGTCACCGACATCAAGTGGCGCAACACCACGATCCGCGACTTCACCGACAACCTGATCATCATCCCCAACAGCAAGATGGCGCAGGCGGTGGTGACCAACTTCAACCTGCCGCGCAAGAACCTCTGGTCGGAGGTGCTGGTCGGCGTGGCCTACGACAGCGACCTCGAGCACGTCGAGCGCGTCTGCAGCGAGGTCGCCCACGAGGTCTTCAACGAGGTCGTCGGCAAGAAGATGATAAGCGAGCCGAAGATCCACTTCCTCGAGTTCGGCGACTCGAGCATCAACCTGCGCATCCGCATCCAAGTGCCGCAATTCAATGACCGCATGGCTGTGCAGACCACCTACATCAAGCGCCTGCACAAGCGCTTCGGCGAAGAAGGCATCGAGATACCCTTCCCGATCAGGACGGTGCACATGAAGAATAATGACGCGTAGATGATTCATTGAACTGCCTATTTGTAGTTATTGATCATTGATGGTAAATTCAGCTTTATAGTGTTTGCTGTCTGAGGTACGGAGATGGTGGAGCCAAGAAAGACGTTACATGAAGAATTGGCTGTGTTTTTCGAGAATCCCAATCGGGTTACACTGAAGGATATACTGAAACGTCACTTTGGTGAGCTTGACGACCTTGATTTTAAAAAAGAGTTTCCAAGAGACTCAAATATAGCAAGACATATTTTAGCAATGGCAAATTCTGGTGGTGGGTGCATTATTTTTGGTGTAGAGCAACAGGAAGATAACAGCTTTGATGCTATAGGCCTCGATGTGTTGAGAGATAAAGCGGAGATTCAACAAGGATTGAAAAAATATTTACCAGCACAATTGGATTATTGCGTATGTGATTACGCCTATAAAGATAGTGAATACGAGAAAATAAAAGACAAGAAATTTCAAGTAATAATTATAGAAAACAAGCCAAGATATTTACCTTTTGTTTCAGAAAGCGCTGGAACAGGCATAAAAAATGCAACAATTTATGTAAGACGTGGCACAAGCTCCGTGCGCGCGAACTATGCCGAACTACAAAAGGTCATTAATAGAAGAATAGACACTGGATATTCATCTCAAAGAGAAATGGAACTTGAGGAACACATAGAACAACTCCAGCTGCTGTATAAACAAATAGATGAATATATAATTATAAACAGACATTCACAGCTTGACTTGATCTATAAAGCCGCGGTCAGTGCATTTGGGCCAATATGTGGCAAAACAGAAACGAGAATCAACCCTAAATTTCCAACAGAGAGCATAGAAGAATTTATTATAAAGCGCATTGAAGATAAAAAGAAATTAATTAAAAAGATTATTGGCACAGAGAATGAGTGATCGTCTCCTTGTTAATATATTGGTTGCAGGATGTCGTTATGTTATATATCGAAGGTAATAACCTGATGTATTGCAAATAATAGCTCCTTGCTGCGTAGGTAGTAGCCTTTCTGTCCAAATCGCTGTAAAAACAGAGATCCTATTAGAATAGAAACCAAGCTATCTTTGCCTATTCCAGGCTTTAGGCTAAATGCGATTAACGGAAATAAGCGGAAAATACCTACTGATTTTTAAATAAATTAATCTTCCTTGATGGCATCAGCTACTTCTCGACCCAGCTCGCGGCAGTTTTCCAGCTCGTCTCCATTGGGGGTGAATTTGGCGCGAACGGGCTCGGCGACGATTTCGATGCCGGCGGCAGCCATGCGCTCGCTGATGTATTTGGCTGCCTCGCCACTCCAGCCCCACGAGCCGAAGGCGGCGCCGATTTTGTTGCGGTATTTCTGGCCGCGGAGGTCCTCGAGGATGGGCGCGACGCCGGGCAGGATGCCGCCGTTGAAGGTGGGCGAGCCGACGATCAAGGCCTTGGCGGTGAGGATGTCGGCGACGATGTCGTTGCGATCGCGAATCGCCAGGTTGATCAGCTTGCAGGGAACGCCCTCGGAGGCGAGCCCCTCGCAGATCGCCTCGGCCATCTTGCGGGTGGCCTGCCACATGGTGTCGTAGAGGATCACCGCCCGCGGCTCGAGCTCCTCCTGCGCGGCCCAGCGGCGGTAGAGCTCGACGATCTGTTTTGGATTGTCGCGCCAGAGGACGCCGTGGCTGGGCAGGATCATCTCGACCGGCAACTCCAGCGCGAGCAGTTCGTCGATCTTACGCACAACTTGTTTGTTGAAGGGGTGGACGATGTTGGCGTAGTACTTGCGCGCCTCGTAGAGCAGCTCTTCGCGGTCGACCTGGTCGTTGAAGCGGAACTCGGTGGCGTAGTGCTGGCCGAAGGCGTCGTTGGGCATCAGCACTTTGCTGCCGGTGAGGTAGGTGAACATGCTGTCGGGCCAGTGCAGCATCTGCGCCTCGAAGAAGAGCAATTCCTGCGAGCCGATGTCGATGCGGTCGCCGGTGACGGCTGGCTTGAGGTCCCAGTCGCGGTTGTACATCTCCTTGGTGATCTTGATCCCGCGTTTGGAGACGATCACCTCGGCGTTGGGCGCCAGCTCGAGGATCGCTGGCAGTGCGCCGGAGTGGTCGACCTCGGCGTGGTTGCTGATGATGATGTCGATCGACGCCGGGTCGACGATCTCCCTGATGTTCTCGATGAACCTGTCTGCGAACGGATCCCAGACGGCGTCGACGAGCACCGTTTTCTCGTCGGTGATCAGGTAGGAGTTGTAGGTGGATCCGCGGTGAGTTGTGAGTTCATGGCCCTCGAAAGCCTCCAGGTCCCAGTCGACCACCCCAACCCAATAGATATTTTCAGCGAGCTCGGTAATCATCGCTCTCCCTTTCCAAAATGCCGTATCTTTTTCCGGGGGAAACAACGCCCCAGTAAAATATTACGCTATTCATCGCTTTCTTCTTCTATTTTGCCAGAAATTACCGCCGAGAGCGATACCCTTGAGTACAGGAACAAGCCTGAAAAAGGACTTCCAATCGTAATGATAATTTGAGAAAATTTTAGCAATTGGGAACAAAGGGAGTGGGAATATCCGGCGCCCAGGCGCATTTTAGGGAGTGTTGTCGATCAAATGCGGCGGTGTCGCAGATGGATTTGTGAAAACTTGGTCGAATGATGACTGCAGTGGCGAATATAAATTAGCCGAGACTGCTGTTTTTTCGGTATTATATGCTTGGTCATCACTTGGCCGCTAATTCTATAAGTGGGGGCAATCATGTTCAATTCATTCAGGTCTGGTTACTTACTCTTACCGATTCTGGCGGCGTCGCTGCTGGCTTCGTCACTGTTCCTGTTGGTGGGTTGCGGAGGGACAGAGGAATCGGCGGACATCACCATCCTCAACGTTTCATACGATCCGACACGGGAGCTGTACCAGGAATTCAACGAAGCCTTCATCAAGCATTGGAAAGAGAAGACGGGCCAGACGGTCAACGTAAGGCAGTCGCATGGCGGAGCGGGCAAGCAGGCGCGCGCCGTGATGGAGGGTCTCGAGGCCGACGTCGTTACTCTCGCGTTGGCGTACGATATCAGCGCCATCAGCGAACGCACCGGCCTGCTGCCGGCCGACTGGCAAACCCGTCTGCCGCACAACAGCGCGCCCTATTTCTCGACAATCGTCTTCCTCGTGCGCAAGGGAAATCCGAAGGGGATTAACGACTGGGACGATCTGCTGAAGCCGGATGTGTCGATCATCACTCCGAATCCCAAGACCTCGGGCGGTGCCCGCTGGAACTACCTGGCCGCCTGGGTGTTTGCGCAGCGCAAGTTCGACAACGACGAGGCGAAGGTCCGCGAGTTCATCTCCGCTATATACAAGAACGTCGTAGTGCTCGATTCCGGCGCTCGCGGCTCGACCACAACCTTCGTGCAGCGCGGCATCGGCGACGTTTTACTTGCCTGGGAGAACGAAGCGTTCCTGGTGGTTAACGAGATGGGCAAGGGAGAGTTCGATATCGTCATCCCCTCGATCAGCATCCTGGCCGAGCCACCAGTAACGGTAGTCGACAAGTTTGCCGAGAAGCACGGAACGCTGGAGGTTGCGCAGGCGTACCTCGAATTCCTCTATACACCCGAATCTCAAGAGATGGTCGCACGGCACTACTACCGGCCCCGCGATCCCGATGTCGCCGCCCGCTACAAGGACCAGTTCCCGGAGGTCAACCTCTTCACCGTCGACGAGATGTTCGGCGGCTGGAAGAATGCTCAGGAAGTCCATTTCAACGATGGCGGCGTTTTCGACCAAATCTTTGTGCCCGGCCAATAGGCTCGGTGCGCGATGGTTAACTGATAGGCGAATCAAAGGTGAACGGGTGAAAGGAAGAATCAAGATCGGATCTGCCGGTGCGGGACTGGTTCTGGCGATATTGCTGATGTTCTATACCGGCTGCGGGCCGGGCCCCGCGCCGGAGCAGGCCGATTCCATCCTCAACGTTTCCTACGACACCACCAGGGAGCTGTTCAGGGAATTCGACGCCGCCTTCATCCGCGACTGGAGAGCGAGAACGGGCCGGGAGGTCACGATTCGGCAGTCGCACGGCGCTTCCGGGATGCAATCGAGGGCGGTGATCAACGGCCTTAAAGCCGACACGGTCACCCTCGTGCTGCCTTACGATATCGACATCATCAGCCGCGAGACGGGCGAGATCGCCGAAGGGTGGCGGAGCCGCTTTCCGCACAACAGCTCCCCGTTCACCTCTACAATTGTTTTCCTGGTCAGGAGGGGTAATCCGCAGGGCATCTCCGACTGGTCCGACCTTGTGAAGCCTGGGATCTCGGTGATCGCTCCGAATCCGAAGACATCAGGTGGCGCGCGCTGGATCTATCTTGCTGCCTGGGGGTATGCGCTCAAGAGCAGCGGTGGCGACGGAGCCGCGGCGAGGGAATTCGTGACGCAGCTATACGCCAACACACCGGTTCTCGACAAGGGTTCGCGCGCAGCCACGCTGACCTACGTGCGCCGCGACATCGGCGACGTGCTGCTGGCGTGGGAGAACGAGGCCTACCTGGCGTTGGCGGAGGTCGGCGAGGACAAGTTCGAGGTGGTTGTCCCACCTCTCAGCATCCTTGCCGAACCTTCCGTGGCGGTAATCGACTCCGTGGTCGACGCGCGGAACAGCCGCGGGTTGGCTGAGGAGTACCTGCACTATCTGTTCAGCCGCGAGGGGCAGGAGATCGCCGCCCGCAATCACTTGCGGCCGCGCGATCCGGCCGTATTAGCAGAATTCGCGGACAAGTTTCCCGTGCTGGACTTTTTCTCAGTTGAGGAACTGTTCGGCGGCTGGGACGAGGCACAGAAGATACATTTCGACGACGGCGGGACCTTCGATCAGATTTACAAACCCGGTCAGGGGAATTGATAGCCTGGCGGGTTGGGTATAAGGAGAGCGCATCGGGATGAAACTCAAGCAACACAGCGTCCTGCCCGGATTCGGTTTATCGCTGGGATTTGCACTTCTCTACCTCAGTCTCATCGTCCTTATCCCACTCTCCGCTCTCTTCTTCTACACCTCGACAACGACTTGGGACAAAATCTGGGCGGCGATCACCAATCCGCGCGTGGTCGCTTCCTACCGCCTAAGCTTCGGCGCAGCATTGGCCAGCGCGCTGATCAACGCCGTCTTCGGTTTCATCGTCGCCTGGGTGCTGGTGCGCTACCGTTTCCCCGGTAAGAAGATCATCGACGCGTTGGTCGACCTGCCGTTTGCGCTGCCGACTGCGGTGTCGGGCATCACGCTGACAGCGCTGTTTGCGGGGAACGGCTGGATCGGCAGCATGCTCAAGCCGTTGGGTATCAATGTGGCCTTTACGCCGCTGGGCGTAATTTTTGCGCTCACGTTTATCGGATTGCCGTTTGTGGTGCGAACGCTGCAGCCGGCGATCCAGGACCTGGCTGAGGACGCCGAGGAAGCGGCGGCTTGCCTGGGTGCCGGCCGCTTCCAGACCTTCGTCAGGGTGATATTCCCGGCGTTGTTCCCCTCGCTGCTCACGGGCTTCTCGCTAGCCTTCGCGAGGGCGTTGGGCGAGTACGGCTCGGTGGTGTTCATCGCGGGGAACATGCCGATGAAGACGGAGATCACTCCGCTGCTGATCATCACCAAGCTCGAGCAGTACGATTACACGGGCGCCACGGCGATAGCGCTGGTGATGCTGATCGCGTCCTTCCTGTTGCTGTTGCTTATCAACCTACTGCAGTGGTGGAACATGCGCCGCTCGGCGAGATAGGGGGAAGACCGGATAATGGCTGGAGGAGTAGCATCAGGAACGGGCACGACACGGGAGGCCCGCTCACCAGTGACCACAGAGCCAGCGTTTGTGCGCGGACTGCTGATCACGCTCGCACTGCTGTTCCTATCCCTCTTCCTCTTCCTGCCCATTGTGGCCGTCTTCGCTCAGGCTCTCGAGAAGGGAATCGGCGTCTACCTCGCCTCGATCACCGAGCCGAATGCATGGGCGGCGATTCAGCTCACGATGCTGACGACGGCGATCGTAGTCCCGGTTAACATTGCGTTCGGTCTGGCGGCGGCGTGGGCGATCGCCAAATTCGAATTCAAGGGCAAGAACCTATTGATCACGCTTATCGACCTGCCGTTCACCGTCTCGCCCGTTATCTCGGGCCTGATCTTCGTCCTGTTGTTCGGCCTGCACGGCTGGCTCGGCGGCTGGCTGTCTGACATGAACATCCAGATCATCTTCGCCGTGCCGGGGATCATCCTTGCCACGCTCTTCGTGACGCTGCCGTTTGTGGCACGTGAGCTCATACCTTTGATGCAATCCCAGGGAACGGAGGAGGAGGAGACGGCGTTGGTTCTGGGCGCGAGCGGGTGGCAGACTTTCTGGCGGGTCACCCTGCCAAACATCAAGTGGGGTCTGCTCTACGGCGTGATTCTCTGCAGCGCCAGAGCTATGGGAGAGTTCGGCGCCGTGTCGGTCGTTTCGGGCCACATCCGCGGCCTGACCAACACCATGACTCTGCATGTCGAAATACTCTACAATGAATACAACTTCACCGCTGCCTTTGCGGTGGCATCGCTGTTGACGTTCCTCGCCCTGATCACCCTCGTGGTAAAGAGCCTGATCGAGTGGCGCAGCCGGCGGCAGGCCGAGCTGGAGGAGCAGGCCGCGGTGGAAGGTGATGGGCAATGAGTATCGAAGTCCGCAACATTACGAAACACTTCGGCAAATTCGCCGCGCTCAAGGACGTCAGCCTGCATGTGCCCACCGGCGAGCTCGTGGCCCTGCTCGGCCCCTCTGGGTCGGGCAAGACGACGTTGCTGAGGATTATTGCCGGTCTCGAGGTGCCGGACACCGGCAGCGGCCCCATTTTCTTTCACGATGAGGACGTCGCCGGTATGCGGGTGGGAGAGCGCCATGTCGGCTTCGTCTTCCAGCACTATGCGCTTTTCCGCCACATGACCGTCTTCAGCAACATCGCCTTCGGCCTGCGTGTTCGTTCCAGCGAGGACCGTCCTTCCAAGCAGGAAATCAAGCAGAAGGTCCAAAAGCTGCTTGAGCTGGTACAGCTCACCGGCATAGCCAACCGTTACCCCTCGCAGCTCTCGGGCGGCCAACGGCAGCGTGTCGCCCTGGCGCGTGCGCTGGCGGTCGAGCCGCAGGTACTATTGCTCGACGAGCCTTTCGGGGCTTTGGACGCCAAGGTGCGGCAGGATCTCCGCCGTTGGCTGAGGCGGCTGCACGACGAGATCCACCTGACGAGCGTTTTCGTAACCCACGACCAGGACGAGGCGGTCGAGGTGGCCGACCGGCTGGTGGTGATGAATGAGGGCAGGATCGAGCAAGTCGGTGCCCCCCAGGATGTATTTCATCATCCCGCCTCAGAATTCGTGATGCACTTCATGGGGATGGTGAATATCTTCCACGGCGAGGCCAAGAGCGGCAGGGCTTACTTCGGCTCACTTGTGTTCGACTACCCCGCGTACAGCTCTGCGGAGCCTAAGCCGGCACGCATCTTTGTCCGGCCCCACGATATTGACATCGAGATCAGCAGCGGCACCGGCGAAGCCTTGATTGCCGTCGTGGAGCGTGTGAATTCCGCCGGACCGCAGGTGAAGCTCGAGCTGACCTCGGAGTCCGGCGAGCCCGTGCAGGCGGTACTGCCCCACGAGCGCTATCGCTCGCTGCGCGTCGGCAGGGGTGACAGCGTATACCTAATTCCTCGCGACGTACGGATTTTCACCGAGTAAGAGGCTGCGCAAGGCCTCAATAAATATCAGCTATCCTGACCTCGATCTCCGGCACGTCGGCCAGTATCTCCTTCAGTTTTGAGACCTCAGTACCCCTGCAGTGGTAGGGGTAGAAGATGCCGGGCTTGATCGCCCGGGCCGCGTTGGCAGCCTCCTCGAGTGTCATCGTGTAGGGTAGGTTGCAAGGCAGGAAGGCGATATCGATCCCCTTCAGATCCTTCATTTCGGGGATGAATTCCGTGTCGCCGGCGACGTAAACTGTCTTGTCGGCGAAGGTGAGGATGTAGCCGTTGCCCTCTCCCTGTGGATGGTACTTGACTCCCGGCGAGCGTTCCCGCACTAGGTTATAAGCGGGGACGGCCTTGACGCCGATGCCGTGGAACTCGCCCGAGTCGCCGTAGGCCATCAGCTTGTAATTCGGCTCGGACGACCACTCGTAGTCGGCCAGCTGCTCAGCCACCTTTGCCGTCACGCCCAGCACCGTGCCTTCCTTACTCAGCTTCTCGATCAGCGGCATGTCGAGGTGATCGCTATGCTGGTGGGTGATCATTATCAGGTCGGCCTTCGGCTTGTCGGAGTAGTCGCCCTGTGACCATGGATCGACGTGGATTACCTTGCCGTTCCACTCGAACATCACGCTGCCGTGGTAGACCGGCGTGACCGCGAGCGGCCCGGCGGATGTCTCCTCGATCGCTGTGTTTGAGCCGCGGTATTGTTCGTCCGCCAAAGCCAGAGAAGGCAAGACTAAAATGACCATAGCTACTGTCAGCAGGCCCTTCATTTCCGTCGCCTATCAGGTTACGTGGGGTAAGTATCTTTTAACACGCACGCAGGCTGAATGCCAGAATCGGAGGTTCAATAAAGGCATTGCATAACCGTCAGTCGGATAATCCGCTTGTTCGCCCGGTCATTCCATCCGCAGGCAAGCCTCAACCGCCAGCCAGAAGAGTTTTTCGCGCGTGGAGGCCTGATCCCTCC
>Ga0114922_10001418_pt1 | contig 22833 bp, 8 predicted proteins | sample AartaG_FD_100975 | JGI IMG/M metagenome (GOLD analysis project Ga0114922, IMG submission 100975) | Deep subsurface microbial communities from Aarhus Bay to uncover new lineages of life (NeLLi) - Aarhus_00045 metaG | ecosystem: Environmental > Aquatic > Marine > Oceanic > Sediment | place: Aarhus... | reverse complement strand
ATTCAACTCGCCGAAGAGGGTGCAAGTAAAACAGGTGGGAAGGTGCTTAATGCGGGAAGAGGTAACCCGAATTTTCTGAACATCACTGTCAGGAAAGCCTTCATATATCTACTGCCGTATTCCGCACCCTTGAATGTTGTCATAGTAACGAACATTTTAAAGTCTTTGATAGGAACGGCTTTATCGCTTTCCTGAGGGTCGGGGTATAATTTCCCGAATATCCCAGCATTCAAGTCATTAGCGACACAAAGACTCTGGTTATCCCGTACATTGAAAGCATACGCCAGAGTGGACTGATCGGGGCCAATGGACCGGATCAATTCCAAGTGTTCGCGTTTGCTGATTTCATTAATAAATTCCCTGTCATCGATACAGTGATTCATAAACTTTTTAATCAGCGGCGCTTCCCAAAATCCCTGACAGAGGTTACATTCCCCAAGAATATAGGGTCTGAACTTACTTTTCCCAGCCTCGAAATCTTTGCCTATCCTCAAAAGATGCAGGAAAAACATTTTGGCATTAAACAGTGCTCCTTCCATCAACTGGCCGTACCCGGTCCGATCCGGCCGCAAAACACAGTGACTTAGATAAACCGCCGCGGCCGCAGCACCCGGTTTGGAGCCCTCAATACCAGATTCCCCCATAGAGAGAGCACTACCAGCCTTCTCTTCATCACTTCCTATGTAAGGCGCGCCGAACGTCACCAGATTGGTCATAAGACCGTTCCGATAGGAAAGACTTCCTGCAGGATAAGGCACATAACCCCATTTGTGCGGATCAATGGTCACGCTGTCGCACTTTCGTATAGCCTTCATTTGCTCGATAGTGTGATCACTTAGTAATACGCCGCTGGAATTGAACAAATCATCTTCAGGTATTGCGTAAGGTTCGCCTAACTTAACCTCTGGCACTTCGTGAACATCCTTAATGGACATTGGCATCTCGTAAGGTTTACGGATTGCTGACAGGAGATATCCGCCCCAGGCCGCATCAGCATGGATATTGAAATCCATGAAAGTATCAGGTTCATCCTCTTTACTTCCGGTGTTTCCAGAGTCGTTTTTTATGGATCGAAAATCCTCACGCAGCTTTATAATTTTGCACAGCGGATCTACAGCGCTTTCTTCCGTGCTCCCGATAACTGCCACAACCTGCAGGACAGGGATCCTCTCTTTGCTGCATTCCACCAGTTTCTCCCTGAGTAGCTCCATACACATTCTTCCGTTGGGGTCTACAAAGACATTTAGCAGTCCATTGACGTTTAGTGATCCGCTACACGAGGGATCGGACTCGTAACCCAATCCCAGTATGGACGTAGATTTGGGCCAGGAGTAGTGCTTGGAGGATGGCACGATCACAACAGGCATCCTGACCTGGTCTTCTACGAATCTCTGGCAAAAATGGTAGAACCCTCTGGCAGCCAGAGAATATTTGCTCAGCAGGAACTCCCATACCCGTTCATCCAAAGTCTCATCATCCCTGGACTTACTACCCTTTCCCTCAATGTAACTTTGCGCTATTTGCCCTGGCATGGATAGGATCCTATCGCAATCCAGATTCAGAAGGAACCAGGTATCAACACCTGAATCGAGTATGCCAAATGTCTGGCAGTTTGGAGCGGTAAATTGAATTTCAGCAGCGTGCTTCAGAGCCTTATGCACATCCTCATCGCAACGGCCTTTAATCTTGTTTGGGTTTGATTCAGCGTCCCTGACCGCATCCTGAATGCCGATGGCAAGGAACTTCAGCTCCCGGGTTGACCATACAGATTCCATATTCGCAACAGTCCCATCGCAGGTAATATGTGCCCAGGGGGTATCGCAGCTTTCCTCGCAATCTTCCTGTCCGGTGTGGTGAAACACGTCAAAACCGATCATGCCACAGATATCCAGTCCAACCATTCGCTCAAGGAGGGTAGTCGCTGTCGATCCCTGGATACTTACATTGTTGGGATTCTGAAGCATGGCGGTGAAATATCCGATAATCGCCGGGATCGTCAGATCCCAGTTCATGTGTCCCTGATACCTCATGCTGAAAAATGGAAGGGAATACTTCTTAAGAAAGTCCGTTAGTTCCCCGGCTGATTTCTCGATCCTTCTAACCATCTTCTTAAATTCAGGAGACGCCTCAACTACATCTGAGACAGGTGTGGGATCTTCAGGATGAAACTCTCTTCGAGCTTTGCTCACCTGGTATATCGCGTCGAAGATAGACTTCACAAGCAGGTCTTCGTTCTCCGCTTTATTGCCAAGAAAACATGCAGCGATACCCTTGCTGCTGTATTCCTCAGTATCCGATTCGCGATGTCTGTCAATTGCCGGGATCCCTGAAAAAAAGCCAAAATCAAAATCCCCTTCTTTGCCACGAGCGAAAAAAGTTTTACTGGCCTTACTTGCCAATCTTCTCATTTTTACCCTCCTTGCTATGTGTAATTGCTGGATCGGGGCTGGCTTGTAACTCGATATACCGTTCACCGAGGAGGTGGATTGTTCCATCCTCCACTGTATATATAGTCGGTATTAATGGCGGGAAATAGTTCATTAAGAAACTCTTTCCAGCAGGGGATAGTCATGGTACTCGTCCACATATCATGGTTGCCCTGGACGTAGATCAGGTCAATCTCTTCACATGCCGCGATAGCCCGAAGCCTTCTGATAACTTCCCTGTTCTGATAAGCGTGAGCGATCCTGCATAGATGCCTTTTCTCATCGGGTGGTTCCAGTTCCGCCGGATAGACCCACAGGTCGAAGAGATCCCCGAGAATTATAATCTCTTTTACCTCCGGATCGCTGAGTTTGAGACCCAGAAAATCACCCAGCATCCTTCCTCGATCCTGGTGAAACCAGCCATAGGGATTCAGATCGCCAGGCGGGTCTACGCTCTGCTGATCTCCCATGTGAATATCAGTGATGAAAATACGCTTTGTTCTGATGTCTTTTGAAACCATAATACAATATCCTTTTGTAATTCCTGCGCTTCCATATCTAAAGGCTCGCATGGAAACATTGTTATCACCTTCGCTCTGGACAGACGACTGCTCTCCAACGAGATATCACTGGTCGTAAATATAAACGGGTTGTGCCCTGGCAGGCATTCGCTGAAGAATCTGTTCTTGGAAGGGAAAAAGCTCTTGAGGACGCAGTAATCTATGGAAGAATGCTATCACCAGATCGCTATCGGATTAGCTTATAGCTCGATATGCCGTTCACCAAGGAGGTGGATTGTTCCATCCTCTTTATGCTGCTTGCTCCACACATAGTGTCTTCCGTCTTTTATCTCCGTTTCGACCAATGTACAATCTTTACTATTGTAGATGCCCATGATTACTACGATCAAGTCTTTGCCACAAATCTCACGCCTGGCCTATGCTTAATCCAGATATTGACACGGGTTCAGCCCTGATTCCCACCGAAATTATGGCAAAGCCAAGTCATGCTCTCTTATCGAATAGCTCATGTCGTTGACCATAACAATCGGCTGCTTCGCACTTGACGCGCCAAACACCCAGAGCTTGAGATTGACTTGTGGTTCGCCTTCCTCAGCGGGGTTATTCGCGGCTCGCCAGTGGCAGATGCTCCTGGCAAAAGGATCCGTGAAGGACGGCGGATTAGATGGATCTACCGCTGTCTCGGTCGGCGGCAGCATGTTGATGGGCAAGAAGATCCGTGGCGCCTTCTGCATGTCGGGAATCAACAGGTAAGAGTAAGCACTGGTCATCGACACTTCGACCGAGGTCGTGCCGTTGCCGGCGGAAAACAACCCTTGGTAAAAAACGTTGAGCGATGCTTCGAGGTTGTCTTCAAAGACGTCGAGTGAGAAGAATTCGTAAACAAGCTGCGGCACTATTGGATCGGCGAACTTGACGATTGGCGTCTGGAACAGGAAGTGACCAGTTGTGCTGACTCCGCTCTCCTCGACTGGGAACAGGATCTTGTTACGCTGCACGTAGATCGAGGACCAGGCATTCTGGTAGGCGAGTACGTCCAGAGCGGAGATCGCTATAATACGCAGGGGAATTCCCAGGGCCTTATCGTAGCACAAGTACTTCGACTCCTCGGCGTTCCTTGACTCCTTCTCCTTATATCTGTATGCTATGACAACATTCTCCGGCGGTTGCTCGACTACCTCCACCTCGTAGTCGCACGGGTCGATCTGAACGACGACCGCCGGCAGCGTGACCTCGCCGTTGGAAATCGTGTTTGTTTCTTGGTCCCAGGTCGCCTGGAGGTCATCGATCAGGAGACACATAATTTGGGTCTGTGCATTACCGTCTTCGTCCTGACCGAGGCTTGTCAAGAAAGTGATTCGCACCAGTTCTGGTGGCTTGGCAGAGGCTACGACAGCCTTCGGCGCCATGGCGAGGGCATAACGCGCAGCCACATCTGTGACGTACTGAGAGAACTTTGACACTGCCTTCTTTGCCTTATTGACAGTTTCATCATCGGGCTCTTCAGCGTCGATTTTCGTCAAGTATTCGGTAAAGTCCCGGGAGATTGCCGGGTAGGAACTCACAAACTGCGCCAGCGTCTGGAACAGGTTGGTCTCATCAGCGACTGTGTTATTGATCACGTTATCCGGACTCAAATTGAACTCAATTTCGACTTGCACCGCGTCCTGCGCCGCATGTTGGTGTAGGTACTCGAAGCTGTAGTCCCACTTAGCCAGATCCGAGGGTCTAGTTGGCGTATTAGTATGCCGCGCAGCCGATTGCTTCTGCATTGTAGGCGGCATCGGCAGCGTGCGGTTGACGACTGGGATATTCGAAGTATCGGTGCCGAGTTTATATTCGAACGGCCCGTTTACGAACACCAACCATCGACTTTGCATATATCCCTCGATGCCCGGTACCATAGTCCTGTCGAACTCTAGGTGGCTGATCTTGTAGCTCAAGTTCAGTGGTACATAGGCCTGCCCTGCCACGTTCTTGGACATGAACAGGAGAGCGAGCCTCGGATCGTAGGTCATGTCGCCGTCATTGTCATATACGGTAGTCGATCCCAGTGGGATCTTGGCAGTCGACAGCGTGTAATTCTGATTAACTGTGCTGCTATTGACTCCTCCTGTCGGCTGCCCATACAGGTTGGGTGGACCATCCGGTGCGCTCGGTGGTGCTCCGGACACGTCGCTCAAGCCGAACACGATCACGGCACCGGCGGCGTAGGCGGCGCCGATCTGATTGAGCATTTGTTGACGCAGCTTCTCGCTCGCTGCCCATTGGGTGGAGTTATCGGTCGCACTGGTTGACAGAATGGGCTCGATCGTGGCACTGATGTTGTCGGCCAAAGACTGCTTCGCCTTCATCACCTTGCCCAGATAGCCATCTTTGAGCGGATCATCGGTGCCTAGTATCTTGTCGAGAATGAAGGCCGACGAAGAGTAGTCTGCGGACAGGAACGTATCAATCGCGTCCAGGCAGGTCTGTAACCACAGGTTCTGATCGACCCCAGTGAAGCTCGATTGCACGGTTTGCTCTGTGGTGTAGTCGATAATCGACACAGCTTTGCTTTCCAGCGACTTGGCCACCGGCTTTGGTGCGTAGTAGCTCGGTGTAGTACCGATCTCAAAGTAGATACCCTCGCCCTTCTCTCTGCCAAAGCGCACTGCCCACAACTGCTGACTGCGTTGGTCTCCCCCCTCATGGGTCTTCCGCAAGCCTTCGCCGACTTTCATGTACCACTTGGGAGACTGGAAGAATTGCTCGAATGCGGTAGCAAACTCGACATAAGCGACCGTATCCCCGCGATCTGCTTGGGGCAGGATTACGCTGGTGACTGCCAGGCCTTCGGCTAGAGCCGCGACCGAGGGTTCGGTGAGCAGCGCCTGGCGCTCGAACGTAAGAGCCACATCTAACTCGATGACATTGCCCGAGGCCAGCGCATCGAGGGGCACTGGTAGTGACAGCTTGGCCGTCGGCTGATTGACTTTGCCGGTCTCACTCACGACGGATGCCAGGTATTGCACACAATCGCTCACGAAATCGCGAATTATTTTGGCTTGATCGTCCGACAGTTCTGTGTCGGGGTCGGCCAGGAGCGAATTGCGTAGGACCATCGACACAGCATTGCCCGTCGCGCCGGGCACGCCCAGATCGGTGTAATCTTGGTGTAGCTGGAAGTAGACACGCTCATAAAGCGCGAGGTCACGCTCTGCCTGTTCCTTATTGCCGTCATAGCTCGACGTATCGAGGGCAAAGTTGATATTCAGCTCAGGCGCGCCTTTCTCGCCTCCGTAGATGTAGCTCGCCTGCACATTCGGCCAGGCAGCCACGCCGATCAGCCGGTCATTGTATAGGATGGTCGCCGCGCAACCTTCGAGTGCGCCCGTGTAGTTTGCAGGTGGCTTCTCGAAGGGCGTGACCGTGGTGTTGCCAAAGATTCCCTGCCAGCGCAGGGCTACCTGGGCCGTGCTGCCCACGCCGATGTAAGGATTGTCCGACTTGCACGGGAGGCCGGGGGCACTGGGATCCGGAGCCGGGTTGATTTGACAGAACTTGCCAAAGCCGAGAAACTGGCGATAGTCGAAATTCTTCTCGGCCGCTGCCAACAGCCGCGCACGACGCCGTTCTTTGGCTTTCGCATGGCTCATGAAGGTTGCTTCAACCCCATCGTCGCTGTGGTCTTGCGGCCCAAAGGGCAAACCCATCGGGCTCGATGTGAAGAACACATTTTTGCTGAAGCCTGCCGAAAGCGTGTTGTATAGCGAGTACATGTAGGCTTTTGCGTAAGCTTCTTTCTCCTCAGGGGTCGGGTCGGGAGATAGCTGCTTTGGCTCTCCCAGGTTCACCCGCTCCAGCCGGACGCCAATGTTGCCGGGGCCGAGGGTCGAGTGCAGGTCGAAGAGTTGGGTGTCGATGTCCAGTGTCGTGCCCGTCGGGAAGAGGCCGCCCACCTTCAAGGCGTTAACGGCCATCGCGTCAACCGACAGATCGTAGTATTGAGACATCGATTCGAAGCTGTTGCCGGGGCTCAGATTTTTATCCACCACGTATTTAACAGTGGGAATGTAGAAGACCGAGCCAAGTTCGACCGAGACCCCGGGGTTCATGTTTTGGATGTCCTGCGGCGTAATCGGGATTTGCGCGCCGACCGAATAATAGGCGGCCAGGTTCTCGAGCGTCTTGGAAGGGTCAGTCACGTCGGCCTGCTGAAGCTGACGCACGATGCCGTTCACCGGAATGACCTTGCCTTCTGCCAAGGTTGTCGAGGAATTGACCTCGGCGATCCGACCAGGCCCCACGCCGTAAGTAGCGGCAAGCGAGCCTAGAGTTTCGGTTGGTGCACCGCTGAGCTGCGCGCTCTTGCCGGAAGCGGGCTGCGACAGCACCCGCACGATGTCCCTGCCGGTGTCGATCGAGTCGGTGGTGACGAAGGAGTTGACAAAGTCGAGCACGCTGTTGCCGAAGGAATGACTGCCTTTTGCGGCATAGGTGATGACCATGCTCAAGGTGGCCGTGCCGCTAGTGTCAAAGATCGACGCCGGTAGGGCGTCGCCGCTTTCCACCACCTGGTAGAAGAGGTAGTAACCCCCGCTACGCACCATGCTCAGTTCCCAGAGTAGCTTGACGAACTCACCCGGGGAATTGGCAATACCGCGCGGCGGTTTGCCGTCCCGTGCGGCAAGCGCCAACAGCGTTGAACGCTCCGGATTGGTTTCCGTGGACAGGTTTGTCTGCGTAATGAAGGACAGAAACTCCTGGTCACCAAGCGTAACGAGTTCTGTGGTCGAGGAGCCGGACTGCTCGTACAGCAGAAAGACGGCAGAGGCGATGTCTTCTCCGAGGGCGTCTATAGCGCTGAGGATCCGTTCGAGTCGCAGAGCGTCCTCGCTGGACGGCCCCACCAGCTCATAGACATTGGGCAGGGATGGCTCTGAGGCTGGGCCGGATGGCGTCGATCCAGAACCGGTGCCGGCCAGAGCGGTCACCTGGCTTGCAGGCAGCTTCTTGACCTGGAAGTCAACGCGGGTAGCCCAGGCCCAGTTCTTGATGTCGGTATAGGTAGTTGTTGGGTTCGAAGGCGAGGTGCTGCCCACCTGCGGTTTGAACTGAGGTAAGAGAGGTATTGGATCCGATAGGCCCCCGAACAGCGACTCAAGGCTGGTTTGGCATGTTTCGACCTGGCTCAACAGGCCGGGTGGAAGCGAGCACAGAATTGGCTTGGTCTGGGCATGGGAGTCCGACGCGATGGAACCGTCTCGATCCGTCAGGCTCTCCAGCTTCTCTATGTCGGAGGTAGACCAGAATGAGAAGGTTTTGACTACAAATGCCTTGGGTGTCAGCGAGGATAGGGGCAGGATGTCAAAAGTAGGCGTGGGCTGAAAAGCTCCGGTCTTGGCCCAGTCGAGCACGATGGACAAGCGGCCGTAGGCATCCGCAAGGTCCACCTGAGCGCTTGTACCGGCGGCGCCGTTGAACTGGATGAAGCTCAAATCCACGCCGTGGGCACTGTCGGCGCGTGACAAGGTGGCTCGGTATTCATTGCTGTCTCCCAGAGAAGCAGGGGTTGGAAACTGCTGCCCTGTCAGTTGATACAAGCCGTAGCCTTGCTGTCCTGTCGGGTAAAGAAACTGATCGGAAAGCTCCAGGCCTGACTTGTTGGGCAAGCGAAGGCCAAATAGGAGAAAGCGCGACACCATGCCTGCTGTCTGCGCTATCTGGTCCGTAGCCTGGACCGAGGTCCACAGGTCGCTGACGGCGAGCGCACCCAGGTTCGCCAGGGTGATCATACCCTGTTCGGCGGCCATGGAGAAAAGCCTCTGCACCTCGGTGTTGGAGGCGGCCAGGTTCGGCACCGTCGTGGAGAAGAGAGCGGCCACGCTGCCCAAGGTATCCGGCGATGGATCGGTCGGGGAAGCTCCTTTTGCGGTCGTATAGCTGATAGGTGGTACCGACAACCACTGCGCGGGCGTCAAGAGCCTTTCGATGGTATATAGCACGCTTTGGGAGGCGAGGTTCGACAGTTCGATACCGACCGTGTCTGCAATGTTCTGGAAGCTGTCACCTGGGCAGGTGGTATAGTCGACCGGCCCGTCCTTGCCCTGCACCGTGAAGTTTACATTGGGCTGCAGAACTCGGGCCTTTCCATTCGACTCGATGAACTGGGCAGGCGTCGTCGTCCACCTAGGAGCGGAGGTGTCAGGATCAGAGTACCGAGTGGCGATGGTTGCCAGAGTGTCCTCTGCTTGAATCGTGTAGGCGAGTTCCTCGATCGAGACCTTTATCGCGGGGGATAGCTGGTGTTCCTGATTGGGCACGGCTACATCGTCCACCCACAGGTTGTTGCCAGCATGGTTTGCCCAGTCCATGATGCTCTGGATGGAATCTTCTGGTTTCAATTCGTAGGCGTAGCTGTCGAGCGCGTCGAGGGCGGCTTGCAGCAACTGACGGCCGATCATCGAGAAGGTATCAACAAAGATCAGGGCCGCCATGGACTCGTGGTCGTCATCGGCGGCGAGGAGCCGGCTCTTGCCCTGGTTCTGCTGCTCGATAACCGCCTCCACCTCCGCAAAGATTTCGGCAACTGTCTTGCGGTAGGCTGAGGTTGCGGTAGCGTATAATTCGAAGTCAATCGGCTTGTCGCCGCTGCCCGAGGGATCCGGCACCGATAGCGACAATCCGTCAAAGACCGGGAACATCGTAGCGCCCGCCTCCATAGCCTGGCGGGTTCCCGAATCCTTAGCGCTGGAGGGAGTCTCGATGTTGAGGTTGAAGCTCGATTGCATAAAGTCCAACAGGTCAGTGATGGTAAAAGGTGGATCATCAATGTCGGCGAGCTTCTCGATGTAGGCTTCGAGTTCGGCACGCGTCACGATAGTTGTGGAGGCCTGGGTCAAGTCAACCTCGTTGCCCTCTGCGTTCCCAAGCGCGTCGACCATCCAGGGGAAATAGTTCGCGCATAGCTGGTCGAAGGAGGTATCGCCGGTGTTGTCGTTCTTGCTGGTTGCATCTGGCGCGTCCATGGCGAGCAGGAAGACGAAGGTCCCTTGCTGCTCCAGGTAGTCGATCGAGCCCTCTGGTGCCAACACAGTGAACTGGGGTGCTGTCAACACCTTGAGAGTGGGCTTGCTTGCGTCATTGCTCAGAACGACACGTTTGGGCCGGGGATTCAAAGCCCGTGCCCTTAGGCGAGCAGCATCCGGGCCGGCGCTCAGCAAAGCCAATCTGCGAGCCATAAAGCTCTCCAAGGCTGGCTGATCGTCCCAGGGAGCGGTCTGGTCGCTGCCAAGCACGAACTTGGCCGAAACCGTAGCGGAAAACGACAGGCTGACCGAAATCGAGAACAGGCCCAGGTCGATCTTTACCTTCAGGCTGATGTCGACCGTAGCCATCATGACCAGGGGGATTGCGCGATAGGACTCGTAGGTGATCTGGAGCGACAGGGTGATCTTGACGTTGACCGCGGCCTGGATGATGGCAAAGTCCACCTTACCGTATAAAAGGCCGATCAGGCCTACCATGCCGCTCAGCTTAAAGTAATAGTCGCTCTGCATAACTCCGTCACTCACGGTGAGCGCCGTGCTCCGAGAGGACTGGTCGTAGGCATGCCAGGGAGCGATTACCCCTTCCACAATACCAAAGACCGTAAGGGCAAAACCGGCACTCAACGGCCCTTTGGTAAAGTTGTAGCCGAGACCCAGTTGCAGCCCCAGGCCGAAGACGATTACCGGGTCAAAAGTGCCATTGTTGGTCTTTGGCACCTGCGTCGCCGTGGCGTTGCTCAACTTACCAAAGTAAAGGCCACCTGAACCCAGAACCGGCACGCCATACACGATCGCGGCGATCGAGAAAGAGCGACGAAAGTCCAGATTATAGGGAAAACCAATGTCGATGAAAAAGTCGCCGTTGGTGTAAACCTTGATACCGAGTTGGGGCAGGGTTATGGAAACCATACCAAAGTTGAGGTTGCGGATCGCGTCAGGGAAGGTGAAGTCGATCTGAAAGACGCCGATGTCGTCCGTGATCTTCTTGTAGAGAACGTCGACTGCAAGATTGGCCAGGCCCCCGGCCTTGGAGCCTGCCAGCGCCAGACGAAGTCCATACAAGTTGGGGTCGTTGAACACGACCATGGCGTCGACAGTCCATGCGTTGCCCACTTTCAACAGGCCCAGATGCGCGGCGATCAGCCAATTGTTGCTCTGGTTGTAGTAAGGCAGACCCTTGGGTGGAGCGCCCTGGTTAGCCTTGGGGTTGACCGGATTGGTCTTGCCTTTGGTGTTCGGCACGTTTTGCAGGGCGCAGATGACGTCTTTGGTGTTCTCAAAGCTCGTATAACCCGTGATGCCGATCCGTTGGCCAAGCACGAGCAGGAAGAGCTTAAAGTACTCTTGACCCCGGCCGGGTACGGTAGGCATGTCCTGCACGTCCTGGCCTGTGTCTTTGTTGGTGAGATTCTGAAGTTTCTGCTTGTCTTCTGGTGGCACATTATCGAGCAGCACAGAGGGAATGGTGCCGTCGATGGCCAGAGTCACCTTGCCGCTGGGGTCGCGACGGAAGATCAGGCCGTTGATCGTGATAAACCCCAGATTAAGCGGGCTGGAGAGAGTATAGCTGGCTGACAGGCGATTGCTCACCTCTGACTTCAGGGAAACTGAGATGCTGAGTCCGTCCAGTGAGACCTTATTGAGCAAGTCCCAGGGCGAGGGCAAGGTGAAGTAGGGATCGCCCAGGGTGCGCACCAATGCTTGGATGAGGGTACCCAGGCTCCAGCCTTTGAGAGAAAAAATGATCTGCTCCTTGCCGCTTTCGTACTCGGCCCGGAAGCCCTCCCATTGCACATAGAGGACTTTTTTCGTGTCCTGATCGACGGGTTGGAACTTGTAGCCAAGGAGCAACTGCAGATTGATTGCATCGTAAACCCAGGTACCTTCGGCGAGACCCGAGAGCTGCTGCCCCGATGGCTTTGAGCCGTCGTATGCCAGATTGATTCTGGCCGGGTCGACGCCCACAGTTTGATCCCCGAACTTGAACAGCCAAGAGAAGCTCGTGTCAACAGAATAGGAAATGGACAGGTCATCTTTGCCCGAGGGGATCACCGCATCAACGGCGAGTGTTTTGACCTTCAGGTGACCCGGCAGAAAGTCCGGGAATTGGTAACTGCCGGTGGGATCGAAGAACTGCTTGATCAGTTGCTCTACATCGATCTCCTGCGCGAGTGCGGCCTTGAGATTCCAGCGCGGCGGGCTCTGAAAGCCATCGTAGCTAACAGTCGCATTAACCGTCAGCGGCCCTATGGCCATCAAGCCGCTGATTTCGCTTTGCCAGACCGTATTAGACACAGCGTTCGGGCCCGCACCCACGTTAATCAATGCAAGCGATTGTGAGCTGTTTCCACCATTCTGGGTGGGCGTTTGAGCCGATACGCTCACCTGACCATCAGAAATCGAGATAATTGGTTTATCACCAATCTTAAGGAAAGCTAGAGATACTTCGTAGCCGCTCGTAAAGCTGAAGTCCTGCTCAGTGAAGTCCACGTCGAGACGAATCTGAGATAGACTCGCCTCGATGGATGCAGGTAAAGAGACCACACCGCCGGTCAGCGTGGACAGAAAGTCGCTGAGCTTGGCCGTCCCGTCGAACTCCGCCGAAAACTGGAGGGCCGAAGTAAACTGAACCTTGAAGATGCCGTCGCCCTTGCCGCCGGGTCCCTTAAAGACCGCCGGCGCAAGCGTGAACTGCGCGCCCATCAGGAATGTCTGCTGCAATCTCGTTCGGTCGAACGGATTCAGCAGCGTCCAATCGAGATAGAAGCTGGTGATGGTAAAGTTCAGTCCGGCGGGTGCGTTGGGAATCGGCGTCCAGGAGGTATTCTTGGAACTGCCTATACGCACGCCGATCGAAGTCACGTTGGGCGGCGTACCTAATACACCTGCCAAGCTCAAGCCCTGCAGACCGACCAAAGCCAAAAACTGTTGCAAGACAGGTGGCGTTGCGCTGAAATAGCTGCCGCCGCCACCCACCAGGTCGATGATCGTGGCGGGTGTGAGCGGTGAAGCGTCGTCTTTGGCCATCAGCCCGATGCTGAACGGGGCATTGCCGCTTGCTCCCTGCGAAAGCGGCGGCGTGACCGCGACCTTGAGAACGTATGGCGACGTATCCTGACCAATTTGAATGTCCGCAGCCACCGCGAGGGTGGGTGTCTGCATCGTATCGGCAATGGTGGTCCCCGTGGCATCGGCCGGAGCCAGGATACTCAGGTTGATCCGCGGCAGCGAAACCTCCAGGTACAACATCTTGAACACGCTGGTGTTCAACACGGCATCGAGCGTGGCCGCCGGGAAAAGGACCGTCGTACCGTTGTACGTCGACAAGTCCAATGCGCCAGAAAGCTCCAGATCGCCGGAAGGAGGTGAAAGCCCGTCAAAAAGTACTAGCAGGGGCTTCACCACCGTAGGCAAAGAAACGTTCGAGAAGAAATTCTGCTTGGCGCCGGCCAGCACATCCTGGCCCTGCGCATTGCCCCACGGGTACTTCCCCGCGGCGGTCGAAAAGACGAACCGCACAACGGAAACAGGGAGTTGATTGAAAGGAAACCCATTCATGAACTCAAAGGAATCTGTCCAAGTCCAGTTTGCGGGTGAGCTTTCGATCTGTACTACCAGCAGCTTGCCGTCGTTGGTGAGCGCGAAAACGAGGCTTGCCCCACCCTCTAGCATTCTGCCCAGAAAGGGGATCGTGGCCTTTTTCACGGTGAAACTGTCGTCGGCGACCGGGCCGACGTCGCCCGCCTCCACGCTAACCAGAAAATCGGCCGCCTGCTTGACCTGAAACGCCGCTTGCAGATTTTTGTCATAGTCCGGCGGGACGGAAACCTGTGGGTCGTCAAGACCCTCCGTCAGAAACGTCGAATCCAGTTTGAACGGCCCTTTGGCAGCCGCCTCTGCCAGCATCTTGCGAAGGTTGTCTATGGTTGACATGGAGTCGCTCCTGTTCGGACACTAAACGTCCGCATAAAAGGCGAAATGATCACTAGTGCCATAAATTTTGCCGTAGTTCCGCCAACTAAATAGGTCACGCGCAGCAGGCTCGCTGTAAACGGGCGCCGTCGGTGCCTTGGGCCAGGGTCGCCATTGACAGGGAGGATCCCCAATGGCCGCATCCATCGATACCGTGCCCGTGGGCGGGTTTCCCGGTGGTGAATCGACCTTGTTGAAGGGCGTACCTACAACAAGATTCATGATCGTCGTCTTATAATCATGCGATTCAGCCTGCTGCTTCGGTTTCACGAGAATGTTATCGAGCGAACTAGCGCTTTGCTGGCTACCGATGTACTGGTAGCCGGGATAATAGGCGGGATCAGTCTCCGTTGACCACAGTAATTTGGATTCGCACCATTTTCCCGGGTCTTCAACGGGGCCTTTAATGACGTGCGTGGCAAAGTATCCACGATAGGCATCAACCCCTGGCGGCGGTTCTCCGCTTGCGGTCAGCAGCAACTCATAACCTTTATCGGTAAGCGGTTTGTATACATCGGTTTGCCGGCCGGATGGATCCAGCAGGGGAATGTTGAAATCGCCGCCCACGAGTCGAGTTTCGCGGGTGCCTGGAGGCGATAGGATTTCATAAGTCCTTGAGAGCATATCAATGAAATTAACTTTAGCGTTCTCGTTTATGGGAAGGTGGACGGCGAATATCGTGATATCTCGCAGAATGGCGCCATTGTCGTCCGTTTCGGTAAACGTCGCCAAAAAGGGTGTTGTAGCAGTGGAGTCAAATTGGGCTTCCTGCCCGGGAGCGCCGTTTTGGTCCAGTCGGAGTTCGGTGCGTCCGGCGACAATGTTCTCGAAAACGTCCCCCGCTCCATTGTGCTGGGCGCCCGCGGGAATCGTGCGCGGACAAGTGTTCGGAGGCACCAGCATGGCATTGAAATCTATTTCGCCGTAACCTTGTTTCGTGACTTTTCCGTACGGTCCCTTGTTGGTGTCTATCTCCGGCAAAAGCGTTCTCCCTTTGGGACCACCGGTCCAAACATTGGGGCCTGTGAAGTAACGTTTGCGGGTGCCCGTTTTGCCGCGATACAAGACCGCAATAGTCTCTTTTTTAAGCCAAAGCGGCGGCACCATTCGCCACTCGGAGGATTTCACGCTGTCAGGAGCGGTTCCCTCGCGCAGTTGACTCAGCAGGAAGACGGCACCCGCAAGTCCACCTTTATCCAAGGCAGTGCTGCTGCTTTTGTCCTGTCTGGCCAAGACCTCAATGATAATAATAATATCTGGATTCGTCGCCGCTAACGTATCGTAGATCAATGAACGACGTTGGTTCGCCGCTTCCTGTTCAGTTAAATTGCCGGCACCGGGAACAAGTTTATTACTTGAGCTGTTGATCCGGTCGGCCTTAAATTGCTCAATGTTCCAAAATAGAACCTTTGTCATTTAGCGATCTCCCTTCATTTAGCGATCTCCGGGTAGCGTTTCAATCCGTCAATCCGTCATCAAGGGTTGCTGTGTGTCGAGCGGTGCAAATCCCAGTTTCTGCTGGTTGACGCCAGGGTTGTCCTTCGCCACGTAGGCCGCGTACCAGCCCAGGCTGCCGGTGTTGCCGGGATCGCCGAACAGGAAGAACTGGATGTTTGCATCGGGCGGCAGCTTGACGATGCCCAGGATCTTGATGCCGATGTCGTCGAGACGCAGACAATAGAAATATGAGCTATCGCTCGCGTCGCTACCCTCGGTCTTGGGGACTTCCTGACGTAGTAGAGCAATCGAACCTATTGCCACCTTGAAGATCCCCTGGACGCTGAACAGCTTGGCCCCCGGCGCTGCGCCCGGCAGGCTCAACCCGATGAATACCGCGCGCTGGGTGTCTTGCGCTGTAGTCGACGGCGCCCAGGCCAGGAGCATATTGGAGGTAAAGCCGGCTGCCGACGCGAGAGCCCCCGGCCCGCCCAGGGTTACCTCGTAGACCAGGCCAAACCAGGGCTTGTCCAGTTGTTTCAGGTTGAGGGTCGAGGTCACGGGCAAAAAGCCATAGTCAGCGGGGGTTTTGTCTCCTGCAGCAGTGATAAAGCTCTTGAGCTGCAGGCCGAACCCTTTGAACAGGCTGTCGTCGCGGGCGCTGCTGACATTGAGGTCGTAGGCCAGGTTGTCGGTGTCCAGGGCAAAGGTTTTGGCGTTCGGCGTCGCCTCCGGAAAGGTCATTTCAATAACGAGATTAGAGAAAACCAGCCCCTGGCCCAGCATAGCCGGTTCCGTTTCCGGTGGGCTGCCAAAAGACAGCACGTCCAGGAGTTTTTCATCCGTGTCAATGAGTTCCACAAAATCGAAAGCACCCCAGATAAGGAAACGACTCGCGACCGTGGCTCCGTCGTCGCGGGTTCCGAGCGTATTAAACTGCACCCGGTTGAAGGCGACTGCTGACAGAACGTTGCTGTCGAGGAGAAACACGGTGGAATGGGTCTGCTGGAACACGTAGGACGCGGTGCCGTTCTGATCCACGTAGCTCCCGTCGAGCACGACACCATTAGCGGGCATCGGCAGACCGTTGTTGTAAGCCCTGGTTACCTTCGAGGAGAAGAGCCGGTCGACTGTGAGTTGGACGCGGCTCTTAAAGTCGACGAGCCTGGCATTCTCAAATAGGGATTGCAGTTGAAGAACCGTAAAGTCAAAGTCGTCCGAGGTCTGCACGGGAACGGGCGTATCCGGATCGACCCCGGCGGCCAGATTCAAGGCGTAGGTTGGCTCCTCGTAGTCAATCAGGCCGAAGAGGCTGGAGTTGCCTGCCATGGAGATCTGCCCAGTCGATCTGTCGACCGATACGCGACTCGCGGTGAACCCAAAGTGATGGGCCACGAAATGCGAAAAGTCGATGCCGGCAGCAAGACCCCGGATCTGGGGCGGCAGGTCGTCGAGAGCGAGGTCTGCCTGCAGCACAATGACACCGTTCCAGGAGGGATCGGTCGCGATCTTCTCAAAATTCTTGTAGAATCCACCCGAGGGACCCCTGGCGCGCTCGACGCCCTCGGCGATATAGGCCTGCAGCCACTGGGACAGCCCGGTATAGGCGATGGATGCTGCACCTGTGCCTGCGCCATCCACCAGTGAAAAGTCCTCTGGTGCCGTCCAGCGATTTGGATTGGTCACGCGCTCTTGCAGGCTGCCGTCGCAAAACTTGAGAATCATCACGTTGCGATAGCTGGTCGGCGTCGCGCCGCTGCCTACCTGGGCAGTCATCGTCCAGTCGCTGATGTGCACCACGTTGTGGAACGTCGCGCCGGTCGACGTATCGTCAAAGTGCTGATCGTTGACTGCCACCAGGAACAGTTGATTGGTCTGGAGCGCGTCCTGTACCTGCCGGGTGGGCTTATCAAAAGCAAAGGGTACGAGCGTTCCATCCTGGTCTGTCGATTGTGCGAGCTGCACGTTCAGGTAGGCGCCGGACTCGGGGTCGATCTGTGCCACCAGGCCCTGTGGCGTCGTACCATAGGCGGGAGCCGCCTCGACCACCTTGAGCAGAGCAGCGGCCCGGGCTTGCCAGGTCTCCTGGGCCGCGTTGGAGATGATGGTCTTGCGGGTGGCGGCAAGGATCTGGCTTTCGAACTGGGTCAAGGTTATGTCATCCACACCTGCCTTCGAGGCTCTGGCATAGGGAACCAACGGGAAAGTATGATCCGTGCCTTGCGGCAAGGGCATCTTGGGCGGTGCTGAGATCAGTATCGTGGTGGCATCCTCATCCTCGGAGGAATCGAGTGCATACAGGGGACTACCCTCCGGCTCTGCCCGATATTGGACCTGACTGGCCCCGGCGAAGATGGTGGCCCAAGGGGTCAGGTAATCATCGTTGAGGCGCTGTCTGACATTGCCACTGTCGGGGTTCTCCAGAGTCGCGGTTTCGAAGGGGAATACAGAGGCATAGGCTGACTGCGAGGGCAGGAAAAAGAGCGTATCGTTTTTGGCGTTGGCCTTCTCGTCATAGGTTACGAAGGTTAAGCGCTCCGAGCCGAAAAGTCCGCAGAGCAGATCCTGTGCCACTCCGGCATCCTGGCCGTCCACGGTCATGCCGAACTTGCCGGCGGGTGCGAAATACGCGACGGCTTGTCCGGGTTCGGTACAGGTTCTGGACGACGACACCAAGGCGAAAGCGCCTGCCATGAGGGGTGGTCTCGATGCATTGGCCGAGGTTGCCAGGGGCACCAGGGAGATGACCCTGCCTCCAGCCGTTCGGAAGGCGCTGGCCAACGAGGGGGCATCAGCCAGGGCGAACCCTGTGCGCAAATGCCCCTGCATCAGGTCCGAGGTTGGGATCTTCGTGTTGAGAGGATCGCTCGGGTCAACCGTGCCGACGCAAGATAAGCTCTGCGGCAGGATAGGCACGTCAAAGCCGAAGTAACTGATCTGCTCTTCCTGTCCGGATTCTCTGCCTTTAACAATGTACTTGAATCCCAGATCGAAATTGTCACTCGAAAAAGTGGTCGAGGGCTCGATCCGCGCTGAGAACACGAAACAACCAGCATTCGGTCCGCTCAGGGGAATTCGCGCGCCCTGGGTATCAGCATCTTCTACAGTGATACCCGTGTCCGCATATTGCTTCTGGAAACCAATAAGTGGCTGGTCCCCGGTCCAAATGGATACGGCAAGCTCTCCATTGTTGGAATTGACGGACAGCTCGAGGTTCTGAAGAGCAAAAAAGTTCAGGTTCTGTCCCAGATCCGCGTTAAGATCCGAACGAAGCAGGTATTTTTCAAATATTCCATCATAATTGAACTCGAATCCAAAGTTCGCAAACTTACCAAAGGCTGCGGGCTCGATGCTCTTAAGCCATACAACTGCCCGATTCGCTTTCTTGGCATTCCTCTTGATGTAGTCTTTCGTCTCTTGGGTAAAGCTGACCGGATCGCTGGCCACGATGGGTGGGCGACTAACGGCCAACAGGTAATGACCTTCGTATTCGCTGAGTGATTCCGTGATACCTATGTTGGGCGGAAGGGTACCCGTGGGTAGTATATAGCCCGCCCAGCCGACCGTACCGTCGACGCGGGTTTCGTATAGCGCTGTATCAGCAACTTGCTCAAACTGCAAAGGTGAATTCATTCATCGCCCCTCCTTGTCTGCTGGGGCTGTATATAGGACCACGTAGCGATCGCCCCTGCGTAGTCGACCTTCGGAAGATTCGAGGAAGCGAAGCTGCCTTTCAGATACACCTCCCCGTCCTGAGTAAACGTGGCAGGCTGTAGCTGCAGGCTCATGCCCGACTCGATTCGCACCGTACCTACGGCGAAAGCCTTATCCACGATGGCGCTATTCGCCCCTTGCGAAAGGGTAACCGTATGGATTACTTGAGTTCCTGCCAGGAATCGGATCTGCACAGATTGGGTTACGTCAAGCAGGATGTCACTTTCGACCCGGAGTTCCGGGGTGATCCATACCGTCCGGCGAGCCAGAATCGGCGCCTCCAGCCATTGCCATGCGACGATATCCCCACGGAAGGGGAACTCCGTCTGTCGGACAACGACTTTAAAATCACCGATGAGGAACGAACGTCCCGGAGGGTAGGCAAAACGAACCGCCAGACTGCCTCGCAAAGCAACGTCGCCATTGACTAGATCCAAGATCCTCGTATTCACATCCTGAGTCAGTGTGCACTGAGTCATGAGACGATCATCTAGTCTGACGTCGATATCTACCTGAGTGAGTTGTTGGTCAACCCCAATGAGGAGGGTCAGAGGTCCGAAATCCCGCTCGACGGACATACCTGTCATGATGTTGAGCGAGTCCAGGCCTGGAGAACTCTGTGAACGCGTGGCCTGCTGTATACCCGTAGTCTGCATGTGCCAGGTGCAGCCTGAGACAACAAAGGAACTCGATAGAAATACCAGAACTGTCCAGAGCACCCAGCGTAAGCGCACATGCATCGAGTTGCCCGTTCCGAGGAATAGGATCGGAAAGCAAAAATCTTTCGATTCGGTCAACGTTCGGTGGAACATAGGCAACTATCGTCACATTGTCATCGCTCCACCCATCCTTCTGTCATATAAGTGGCGACGCATCTACTACCCGGACTGAGCCTGCGGGAAAGAACCAAGCGACTTGCCTGTCAAGTGGTAGGGGCTACCACTGTCTACAATAACGCCAGTCACTGTAACCGTATACATTCCTCCTGCTTGCGCCAAGTATTCGACTTTTAAGCCCTTTTTGAAGGTTACAACAGCATTACCTCTGTCTCTATCGTTAGTCACCTCTGTAAAAGCTGAAGAGACCGATGGACTCCAGTAGACGATGGTGTTGTTGTACAGGAATTGGATCTGGGTGTCGTCGTTAGCATCACCAGAGGCACTCGCTTTCGCATTGCTGTTAGGAGTTAAAGGGGTATTTGTGGTCTGGCCCGCTTCAAAAACAGCCGGAGATTCCTTGGACATTTGCTCTTCCTCCTCTAAATTCTGGAACGAGAACAACCCATCCCAATATACCATTGGCAACAGCTTAAGTTCTCGTGATTTCGTAACTCTTCTAAAATAACTTAGACACATTCAGTGCCTGGAAATGGAGTTGATTAGAAATTGCTGTTCTCTAATGACCTATCTATAAAACGATTCAAGTAGCAATTTGTGAATTTTTCGACTTTTGCCCCTTTTTGTAGCCAAAGAAATCTCAAGGGAATATTTATGGGGCGTCGGAGAGTCCACTTTGTATTCCCACCAGCAAACATTATACAGCCATGATGGAACCAGGAATCAACAGATAGTTCTAAAGTTCTCACTGTCCGCGAACTGCTGTATCATTTTCTCCAACAGCGGCGTTAGATTCTCCAGCTTTTCTGAATTGGAGAGTATCTCTCGCGCTGAACGGTAAATATCCACATCTTGCTGATATAGCGCATACGCTTTCATTATGGCTTCGGCGGCAGTTTGCGAATCACCTTTGCGGAAGAGCCAGCATGCATAGTAATACCAGCCGCAGGGGGAGTTGGGGTGTTCCTCGGTGAAGGTACTCAGCACGGCAATGCCTTTTTCCCAATCATCCCGTTGAATATAGTAGCGAGCCAGGGATTCCTGTATATCCGGCGAATCGGGGGCCAGACGTATTCCCTGCTGAATCAATTGCCTGGTTCTCCTGCCTTCCTCGCCACGGACCAATCCACCGGCTGAACGGTCGTCGGCCAGTTGCTTTAGAGCCGGGACATTATCATGGTCTATCTCCAGCGCCCGGGTTACACGACGCTTCGCTTCCTCAGACTGATCCATTGCACACAGCGCGTCGTGGCTGTATGTCAAAGCCACCACATCGTCCGGGTTAATCCTTAAGGCTTCGTCGAAGGCACGAACACATTCAGCGGGACGTTGTGCGCGAAGATGAGTGAACGCCAACGCGTGCCAGTGGGCGGCGTTGTATGGCTCCAGCATAGCAGCCTCTTCAAACACCCGGGCCGCTGAATCAAAGCTCCGACGACACACTTCTATCAATCCACGCAGATGATACTGAGTCGCGTCCTTACGGGCGAATGGTAAGGCACTTTCATAAATTGCTATGGCTTCTTCCGCTCTTTTTGTCAGGCGCAGGATTTCCCCGGGTCTCAGATATATATCAACCAATCGGGGTTGCTTCTCAAGAACCTGTCGATAGTCAGAGATGGCCTCCTCCCAACTGCCCAGGGTGTAAAGCAGGTCAGCCAGTTCCAGGCGCTTTTTCCACCCGCCGGGATGCTGCTGCACGTATCTGCGCAGCGTTCCGACCTTCTGATGCTGTCTCGTCGGCTTGTGGTCCAGGGCAAGGTAAAAACACATCTCCGCCCCTGAGGGCAGAATGACCTGCACCGGGTATATGGTGGCAACATGGCACTTGATCTCCCCCTCTTCTCGATCAGGGATGTCCGCTCCAGGCACAGCAAAATCATCCGTCGCAAGTCCCTCAGATATAAACGAGTTCCAGACAGAGTCATCTACTTCGGGGAGAAGTTCCTTTAGCTCTTCTTGCAGGATAGCCCGGGCCTGCTGGATCCGTTTGCGGACGTTTTCGATGGAAATGTTAAGCTGTCCTGCTATGTCCTGGTAAGACATCCCTTTGAGTAGTCTAAGAATGACAGCCTCGCGCAGCCTGGGAGCCAGAGAGTCGATGGCGCGAAGTATGCATTTGCGAATTTCGTCATGAAGAAGAGCGTCGTCAGAAGGATCGTACATGTATGCAACAGCCTCCTTTTCTTTTATATGCTGAATCAGTCTGATACGTCTTGCGTTTTCTCTATGAATATCCACGCACAGATTGTGTGTCAGTCGGATCAGCCAGCCTCTTAGATTGGTGATTTTGTCGGCATATTGTGGCAGCGCATTCCAGGCCTTGATACTTGCTCTGCTAAGCGCGTCTTCGGCATCCTCACGATCTCCTCCCATCCATTGCAAGCAATGACTGTAAAGATCGTCATGGTAGCGCATCCATAAGCTCCAGAATGCGTTGGGATCCCCTTGAGTCAAATGTTTTAGTGCCGAATCTTCCCCATCCGCCTTTATTTCCATAGCCCCCCACCTCACAGAAAACCTCATCAAACTGCGACACTTTGCCTTACGGCTTTTTCAGTTATGAGTAGATCTGGCTCCTGTAGGGAAGGGTAAATGGCTTTTGACTGGATAAGATACTGTTGGCGAATTCAGTTTGGACAGCTTTTGGCAGGATATGCTGTTAGCTTGTCTAATATTGATTCAATATTGATGCCGCCTTGAACAAGCTGGCAGCATGTTCTACTAATTCGCCAACAGTATCTACCTTGACAATGTTAAATTAGGAGTTGGGTTAAGCAAGTTTCAATAATGTTTTTAGAGAAATCAAGGTGACAAACCGAGTAGAGAATGAAAACGCTCAAAAGGTATTTTTCTGAGCCAATCTACCAAAGCTTCACATAGCTCTTCAATGGTT
>Ga0114922_10001417_pt1 | contig 22836 bp, 17 predicted proteins | sample AartaG_FD_100975 | JGI IMG/M metagenome (GOLD analysis project Ga0114922, IMG submission 100975) | Deep subsurface microbial communities from Aarhus Bay to uncover new lineages of life (NeLLi) - Aarhus_00045 metaG | ecosystem: Environmental > Aquatic > Marine > Oceanic > Sediment | place... | reverse complement strand
TATGCCATATACCCCAGATAAGGCCAATAACAGAGGCTCCGAAAATTCTATTATACCTGAATAACTCTTTCTGTAGAAATCCCCGCCAGCCATATTCTTCACCAAAATACAAAGCCAGACTGCCACTATAGTATTGTATTAAAATGCATGATAAAAATGAAATAGATGAAAGATCGGTTTTAATCTATTAATTGATTTATTTACAATATATAATTAACTGGACTATGCCCTAATTATTCAATATTCATAATATCCTTCCTTGATTTGACATCAAGTTTTGAATAAATACTGTTTACATGTGATTTTATGGTACTGACACTTACGGAGCATTCTTCAGCTATTTCCTTATTTGATTTACCTTGTCTGAGAAGGTCGAAAACCTTCCTTTCCTGTATTGTCAGTTCTGAGAGTGGATTCTTGTTTTTATTCTTTTTATGTCTTTGGTATAAAATCATGGCCAGTATAGTCAGTATCAGTACAGATCCTCCTATGACAACTATCAAAAAGGCAGGTTTTATCTCTCCCCTGATGCTGCGTCTGAATTCCGTGAAGTATGATGATTTCTGGAATCTCCATTTACGCAGGTATCGTCGGTAAAAAGCCGGGTTGTTATCATAATCTTCTAAATAATTGATATTATACAATGCATATAAAGAAAGCAGCGGGAGGGAACAGGTATCAGCATATGTTTTTATGTCCTCGTAAACTGCCTCAATGGCATATTCCCGGTTAACAATATTTCCCATTTGATCAATTGAATCCAGTGCTTCCAGTCTTGTTTTCAGATCCTGCAGGGCTATATCCGGGTTATAACCTTCAAAGCTAAAATCATTTATAAACCTGTCTCCTTTGTTTACTGTGATTGAAACCTCACTGTCTCTTGCAGCAAAGAGAAATAAATGGTTATGGTCTTTCCCGCCGATAATAAGGGAAGCAGGCGGATCTCCTTTTTTTGAGAAATGTATACGGTACAGGTGTTCATCTTCTGGAAGATATTCGGTGCTGAACTCATAAAGACCATCTTTACTTATCCCGGACTGTTCTATAATATAATTATAGGATATTGTATTCAGATGATTAAAATCAGGTATAAGGGAAAGATATGCGACCGGTGCCCATATTGAAGTGTCCGGATTAATCTCAACCAGTATTGTGTGTTGCGCCAAGGTTGATGAGCCGACTCCCAATACAAAGGGCACCAGTAGAAATCTTAACTTTTAAAACATGGCTGCCCTAACGAATATGTTCATCAGTGTCTTTTTCAATCTGTTCCAGTTCAATCAAATCAGTTCTGGGATTATAAATTTCTATACTATAGATCCTTAAATTGCCTGTTGCTTCCCCGGGAGTGATACGTACCAGCCAATTTCCTTTATCAGGATTACGGAATGCTTTCTGCATCTGCCCGGATACTGCTCCCATCCTGTCAGGTCTGACTTTAGCTGAATCATTGTTGCCTGCGTCAATTGTGAAATTTCTGCTGATATTTCCTGAAGGATCTATGAGTTCAATAAGAATACTCCCCTTAGTAAATTCACCTTCTGTCTTAATCCTTAGGTAATTGTATTCATCTGTTACTTTTACGATAATCTCATTCTCAGAGGATTCGTTGCTCAATTGAAGAGTTTTTGACCTTTCCAGCTTAATGTATTCCTGTCCTGAGCTGGTTACACTTACTCCCAGTAATAATATTATTAAGCAGGCAGTACTTTTAATTAATTTTTTCATGACTGTAAATTTATGATTTTGTGATAAAAATGTCATGACAAATAAAAGAAAGAACTCATTATTAGTCAAGAAACAGGGGGTCGAAAAAGGATGGATGAAAGGTTGATTTAAGGCCAGATAATTTCGTCGATGCATTTGTTCGCTCGTCGATCGATAATGAAGATAGTATAATTTTTCCCGGATAATGAAACAAAACAGATAATATTGAGTCTTTATACAGAAATATACAAGTTCGGCATTTATTCTTACATCAATGAGTTGACAGGATGTGACTCACATTAGCGAACCTGTATTAAGAATGCAATAATGAAATCATGGTTGACAGGGATTACAGGTGGTATATTTTATTCGTGAGAACGAATCATGAATTTAAGGTGAAGAACCATATTCAAAGACTTGGTATCTCAAGTTATCTTCCCGTTAAAAAGACACTTAGCTACTGGTCTGACAGAAAGAAATGGATTGAGCGGCCAATGTTCCCGGGTTATTTATTCGTAAGAGTAAGCTGCAGGGAATTCTTCTCAATACTGAATTATAATTCAATTATCTGCTATGTAAGTTTTGGCAATGCTCCTGCATTCATAACCGATAAACAGATCGATTCAATACAGAGAATAGAGACGGATAATATTAAATATATTGATGAATGTGAATGCTATTCATGTGATGATCAGATAATAATAATCTCCGGTCCGCTTAAAGGTATTGAAGGCAGGATATCAAGAATAGACAATAATGATTATTTTGTAATTGATCTGCCTGAAATCACTCAATCAGTACATATCAGGCTGAAGAAAAAAATGATTACTGCAAGTTAAATCATCAGAATGATATTCAGGATGAATAAGTACCATCATATCAGTGTAATACTTTACAACGGGTGAAATTTGTATTCAATGATGTCAGGAAGGACAGTAAATTAAGCACAGCGTTATATGCAATAAATCAAACAGAAATTAATGAGAAGTAAATAGTGAAACGAATATGAAATTTTCATGCAAAAAATTGTAACATATGAAACCAAATGACAAAAAACGTTCAGAAAATGTACAAAGTAATCTGTTGATTAAGATTATCATCAGGGTACTATTGATATTTATTTTTCTTGCCTTGCTATTATTCCTTACAGCAGGTTCTTTCAGATATCCTGAAGCATGGATATACATCATTGTACTGCTTATTCCGGCGATATTTGTAATTACCTATTTCTATAAAAAGGACCCGGATTTTATTGGAAGCAGGTTACTGAAAAGAAGAGAAAAAGAACAGGTACATAAATCAATACAAAATATTTTTTCAATAGTATTTTTTATAGGGCTGTTGATTCCTGGTTTTGATTTTCGCTTTGGCTGGTCGAATGTTCCGATGTTAGTTGTGATAATATCAGACATAATGGTATTTCTTGGTTATATGTTAATAGCAAGGGTCATGGAAGAAAACAGGTATGCCTCGGCAGTCATTCAAATCACTGAAGGGCAAAAAATAATAGAGACCGGTCTGTATAAAATAGTACGGCATCCAATGTATACAGGTGGCTTGATATTCATTTTGTTTACTCCCCTTGCATTAGGATCATACTGGGCACTGATTCCATTTTCTATAAGTACAGCCCCGGCGCTTATCTTAAGAATAATCAATGAGGAAAAATTGATGATTACAAATCTTCCCGGCTATTCTGATTACTGCCGGAAAACAAAGTATCGTTTAATTCCTTATGTGTGGTAATGAGAAAGTTATTATTATATATAATTTATGACTTAAAATCATTAACTGCTACTTTTATCTATTTCATGGTGTTTTACGAGGTAACGGTGTATACTTGTTAGGAATTTGGTTATTATTAACTTCAATATAAAAGGAAGATAATCATGAAAAAATGTATGGTCATAGCTGCACTTACAATAGTAACTCTATCCTGCGTTAAGCAAAGTACGAGTGAAAAAGTCACGCAGCGAATTAATCGAATTGAAAACAATCTTACTGAACAACGTATTCTTAACCTGGAAGAAGGAAAGATTGAATTCGAACTGATGGACAGTCTGTTTCTACCCAGCATTGCCCAGCTTGCCAATCCAATGAGCTTAGCAGAAAGAATGGAAAATTACAAAGTACCCGGAGTGAGCATAGCGGTGATCAATAATTATAAAATTGAGTGGGCAAAAGGATATGGTATAATGGATATTAACACAGGTTTACCTGTAACGACTGAAACCATCTTTGAAGCGGCATCTACCAGTAAATTATTAACAGCATTATTGGCCCTTAATTTTATAGAAAAGGGCCTTATAGAATTAGATACCAATGTGAATCACTATTTGAAGTCATGGCAGGTGCCGGAAAACGAATTCACAGCGCAGGAAAAAGTAACGCTGCGCCGGTTGTTAACCCATCAGTCAGGCCTACCCGGTACAAATTACAGTCGTGATGAAAGTATGGATTATCCAACATTAATAAATGTTTTAAATGGAGAATTACCAGCTATAAACAATCCAGCCATACCTGAATATGTGCCTGGCTCACGCTGGCAATATTCGAATATAGGTTATAATGTCATACAACTTGTGCTGGAAGATGTATCGGGAAAAACATTTCAGCAGATTGCTGAAGAAATTATATTTGAGCCACTTGAAATGTCGAACAGTACCTTTGCCTACCCCCTGGATCCTGAAAAAAGAAAACGTGAAGCAATGCCTCATGATGAAGAAGGTAATTCACGAAAACCAGCTATGCATCTGACAGCTCTGGCACACGGAGGCCTGACCACTACTCCTACTGACCTCGCAAAATTTATAATTGAACTTATGCTTTCCTATCAGGGAAAATCTGATAAAATACTATCACAGGAAATGGCTATGCATCTTTTTACCAAACAATGTGAGATTGATAAAGAACAATTTCCTTTACCATTTGATGAAGGTTTGGGTGTTTTCCTGATGGGCGAAGGAAAAGATTTATTGTTTACCCATCCAGGGAATAATTACCCTGGTTTAAATTGCTGGCCTATAGGCTGGCCTGAACGCGGTACGGGAGCAGTGATTATGGGTAATTCCGGCATGTATGGAAGACTTAACCTGGAAATTATAACTGCCATCAATAAGGAATATAATGATTGAATTAAATGGAGAAATATTTGAAACCATGAAGATAAAAATCATTTCTATTATCCTTATATTTTTCATTTTTTCTATATATACCACTTATACACAGGAGAAGTCTGATACTTTCCCGGTTCTTAAAGGTTCATACCTCGGTCAGAAACCGCCGGGGGAATCACCTGAAATTTTCGCTCCCGGTATCATATCGGCAGATAAGAATTTCGAACACAGTGCGGCTGTCTTTTCACCTGACGGCCAAGAAGTATTCTGGTGCACCAATGTCAATTGGTATACAGACAAAAGAGTGGTTGGCAATCTCCGCTTGTATACCATGAAAATGGTTAAAGGACAGTGGACCTCTCCTCAACCCACACCTTTTGTAAAAAATATCAGGGTTGAACGGCCTGTTTTCTCGCCTGACGGAACCAGACTCTATATCGAATATGGGAGTGACCCGGCTGATATTGACAGTGATACAGATATTTACGTTGTTGAGAGAACCGGAGGCGGTTGGTCAAAACCGAAACCAGTGTCCCCACTTATAAATTCGTCTTCTATAGAGCGGCTCCACTGCGTGACAGCAGACGGTTCACTTTATTTCTCAAGAGATCCATTTACAGCTAATGAGGAAGTCTTTGTTTCACAATGTGCGAACGGGAAATTCACCCAGCCGGAAAAACTGGGGAAAAGCTACAATTCCGATGACTATGAATTAGCGATTGTAATCGCGCCCGATGAAGAGTATATGCTGATCAACACTCTCAACAAACAGCACACATCATCTGAATTAAATATCCTATATAAAAAGGCGGACGGTTTCTGGACGGAACGGATACGGGTTGAGCCTCCTCATCACTGCGGTGGCTTTTTAGCCCTGTCACCCGACGGCAAATATCTTTTTTTTCTGGATGATGAAATTTGCTGGATCAGCACATGGTTTATCGATGAACTCAAACCTCAAAATTTGGAATAAAAGGAAATATGAGATTGCTTACAAAAATAACATCATAACTACTTTTTGGGACAACTGTCTTTTCACTTGTAAAAGCTATATCTCAGGGACAGGAAATATTTAATGTCATAGGGAGCAATGAAAAGCTGAAATCAAATGAATAAATGAAAAATAGAGAAAACATGAAATTAAAAACATTATTATCAGGAGTGTCATTTCTGCTTATATTTGCATGTATCAGCCAGGCACAGCAGAGTGAGATAAAGAAGGGGGAGATTCATGAGATGGTGAATGAGGTCTGTCAATTAATGACGGATCATTATGTTTATCCCGATATAGCAGAAGAAATATGTGATACACTTCAATATAATCTGGAAAAGGGTGAATATGATGTTACTACATACAAGGCTCTTGCAGAACTGCTTTCACGTGATCTTAAATCCGTGAACCAGGACCTTCACCTTAACGTATGGAGTATCCCTCATGACCAGTATAACCAAGATATTGAGGAAGTCGATCCCATTAACAGGCAATTGCATATCATTCGTGAAAATGCAGCCAGAAGTTTTAGCTTTACAAAGGTTGAGATTTTAGAGGGGAATATCGGATATCTGGAACTGATAAAATTTGAAACCATTCCGGAACCGCGCCTGGAAAGAATGCTGGAAGGTGCCATGGATTTTTTATCCAACTGTTCCGCCCTGATCCTTGATCTAAGGCGTAATAACGGCGGCAACCTCTGGATGATCCAGCGGTTTATGAGTTATTTTTTTGAAAACGAGGTTCCGATCACAGGTCAATATACCCGGGAATCCGGAGGTATCAGGGAATATTCAACCCTGGAAAACTTTCACCACCGGCATCTGGTGGATATCCCGCTTTTTGAGCTGGTCAGCTCCGGTACGGTGTCAGGGCCTGAAGAAGTTGCCTACGATTTGCAGGTTGAAAAGAGGGCTGTAATAATCGGTGAAAAAACTAGGGGGGCGGCCAATCCTTCATACTTTTACAGGATAAAAGAAAAGTTGCTGGTGTGCATTTCTTATGGCTATTACGTACATCCCAAAACAAGGTCCAGATGGGAAGGAACTGGTGTGACTCCCGATGTGATTGTTCCCGCGGATTCAGCCCTGATCACAGCCATTAATCTGGCCAAACAAGCCGCTGAAAAGGTGGAGAAGAAAGAACAGGAGAGGGTCGACATTCTGGTGGTTAAGCTTAAGGAACGTATGAGACTGATTGAATACCTCCTTGTAAGTGATATCCCTGAAGCAGAACGTCTTTTCGATAAAACCCTGGATGAGTTTTACCAAATTGAATATATGAATAAATATTTATTATTCAGTTTATTTGATAGCTACGAGGAAGGAGGAAATGATGCTGCATGCGAGATGATCGGAAAACAGGGTATTCTGCGTTATCCTGATGAGGACCGGTTTTATTCGCGTTTGGGAAATTTATATTTTAAAGAGGGTGATCTTGAAAAGGCCCTGCAGATATATTCAGATCTTTTGGAACTGAATCCGAATAATGTTTCTGTAGCAAAGAAAATCCAGGAAATACGAAATGATATACATAAAAGTAATTACCCGTTCCTGACTGGTCCCTACCTGGGCCAGAAACCGCCGGAGATGACTCCAGAATTGTTTGCACCTGGCGTCATTGCAGGAATTGGTGAACACCAGAACTGCCTGACATTTACTCCTGATGTGAAATATTTTTTTTAACAATGATAGAAATGGTCAATTTGATATTTACCGGGTGGATGCAAAAATAATAGAAGAATTTAAACAGTCACAATGATGAAAAATCAGTCGATTTACAGATTTTATCACAGAGCCAGCATGAATATGTTGGCGATGTTCCTGCTTTGTATGGGCAAAACCGCTCTGGGCCAGGAAGGGCCAATCGCGCCTGTAGCGAATGTTTTCAAGGTAATGGAGCTGGCATCCGACAGAAAGATGGATACGCTTTGGCCAGAGTTCAGGGTTTCAGAAATACCTGTTCTCGTATTTGACAGCCTCAACACTTACCTGTTTCATTCCAGGTCAACTACCGAAGGGTTTGTTCAGTCCGATAAAGATCCAGAAGTATGGGTTTACAAAGGGCAGCATCCGCTTGTGCGGGGAAATTCCATAGTCCGCCTGGGAGAAGATTGGGCGGCGACGAGCGTCCTAAGCTCCTTCTCAAGAAGGACCGGAGAAAAATATGATCTGAAGGATATGGCCGGCATCATCGTACATGAGCAGTTTCATATCTTTCAGAGAACCCATCACCCGGGCTGGTTGCAAAATGACGGTTTGCTGCTTCGATACCCGGACGAGACAGCTGGATCATTGCTTCTGCGAAGGATGGAAAAAGAAGCTTTTAAAAGGGCTGTTATTTCAGAGGAACAAAAACAGATTACAGGGTGGACGAAGCTGGCAATGCAATTAAGGGAGGATAGGCTTGGCCTGGTGCCACACGAATTCGCTCATTATGAGAATGAATTGCAGCTTACGGAGGGATTGTCGGATTATATCGAGAAAAGAGCCCGGGATCTGGATCCTCTCAATGCTTCGAATATCACCAATGGCATTGCACCGGCTGGGATACGTGACCTCGGCTATGTAGAGGGCAGGTGGATCGCCATGATCCTTGACAAGCTGAGTCCCGAATGGAAATCGCAGATGGAACAAAACGACAGCCTCTATCTGGAAGATATCCTGAAAACGATCGTTAACGAGTCGCCGGTACCGAAGAGAACTTTCGAAACCTGGGAGAAAGAATCCATGAAAGCGGACGCAGAAAAAGATTTCAATGAGTGGAAGGCTAGAAAGAAGGCCGAGATAGAAAAGTTCTTAGAAATGCCGGGCTACCAGGTAGAGATACGTGCTTCCGCCAATCCGTTCGTAATAAGGCTGTTCGAGCCGCTGGAGATGGAAACCCTGGATGACGGCGGAGTTTATCACAGACTTATCTTTTCGGCCGGAAATGAAAGTGGAAACCTGAGGATAATGAACCATCCCTGCATCACATGGTTTAACGACTGGTACCGGATAACCAGACTGATGATCAACGGGTTGAAGCAAGCGCCTGAGATTATCGAAGGCGAGAAAAAATTGACCATAAAAGACAACAGCATTTCAATTGAATTAAATTACTCAAGGTTGAGCATAGATAAAACTCTCTATATCTTTGATCTTTAATACAATAGTGGAATGATTGGTTAGCGGGTTGCCGGGTACTGGTTTACTCGCTATCGCTCGTGAGCTCGCCCCGAAATTTCAGGGCTCGGTTCTGGTTACTGGTTTCTCGTTACTCGTTACTCGTTACTCGTCATCAGATAAACCACTTGAACCCTTTCTAAACACCTAAACATCTCAACAATTACACGATTTAACTATGTAAATCTGTATATTTGATAAATGATAATCGATTCTCATACGCATATAGGTACTATTTCATATCCTGTTGGCAAGAACGGGGTTTCCAATCTTCCAGGTGAGGATCTGATTGCTGCCATGAAAAAATATTCCATTGATTTTGCCCTGGTTTCAAGCATTGAAGCAGCAGAATTTGATTCTGAGATGAAACTGGCACCTCCGGATAAACAGATCCCCCAGTTAGAATCTTTCAACCGGCTTATCCAATTTGTAAAAACCAGTGGGGACGCCCAATTTGGGCGTCCCGACCTGAAGGCATTACTATGGATAAAACCATATACAGAAAAGGTTACAGAGGCCCTCATACAATTCATAACAGAAAACAGGGATCATATCGCAGGTCTTAAAATGCATCCTTCACTATCCAATATAAAATTTACAGATGACAGGTTTAGACCATATCTTGATCTGGCTCGAAAGTTTAATATGCCCGTGCAGTTGCATACTGAGAATGATGGTCTTTCAGACCCTGCCTTTGTTGCTGAAATGACTGCTCTATATCCGGATGTTAGGTTCGTTATGGTACATATGGGATTGGGTACACATAACAGTGAAGCAATTGGTATCATCAGGAATAATGATAATGTTTACGGCGATACCTGCGAGGTAAAGATTAACAATGTAATTAAAGCAATAATTGAATGCGGTTCGGAAAAGATCCTGTTCGGTACTGATGCAATTGTTCATGGAGTAGATACTTATGAGCAATATCTGCCACTTATAGAAAGCATCAGGAACAATTTCAGTAAAGAAGAAGCGGATAATGTATTGTTTAGGAATTGTATGAGACTTTACAACTTGTCATACTGAGACACCGATCATCGAGGATGACTTAAAAGGTGGTAACATCTAGGCTAAAGTTGAGGCCTATTAAGCGCCTCCGGCGCTGGTATTGTGTTTTTGATCTTCTTCCCAGGGTGTGACCCGGGCTATTATTTTTCAACCCCGACGAACTTCGTTATCGGGGCAGGCCTTCCAGGGTTGTTTTATGATAACAGAAACACCGGAGGTGTTTAAAAACAATAGCCACAGTTACACCTGTGGGGAAAAGTAACAACCCAACAATATTGGCACCACCGGAGGTGGTGAATAGGAATTTATATACCAGGATGATAAACAAGCAGTAAGCTAAAATTTGTCATTAGCAGCGAAGGCAAATGTTCCCTTCGGTCACGTAACTTGCTCGCTTACCATCTTCGCTCTTCGAGCCATGGTAGTCATGGCGCTCGCGTAACTCTGAACCTTGAACATCGAACTAATTTGCCATAGATGGCAAATTTATTTTTTGCAACTAAAATTCAATAAGCTATCTTTTAAAACAGTTTTATTTTTTCTAACCATTATTTATTGCACCAACTTTAACCAATGAAAAAACTAATAATAATTGTTTTATCACTGCTAATCCTACAAGCACATGCACAGAAGAAAGTCTCAGCCGGTAGCCTGAATATTACAGTAGACAAAAAACTCAAAATCACTTCCATCTACGGTGAACACGAATATCTACCTGATGAGGTTCCAGGTTATCTTATAAGACTTAAAATAGGAGAGGAAATCCTGTTACCTGATTCAACTAAATGGAAGGATAATGCTGTAACAGTATATTTTAACCGGGATATCAATGTTGTTCTTTCAATTATAGAGTTGAATAAATACCTGAAGATTGAAGTTCTCGAGGCAAATGATGATAATAGGATTGACGTTATATTCTATGGACCATTCCCTATAATATTGGATGAAACGATAGGTGAAATTGTAGGAGTTGTTCGCGAAGAAGGATATGCAATAGCCATTCAGAGCCTGAATGCAAAAACCACAGGAGGAAAATTTCTCAACCCTGACGGCAGTGATGAATCGCGAGGAACTACGGCAACGGAAGAAGACCACGGAAGCAGCCTGCGGGCTTATTGCATCAACAGGGATAAGGATAGGACATATTCTATATGGAATAATAGTATCCCAAATGCTTTTGTCCCTGCAAATGCAGATGGTAAACTCGAGGGGAGTGCTATTGCCCTTTTCGGTTGCAGGGAACAGGATGTATTAACCATAACTGAAAAGATTGAAATTGAGCAGGGGCTTCCTCATTCCACACTTAATGGCGAATGGTCAAAAACAAGTACTGATGCAAATAAGCCATACCTTATTACCACATTCACCGAGGATAATATCGATGAGATGATAGAGTATACAAAGAAGCTTGGGTATAATGCACTTTATCATGGTCACCCATTTTCTACATGGGGTCATTTTAAACTTATTGAGGATCAGTTTCCGAACGGGTGGGATGGTATGAAAGAATGTGTTGAGAAAGCAAGGGCAGAGGGAATAAGGATTGGAGCTCATACCCTTACCAATTTCATTACTACAAATGATCCGTTTGTTACCCCTGTGCCAGATGATAACCTGATGGTCTTCTGCAGGACCACAATAACCAGGGACATATCAGAGACTGATACAGAGATATATATTGAAGACCCAGGGGGGTATGATTATAAGAATACCAACCAGGCCCTTTTAATAGGTGATGAAATAATAAGGTTTTCAGGGATATCGGATACTGAACCATACAGGCTGCTTGATTGCAAACGGGAGCAGTACGGTACAACTGCCGGATCCTATTCAGCCGGCACTGAAATAGCACGATTGGTTGACCATCCCTATAAAGTATTCTTCCCGAACTGGGAATTGCATAAAGAAATGATAAGTAATCTTGCTGATTTTTTCAATTATACCGGGGTCGGTCAGCTGGACTTCGACGGTCATGAAGGAGGTTGGGGCACAGGTGAAGGAGAGTACGGAATGGACTATTTCAGTGAGGAGCTTAAGAAACAGGTTGGCCATGAACTGCGAAATGGTTCCAGCCGTTCCAATCATTATTACTGGCATACGGTTTCCTATATTAACTGGGGCGAGCCATGGTATGGTGGATTTACAAAAAGCCAGGGTCATTACAGGTACCAGAACCAGGCATTGCTCAAACGCAATTATATTCCTAATATGCTTGGATGGTTTCTTTTAAATGAATCAACGACTTTACAGGAATTTGAGTATATGCTTGCCAGGTCAGCAGGCTATGATGCAGGCTATGCCCTTTACAGCATGCTGGATGATATGAAGAAGAATACAGAGTTTGATAGAATAGCAGAAGCTATAAACATATGGGAGGAGGCACGTTTAAGGAAGATCTTCAATGAAGAACAGATGGTACAGCTTCGTGATGTGAATAATGATTTTTCACTGAGTAAGCCTTCTGAACACGAATTTATCCTTCAGTATTATGAAAAGAATCATTTTGAACTGCTGAATCTACCAGTGCAGCCAGGTCAGCCCAATGATATAAGTGTTGATTTCCAGGTAAAGGAAGAACAGCCGTTTTACTTTGTGATTGGTGCTGTTGGCGTATCAGGGGCAATCAGTAAAATAAACATTGACTTCAACGGGTATGAAACATATATAATTGATGCTGAGCGAGAACCCAACTGGTCAATTACCTATCCGGGAGATAATAAAATACTTGTATATGATGAAGTCGGCAGGTTAGAAACAAAACTGGATTTTGATAAGAAAAGTATAATGCTTAATAAGGGAGCAAATAATATCAGGGTAACTGCAGATTTTAGCTATGGATCAGATATAAAGCTTAATGGTTATATCAGGCTAAAAGGAAAGACAGAAAGTATTATTCACTGATATTCAATAATTTAATTTCCCTTCCTTCGCAAAGGAGGGGCGCCCTTTTCCGAGTATGCCGGGAGGCATGCGAGAATCAAGGGCGGGGTGGTTTACTGACAAACTCTGATAACTATCCCTTGATAATTACCCAAAGAAAAAGTAGCTTTACTAAAATCTTATAAACCGTAATATGTATTTACTGGGTCTGGATATAGGTAGCTCATCCATCAAAGCTACGATCTTGAATGCGGAATCGGGCATTCCTTTATCTTCAGGATTTTTCCCAAAGGAGGAGATGACGATATCAGCCAGTCAACCGGGTTTCGCAGAGCAGGATCCTGAGATGTGGTGGAAATACACGAAACTGGCAGTAAACGAAACTATTAAGACTGCTGATATTTCGCCCCGGGATATTAAAGCTATTGGGATATCATATCAGATGCACGGCCTGGTGATGGTAAATAAGAACCAGGAGGTAATACGTCCTTCAATAATCTGGTGCGACAGCCGGGCAGCAGGAATAGGAGAAAATGCATTTGCCGGGATCGGAAAGGAAAAATGTCTTACTCACCTTCTAAATTCACCTGGCAATTTTACAGCCTCCAAACTTAAATGGATCAAGGAAAATCAGCCCGATAACTACAAAAAGATTTATAAAATAATGCTGCCGGGCGATTACATCGCAATGAAATTAACCGGGGCGATAAAAACAACGGCTTCAGGCCTGTCAGAAGGTATATTATGGGATTTTAAGAATAACAAAACAGCCGGTTTTGTCCTGGACTATTTTGGTTTTGATCCTTCTCTGATTCCTGAACTTGTGCCCACTTTCTCTGAGCAGGGATGTGTATCAAAGAGAGCTTCTTCAGAAGTTAATCTACCGGAAGGTATTCCTGTGACTTACAGAGCAGGCGATCAGCCCAATAATGCCTTCTCACTTAATGTACTTAATCCTGGTGAGATAGCTGCTGTTGCAGGAACATCCGGGGTGGTATACGGAGTGAGCGATAAGGTTAAATATGATCCTGAGTCAAGAATAAACACCTTTGCCCATGTCAACCATTCAGAAACTGATACCAGCCTGGGGGTATTGTTATGCCTAAACGGTACCGGTATACTGAATTCATGGAGCAAATCCAATATAACAGGTGAACTAAGCTATGATCAGATGAATAATGCGGCCTCAGCTATAAATATTGGCTCAGATGGTCTTGTCATTTTACCCTTTGGTAATGGTGCTGAAAGGATGTTGCATAACCTTAATAAGGGAGCACAGGTAAGGAACCTGGATTTTAATATCCATTCAAAAAAACACTTCCTCAGGGCAGCCCATGAGGGGATAGCGTTTGCTTTAAGATATGGGATTGATATTATGAAAAACGTGGGAATTCAGCCTGAGGTGATACGTGCAGGATATGGAAATATGTTCCTCAGTCCAGTGTTCAGGGATACACTGTCAAATATTACGGGGGCAGGAATAGAACTGTATAATACTGACGGCTCCCAGGGCGCTGCCAGGGCGGCAGGTGTCGGCGCAGGTATATATAAAAGTTATGATGAAGCCTTCAAGGGACTGGCTATGGTAAAAGCCACAGAACCTGATCCTGGATTAACTGAAGAATACACAGCTGCATATGAGAGTTGGTTAAAAGAATTAAAAAACTATATAAAAAAATAATTATAAAATGAGTGTAATAACAGGAAATAAAGAATTCTTTCCCGGTATAGGGAAAATCAAGTATGAGGGACGCGATTCAGATAATCCGTTAGCTTTTAAGTTTTATGATGAAAATAAAGTTATTGGAGGTAAAACCCTTAAGGAAGTAATGAGGTTTGCTGTGGCTTACTGGCATACATTCTGTGGAACAGGAGGTGATCCGTTTGGTCCGGGGACAAAATCTTTTCCATGGGATAAAAATACGGATACCATAACAAGGGGGAAAGACAAAATGGATGCTGCTTTTGAGTTCTTTACTAAGATAGGTGCACCGTATTACTGTTTTCATGATATTGACCTGGTGGATGAAGGAGATTCGATTGCCGGATATGAGAAGAACCTGAAGACCATGGTTGATTATGCAAAACAGAAGCAACAGGCTTCAGGAGTAAAATTACTTTGGGGTACAGCAAATGTTTTTTCTCATCCCAGATATATGAACGGGGCCGGTTCAAACCCTGACTTTAATGTTGTTTCATGGGTTGCAATACAACTTAAGAATGCTCTTGATGCCACTATTGCACTTGGCGGTGAGAATTATGTTTTCTGGGGTGGGCGAGAAGGGTATATGTCATTGCTGAACACCAATATGAAAAGAGAACAGGAGCATATTGCCCAGATGATGCATATGGCCAGGGATTACGCCCGGAAGAATGGATTTAAGGGTCCATTCCTGATTGAGCCAAAACCCATGGAGCCAACCAAGCACCAGTATGATTATGACAGTGCTACAGTAATTGGTTTCCTGAATAAATATGGACTCCAGGATGATTTTAAACTGAATGTTGAGGTCAATCATGCCACACTGGCCGGGCACACTTTTCAGCATGAATTGCAGGTTGCTGCAGACAATGACATGTTTGTAAGCATTGATGCTAACAGGGGGGATTACCAGAATGGCTGGGATACCGACCAGTTTCCCATAAATATCTATGAGCTGGTTGAGGCAATGCTTGTGATTATAGAAACAGGGGGATTTAAATCAGGAGGTATTAATTTTGATGCAAAATTAAGACGCAATTCCACAGACCTCGAGGATATCTTTATAGCGCACATTGCCGGGATGGATGCTTTTGCCAGGGCATATGAGATAGCATATGATATACTGGAAAAATCACCTTACAGAAAGATGCGCAGGGAAAGGTATGCATCTTTTGATTCAGGATACGGTAAATCATTTGAGGACGGCAAACTAAGTCTCGAGGATCTTAGAGAATTGGCAATACAAAATGGAAAACCAGAACAGATAAGCGGCAAACAGGAGCTGTATGAGGCAATAATTAACCAGTATATAAAATAATCTTCATTTCCCCTCCTTTCAAAAGGAGGGGTACCTGACAGAGCGATGCGATAGTCAGGGGGGGTGGTTAGGTTTTAAAAAATATTCCGAGATTGCTTCGCCTTCCTCTTCCGCTAACACTACGGAGGACAAAGTCGGCTCAGCGATCTCTTTTTGGGATCCCCCTTTGAACCGAATCCCGGAAATCCGGGATGAGCTCGGTAACCGAAGGGAGCCAACGGAGTTAGGGGGATGTTATTCCTGAGAATGCTCCCCCGAATCCTCAACGATTTTCTGCTGCCAAAATAAGTTACACTTTTAGTGTGCAAGTTCCCATATTTATGCTATTTGATCAATAGTATAGTAATATTATATATGGCGTTATAATTATTTAACATTTTCTTTATTTACTGTCTTAAATGGCTTTTAAAGAGCTGTTCAAGATATCTTTTGGAGTTTTAAGAAATATTTTGTTATTTTATATCGCCATAATATAAATTACATTTATGAAAAAGCAAGCAAGTACTATTTCAATCAAAGGCAGCATTAACATGTCAATTGAACCAACAGATTCAGTAGCCTGGAAACTATTAATGCTATATGAAGCTGCTTCAACCAACACCAATAAAATTGGAAGCATTGCAAAGAAATATGGTTATACGCGTGAGCATTTTTACGTCATAAAGAAGAAATTTGATGAGAATGGAAGTGAAGGTTTACGTGATAAACCTAAGGGACCAAAGAGGAATTATAAGAGGACAAAAGAGTTAGAAAAGCAAATTATAAGGAACAGGTTCCTGGATCCTGAGGCAAGTAGCGAGGTTATTACGCAAAAATTGCAACAAGCAGGCCACAATATAAGTCAAAGGAGTGTAGAACGAACCATCAATGTCTACGGACTTCAAAAAAAGGGCTACATAAAGCAGATCCGCAAAACGAGAAAATTGAAATAAGCACCTATGAAACGAAGCGTAATAATGCAAGGATAAAAATCACAGCGCAGGACAATGAGCGGGAATTCAGGCAGATGTTATCACAAAAAGTGTCCGGAACCTCGGTGGGTATGTGGCTTCTCATACCAGAATTATTAAGATTAGGGGCATGGGACATAATAAAAGCATGGGTTGGAAAAACAGATATCGAACTGGATCCAAGAATAGCACTACAGGTTGTAAATGAGACGGCACTATGTGTAAACCGGATCAGGAGGAAGAGTTCATTAGGCCATCAGGGTTTTCAACTGGCCAATGGCATGGGCAGATGGAGATATAAGGGCCAAGGGTGATACAATATTTATAACATTTTATGGTAAACCGACTCACTTGAATACCCAGAATTACATCAATTTACCTAGAAAGTTAACCGCAGACGGTATAAATCCTAAAATCCCCTGGCTTTTTGACTATAAAATTGATTTTAGATTTAAATAAATGTAATTTAATCTCCCATTAAAAAATGCTTGAATCCTTGGGGTTCGCGATCTCCTGGGGTAAGAAACAAAAAGCAAAAAGGTCACTGCCTTCGGCAGTTGGCCTTTTTTTTTGATCATCCTAACAAAAGCAAGCTTTTGACGGAATGCAAAAACTAAAGGCCAGAACTATCGTTCTGACCTTTTTGCTTTTGTCGCAGTCTGGTAAACGAAATTCGAACCCATTACGAGCAGCAAGCTGGTAAATAGCAGGAAACAGAGGGTAACCTATACGATTTTTTACACTAAAAAGGAATTGCAGGGGTGAGTTAAGCCTTAAATAGGGCTTATATCCAGCAATTTTGGCAGCCAGCCAGCTTAGTCCTCCGTAGCCTAAGCGAAGGAGGACAAATGAACCAAATTTACGAACCGCATTGAGCATAGTATATAATAATAAAACTATAAGTTGTTCTAATCAAACTACTAATCGAGCTTCGTTTTTACTTATGATTATTTAGTTGGCTCATACATCTATACCCCTTATGCCCCTTTGGCGCCCCTTTAGCATTCTTGTAAAATACACCTTTTCCGGTAGTCCCTTCTTTACTAAGCAACCCGAGAGATGTTAATAATTGTAAGTCTTTAGAAGATGTATGTTTAGCAATATTAAATTCTTCCTGGTATTGAAAATTTGTATTTATTGATGTTTGTCCAATCTTTCACTGTCTAATTTCCTTAGAAAGCTAAAATTTATCAATATCTCTGATATTGCTAAATTAATTTTGACCGGTAATACTCAGGAATACTATTACTATTATAAGAATAGAAATGATTGACAAAATGAACCATTTAATGATCTTTTTAAATTTTCTCATCCGCTTGATTTATTTTTTTCTGTTTTTCTGATTTCCTTAAAACAACATCTTAATTACCTGTACACTTATCTTAATATTTAGAAGGGTACTGTAACCATAATTCTTTATTGCATGGAGCAGGTCTCAACCATTTTGCTCTCCAGAGAAAAATTGTGATAATCAAAAAAAATAAGGCCAGCATAATTTCATAAATATCATCTGTATTCAACATAAATCCCGAATCCAATGGCTGATAGGTAAATGATGTTCTTTGCAGATAAGCGGGCTTTGCAATACCAAAGATTACACCATATAACCAGTTATACATAAAATGTGCTCCTATACATGCCCATAATGATCTTGTTTTATAATACAGTATTCCCAGTATAGCACCTGCAAATATGGTAACAGCGATAGATATTGCCGTCACACCTTCATTACTTAAATGTGCCGCACCATAGAGTAAGGAATATACAACCAGGGCAATCCAGATATTGCTGCCTTCAATTAACGCCTGAAAAATATAACCGCGAAACAATACTTCTTCATAGCTTGCCATAACGATAACAACAACCAGTGTGAACAAAAGATATAATAATGAAACAGCAGAAAATCCATTATATGTAAATGTTGCCAAACCAAGTACATACAGGATGAAAGCGCTAAGAGATATAATAATAATTGATATAATCATACCTAAAGAAAACTCTGCCACGGCTTTTTTATATAGACCTATCCCTAAAAGTCGGAGGGCTCGTTTATCAACCCATTTCAGTAGTATAATCCCTGGTATTAATACACATATTAATAAAAGAAATTTCTCTATGAAGCGATTCACCAAAAGTGAATAATCACTTAATTCTTCACCCTTTATAAACAACAAATCGTCAAACAAATCGACTAATTTAAAAAGAGCTATTACCGGTAAGATATAGAAAAGCATCCTCCAGACTGCACGAAAATGTCCGGATGGATTCCTGAATATTTTTTTTATATTCATAATTAATTTCATTTATTAAGCCTGACAATCATTAAAACAGAATTATCGCTTTCACTCAATCCGTCAATCATATTTATAAGTTCATTTTTCTTTTCAGGATCAACTCCTTCTGCGTTTGTTAGTTCATTCCTGAACTCCCTGTTCTTCAGATCAAGGGGAAGGATCGGCATGTATACAGTACTGTCGTTTACCGTTCCCAGTGGCCAGAAATCAGGTCCACCATCAATATCATTAATGATCATTCCGGGATCATTATGCATGTCAACCAGCAGCTTTCCAGTATCTTCCGGACGCTTATATATCATATGATAAACAGTATTATAGTCTTTGTAATCAGAGCTGGAGATAAAAAGCATTTCCTTTGCTTCAAACACGGAACAGAACCTGGAACCTTTTGCTCTTTCATAATATTCATCCCATGGGGCAAGTTTATTATATACTTCCACCCTGTATTCCTGGGGGAGCTGAAAATCACCCAGATCAATAAGGTACTCCGCCCTTATTGAATCACCGGAAACAGTATATACAGTATCGTTGTGCATGGATTTGAAGGATAAAGTATTATTATAAAAATAGATAGGCACAAATAAACTATATTGTATAGACTGTCCTGAAACTAATGTTCTTTCCCATTTATAATGATTATTGACAACATCGAGTGTATCACCTTCCAGGTTGGTCAAAGCAAACATATAATCTTCATGACCCCTGGTACATTGATCAAAGTAAACCATACGGTTACCTGGAATAGACTTTATCCTCCATGCACGTGTATTAAATGGCACCGATTCCAAGAAATCCCCATCATACGAGAAATAATAAAGCTTATGTGCCCAGTTGGTTTGAACAACAAGTTGCTTTTTTTTATCAAGCACCGACAGATTCCTTATAAGGCCTATCTCTCCGGGCCCCCTGCCCGGTGTGCCTATCTGCTTGATAAATTTGCCGTTCCTGTCGAACTGCAGAATATGAGTTGAATTATCAACAAAAATATAATCATCGGTAAAAAAGTACTCTGCCATGCGGTGAAGCAGGCATTTTTCATTTGTTTCAAGCTTTATATATTCAATATCATCAGTCAGCTCGCTGAGATTAACCTGTGCTTTATTGTTTAATACTGATTCGTAATTCACAACAAAGAACTTGTTCCGGTCATATCCGGGTTCTTCTTTCTGTTCAATGCCCCCGTTGCATGACAATACAAGGACAGCTAGTAATAAAAATATTATCCTATTCATAATTTTGGTTTTTGCTTGATTAATTTTCCAGACTTAAGATTATAATAAATGAGGTGATCAGATTATATTTTCTAATAATCATATTATTTGTATTACCATTTCTATTTCCATTCTTTTGGTTTTAATTCCTCAATGAATCCGGCAGGCATCCACCACATTCCACCGTTCACGTAAAACAGGTATTTGCCATCAGGTGATATACGAGGACTAAGCCCTCCTTTTTCAATAGTTCCTCCTTCAGCTATAACTGCTGGCATCCATTTGCCCAAATTATCACGGTAGCTTATAAAGATTCCCGAATTTCCCGGGCTGGTGCCCATTCTTGTAAAAATAATATACGATTCATCCGGTGCTATATATGGACAAGTTTCATTGCCCGCAGTATTTATTTCCGGGCCCATATTGACAGGTTTTGTATAAACACCATTAACCAATTTAGAAAAGTAGATATCCTGATTATTATCTCTTGTTCCTTGAAAATAAAGTGTTCCTGAATTGGAAACAGATATACTCCAATGTAAAGGCATTGCGTTAACCTCAGGACTGACCGGTTGAGGTTCTTTCCATCCGGACACGGTTCTTTCAGCATACCATATTGTTTCCTTTTTCTTGATAACAGCAGTCTCCAAACTCATTGAGGTAAAGAATAGTTTTTGCCCATCAGGAGTAATGAAGGGTTCATCATATGAAGTTGAATCTTCCGTGCAAAATGAAACGATTTCAGGTTGGCTCCACTTTCCATTTTCCAACTTTGTAAAGAATATTTTTCTTCTCATTTCCCAATATATTTCTTTTCCGTCAGGACTGATTGCAGCGCTGCTATGATTGCCCCAATTGGTAGATACTATACCGGGAGCAAATAATATTGGTTCTCCTATAGGCGGTGTCTGGCCAAGATACGGGCCAGTGAGTTTTGGAAACTCCATTTGTTGGGCCATAATACTCGTTGCTGCAATTAGCATTAAACTAATGATACAAATTAGTTTTTTCATTTTTAATTTCTTTTTATTTCAACTCTTTAAGTTTTTGTATGGCATTATTATTATCCGGATTGAGCTCCAGCGATTTTTTGTAATTTTGTATTGCCTTTTCTTTGTCCCCGTTTTTCATATATGCTTCGGCAAGGCTGTCATAAGCATTTGAAGATTCAGGGTATGCTTCTACATACAATTTGAAGATCTCAACGGCTTCGGAAATATGCCCCTCGTTCATCCAAACATATCCGAGATGCCATATGGATGTTTCATCTGTATAAACTGCATCTCCAAGATTTTGTATTTTATGAAGGGAAGCCTTCAAAGATTCAAAACCACCTTCCTTGATTATCTCAGAGACCAGATATTCTTTGTGCTGCAGGAAGAAGAGCCTGGTATGCAGTTCATGCTGGGGACGAATCCAGTTATCACCATTCTTTTTATAAGGGATCATTTCTTTTACGAAAGCAAACTCATTCTCAAGAGACAATATATCTGTTATCTCCTGCAAACTCTTTCCCTCATTTTCCAACGCTGTCACGCGATTCCACAGTGTACGGATATATTTCAGGTGATTTTGCATCCGTTCCCTTGAGTATACCTGGTCGTCATCACTTAAAATAATGTTATCAACCGCGTATTCTCCCTCGAGTACCTCCTCCAATACTTCAATCCAGCGGGGAACATCCATTTCACTAAAATCGGGACGGAGCCCGGGAGCCAGGTGATGACTGGGATACACAATAGATTTACTCAAAACAGCCAGTTTTTCCTCAGGTATAATTGCCACAGTCTGACCGCTGAAATTTCCTGATTTTCCAAACCACAATAGTTTCAATGTGATATCACCAAGATTCAGTGTGATCCTGTCACTGTATAATATTTGCGGCACAACGAGTGAAAAAGAAGTTTCAAGTTCATCTGCCATGCTTTTACATTTATTCATCCATGCCTTCTCACTTCTTTCTTTTTCTGACCCTGTTTCATATTCCGACAGCCGCTTGCGTGAAATATCCTCCTTTTCTCTCCACATCTCAATCAAATCTGCTATCTCTGACCCAACTTTCTTTTTATTACCATATTTTGTCAGTATGTTATTGTGCCCTACACACACGGTTTCGTGATAGGCCATATTACCTCCAATCAGATCCAGGCGGTCAACCATGTTTATCAGATAGGCAAAATCATTCCGGCCCAGCGTTTTTGAAATTTCATCCTTAAACAGTCTTGCTGTTTTTTCTGACCAGAAGCTGTCGAAAATTACCAGTCCCTTTTCTGATTCAATAACAGCCTGGTAACCAAGATCAGGATTGGATATAATGCTTACCCTGTCAGATACTTTTTTCGTTTGGAATTCCTGTGAAAATACTTTTTCCGATGAAACCAGACTACCAGTCAGTATGGAGATAATGAGTACTGAATGGATAATTGTTCTTTTTGTTCTTGATTTAGATTCTTTCATGTCTATTATTATTTGTTTATTAATTAACTTAT
>Ga0114922_10001416_pt1 | contig 22842 bp, 31 predicted proteins | sample AartaG_FD_100975 | JGI IMG/M metagenome (GOLD analysis project Ga0114922, IMG submission 100975) | Deep subsurface microbial communities from Aarhus Bay to uncover new lineages of life (NeLLi) - Aarhus_00045 metaG | ecosystem: Environmental > Aquatic > Marine > Oceanic > Sediment | place... | reverse complement strand
TTGGAGATTTCCAATCAAAGCGGCGAGGCTTATATTCGCATCGACGGTAACAGCGGATCGGCGGTTCAACTCGAATATTATCGCGACGGGAACTATGCTTGGGTCGGTCCGACGGCGGGCGGCGAATTCCATTTATGGAACCAAGAAGTCGGAGCGATGGTTTTCGGCGTTGGGAATGCCGAAGTAATGAGAGCAACCAGCGATGGATACCTTGGCATTGGCACTATCGCGCCCACGCACCAAATAACTCTCGTAACTCCAGTCGGCGGTGGTTTCACTCAGCGCAACACGCGAGTTGTAACAACCGAGGATTCGGCTGGTGCCGCTTTCGATCTGGTTCTGCGCACAACCGGAACCATCGGCGTCAACCACGGGCCGGGCTTCTTGATGAGCGTGCAGGATGGGGTCACAGGACCGAACTACATCGCGGGTGTCTACGGCAGGAGAACGGTCGATGATGTCAGCGGTCATCTAGGTTTCTGGACACGCAATACAGGTGGTTGGAGTCAGCGCGCTTTCCTCGATCACGATGGGTTCCATTTCCAATTTGATGAAATGGGCTTACTAGCGACCGGAACGCTCAATATTCGCCCGAGCGGCGACATCGTAATGGAGCCGGGCGGCAACCCCATTCTTGGCGACGACAAATATTTCCAATTCGGTCAGTTCACAACCGGCTCTGCGGCGTGGCCTGCCGAGCCTGCGGCAAGTGATTGGATCATATTCGGTCAGGACATGGCAGATTCGTTTGATGGCATAACACCCTATTTTCGGTGTTACGGAGCCGGACCTTGGGAGTATCCCCAACCCCTTATTAGTAGAAGTTATGAGGACTATCGAGTCACGGACAGTTGGCACGCTTTTGGCGATTCGGCGTACTACATAGCGGGTCAGGTCAACGCCACGGCATTGACCTCGGGCGCTCCCGCTATTAACGAGATTCACTTTATTCCCTTCTTTGTTAATCAAAGATTTGTTGTCACCAAACTTGGTTTCTATGTGACAGTCGCGGGAAGCGCGGGATCGGTTGCTAGGGTAGGAATTTATAACAATAAAAGGATACGCGATTCTGGTCCTAATAATTTGCTGTACGACGGCGGGGAGAAAAGCACCACTTCAACCGGAGCAAAAGAGACTACCGGACTCTCGGTAGAACTTGTTCCGGGCATGTACTGGTTCGCCTATCATCCGGGCGTTGCCGCGCCGACAATAAGATGCTTGGCGGCGGGAGCCATATTCCCTAATTGGGGACTATCATCTTTATCGAATACAAACATACAGGTGGGTCGTATAGGGGATAGCACATACGGCGCGTTGCCCGCGCTGGGTTACGGATTGGCGGGTAGTGCGCTCTCTACTACCGATCCAATACCGGCGATATATTTCACGCTGAATTAGCACACGGAGGGGAAAGGATTTTCAATGACGAAGAAAGCGACAAAGCCCGTAGAGGCTCCCCCGGAGGAGGGAGTCGAGATCACGCCCGAGGAGGCTCAGCGCGTGTTGCAGGAGAAACGAAATGAGCGCATCCAGTTGGTTGAAAAAGGCATCCAAGACCTGTGCAACGCACACCGATGCGTGCTCGATGTTCAGATAACATTATCAATGTTCTCCAAGCCAGAGGGCAGAATCGTCGTACTTCCGAGAGATTAGGCGTAGTCCGTTGGATATTGAGTCGGAGCGCAGTTGGCTCTAAGATAAGAGATTGAGGTGAGCGATGGCGGTTTACGTTTCTTTTTACTTCGAGGATTGGGAGCAGTTTTCCTATGGCGCTGATTTAAGCGCGATTATCAATCGCTGGCGGATCAACGCCAGAGCGATGAAAATCGACGGCTTCGCCATGATTGACATCACCCGATTCCTTGTAGGGCAGTATTACAACCATGCCGATTCTGAGATTGATTACCTATACACCACCTCCATTGACGAACTTGAGGCCGCCGCGCCCGGACTCCCCTTTGTTTTTCTCGAAGGCAAAGAGAAACTGGATTTCGTCGGGATTACCGGCTATACGAGTCTCGATGATTTTGTTCATCCTGAACCGAACGCCGTATATGTCTTTGGACCTAATGGCCCAACCGGTGATCTTCCTACACTGAGACCGTCGGCGACTTGGGTTTACATCCCCTGTATGCCCGGAGAGGTCCTTTATTCCGAAGAGGCTTGTGCAATGGTGATGTACGACCGGTATATGAAACTTTTTGTGACCTAAAACTATGGCGACACCGACGATACGAGACAGGCGAACCCTTCTTTACAACGCCGACAGTGGCGAGGCTACGTCGTGGGATAACGGCGGCTACATGGACTCAGGTATGCGCGAGGGGACGCATTGTTTGGGCGACATTATCGGTATCGCCACTCAAGTAAATATTGGCACTCTACCGGCGGCGGTAAATGTTGAAAATAATCATATTGGCGCTTGGATCAGACCCGGCACAACCGTTGACACAAAGGCGGCGGGGGGGTTGAGGATCGGGGTTCAAGACGCGGGGGGGAACTATTACGACTGGTATGTAGGAGGGAATGATTCGCCGGGCGTCGGCAGTTGGCTCTATTTTGTAATAAACACCAACCGACCCCCCGATGGTTCCAGCGGAACACCCGATTTGACTGCTATCACTGACATCCGTATAACCTTCAAGCCGATTACCAAGGCGGTCGGGAATTCACAAAACTGCTTTTGGGATGCGGCTCATCTTGGCGAGAGAATGGATATTTGCGGCGGAACCCCGAGCGATCCGCTCACATGGGCGGACATCTCAGCCGAGATTGAATCATACGCGAGCGGAAAAGCGTATGGAAACGTCCGTAGAATATCGAATGGTATTTTTGCCCTCCGCGGCTGGATCAACTGCGGAGATGGCGCGAGTGGCACGGTATCGACTCATATCGAAGATGTGGGCGTGAATCTTTTCTATGAGAACGATCTTTCCGAAGTCGATTATCACAAATTGACAGTAGAGGGCGACCCAAACGTCACGACTTTTGTGAAGTTCGGAGACTCGGTTGGAGCGGGCGAGGATAAACAGGGTCTATCAGGACTCTCGATCCTTTCATCCTCGGAAGTTTCGCCGCTCGAAGTCCTGTTCATGGACAATGCCATCGCTTTCGAGTTGAACGGTTGCACATTTTCAAACTTACAGGAAGCGGTATTTGGATCGGGAACACCGCTGAACCCACTGACAACCGGCGTCCAAATGCTGGACAACGCATTCAACGAGATCGGCTGGATCGTTCGCAATATCGAGAGCACGGGAACTCTCCAGCGACGAAACACTGTCGTCGCCGCAACGGGCACACTTTACGGTATGCGCATTCTCGATGGGCAGGGATATGACGGCGAGGATTGGTCGCTGATCCAGACCCGCGGCCTGACCAGCGCCAGCGGAATTTTTGTATCGCAGGACTACGAAAGCATTCAGGCTCTCCGAGATTTCACAATGGAGATCGAGGGTCAGTACGTCGAGTTTATCAATCCTGTTTGGGGACCTAGCGGAACGCCGCTGTTGACGTGGGACGGCGAGACAGGAACTTTCTTAGAGGAGTTCGACTACAAAATCAGGACAGCCGATCCTGCGGCGACAGCGATTGAAAATGCTCGTGTCTATATATTCGATGACTATGACGCTGTACCTGCGAGCGCCGACTTCCAGATCATCACCGGATCGACAGATGCTCAGGGAGACTTTGCCGATGTATTGATTCAGCAGGAGTGGATCGACGATCCTCCTCACGGCTCTGGATCGGTTCACGGGGCATTTGATGAGCGCATTCTGAAATTCGGCAGGAACCCCTTTGAGGCCGCGTTCGATCTAGGAGTTATTCAGGCGGCTATTGATAAAGGCGTCACGCTTACGACTGATGGCGGCGTGGAACTTTCGGAGGCCGCGGCTGATCTGGTATCTGGCACGGTCTATGAGCACGGCACAGGAACGGCAGGCGGAAACCTGATCGCCTTTGACAACGGCACGATCCTGTTCGCGGCCGACGATGTTGTCGTCGGCGCATCGTCCGGCGCAACGGGAACTGTCAGGGATAAAACAGGAGATGCCGCCGATGGCACGATTTTCATTGTGGATCGCAACGCCATCGCATTTCAAGACGGAGAGGACTTGGATGTTGTAGGGGCAACAAACGCAACTGCCAACCTCACCAGCGGCACGGGCGGAGTGGATATTGATTACCATTGGGAGGCGAGGGCTTCCAGTTTTGGATTGGACGATCTCTATTCTTGGCAGGCATCAAAGAGTGCCAAGGCGTCCCCCGATGATTGGGTGATCTCGATGCTCCGGCACCGAGTCCGATTGATGCAGAGATCGGGCGGTGATTACTGGACAGAAAACGTAGAGGGTGAAGGTGTCTTTATCTCCGAGCGTGGAGCGGGCAACGTCCTCTATCTCACATCAGATGGCGGTTGGGAGTGGACGCCGCCGCAACAATACACGCTCACGCTCACCGGTTTGATAACCGGATCAGGAGGATCGGAGGTAAGAATATATGCACGAGTCGGATATAACGATACAGGAGCAGAGTTGGGGGGAGTAGAGACAGCGGGTGTTGAGTACCAATACTCTTACGAGCATGGCGGCTCCGACATACCGGTGATCATCGTGGTTTTCCATACTGAGTACGATCCGGTCTGGCAACACTATGATCTCGCCGCCGCAGACGCATCTCTACCCATCAATCAAGGGTTTGATAGAGTTTATGCAAACCCCTAAAATTTACACGGAGGGAATAACATGGCGATAATTGTAGACCCCGATGATCTCGACCGTAACCAAGTAGTTTTCGGTTCCGAAAATCGGAGGATGTCACTCTATCCAGTTGGCGCAGTCGTCACCGGATTTTACGACCCCGAACGTGAGACCGGCGAGACGCTGAACACTGGAGTTTTTCAAGACCCCGGATCGGTTTTTCAAACCCAAGGGATAGCGGTCGGCGACATCTTCACCTTGAAGTCAGGTGACGACGCGGGGCACTACGAGGTCGCCGCAATAATCTCAGAGACACAGGTGCTTCTCGATCTACCTGACGAGGCTACGGATTGGCTTTCGGCCGCGACTGGCATCTTTTACGACGCTCGTAATCCTGCGGGCGGTTCTATCGTCGATGGCGTGACCGAGCAGGCTCAATATTCATTCGGTAAGGAAGAATGGAGAAATGACACCGAGTTGTTTGCTGGAGATAATTTGATCCGTCACCCCTTCCCGTTTGAGCCGATCACTCGTGAGCAGTTTGAGGTCGGCGGCGGGCTTGCACATGACCTTTGGGACTGGTTCAGGAACGATACACGCGAGCGCGTGCGCACCGGTGGTTGGGCAATCGTCTCGGGGACGACAACCGACCAGATTTATCCCGGCGTTATCACGCTCGGCGATCTCGAAAGTGATGCTCAGGCTTACTATCTCCAGATCGCGACCGGAACAGCCCCGCAGAACTTCGTCCTGTTGGGCGAGGTAAATCAGGCGATCAGTGCCTTTGAGAATGGCGGGTACGACTACCGCACCTTCCTCAAGTTGTTCGTGAGGAAAAAGTTCTACACCTATGCTCAGTCGGAAATCGCCGACATCGGTGTCACCCAACTTGAGTCCATCGTGAACAGGTTCCCGCTCACGCACGTCGCCGATCCTGCGATCACGGCGACGGATGCGGAGTTGATTGGAAATACCCCTTGGACGGGCTTCGAGAATATATCCGCCAACACCAACGGCGTGACATCGAATCCAAGTACCGACGTAGGCAGGATCACATCATCGGGGCAGGACTTTACCGCTGACGGTGTTCAGGTGGGCGACGTGATCTATATCACCACTGGCGCGACTGACGATGGCGGATACTTCCGCATCACCGCCGTCGGAACCACGACGGTTGATGTTGATCTGGTCGAAAATGGCGCTTTCTCAGGAGAGGCGGGGTTGACGTTCCAAGTCAACACGCGGATTCTCATTGATGAAATAGCCGATGATGGCACGATCTATCAGGATGCAGGTTCGCCAACCGGCACGCTCGACTCAGTTGCCGGAGGGTTCACGGCAGTCGTGGCGGCAAGCGACATCCTGCGGATCACGGAGGCGGCAAGTGAGTTTGAAGGCGTCTACAAGATCACGCTTCTTGTCGATGATGACACTATCGAGGTTAACACCTTCGATCAGCCGTTCCCCACTGGCGCAACCGCCAATATCGACTACGAAATCCTTGAGCCGGGAATGTTCCTCCAGTACAAGGAAGTGGAGCGAACGCTTGCGGCGACGGGCAATCTGTCCTTCACCAATAACGGTGTGGGGGTCGAAGATCAGATCACGCGAACATCGAACTCGTGGATCACAGACGGCGTTCAGGAAGGCGACCTGATTACCATTGTTGGCTCGGTCAGCAACGATGGCTCCTATGTCGTAAGATCGGTTGCGGCGCTGGTTCTCGATGTTGATGTCGAACATACCCTGACCACCGAAGGGGCAGTTGCGGCAACGGCGACGGTGTTCGAGTTGTTCACCCGAGACCTGAACGGCATCCTGTATCCCTACCACTGGAGAACCTTTGGAAATAACGGAACCGCAAACGAAGTCTTTGAGTTCATCCAGAGAGAGTTGCGGAGAGAGACGGACATCGACAACGGTCCTGACTACTTCCGAGGCGACATCACCGATCTCTTGATGTCATTCGCTACGCCTACGGGCAAGGGTCTCGATATGTTTATCGACGACCTGAACGCGAATGATAAAAACAACGTCACCTACATCGACGCATCAGGGGTTGAGCGAGCCTTCGACTTCGTTGCCGCAGGAAATCTAAACTTCAACAACAACCTCCAGAACGATGCAGATGCGGTCTACGAGATGTTCTTCCTCTCGGTTCCCAACGGTGACTTTGGGACACCGCAGGCGATTACGGTTGAGGACAGCGACAGCGTTCCAATCGCCGGAAGCGTCAGCGGACAACCCTCGATCTCTTGGGACTTCGCCTACGACAGCAACGCTCAGGGCGGTCGAACGCCCGGAACAAACGCCGCTGTGGTGGTCATCGCAATTGGCTTGCAGACAGCGCAGTACGTCCGCACCGATTACACGATTACCAGCACGACCGGTCAGAACATATCGCTGGTTTCGGCGCTTGAGCGGAACTATTCCAACCCGTAACCGAGGAGGTTGAATGACAAAAAAGAAGTCAACCTACAAGAGGAAAAAGAGGAAGCCGAGTGAGCCGATGATCATTCTGCCGAAGAATTTGCAACGCAGAAAGGTTCGCTACATCATGTTCCGCATCAAGCGGGATGCGATAGGTACGATGGATCGCGATTTGCGGCTCCATGCGGATTCGATCAAGGCTCACTTCGAGAAGGAAATGGAGAAAGTGGGATTCACATGGGGAGGGTTCACCTTTTCATGGGATGTCTCTCCCTCCGATCCTTACAAGATTATCAAGAAAGACCTGCGGGTATGGGTTTCGGAGGGCGGCTCTTTCCTCGGTCGTCCTCCGGGTATGGACAAGAAGGCTTGGGCGGAGCATGTTCTACGCAGTATGCTCCAGAATTGGGAGACGCCGCCTCAGCCGCTTGATCCGCCAGCCTTTACCAATCAGGTGTAGTCTATGGCTGAAAAGGTCATCTTCGACGGGAACACATCTATCGTGCTCGTTGACGATAGTGTCTTGCTGATCGACGCTGAGTCCGAACTGTACTCGGCGTGGAAGCGGTGGTGTGTTGTCAACACCGGCGGTTTCAGCAAAGAAGGACTCCAGTATGAGGCGTTTTTCCGAACCGTCGCAGGTGACCCGATCAGACCGGGCAAGGCGCTCGGCGCTCACTTTTTCATCACCAACAATTCGCTGATTCGTCCGTGGCTTGGAAATCACGAGTTGACCGTTGAAGGGAATCTGTGGTCGGAGCCGGGCGAGGTGATCTTTACAACGGTCACCGGAAATGCGACCGTTCTTGCAACGGTAGAGAGAGCCGCCGATGCTTACCAGTTGATAATCACTGGTTCGGGCGGAGGCGATGGGTTCGGCTCAGCGGACAGGACGACGATAGATGAGACCCACGACGCACTTGGCGAGTTCACTGGATCGGCAATCATAGCCACTGTGCCAGCGGTGATCACCGGCACACTGGTTACCGAACAGAAGGATTGGCTCGAGGACACCTATGATGCCGTGGGGGTGTTCACCGGATCGGCTATTATCGCCACGGTTCCAGCGGTTATTACCGGAACGCTAACGACCGAGCAGGCGACGATGCTGAACGAACTCTGGTATCTCGCCGGTCTGGCAACAGGAACGCCGCTGGAGGTTTCGCCTGAGACCCGCAGGGTTATCGGGATACTCCAGCAGACGATCACCTATGACTCGCCGACGACAGGGACAACGTATGTACTGAGGACGGGATGAGCAGGTCGATAGATACGCTCCACGTCGCCACGGAGGGGCTGGTGAGCAGGCAGTCAATCACCATAGCGACGCGGGGCTGGATCGTTCCGATCTTTTATCCGCCAACCCCTCCAATCGGCATACCTTTACCAATATCGCCCTTCTTTTTAGAGGCGGAGTATGACTGGCATTTATTCTTAGAAGCGGAGTATGACCCTGACCCATGACCGATCCTAGCGATTACGTGAAGCGCATCGAGGCATGTTTCGATCTGCGCGTTGACTTAGAAGGCGAGCACGATCCGATCACCGACCTTGAAGGTGAACTGGACGAGCGATCTGACCTCGAGGGCGAATACGATTTTCAATATGAATTGGAGGCGGGCGTATGAGTGCACGCAGAAATCAGAATGTAGAACTTTTCCAGAGCGACTACGCGATCATGTATGTGACCGTATTTGACCGCCTCAACGCACGGGTTCAACTCAGCACCGGCACGATGACCTATCTCTATCATGTCACGCGCCATCAACGCAACCCGTCACCGCTGTTTACAAAGACGCTTGGGGACGGGATTACCATTGATCCAGACCAGACAGGATCGAACAGGGGACTCATGTACATCGAGATCGACCCTGATGACACGAAGGCTTTTGAAGGTAAGTTGCATCACGAATGCAAAATCACAGACCTCAGTGGAACACCTCCATCGAGACCGCGCGTTGTGATGGACGGAAACTTTACGGTATTGGTGAGCACGACTCAATGAAAATAGTTGATGCGATCTGGAATCGCTTGAAGCGTGCGCTCGGCATAAAAGGTGTCCTCGGCTGTGATGTAAGTTTCAATCAGGGCGTGGTCGATTGGGTAGGTGCCAAGGCGGACGGAGTCAGGCACGCAGGGATCAGGTGGGGACAGCGGGACGGAAGGAATGGATATACCGACTCTCAACAGGAGCGAAACTGGAGAGAGGCGAAAAAACAGCAGATTGACCGCTACGGATATTGGGTATGGGATGAGCGGAAAGGGCACGATGCTCAGGATCATTACAATGGAGTTGTCAGACTTTATCCGACATATACCGGAGAGTTGCCGTTCGTCGCCGACCTCGAAGTGGAGCCGCTGGATTGGGATGAGTTCCATGAATTTCTCATCTTGCTTGAAGCATGGCTTGGTCATAAGCCCATTATTTATTCAGGCTCTTGGTTCTACGACCGAGTCGATCCGCTCCCCGAGTGGCTGGAGGAATACGAGCACTGGTTGACGGGCTATAACGACGACGGACCTTCGATTTGGGGACCTCTCGCCAAGTTGAAAATCATCGTCGTCAACTGGCAACAGACCAGCAGTTGGCGAGTGGAGTGGTGCGGCGGTAAACTGGTCGATAGAGACTACTGGATCAATGATTACGAAGGACACCTTATTGGAGGAGACATGGGCGAGAAAGTTGTAAATTCTGACGATCTGAGGGTATGGATCGGAGAGAACGAATATGAGCCGGAGCAACCGACAGAACCGCCGGTTGAACCGCCCATCGAGCCGCCCATCGAGCCGGATAAATTCAAGTTGATCTGGCCTACGCCGGAGCCGAAGATTATCACTCAATGGTATGGCATCAACCCGCAGTGGTACGCTCCCTTTGGTCTGCCCGGACATGAGGGGCTGGACATGCGGGCGCTCAACGGCACGCCGATCTATGCCATGGCGGCGGGAGAGGTTGTGCGCGTAGAAACCAACCCTAACTCCGGTCCCTATGGGATTCATGTAAGGATCGCGCATGAGTTCGATGGGCAGGTATACAAGAGCGTCTACGCACATTTTCAATCGCCGAAGGTCGAAGTGGGGCAGATCGTAAATGCCGGAGACGTTATCGGGCTGGCGGACAACACCGGCAACTCAAGCGGCGCTCATCTGCATATCACGTTGAAGGTTGTCGGCAAGGGATCGCCTTGGATGGACACGAGCGATATTGTCAATCCAGTACCCTATCTCCCCTCTCTGTTCCCCGAGTGCACAATCCCCGGATTCGACGGCTTGGGCTGGCGAGTGGATATTGGAGGGAACTTCCGCAAAGACCCGTTTGTTGCCAATAACATCATCCGCTATATATCCGCTGGCGCTGTCGTTTTCCCGACTGGCGAGGTCGATTGGAACGATGGTGGTGACTGGTGGGAGATGCGGTTTGAAAATGTGGTCGGATGGTTCTGGAACCCCGGCTACAAGTTGAGTGCGAAATGAGGGCAAGTATGATCCTGCATTTGAGAAGGGTCATGGTTCGTCTTGGCGATCTGCCGGACGAGAGCGCCGAAATCTCAGGGGGTTTAACCAACGGACAACTCCTCTCCCGGCTTCGCGAGATGACACCCGAAGCCGCAGATTCAGAGGATGTCGCCGAAGAGGATGATTCTGAATCTGCGGAGTCGGATGTATGACAGAACAAGAACACAGAGGCGACGGCTGGACGGAATACCGTCTGTTGGTAACCGCCATGCTGGAGCGCCATGAAGAGGCTATTGAAACTATCAAAGACAACACCAACAACTGTCGTGATGGTTGCCGCGCGCTAATCTCTCAATGCGAGGGTGATATGCGTGATCTCGTTGACGCCAAATTTATCCAGTTAGGTCAAATGCACCGGACACTGGTGGGCGATGCCAAGCGCGATCTCGTTGAAGAAATAAAAAAAGAGCGCGAAGAGGCGACAAAGATTCAGGTCGCCAAGATCACGAGCCGGTGGGAGTTTTGGGGCATTGTCATCGTCCAAATCTCTGCATTAGCGATTGCCTTGATTGCCTTGCTCAAACCATGATTGTTTAGTAGACTGGTCATCTATGATTTTCAAAACGCTGGCAAAATCCGCGCTGGCGCTCTCCTTCTTACTTATGCAATTTACCTCTCCCGAGACCGCAGAAACGGGGGCTAATTCGTGTGATGGCTTCTGGTGGAATGCGGATAAATCGGTCTGTGTCCCCGGTTTGCCGACGATCAAGACTTGGTACACCCCCGCGCCTCCCTATTCGCAAGGGAGCGCGGTCTGGTATGCGCCTCGCGTTATGGAGGCGACGGCTGAGGTCCGCCAATTATCACTCGACGGCTTTGTCGATGGCGTGAGTCTGATGTCGCCATCTGACATCGGCAGGACGGTCTGGCTCCGCCGACCAGATCACGGTTGGGAAGGTCCTTTCCTTGTTGTGGACTGCGCGCGGCGTGGCGACATCTGGCCGGTCATTATGAGCAGAGGGGAGGTCGTAGAGGTCGGTTTTCAAACCGCGGCGAAATGGGGAATGGTCAACGCCACGAAATGGGATCACAGTTATTACGATCGGCCCTTCACCGTCGAGAAATGGAAGATCGAGGGCGTCGAAGTTTTGAAGATGGACGACATCCCTCCGCAGATCGACAGTCATGCGCCGCTCGATTACGTTGAGTGGTGGGGAGATCGCGCCACGTTTTCAAGCCGCTACGAAACCTACCCTGTCGGCCTCAACCCCAAATATTATCCCGAGTATCACCCCGGATGGCTCTGGAAGGGCGGCGATGAGCCTGTCAAGATGGGTGCCTATGACGACTGGTTCGCTATTCTTTTCGGCGACGATCCCCGCTACGACTTCGATCTGCCGAACAACTACGAGGCTCTTTCCTATAAATGGCGTTATATTATAGGGAGGAATTCTGATTGCAGTCCGGGCTTTCGACATTCACTTTCGATTGATTAGATGGAGGGAATAGAAATGAAAATACTTAGACTTCGCTTGGTTCTTCTGGCCATCGCCTTCACGCTGTTCATCTTCGGTATGGCGGCTCAGGGGACACCGGAGTTTGGATCGCTGGAGGAACTTCTGCTTTGGGTATTGCAGGGCGGCGGAGCGATGGTTCTTGCTGGTTTCATCGTCGCTTATCTGCTCGAAAACTTTGCCTTCTGGCACAACCTACCTACGTTTATCAAAAAATTCACCCCTTGGGTTCTGGCGGCACTTTTAGGATTGGGCGCAAAAGCGGTACTGCTCGGCGACCTGCTTTCCTATGTTCCGGCAATACTCCAGTCCGTGATTCTCATGTTTGTTGCGTGGCTTTTCAGCCAGATCGCATACAAAGGAATCAAGGAAGGGGAGTATGCAGAGTCCACGCGTGATGCCGCCGCGGGTGTAATTCCACCTACGCCAGTTGGGTAGACAGCCGCCGCCCGGACTGGACAATCTGGCGGCTGTCGCTTATACTCTGAGGCGGACATGGTGAGGGTTTCCCTCTTCATTTCCACCTCCATAAACGCCTCCATTTGGAGGCGTTTATCTTTTCCTGTATAGATGAAATGCCCCCGCTTTGCCGACGGGGGCATTCCTTTGAAGTGGAGGTTCCCGTAACGAATCCTCCTGTGGATAGAGTGACATCCTCTTTCAGTATAGCATTTTCATTCAAGCGTGCAAGTCGGCGGAAGCGTGTCCCACGGCTCGCCCATGACCGCCATCCAGAACAGGTTGTAGGTGCAGTCGGCGTCCGCTGGCTGGAGCAACCAAGCGCCGGTCACCGGATGATCGAAGTGTATGATCCCCGTCTCGTAGTCAAGTTGGTACTCAAGCACCCGATCATTATCATTCGCCTCTATCGCTATGGGGAAAGTCTCCATAACCTCAAGGATGCCGACGTTTGTGTATCGGTGCTCGCTCATGTAAACATCGAAGATTTTGCTGAGAAGCGTGAATGGCTCATCGCCCGCTATCTCGAAGAACTTTTCTTTCATTGCCAGCAATACGTCAATGTGCCGCGTCTGGCGCTTGAAAGCACCGTCAAACATTCTGATGCGCGCGTAGCAGGTTGCCGTCGGTCCGTCCATAAACTGAGTGCCGGTCAGAAGATTGATTTCGATGTTGCCGCAACTATCAATCACGGGGTTGCGAACCTCAATTTCAATCCCGTGAAGGGCGTCGTCGATGAAGCGGCTGAACGCCGCCATGCGCACATAGGCGTATCCGTGCATTGGCAAACCGAAGTTGTAGCGCAGTGTGTCGGCGACCATCTCAGCGCCGCCTATTCTCCAAGCGGTGTTGATCCTCTGCATTCCAAAGCCCGGCAGGAAAACGTAGAGATCGCGCGGGATCGAGACCATGGAGATCATGGCTGGATCATTGCGCACGATCAAAATAATGAAGGCATCAGTGTTGTCGGTGCCGGTCACGAGGTTAGTTCGCCAAGTGGAATAATCCGATCCGAGAAGGACATAAACCTTCACATTTTCATTCCAAGCCTCGGGGATCGGCTCAACCATCTCCGGCACGCCATAAGGCCAACTTTGCTCAGGGTCGTATATAGGAGTCGGGAAAGCCCATGGAGTAGATGTTGGGGTAGGCGTCACCGTCGGGATCGGCGTGTTCGTTGCCGTCGGCAAGGCGCTGACCGAAACCACCTCGTCCGCGAATGTAGCCACTGTCTCAACGACATCGGGGACATCGGGCGCTGATGAGCAGGACGCCAGCAGTATTACGGATAGTATCAATAACTTTTTCATTCAGGTTCTTCCTCCCAAATTACGTTTTGTAAAAACCAACTCGACAACAATGTAGCACCTCGGGAACACCCCTTCTCTTTACAGACATGCACGCCTGCGAATCCGCCGGACATTCCCCAACGACGGCTAGTTTGCCAATCAACTTCAACAGCGAGTCCGTTGACGACGATGTTCCAGTAAAGGTGCTCGTGACGTGAGCAATCGACCACCAAGTAAGGACCTTCAAATTCATGTGAGGCATCTCGCTTGAGCCAGACGTGCGAACCGATGTCGCCGCAGTTCATCAGGGCGACCCCTCCCCACACACCGTTCAGAGATAGTCCGCGATTTGCCGCTACCTTTTCCATTACGCCATCGGCATAGTACGTGGCGATCCCTACGAAGTGATAAGGGTTCGGCGATTTGTAGAACTCCTCGGACACAACTCCGGGGATGCAGGTGTCGTGGTACAGCCAGCCGTTGTAGGGATTTTCGTCGTAACATGGATCAATCGTCGGGGACGCCGTTGGCGTCGGGATTTGTGTTGCCGTCGCGGTTGGTGTTGATGAAGGCGCTGAGGTCGGCGAAGGTGTGGGTGTTGCGATTTCGATAGGCGTTGAGCAACCGCTTATCATGACGGTCAAACATAGCCATAAGGCCACGAGCGAGACTTCGTATTTTGTTTTCATGCTCGTGACGATAGCACATCATGATACCCATATCAATGACCTTTGACCTATCTTAGATTCTTGCGAATCAGGGCAATATTGCGCCTGATTCCTTTGCGAGTCTCGTTGAAAACAATCCCGAAATAGATCGCTCCGATTACAATTCCTGCCGTCCCAACCAACCCAATTGCCCAAGTTGTGACCCAATCCAAAAGCGTGACGGGCGAGCCTAAGTAGGCGAAACCGACGGCAACAGGGATCGCCAAAAGCAACAGGACTAACGCGCCAAGATTGATAATCAGCATCAATACATTGAACCAGCGGCGCAGTACCATCGGCGACTTGAAATCAGGGAAGGGGATCGCGTCTACCTGATCGTCGTGCTCGCCCTCGGGAAAGTCTCGGATTTCGTCCTCCATTTTGTCCTCCATTGTGTCCACCACTTTCGATAGTTTGAATACTCTGTATGTCCCATCACCCCACGGCGGGAAAAACAGACCGTTGGGAACATAGTCGCCTTTTTTTATTACCCTCATGTCCCTAGTTTTGTCCCTCACAAAATGAACTGTAAAAGATTCCAAACGGTCACGAGCGCATACAGAGCGCACAGCGACCACATGACCTTGACGATCCGCTCGGTCGTTTTCAAATGCAATATACCTGCGACGACAACGGGCATGAGCAATTTTATCAAGATCACTTCATTGGGCGACAGGATCGCCATGATCCAAACCTCGTTCACCTCTGCCCATTTGAGCGACTCGATATAAAGCAGAAGATCGCCGACGTTGATGATGGTCAAGAATAACCAACTGACCGTTGCTCTCTCCCTCAGCGTTTCCATCAGGGAATAACAATAATATTTTTGACAAAACTCTCTATACTATCTCCCAACAGAGCGAAGATCACAATGACCACGACGGCAACAATAATCATAACCAAGGCATATTCGACAAGCGGCATTCCTTTGTTATTGTCCATATCATCTCCTCTTTTTCATTCGTGCCCGCATCTTCGCGCAGGCTTTGGTGTGGTTGATCTGGTTCCAAGCGGTGGGGATGAAAGAAACACCACAGACGCAGGTGCGGGCGCTCCGCTGGATGATCGTTCCATCAGGGACATCGAACCCGTTGGGAACCTGAACGGTCTTGCTGTGGTACTCCCGATCCGGCGGCTCGGCGTTGAGTTCGCTGATCAGGGTTATCGTGCCTTCCTCCACAGGCTTAGAGTAGGGGTGTTTTCCAATCATCACGTATTTTATATAAGAGCCGCTGTACTTTAACCCTCTGCCGGACATCCCTATCCTGCGACCAAGGGCGGCGTAATCCTCGTGGCTTGCCGGTAAACGCCCTAGCAGGAGCCGTGACGCTGTTTCTAGTGTGATTATGCCTGAATCTACTGTACTCTCGCCGAGGGCAACCGAGGCTACCCCTGCGTGCCCGCTAGATGTCTCGGTCATCGAAAATAGCCAGCATTTCGGGCGTTTCCTCAGGCCATGGGATTCTGGACAAATCGAGCATTCCCCAACATGCGGCTCGCGCTACGGCGGATGCCCGATTACGGACAATCAGTTTGGAGCGAATTTTATCAATATGAGCCTTGACCGTCATTTCAGACAGGTTGAGTCGCTCTGCCATCTCCGGTCCAGTAAAGCCAGCCGCCATCAAATGCAGGATTTGATCCTCTCTTTTGGTCAGAGACTCAATTGCAGGAACACCATGTTTTCGAGAGTTGATGACCTCTCGGATTATCTCCACCATTTCAAAGGGATCGGCATTTACATCGTCGTTCATGAACCGCAGGACAAACCAGCCATCCCTTACCGCGGCGTTGTACTTCTCTTTATCACTCTTGAAGCGCGAGAACCGCTGATGCCAGCCATAGACACGGATTACGCCTCCCAAGGAACCATCGCCTTTTCTAGCGCGGACCTCACAACCGCAGTTATGACATCGCATTGCCCGCGGCCGCGTTCCCTCGAGTTCAACGGCAACCTTGTACTCAGGCCACGCTCGATCAAATTCCCATTTTCGGGGCTTGGCGAATCTATAATCTTTGACCGGCGCGGGGAGGTCGTGCCCCAACCTGATGAACTGAGTATCAAATGCTCGCTCCAGCGATGAGCCTAATCCGTAATCCTTATCAACCAACGCCGTACCTCTCCTCTCGCTCTCGGGGGTACATATAATTTATTTTCAATGCCTCGAATACATCGGCCTCGTTGGGTAGAGGTAGGATCAGTTTGCAATCAGCGCCGTCTCTGCAATACGACTTCTCGTTCGCCGTTCCATGAGATTGATGATTGTGTAGCAGGAAGCCATCGGCGAAGAACATTTTCAATTCCTTCGCTCTTTTCATCATGTGGATCGAGAACGGATGGGGACCGGTCCGCACGGCGATATGCGATCCCCATGCCCGCTTTTCAGTGACGATGAACAGATCGCATAGGAAACCCATGTTTCCGTGGCGCAGTTTTCTCAACTTCTTGCCCTGTTTCCGCTTGTCCAGTGTCCAGCCAATAAATCTATGTTCATACAGTTGATCCAGAACGACATCGAGATAAGTCCTGCCGGTATCAACGCTGTCACCGAAGAGGTCCTTGGCATCATGGTCGCGAGGCATCGCCACGATTTCCAAATCCCCGATGGTCTCTTTTTCGCGCCGAACCGATCCGGCGATCATGATCTTCTCGCAGGATGGCTCTAATTCGGCAACAAGTTGTTTGCCGAGGGTCAATGCCTTGCCGAGGGAGATTCTGGTTCCCTGACTCATAACAGCCCTTTTATCACTTCGGCGAATGTGAAACCAAGACCAAAGCCAAGTATCATATACAGAGCGTGCGTAAGTATTCGCTCTATCCTGCGCCGTCTCGCCATCACTTGGAACATTCCCTCGCCGCGCTGAATCTTGCAATATTCGCACATGCACTTTTCAGTCATCTTCGGCCTCTCTGAACTCGCCATCGACGGTATCGCCGTCGTCCTTCGGCTTGGGCAGGGCGGGCAATCTACCCTCGTCCCTCATCCATTCAATCATAGTGAGTCCCTTGTCGTCGATCATGTAGGGGACAAGTGGCACATCGCCGGGCGAGACCAGCATCGAGTTGAACAGCCCTTCGAGTCTTTTCCAAACAGAGAAAAGGGCGTGCCTTCTAGTCTGCCGCCGACGCGCGTCGGTTTCTTTTTTGAGGGGTAGACAAGCAATGTCCATGCGCCCCGCCGATCCTTGATAAATGAAGTCGATGCGGTAGGCATGACGCTCTCCAAACATGCCGGACTGGAACCCCGTCACGACGCCGCCAAGGTCAGCCATCGCCTGCTTGATCTTGGACTGCAACTTGGTCTCACTCAATGATGTTGTATAACCAACCACGCCGAGCGCGTTGTTGGCATCCTCAAAGAATGGAACCGTGAGGTCGCCGGAATCGTCAGGTATGAATTCGACCATGTTGTTCTCCTCGCGATCTCCCCCGCTGAGGCACTACCCTCCGACACCCCCCGAACTGGCTCTCGCCAAAACGGGCGAGGGTAGCACCTCACCGAGGGAGATTTTCATCATCAATGATCCAGCGGCATTTCCATCTGCGGAGGCCACTCCGAGGGAGGGGTTAAGATTTTGTATTGAGGAACCCTTAGCGGGAAAAGAAGTTTTGCCTGTTTCTTAGTCTCGCTCCACGCGTCCTCGACGGTGTAGATGCTCTCACGGATCAATGGAATCTTATTCGGATTCTTGCCAAGAAGCCACTGAACTGCGCCCCCGAATGAGCGCCACTTGATATGAGGTCCACCATCGAGCGCCTTGAATTTTCCCTGAGGATAATCGGGCATCTCGGGGAGGCCGATGATGATATTGAAAACACCATGACAAAGATGGTTGCGCGTCATGCCGTTTTTGGCATGTTTCTCGATCCAAGCACCGACTCTCATCCCTTGACCTTGGATGACTCCTGCATATAGCATTTCGTAGTATTGTTCAACTGTGTGCCACTGTACGTTAGCCATTTTCATTCCCTCCAGATCATCGTTTTGTTCTTTTTGTTCTTTTGCCTAGTTCTCCTCGGAGTGGAAACGTCTCCCTGAATTTATTTCCGAAAGTTTCCAGTGGTCTAATTATATTTCTAAACAAATAACCACCTTCACGTTCATGCCGCGACAAGCCTGCATCCGCATCATTCATGCTTTTCAGACAAAAGTATTCGTTTCCTAAACTACCTCTATGCTCGGAGAGCATTTCCATGAAATGCTCCTCGACCTCAACAGGATTCCAAACCCAATTTGCCCATGTGACATGATGTTTTATTCCGGTCTTTTTTGTTAAAGATAATGCGCGGCGCTCGGGCGTCATGGTTGTAAAGCCAATTTTAATTTCTTTGACCGCCTCTCTATGCAATTGCATAACATAGACCCATCCCCATTCCGGCTTTTCTATGTCGGTCATTGTCATATCCTTAGAGGCTCGATTTTCCCATATTCGGCGAGCAGTTCTGCATCTCCCCACTTATAATTTTCGTTAGGGCAAAATATCTGACCGCTTAATTCTGACTGAACTAATCTATGTTTGCCGTCGGTTCCTCCACATAAGTCACAATAATCTGGCTCCGGTAGTTCATCTCTAATGGAGGCAATTGCATGACCTACTGGTTGACTTTTTAGTTCAAAATAAATGAACCACTTTTTAATATAAGAAAGTGACTTCCCGCCGGAAGCGATTCGTGATCGGATTGGATCGCCTACCCTTTTGGTTCGCAGGAATTCTACAATCTCTGCGTCAACTGTCGGTTTACCGACACCTGTCGGCTGACCGACGTTTTCTTTCTTTGAATCAATTAAAGAATCCTCTTTTTTAATAGATAGAGTCTTAATAGTAATAGGTCGGCTAATCGACACCCCTGTCGGTTTACCGACAGTTGCGGTAGGGATTAGGGCGAATGCGATCTCGGAAAAGCGGTGTATTTCAATGAGGTTTTCGTCCATCAGACGCTCGATATGCTCGATGAGAGTCGTGCGCGGCTTATCGAGTTCCTTTGCCAGCATGGACATCGAGACAGGTTCCGTCCAGTCGAAATTCCCGCTCTCGGGGTTCCAGCACTTTTCCATTATCAAACAGTATGAATGGAACTGCCGCTCGTTCAACTTCTTGTCGTGGATGATTGAACTTGGGATCGGTGTGTATCGAGTCATAAAGGCATCTCAAGTTGCAGTTCCAGCGAGACAGCCGTTGCGTTTGTCATGCGCATGTGGGTGAGTCGGTCGATGAGTGTTACCAGTGAGCGATCTAGGTCCTTATCCCAAACAATGCTCTCGTATAGTTTCCCGTCGATCCTGATACCAACGTGATCACCCTCGGAGCCAAATTCAAAATTACCTACTAGCAAACCCTTAATTGCGGATCGGAAAACATGATCGTCCCGAGTTGCCGACTCGATGTAATGTTCATATAGAATAAAAAGAGCCATCCGGTTTCCATTTGTGATGTCCAGCCCCAAATAAACCAGACCGCTATCGTCCAGCGGCGTAAGCCGCCATCTTGTGTCGCTCATTCCACCTCCAATATGAGTTAGTCAGGCGCTCATGGGTTCGGGCGGTTCAGGGACAGATAAGCACGGAGGGCACCGATCTGTGATCCTGAACGCCGTCGCCCATGAGCCGACGAAACGCCCCGAATGCCTGTTGCGGGCAGTCATGAGTCGTCAGCACCCATGGGAGCCTGACCATGTTCGATCTCAAGTAATTTCCATTCGTGGGGAGTATAGTGACGGAAGAGGACACCGATCCCGACATTCAGGCTTGAGCACAACTTTGAAATCGTTGTCACGCTCACAAGGTCAAATCGGTTTTCGCGGAGTTTGCGAACAGTCGGCCTAGATATATTCGCAATTCGACTGACCTGTATGGTGCTCAGTTGGCGCTCTTTCATGAGGTTACTGAGCATACATACTACGAAGCCTTCGGGGGGTATTACATCGGGCATCGGCGACCTCCAAAAAACAGTTTACACCACACTTTGCTGGATGGCAAGTACCCTTTCCTGTTCGGCAAGTACCCTTTCCCTTTATTGACAATCTATACGCCTGATGGTATGCTATTACAGACAGCCGTAGGGTTTGTCAACCGGAGGTGGAAATGAAAGAATTGTTTGTAGAAAAGGCGTTCCGCGACGACACTCTGGAGGTCATTGATTGGGTCAATGACATCCTGACCGAGTATCGAGCGTTGGGTTATGACCTCACCACGAGACAGGTTTATTATCAACTTGTCGCCAAAGACCTGATCCCCAACAACCCCAAATCCTACAACCGAATAAAGGGCATTGTGAGCCAAGGCAGGCTCGCCGGACTCATTGATTGGGACATGATCGTGGATCGCACGCGCGGCGTGGTTGTTCCCGCGCATTGGGAGAGTCCGGCGGAGATAGTTGAGACCGCCGCTGAGCAATTCAGGATTGATAAATGGGAGGATCAACCCCGTCACGTCGAGGTCATGGTTGAAAAGCAGGCGCTTGAGGGAGTGCTGATTCCTGTCTGCCGCGATCTGGACATTGCGTTTACAGCGAACAAGGGTTACTCCTCTTCGTCGGCGATGTACCGTGCCGGTAAGCGACTGGCACGCGCCGCCCGCGAGGGGAAAGAGATTTTCATTCTCTATCTCGGCGACCACGATCCCTCGGGCATGGACATGGACCGCGACATTATTGAGCGGCTGGAAATGTTCTCGGAATACTCGCTTGCTTTCAGACGCCTCGCCCTGCTCATGGAGCAGATCGACCAGATGAACATCCCCGAGAACCCCGCCAAAGTGTCGGATAGCAGAGCACCGGCATACATCGCTGAATTCGGCGACGCGTCTTGGGAGTTAGATGCAATGAAGCCGCAACAACTGGCTGAGGTCGTGAACCTTACCGTTGAAAATCTTAGAGACGAGGACTTATGGAGAGACGCAGTTGAGGCCGAGGAAGAAATGAGAGACGAACTTAACCGATTTGTAGCCGACTATAAGGATGGTGAGTAATGGCATTGTACGATCAGAAAACACTGGAAGAAATTCAGGAGGCGCTTTCTGCGCCGACGCCGAACGAATTCATCAAATGGAAACCAACAAATCTCCGTAAAGAGGGCGACGGCGGGTTTTCCGCGCTCGCCTTTGCGCACGCCGACGCCAGATTTGTCCAGAACCGACTCGATGAGGTCGTTGGCACTTTCAACTGGCAGTCCGAGGCCGAGGTCGTTGGCGGCTTGTTGCTGGTCAAGATCGGAATCCTAAACCCCGAATCAAATGAATGGATTTGGAAGGCGGACACGGGTCAGATCGGCGACGATGATAGCGGCGGGTTTGGCGGCGGGAAGGGACTGTTCTCGGGAGGGTTCAAGCGTGCAGGGTATCAGTGGGGGATCGCACGCGATCTCTACGATCTTCCTACTCCCCGATGCCGGTGCAAGGGATGGGAAAAGAACGGGAAGATATACTTCCGCGGCTGGATTGAAAATCCATGGGCGAAGGCAGAGTCTCGGGAGACCGAACGCTTGCATCGCTCGCAGGTTGAGACCGGTTCTGACACCGATCCAACAGAACCGACGGTTGATTATATCCCCGCAAACTCGACCACGTTCTATGCTCTGGCTTACACGAAACTAAAGATTGAGCGGGAGCAGGCAAAGGACGTGCTCCAGCCTTTCATCGACAAGAGTACCGGCGAGATCGACTATGAGAAGGCGATCCTTTTGCTGGAGAAAAACTTACCGGAGTCCGACCGCGACTTTACCAATCAGCAGGCGGAGTTGGCGAAGAAAACGAAGGTTAGAGGAGAGGAAAATGAATGAGACGGAAGTTAAAACCGTTCAGGTTTCACAGAAACATATAGACGGTATGGTCGCGTGGGTTGTAAGGATTGTTGACGATCTCGGACAATGTACGATTGAAAATGTCGCCGCGTCCGCGGATAAGTCCTATTCATGGGCGGCTGGATACCTGAGGCGAGCGGTAAAGCGTGGTCTGATCATTAGGAAAAATGGGCGTCCGGTGACGTTCAGGGTTCCATCCGAAAATGATAAAACCGATCCGGCGATCTTCGAGGAAACGGGTCAGAATGAGCACCTTTCAATCTATGTCGATGGTTCAATATGTAAAAAGATTGAGGCGCTATCATCTTACATCTATGGAGAACCCCATGGCGGTCAAGGTAGATTAATCTCTTTTCTGGTAGAGAAAGAGTTTGAACAACTGTCAGAGAAGGTTGATCTAGCCAAAATCTTGAATGAACTCATCCGGCATGAGGAGTCCATGAAAACTCTGAGGGGGGTATAAATTATGCACGAGGCCATACAGACAAG
>Ga0114922_10001415_pt1 | contig 22847 bp, 21 predicted proteins | sample AartaG_FD_100975 | JGI IMG/M metagenome (GOLD analysis project Ga0114922, IMG submission 100975) | Deep subsurface microbial communities from Aarhus Bay to uncover new lineages of life (NeLLi) - Aarhus_00045 metaG | ecosystem: Environmental > Aquatic > Marine > Oceanic > Sediment | place... | reverse complement strand
TAATAAGAAGTCATGACGACAATGGCACTGTGACCATAATCTTGGTTCCTGCCCCACCCTTTGACTTGATACGAAGACTGCCGTTGAGCAGATGTACTCGCTCATTCATACTGATCAACCCCAGTCTCCCATCGCCTACGTAATTGCATATGTTGTTAGTGAAGGTAAAGCCTAGGCCGTCGTCCTCTATGCTCATATAAATACTATCTCGAGAGAATTTGATTATGACTTCAGCGTTCTTGGCGAATGAGTGTTTCCTTACGTTGTTCAAAGCCTCCTGAGCGATACGAAACAGAGCCAGTTCGGTTTCCGGTGGTAACCTTCTTTCTTTCCCGATAATGCGTAGCTTGAATCGAATGTCGTCAGATACAGCTCTACATTCATCGATAAACGTGTCGATTGATTGTATGAGGCCGAGCATGTCCAGTAAGGTTGGCCTCAGACCCTGGCTGATGCGACGCACATCCTCGGTCATGCTTTGCGTCCTGCGAAGTAAAACACTTACTGTATCATCGCTTCCCTTCGAATCTTTATGATGGAACTTGGTTCTTGCACGCATTTCACCGAGGCAATTGCGGAGGTAAGCTAAATCCTGGAGAACACCGTCATGGAGCTCCCTGGCGATTCTTCCCCGCTCTTCCTCCTGGACTCTTAAAATTTGCTGGGCATAGGTGCGAGACGCATGTTGGAGTTCCTTTAGTTGAGTTATGTCGGTCCAATTTGAGACGACATATATCAACTTCTTGCCTTCCTTGATAGGAATTGAGTTCATTTTCATCCAGAACTGCCTGCCGTCTCGTGACTGACATATCTCCTCCAAGCCAACTATTGCTTTTCCCATGGTGATAGACAGGTTGGCACTATTATATTTTTCCAGGTGTGATGGCCACCAGGGGAAAGGCGGCTTTAAGCCTACCACGCTGTGACGGCGAAAACCGGTTAGCTTTTCAAATGACGGATTAACGTATTTGATAGACGCATCTGGGTTGTAGACTACTATTATGTTAGGGGAACAAGCCAGTAATTTTTCGCTGAATCTCTCGCTTCTTTTTAATTCTTTCAGGGCTCCGACTGCTTCGGTAATGTCTATGCCTATATGAACGAATGTTGTTACCTGCCCCTCCCCATTTCTGAGTGGTAGTGCGATATCTTCATAATAGAAGGCGTGACCTCTGATATGATGCCTATGGAAGATGACCTTTCTCTCTACGTTACCAGAATGTATCGCATCTATACAGGGACAATCCTTGCATGGTTTGCGCCTGTTAGAAAAGACTTCGTAGCACTTGGAACCTAATGCTTCAGGGTTGATGTCAAGAGCCGACTTATTCGCCCACCTGATTTCCCAATTCCGATCGGTTATGATGAGGGGAAAGGGCAAAAGATTCAGCAGACTTTGGTAATCAGTAGTTTCCCTAAGTCTATTCTCCATGCGTAGTCCGATCAAACCAGCGAGGTCATACACGAATTGCTTTAGTCCGCCACCGCCACCGGCCGATTCTAAAGCCCCCTATTTTTATACTATTTCATGAAATCTCAATAGGGCGCTTACATTATGACAATCGCACATTGGGAATACTATCACTATACTCAGGATTTTGCAATATCGGACACATCGCCAGGCTGATTGTGCTCGATTTCCTCACCTGTAGCTGGTTATCATACAGCACCATTGCCAGTGCTGGTCAGGGGAAAATGAAGATGACAAAGAAGTATGTAAGAAACGGAGAGCGACAGTGTTTACAGACCTGTTATGCCCTCTCTGATGGCATATTTGGTGAGTTCGGCTATAGACTTGGAGCCTGTAGTAGTCATAATGTTATGACGATGAGTCTCGACTGTCTTGATACTAATCTTAAGACGGTCGGCAATCTCCCTGGGAGAATTACCCTCAGCGAGGAGTTGAAGTACCTCCCTTTCTCGGGAGCTGAGAATAGAAAACGCTGACGCAGTTTTGTCTGCGTGTCTCTTTATCTTTAAGTAGTCCTTAATAATAAGCTCTGCTATCCGAGGGCTAACGTATATCCGGTTAATCTTCACGTGTCTGATAGCATCTATCATGTCTTCGTAAGCGCACTCTTTAAGCAGGTAACCCAGCGCACCTGACCCCAGCATGCTGTGCACAAGCCGTCTATCTAAATACATCGATAGGGCGATGACCTTAATTTTCGGGTGTCTGTGTACGATTCTCTTGGTAGCCTCTATTCCATTGAGGCCAGGCATGCAAATGTCCATGATTACTATATCGGGCTGAAGCTCATCGACCAGGCTGAGTACCGACTTGCCATTATCTGCCTCCCCGACGACTTCGATGTCAGGCATATTGCTAAGCAAGGCTCGCAGTCCTTCGCGTAGGATTCTGTGGTCATCCGCTATAACAATTCGTAAACCCATTTTCAGGCCAACTCAATCGCAAATATATGCTGGTATAATTGCTCTATTATAACAAAAAACATTCTAACAACAACATTCAGCGTGTCAGATGAAGAAGCATTGTCGCCAGCTTTAAGCATCCACTAGCTTCCCACATTTACTCAGGTCTTTCACTATCTGCCCGAGGCCTAACTCGGTTAAGCATCTCTTGGTGGGATAGCTCGTTTTCTTATCCCAGTCATTCATTTCGTAGTATTCGTCGAGCAGCCCATCCCATTTCTCTCTGGTCAGATGAAAACCGGCGAGTGTTCCTGAAGGTATCGGCTCCGTGAGGTCCCTGTCAGGAGGGTAATCATCTTTTCTATCCAGGTCAGTATGGATTAGGTTGAATGCCTTCTCGACATTAAGCATTTTAGAGGTAATCCTTTTCAGGTCTGGCTCCGTAGTCTGCCAGCCGGTAGCTGCGGAGTATAACTCGGCAAGCTCCGGAAAACCTGGGAGATTTATGTCTGCCCACACCGTGCAGAACTGGCAAATGCCCAGGGCGTTACACAGCCTGTGAAACCTTTCAAAATAGTGAACCACCGCGGCTTTCCCCTCAAACGATATAGGGTCATTAGTCACTCTGACTCCAAAAACCTTTAGTGCTTTAGCCTCGTCCAGAGGTGTTATAACACTCTCAAAAAGCGGCGAGCCGTGAACATGACCGCCGCCCCTTGACGAGACACAGGAACCCAGACCCCAGGCAATGGCAGACCTGATTACCTCGTAGAGGTCCTGCCCCTTCATATGCATAGCATAGTATTCGCTGCCCTTTCCGATAATCTGGGAAGCCTTGCTGCAACCTTCAGCCAGGATATTACCGAACCCTTCCCGGTAAGCAATCTTTCTGGTAAGCTCCAGTATTACTTTGGTATCGCCCCATTCTAGCTCCAGGCCATCGGTGTCGCTTCGGGTCAGGATGCCTCGTTGGTAGCACTCCATAGCCCACCCGATCGCCCCGGCGACGAGGTCTACACCGACGCCGAGCTGATTGCAGTACGAATTGAGTTTTGGTACAAACGTAGGTTCCCATACGGCTAATCTACCAGTGAATTCGGCCAACTGCTCAAACCAGAAGCCCTCGGTTACAAGACCGGCGTAAGGGCCATCGTGAATATGAAAAATACGGCTGCAGTGTTGAGGGCAAGCTGGGTAGCCGACAACTTTTGCCTGATACTTTTCGACAAACTGCTCGTAGTTAATCTTTTTATACAATTCGTCAGGTAGTACAAGCTCCTGGAAGTTCTTATAAGGTATGCCACATGACGCTTGTTTGGACTTCAGTGCCATAGGGACACCGTAGTCCCTATATATCTTTGAGACAGCCGATTTCTCAAAGATTTCGCGGAGCCTGAATACTATCTCCATGAATCTCTCTGGCTCGGCAACCTCGACTGAGCCGGTTCCCCTTACTGCTATTGCCTTAAGATTCTTGGAACCCATTACTCCGCCAATGCCACACCTTCCCATGGTCCTTCCCTTATCCTGCATTATGCAGGCCTCCCTGACCAGATTCTCGCCGCCAGGGCCAATGGAGACAGTATGAATCTCCTCTGTATCCCCGAGCTCCTGCCTTATGGCGTCAACCGTTTCCCAGGTTGTCATTCCCCAGAGGTGGCTGGCATCTCTCAATTCGGTGCGGTCATCATCAATCCATAGATAAACCGGTTTTCTCGACCTGCCGTGAATAAGAATGTGGTCGTAGCCGGCATACTTGAGTTGTGAACTGAAAAACGAGTCACTATTGCTCGTGCCGACTCCAAACGTCTGAGTATTTTGGGAATCTGCCGACATTCTTGATGCCCCCGGAGCTAATGTCCCAACTAGAGGGCCAGCACTGAATATGATTTCGTTAGCAGGGGCATATGGTGTTACCCAGGGTTTCAAATGATTATAGAGTATCCATTGGGCAATACCTGAACCCCCTATCCATTCACGAGCGTATTTTTCAGTAGGCTCGGTGGAAAATTCCCCGGTATGTAGATCCAGGTGCAGCATTTTGCCGGCATAACCGTATATATCACGTTTCCGCATTTCTTTCTCCCCGCTAACGCTTTTATGAATACTTCGCAGTCTTACGGCTGCTGATTTTATAAATACTTCGCAGTCTCACGGCTACTTATTTCCTACCCCGGAATATGAGCCAGGATGCTGTTCAACTCGTTACTCATCGTGTCAGAGCATATTTTAACGCATAGGGGGACTTCGAGACCGGCGCATTTGTCGCAAGCTAGATGCGTTCCATGTCTGGTTTTGTGGATGGTCACCGAGCACATCTTACCGCCATCTTGTTCGTTAATCTCGATACTTGATGCGCTTGGTTGGAAAACCCCGAGATGATGAAAGGAACATACCATCTCACACGACCGGCAGCCGCAACACTTATCTGTCTTAATAGTTAGTCCATCAACCATTGTCTTATCCTTAGTCTTCCTTAGTCTGTGTTAATAGAACTCGTGTATTAAAAGGCGTCAGTCTTGCACTGTAGCTCCAGGGTTCGTGGTCCCCTCAACGAGCTACCTTTTTATAGCTAATAATATCCCCTCAGCCTACTGAATTGATACATAATGACGCCTCGATACCTCCGTCAATTGCTAGCTTCTGACCTGTAATATGAGACGATTCGTCTGAAGCCAAAAACAAAGCCAACTGCGCTACTTCGCCTGACTGCCCCAATCTACCTTGAGGAATATGTCCTTTCAACCTGTTGCTTTCCTCTTCGGGGGTGGCCTTCAAAAACATAGGCGTAACAATGGCACCGGGTTTTATTACATTAACCCTTATGTTCTGGCGCGCGAATTCAATAGCAGCTACCCTTGAGATGGATATCACACCCCCCTTCGAAGCAGCATAGACCCCAGAGCCATTTAACGCGTGGTCGGCTACAATCGAGGCGATGTTGACAATCGAACCGCCGCCCCGCTTTATCATCTCATAAATTGCATATTTCATACATAGGAAGGCACCCTTCAGGTTGACGTCAATACAAAAGTGGAGATCGTCCTCTGTCAACTCCAAGAATGGTTTGTAGCGGACGACTCCTGCATTGTTGACCAGGACATCCAGTTTCCCATAGGTATCGACTGTGGTGTCTATCATTTTCTTAACCTGGGCGGCCTTAGACACATCGACTTTAAAGAATATCCCTTCCCCACCCTGCCCCTTAATCATATTCAGCGTCTCCAGAGCATCCTTCTCCGCTATATCGGCAACGACTACTTTAGCCGCCTCTCGCGCAAAGAGGATGGCTTCCTCTCTGCCCATCCCAAGACCGGCTCCAGTCACGATTGCTACTTTGTCATCTAGTCTTCCCATTCATTCACCCTCTCAAATTCCAATCGGGGTAGTAACACCTAAGCCAAATTAGGCGGGTTGCTTAATTCTAGCTACCGATTCTGCTTATTGATTTATCATGGCCCAGTTGCCTCAGGTTGAAACCGATACGCTTAAGCAACTGGGCCATGAGCTAGCTTCCGACTCCTTCCTGGTAACTCTCAGCTCGGGAGAGCTACCCAGGATGTATGACAATCTGTATTACGCAGACTGGGCTTTCAATTAGTAGCCTGAAAGCTTCATCTGGTCGGGGTCTCAATAAAGGGGTTATCTAAGATCGGCCAGTCGTCTGCATTAGGTACATTAGTTACCATGTCTCCCCAGACCATCGATGCCCCCCAGCGTCCCTGTCCCACCTTCTCTGAGTCGACAAAGAAGCTGGGAATCACCACTAGCTTCGGAACCGACTGTCCGGTACAAACATAGGTGAGCATCGACTTGATACCGGTATCGGTCATTTCCCACGGAGAGTCTGAGCCCAGACCGTCGAGGTATCCATCGCGTATGTTGTCGCACGCCGAGGGGAAGTCCGCGATAGTAGCGTAGACAACGTGGTTTGGATCCCCTACGGGGTGTAAGCGCCCCATTGTCCTAAGTGCTTCCAGGGCTCCCGGCACCATAGCGCCGTGGTCATACAGGGCGTTGAGTTCGGGGTGGGTAGGAAACGAATCCAGGACATTTTGCATTGCGTGTTCGGGCATCCAGGTATTATCCGGTGATTCCAGGACCGTGACGAGGTCACTCTGGGCAACGGCTTGATTGAACCCATCGTGGCGACCGGTAGAGTTGTCCTGACCCAAATGTCCCCAGAGTTCATAAACATGCAGTTCGACACCAAGCCTCTCAGCCTCAGCCACCATCCACTCGCCACACACTTGCCCTATCTGTTCATTGTCGAACCAAACACCTGATACCGGGCTTTCGGATTCAACAGGCACATCCCAAATAAACACGGGTAGACCAGAATCAGTGGCTTGGTCAATCACAGGAGCGAGCCCGCCAGTGTCAACAGGGGTTATCAAAACGCCATCGGGCTTGGTTACGATTAGGTTTTCCATGACCTGTACCTGGCGTTCCATATCAAAGGTCACTTCATACGAAGTGACTGTACCCCCAGCCCTTGCAATTAGGCTCTCACCATACATAGTGGCACAGAGTTGAAAATCATCACCCATCCACGGTGGTACAAGCGCGAAGTGATAAGACGAGCCATCAGGTTTTACTGCCAGCCCCTGTAGTGGCCCCCATCCGGCCAGTTCTGGTTCTTCAGGTGTAGTGGGTTCCGAAGGTGTAGTGGCCGGTTCCGAAGGTGTAGTGGCCGGTTCCGAAGGCGTAGTGGCTGGTTCCGGAGCGGCACAACTTGATAACACAAAGACAACTGACACAACTACTAGTAGAGAAAATATAGCTTTCCTCACAGTAATGCCTCCTTTCTTTAGCTTCCTCTAATAGACTAAACCTAGAGTATACAAGACCTCACATTATAGGCATCACCTCTCTCTCAGAATTAAGATGCTTATGTTGCCATCTCAGCTTATTAGGAGCGCCGGCGTTGAATATCGACCCCTACCGCGGCCACTATTATGGCGCCCTTTACAAGATCCTGTAGGGCCGGGTCAACACCAAACACAACCATTCCATTATTTATAATTCCAATAATTATTGCCCCAAGCACTACCCCCAACACCGTGCCCCGGCCACCACTCAAACTAACCCCACCGATTACAACAGCAGCGACACTATCTAGCTCCAGACCGATGGCACAGTTCATAGAGCCAGACATAACTCGTGAGACGATTATGGCACCGGCAAGTCCCGCTAGAAATCCCGAAATAGTGTAAACAATCAGCAGGGTGTTTCTTATATTGATTCCAGAGAGCCAGGCGGCTACTGGATTACCGCCGGCGGCATACACTATGCGTCCAAAAGAGGTGTGATTGAGCACAAGATAGCTGATAACCGCCAGAGAGATAAATATGATGGCTGGAACCGGAACTCCACCCACAGTCCCCTGACCAAGGAAGCGTAGATTATCCGGCAGTGATAGTATGGTATAGCCACCACATAGTTGAAATGCTCCTCCCCTGGTCATTTGCCAGACGCCCAGGGTTACTATCAGGGCTGGGATTCGAAGACGTGAGACTAGTGCTCCATTGAACAGTCCGACGCCCAGGCCTGACATCAGCATTAAGAAAATCGCAGCAGCAATGGGAATTGGATAACCGAGCAGGCTCTGTACGGGCCTCTCGGTTAGCAGGGTTGCCCCGATTACTGAGGTCATAAGTGCTATCCCACCAACAGATAGGTCTATTCCGGCTGTTAACATGACAAAGGCTTGACCTAAGGCGGCAACACCTCTGGTGGAACTTTGCAGCATGATGTTCGTTACGTTGGCTAGTTTTAGGGTCACACCCTTAGTTAAGCCCCCAAAGACGCCAACTAGGACTAGTAGAATAATAACTAAGACCGCGTTTTCATGTCTTAGAAGCCGCCTGAGAACGCTGCGGGAGCCCGAGCTAACCCGCCTCTCGTGTGTCTCTCTATGCACAGTTATACCTCCCCATCAAGAGCCAAATAAATATATAAATATAACACCGAGAGCAGGCTAGTGGATAACCACCAAGCCTGGGAATATTCATATAATTATATATAATATTGAAGACGTCAGAACTATCGATTTCTTCGGCGCTACTCCGAAGCTATATCCAGAAGTAAAAGTGTAGCACCTACAAAACCGAGCCCATTTTCAGATCTACGTCTAGTAATTATCTTCGATAAGTCGCAGGGACTTCTATCAGGCATTCTCCTATTATCAGCCAATAAATCTATTAAATATCTGTCAATTTGTAGATATTTAATGTGGGTACAGGGTGGCGTGAGCATTAGCGGACACATTAGGAATTAGCAACCCTCCCCTAGACAGCCTTATCACGATTCCTTATGGCTTCTAATTATCCTGCGTACGTCTCAAGATACCCTCTGTGTAATGCACAGAGCTGTCATGCCGCTCGCTGCAACTCAGTTAGCAGCTCGGACGGGAAATAGGTCTCCGCCTGCGACGAAGTGGACCTTTTTAGTCTCCTGCCAGCCTGAGTATGATGAGGCGGGATTGTGATGTGTTTGATACCCACCAACCAGGGGTAATCACGGAATTTCCGGGAAAGATAGCCGGGTCATGCTCGCCGGGTATACTGCCTTATGAAACAAATCACAAATCAAAAATCAAGTAAGGGCCTCATTACTACACCACTCTTGGACTACCAGGCTGGATGGGGCAGCTAAATAACAATACCATTCTCCCGTCGGAAAGCAGGAGAAAACCCTGAGAGCCTGCTGAGCCTGCGTCCTGAATGCATGGGTTCCGCCGACGGTTGGCGCATGGTCATCTATTTCCTAATTCTATATAAATTAGTGCTGTTTTATCAAATAAATGGGAGGTATAGCGCCCAAACACAGGCTATCTCATAAAGCACAGCGCTTATCTGGAAGCCTAATTATAAATAATAATAAATAATAGATTTGGTAGCTGATAATAGGAGAATGCCTGATAGAAGTCCCTGCGACTATCGAAGATAATTACTAAACGTACTGCGGAATATCCGGCTTGTTGGGCAGTTAAATATATTTCAACAGTACAATATCTCACCAGATCTCACCAGCACAATATCTCACCCTGTGTGATATACAGGGTAGCTTTTTGGTTGAAGGAGTGCCTGACTTACAGCCTGGAAGTGCCAAATTGTGTGGAGAAGTAGGTTATGGTTGACAATGTAGGTGAGCCGAGACGTAGGGAGGTATCGGCTAAGGGTGTGGCCAAGCGCGTCCTCAGAAATGAGAACGCAGTGCTGGTCATCATTCTGGTAGTACTTATTGCTATTTTTGGCGTAATTACAAAGGGACTAACTGTTTCCAGAGTAAATGTAACGAACGTCCTGATACAGAGCGCGGCTAGAGGGGTGGCCTCAATAGGTCAGGCGTTTGTTATTCTGACGGGAAACATTGACCTGACGGTTGGCGGGATAGCTCTTATGACTTTGGTCATGGGTGCGGGGCTGGTCACCGGAAACCCAAAGGCGACCCTGCTGGGTGCTCCTGTAGTGCTGGCTGTGGCCATAGTACTCATGTTTCTAAGTGGAGCTGGTATCGGGGCGCTCAATGGTGCCTTAGTGGCGCGTGTTCGCATGCCGTCATTAATAGTAACCCTCGGCATGTGGCAAATAACCAAGGGGATTGCCTTCCAGGTCACCCAGGGAATGACCATCTTGCAGTTACCCCGAAGTGTGGCTTTCTTCGGCAAGGGAGTCGTTGCCGGGGTTCCGGTACCGATTATTATATTCGTTGTAGTGTGCGGTGTGGCCTATTTCATTCTCAATCACACTACCTTTGGGCGGTCGGTATACGCTACCGGCGGCAGTCCGGTAAGTGCCTGGCTCTCCGGTATAAGAGTGCCCACAGTACAATTGACGGTCTTTATTGTTTCTGGCATCCTGGGCACACTTGCCGGGTTGATATACCTGGGGCGTACCATGTGTGGCTCTATGCTATCGGCGGGAGGTCTCGAGCTGGACTCGATAGCCGCAGTTTGTATCGGCGGTGTCAGTCTGTTTGGTGGCCGAGGAAGCATACTCGGAGTGATAATCGGCATCATTATTATCAGCGTTATTAATAACGGCATGGTCGTATTTGCGCTGGACCCGGCTCTGCAGAACCTCGTAAAGGGAGGGGTAATAATAGCGGCTGTGGCTGTTGATACTTTACGGAGACGCTAAACACCAAACGAAACTTTGACGTTAGGGTTAGAAATTGCCTGTCGGAAATACAAGATGACAGAAAGGGGGTAGATTATAGGGAAAGATTGTTGTGGGGTCATGTGACCCGAATGTTGAGAAAAAGGAGGGAAAAATGAAGAAAATCGTTGTCCTGTTGCTCACAATAGCTGTGATTAGTACCATAATTGTTAGTGGTTGTACCGCACAGCCTCCGGCTTCGGAACCACAAGCAGAATTGCCAGGGTCTGGGCCAATGAAGGGCGTAGCTGTAAAGCCCGACGGTTCACCCTATACCTTTGGGTTTGCCCCGATGCACATGTTTTCTGACTGGATGGTGTGTGCCGAGGGGCTAATGATTAGCCTGGTTGATAGAGCCGGCGGTGAATGCGTTAGCGTAGACTGTGCCGGCGACCCAACGACACAGATGCAGATTATAGAATCTTTTGTCGCGGAAGGCAAAGACGGAATCGTGGTTCACCCGGCAGACTCAGCAATGGTGGGCCCGGTATGTGATGACGCGTGGGCGGCTGGTGTCCCAGTTTTCAATTTTGACATGATGATTGAGAGTGAGAACATCGTGTGCGCTGTCGATTCTGACCAGGTGGAGATGGGCCGACTGTGCGCTGGGTGGCTGGTGGAGGAAGCAGAGAGGACAGGAAAGCATATTTATGCTTACGAGCTCTGGGGGACGAAGGGTATGGAAGGATCGGAAAGGCGCTCCAGCGGGTTCCACGAAGTCTGTGAGGGGTCACCCCTTGTCGATGTGGTAGCCGGTCCTGACTGCAGCTGGAAGGCGGAATTGGCTGCGCAGTCTGTGGTGGAGTATGTCGCCACCCATCCCGAGACGAATGCCTTCTTTGAGCACGGTATTATGTCGTCGGGTATCATCGAGGGATTGCAGGAGCTGGGTATGCTTTATCCGGCTGGTGACCCGGGGCATCTTTACGTCGTTCCTATCGTTGCCGAACCAGCCACGGTAGCCAACTTGCGCGAAGGATATATCGACGGCATAGCCTCTCAGGACATGTGGGAATATGTCGATCCGGTAACTAAGGCCATGCTTGCTAATGTTTGCTGCGGCCAATCGGTGCCAAGTCACGTTACAGTCATCCCCTACTTTATTACCGCAGAGACCATTGATACTCCAAGGTGGGGAGCCCCCAAGATGTGGTGTGACATGTTCACCGACAATGTGGCTTTTGGCGATTGGCCCCTTCTCGAACTACCTGACTATCTCGGTATCGTGACACCAACAGTGGGAATGAAGGCGGAGGGATATTAGTCTGGCAGTGCGGAGTTTTTTAAGAATCGTGACATAAGCTACTAAGACTTTTTCCTGGTGACAGGATTGGGTTAGGGCTACCGGGGACGTGTATTGGAATGTGTGAATATAAGATCAACATTTCAGTGATTCTTTGATGATGAGGTTTCCGGTAGCCCTAACGTGCGGACAATAATGTAAGGCATAGCATTGTCTAACCTACAGGCTAGAGGCGTGCCTCGGTCTGAAAAAAATTAATAGAAGGAGCCTGAAAATGGGCCGACTTGATGGCAGAGTGGCGGTTATAACAGGGGCAGGTGGTGAATTAATGCGGGCTGCGGCAATACTCTTCGCTAAAGAAGGGGCCAAAATAGTTGTCGCCGACCTGGTTCCTGAGAGCGGAGATAATACCGTTAGCATGATTCGAGAGGCTGGTGGAGAGGCTGTATTTATCAATACTAATGTTTCTAAGGCAGATGATGTCAGAAGCATGGTTAAGGAAGCAGTCGCTAGATATGGAAGAATAGATGCTCTGGTAAGTGGGGCTGGTATTGCTCCCAGCGAAGTCTCAACAGTGGATTGTGCCGAAGACGTTTTCGACAAAATACTGGCCGTTAATCTAAAGGGCGTCTGGCTTGGAATGAAATATGTAATTCCTGAGATGTTGAAGACGGGGGGAGGGTCAATCGTTAATATTGCCTCTATCGGAGCGCATAGAGGTGTTCCTGGTATAGCTATATATTCCGCCGCCAAGGGGGGGATAATCTCGATGTCACGGGTGGCACATGTTGAATATGGCTCTCGGAATATACGGATTAACTGCATATCGCCCGGCCCGATCGCCACGGAGTTGCTAAAGCGACACCATAGTGCAGAGGAAATCAAGCAGCTCACCAGGGTGACGACCCGCGGGAGGCTGGGTAGCCCCGAAGAAGTTGCTAGTTTGGCCCTCTTTTTAGCTTCGTCTGAATCCTCTCATGTCATGGGCCAGACCATCATTATGGACGGCGGTATGGAGGCTGATGGCCATGTCGCCTCGTGAAGGAAATTCTCAGAGCTGCGAAATAGTGGGGTCTGTCAGACCTAAACTTCACAGAGTAACTGTGCAGGTTAGGTTCTGGCTGCAGATATAATCGTTGGTAGAAAGGGGGTTAGCATGACAGCAGAATTATGCGCTGGCTAGAGATATCGTCGTTTATAGAAGGGGGTTAGCATGACAATGAAACTACGCGATGATGAGAAGAGGATGTTGGGGGGTGAACAGGGGCCAACAATTCAAAAAGCGATGCAGTATCTGGTTGATATTGGGGAAGGCAATGGCGCCGAGGAGATGGTGGACATCTCCAGAGCCCACATTTTAACGGTGTGGGGCGCCCCCCACTGGCTTCCAGAGGTGGTTCGTGAACTGACTGAGGGTGAGAAAGTCAGGGTGCCTACAACGACCCACTCCAAACCAGTCTGTTTACAGCATGCAAAGAGAATGGGCTTGTCCGAATCTGTCATAGAGGAAACGAGTAAATACATTTCCGATATGGGACAGCTTTTTAGTGATATTGGTGCAATTCCGTCCTATACATGTCTTCCAGATCTATGGCATCATCTTAAACTCGGTGACCACGTTGCCTTTACGGATACATTAGTGGTACCGCTTGTTAACGCCTGGTTTGGAGCCCGTACCAATATGGAGTCGCCTTTATCGGCGGTTATTTGTGCCATTACCGGTAAGACACCCAAATATGGCATGCACCTGGCAGAAAACAGGGCGGGTGAGGCCCTGGTGGAGGTTGCCCCGGAGTTGGAAGCTGAGAAATTCGATAGTGCAGATTACGGGGCGTTGAGCTATTGGGCTGGGAAGCTCCGGGTTAACGGGGTATCTGTTTTGCCTGTTTACAGTGGACTTTCACCTAAATTTTCACTCACTAATGCTAAGAATATGTGTCTTTCGCTTACCTGGAATAGCAGAGCCGATATGTTCCACGTAGTCGGGGTTACCCCCGAAGCGCCTACGATTGAAGCGGCTTTTGGTGGCCGGGAGGTTAAATCAGAAGCCAGGTTCGTGTTCGGGAAGAAAGAACTGAAAGGGGCTTACGAGGAGCTAACATCGGCCACAGAGAAGAAAGTGGACGTAGTCTGTATTGGCTGTCCGCATTGCACTCTGGAAGAGATTACAGAGTTAGCCAAACTCCTCAACGGCAGAAAGGTACATAAGGATACACAGCTCTGGATTGGTATGAGCGCAGCGGCGAGAGAAATTGCCGACAGAATGGGGCTTATCGAAGTAATCGAGCAGGCTGGTGCGTCTATTATGACGGATTCGTGTGTATCATTTCATTCTATATTTTCACTTCTACCTCGAGTGGTAGCCACCAATGCAGCTGCCTTGTATCAACTGCCGACACTAACCGGGAAACACGTTACCATGTGGTATGGCACGGCAGCCGATTGCATAAATGCGGCCGTAAACGGCAGATGGGAGGTATAAGCCAAATGGAGATTAAACTAAAAGGACGTGTAGCCAGTAAAGGAAAGGTAGAAGGGGAGGCGGTAGTATTCCACGAACCGATACCAATGTTCGTGCTTTTCGCCACTATGGACCAGTCTACCGGTGTCATGAATCTACCGGGGCACGAGTTAGACGGCAAGGTCATTAAGGATAGGGTCTGGGTCTATCCTTGTGGGGGTGGTGGTGTCGGTTACATTCTTTACATCTTCAAGAAGTTGGGGGTGGGGCCGCGGGCTATAATCAATATGAAGCCCTGGGACCATGACATTATAGACGCAGTGATGGCTCGACTTCCCATGATGTATGGTTTTGACGGTAACATACTGGAATTGATTAAAAGCGGTGACCATGTGACGGTAGATGCTAACGAGGGTGTTATCACCTTAAGTAAGTAGCGCAGAATATTTGTCAGGAGGTATAAGATGACTAAAGTCGATCCAAGATTTAAGAAGCTATTTGAGCCAATCCAGTTAGGGAGTTTGACGGTGCCTAATAGGATTTACATGCCGTCAATGTGTGTTAACTATTGTGGCCCGGATGGACAAACAAACTATCAGGAGGTGGCGTATTTTGAGGCGAGAGCTAAAGGTGGGGCAGGCTTAATTACCATTGACTATTCTCTAATAAGTCCTGAGGGCAAAGGAATGCAGGGGCAGAAAGGCCTGTATGATGATAAGTTTATGCCCGATTTTACTCGTGTCGTTGACGTGATCAAGGCACGCGGGGCAAAGGCAACCACGCAGCTACATCATGCTGGTCTTAACGCTATGGTGGAGAACTGTGTGGGCCCGTCCGCAATCACCAACCGACGCTTCTTTATCACCAAGCCGCGAGCACTAGCCACTGAGGAAGTGGAGGAATTGGTCGAGAAGTTTGCGGATGCAGCTCTAAGAGGTAAGAACTGTGGCCTGGATATGGTTGAGGTTCACGCTACTCACGGGTATCTGGTAGCCCAATTTCTCTCGCCGCGTTATAACCAGGGAAGAAACGATAAGTACGGTAACGACAGGGCACTTTTTGCCGTAGAGATTGTGCAAAGGATTAAAGAGAAATGCGGGGCTGATTTCCCGGTAGCTGTCAGGCTGGTGGGAGACGAGTTTGAGCCCGGGGGCATAGATATTGAGTATGCTAAGGGAGTAGCTAAGAGGCTGGAACTTGCCGGGGCTGATCTCTTGCATGTCACTGGTGGCACCTACGATACGATAGATTTCATCGTACCGAGCATGTACCGCGAAGATGAAGACGCCGACCTGGGATTCTACCGATTTATTAAACTGGGTTCGGAGATAAAGAAGGTCGTAAATACTCCGGTTGCCAGCGGCGGCCTCCTGGAAGACCCGGTCGTGGCGGAACGGGTTCTCGAGGAAGGGCTGGTAGATATGGTCTTTATCGGGAAACAGCTGATTGCTGACCCGGAATGGCCCAACAAGGTGAGGAGTGGCCGTATCGAGGATATAAAGCCCTGTACCGCTTGTATGGATGGGTGCATAGGGAGAATCTTCCAGAATCAGTACACCTGGTGCTGTGTCAATCCCATCAATGGTTTTGAATTCAGGTGGCCGAACGAGGACGCTCTACCCAGGACGCTGAATAGTAAGAAGGTGTTGGTTGTTGGCGCCGGGCCTGCTGGACTTGAGGCCGCCCGCGTATGTACTATCAGGGGACACAAGGTTAAGATTATTGAAAAGGGACCTAAAATTGGGGGTGCTATCAACATCGCCGCGGTGCCTAGTTTTAGAAAAAGAATGAGAAAGCTGGTTGACTGGTACCAGAGGCAAATGGATAACCTGGGAATAGAAATCCAGCTAAATACTGAAGTCGATGAGAGCACCATCAAGAAAGAGAAGCCTGATGCCCTCGTAATAGCCACCGGCTCCGAATCCGTTATGCCGGACCTGCCGGGCATAGAAAAAGCGGTAATAATGGACGATGTGTATCTGGGCAAGGTAGAAGTCGGGAAGCGGGTTGTGATTATAGGTGCAGGGAGGCTGGGTATGGACACCGGCTACTGGCTGGCAAAGCAGTACGGCAAGGAGGTTACTATCCTTGCGCGTCGCACGGCGGGTGCCGATATTGACCCGGCGGCAATGTCGTGCTTCTTTAATCCAGGCGGATTAGTGGAGACCTACAAACTTAATATATTGACCAATACTCCAGCTACCGCCGTGACGGATAAAGGGGTGGAGGCAGTTGATGCTCTCACCGGGGAGCTGAAGCATTTAGCCGCCGATACCGTAATCGTGGCTATGGGGAGAAAATCGGTTCTGAATGACAAGCTGGGAGCGGACATGGAAGAGGAAGATGTTCACGTGATAGGAGATGCCCAAGCTCCGAGGAGGGTCATGGAAGCCATCCACGAAGGCTTTTTTGCCGCAATGGATATCTAATTCTCTAGTTTTCTGTGGTATCCTTGCTGACCGGTCGAGCATGTAGGGTATACAGGTTATTAGCTGGGTGAGACGTGGCGCTTCTTTATTGCAGTCTCACTCAGCTATTTATAAAGTTCTTTTATTAAAGCTAACCGGAGTAAAAAGAGGAGGTGATATGATGGCAAAGAATCCGAGTGAACTAATAGACGAAGTAATTGGTGGAATGACATCTATCGGGGAAGAGGATAGCGAGCGGATGCAAGCCTTTTTGGGTCTTATGAAGGCTGTGAAGAAGCCCGGGTCTCTCGACAAGAAGACCAAGGAACTTATAAGCCTGGCAATTTCTTTATATGCCCGTTGTGAACACTGTATTGCTGATCATACCAGAGAGGCTTTCAAGGCAGGTGCCAGTCGTCAGGACGTTGTGGAAACTGCGTTTATTACCAGTTTCATGGGAGGCGGTCCAGTTATGGCCTTTTTCTCTACGGTGCTGTGGGATTCAATCAATGCGTTCGCCCCGGACTCTGGGAAATAGTATCCAGACAGAATCAACATAACACAAAATATAATAGGAAAAAGACGTAGCACTGACGGAGTGATATCTAAGGGTCTATCTTGGGGCTACTGTGGTATCTGTTAGGTTTATTCAATCGTTAATCAGTCTCTAGGTGTAGGCATAAAAAGCCGGGTTTAAGTTTTCGATACAGCCCGATTGGTGAAAATATCTCTGGCTACCGGGCGGTTTAAGAAAAGGGAAACAAAGTAATTTAGGAGGTCTGGATAATGTTACCCAATGATGCTGCTACTCTACCTGGTCTCACTCACTTCGGACTTGTGGTGGAGGACATGGATAAAGCCGCCAAGGCCATGTCCGAAATGTGGGGAATTGGTTCTTGGACGGTTATCGACGAGTATGAGCCTACCGAGGATATACTCTTGGCCGGTGGTCTATTTAAGCACAAGCTTGCTTTCACGGATTTCGGCCCAACACAGATTGAGCTTATCCAACCACTGGACACGAGGGGAATCTGGTATGAGTTTCTTAAAACCAACGGTGAAGGTTTACACCATCTATGCTTCACTGTCCCGGATTGGGATGAAAGGGTGGCAAAGGCTAAGAGCCTGGGGGCCAGGATGACAATCGGTGCCGTCTTCCAGGGTAAGAGATGGTGCTACTTTGAGAACGCACCCGGCGGTCTTATCATTGAATACATGGAACAGTGAAAGCAGTCGTTTGCTGCGTCCTCCGGTTAACAAACGGGGTGAATCTGAGAGGGCTGGCAGCTAGTTACCAACCTGGTAATTTAATATAAGGTAATTATCCCTTGACATCACGTAAAGTGTTGGCGGTAGGCATACTTGGCGTGCAAGAGAGGGTTCCTTTCACCGGTGGTTCCATCCCTCAGGGTTCGTTCTAGCCGGTGCTATTGCGTTCCTTTTAGCGTAGCATACCTACCGCCAATTCTGATTATAGCACTATAAGAGGGGATGTCAATGGGGAGTTATTGCCATTCTACGGGCTTGTGTAATTCAAAGCCATCACTTCTTGTTACAACGTCGGGCATCTGACTTTTCTTACACAAGCGCTCATCTATATTAAGACGGCCGTCAGCTATTCCATCAAAATCACTGCAAGCCCTCATCGGGGGGAACACCATTATAACCTTCTTATGCCTAGAAATGTGTTTCACTGCTTTTATTGCGGGGATTAGGTCAATGTCGCCCGTTATTACTAGTGCTGTATCAAATTTGTTGTTATGGGCATCAACCACCAGCTGAACACCGATAGCCACATCGGTCATTTTCTCTTGCGGTATCTTGTGTATTGTGTTGCTATTGTAGCAAGTGTAATCATTGTGGCGGTATCTACCATAGTAAGGTCTAATACCCATGACCTCTAGAGCTTCAAGGAAAGTTGATTGTCGCCTTTGTTTGTCTGGTTTTCTAGTAATGCGTGATGTAAAGTAATGGGTTGCGGCTAGTAGCTGGTGTTTCTTGAGAAGGTTCAAGCTCAAAGTCTCTACATTCATCCAGTAGTATTTTGCCCACCCCATAGCCCTGAGCCCAAAGTAGAGGTTAAAACCATCAATGTAGCTTATGACCATCTCTTTTTTCATAGCTTATCTCCTTTCGGCTATTGACATAGGATGGGAAGTGTGCTAACGTAAATCTAAAGGTATACAGCGCCAGTGTGCGTAACGCTGGCTTTTACGGTCCCTAGCCAATTTTGGCTGGGGACTGTTCCTTTACAGACTATTATAGACCTAGAATTGACAAAATCAAGGGGATAGCATGCGCTTTAATTGAGATGGGTAATGTAAAGCAAGTAGACATCAAGAAGTTATCAATCAGCAAACAAGATTTCTATTCAGACTTAAAGAAGGCAAGCCAAAAGAAGCCTAAGACTTCGCAATCTGAGCCAAAACAGTCTTAAACATAGGCTTGTCGTCATTCCTGTGATTGTATCTGAAAGCATACTCATTGATGTAGTTCTGTAGATACTTCTCACTTACAGCGTGATAAACCCCGTTAATACCACGCTTTAGCAAGCTCCAAAAGCCTTCTATCGTGTTAGTGTGAGCATCACCCTCTACCCAAACCTCTAAGCCGTGATTTACTGTGCTGTGTAATCAGCTTCAACTGGGCTCCGGCTTTGGAGCCAAACTTTAGAAGCTTGTGCTTCCGGGAGTCCAGCAGGAAATCAGCTCTTCACACGGGAATTTGAATAGCCTCTCACACCCGTCCTTGGTGACCACGACCTCCTCTTCGATTCTGGCAGCACCCTGTCCGTCTTCAGACGCACAATACGTTTCCAGAGCAAACGTCATCCCTTCTTTAATGGGGAACGGGTGGTCTAAAGAGAAGAGCCGGGATATGACTGGTTTCTCCCAGATACTCATTCCGATACCATGACCGAACTGAAGTAAAAAGGCCTCTCTTTCATCCTTAAAGCCGAATTCCTCGGCGGCGGGCCAGGCGCGAGCCACGTCTGCTGTAGTTACTCCGGGCTTAACGGCATCGATTGACCTTTTCAACCATGTCCAGGCTTTCTCATAGGCTTCGAGCTGGGCTTTGGTCGGCTTACCACAGACGAAGGTGCGATAGTAACAGGTGCGGTAGCCATTAAATGAGTGCATGATGTCGAGGAAAATCATGTCCCCCGGTCGAATAATCCGGTCACTGAAGGTATGGGGGTGGGGCTGGGCTCGGGTCCCGGAGACGCTATTCACGCATTCAACCAGGTCAGAGCCCAGGGTGAACAGCGTATTGTTGGCGATAGCTACCAGGTCATTTTCTCGCACTCCTGGCTTGATGCCCCGGGCAATCTCACCATAGGCCGCATCCACCATGGCGGCGGCCAGCTTTAAGAGCTCGATTTCGTCTTTGGTCTTAATAACCCTGGCATCAAGCATTGCCTGCTGGCCATCTGCCACCTCTATACCTTCCTTTTCCAGGGCCTGGTAGAAGGGAACGTCTAAAATATCAATCCCCAGAGGTTGATTGGCTACTCCATATTTATGAAGGACCTCCTTGACCGACTTAGCCAGAGCCTCTATATTGCCGACCTTGGAGGGGATGGCACCCCTCATCGACCCGACTGCGGGAAAAACCGAGTCAGCAATCCAGGGCGTGTTCTTCCGCTTGGCCGAGGCGGCTGGGTCATAGAGAAGGGGGCCGGCACCCTTGGGCAGAATCGCGTAGCGTATCATTTTGTTCCTGGCCCATTCTCCAACGTGGGTCCCGGTAATATAGCGGATGTTGTCAAAATCGTAGCACATTAGAGCGCCCAGGTTGTGTGCCTGCAGCTGCTCTTTTACCTTGGCTAAACGTTCTTGGCGCAATCGCTCATAGTTGACCCTTTCCTCAAAATCAACATCCATGGTACCAAAAGTCATCGTGCTTACTCCCTCCAGAATAATTAGTTATTGCCGCGTATGTGTGGCACTTGTTTATAATATACCAGATTTTCCCAGGTATTTGAAAGCGATTGGGCTACAGTCTTACGCTTGTTTCTATCCTTGGGTATCGGCATGGTTATCGCTTTTTCCGGGCCCTGCCATCTACCCAAATCCATAGTGGTCTTTGAGCTTGTCCCTGCCCTCTTGCTCATGTACTGCCAGAAGAAATTCGCTGGTAGCGTGTGATAAAGGGAATATACTATACTAACTAACAGTACTTCTCCAGACAGAGACTATTTCTAGGTACCGATTAGTAGTCCTGCTCTTCTGGGAGTTCCAGTGCAACAAAAGAGAGAATCTAGTATGCCCTGGGCAGTAATGTTATGCGCCTGCTTACTCGGCTTTGCAATGTGGGCGCCATCATACTGCGTGCCGCCAATTGAACACATCTTAAAGCTGGAACTAAACCTTACTCACGCTGAGACGAGCCTGCTTTACACTGGCCCGATACTAATGTTAGCCGCTATTGGCATTCCGGGTGGTTTCATCGGCGACCGAATAGGTGCCAGAAAGGCTGCAGGCATTGGCGCTATCATAATAGCTGTCGGCGCCTTACTCAGAAGTATGACCAGCAACCCGTCTGCTCTTCTGGCATACACTTTTATCTATGGTATTGGATTAGGCTGGGTGTTTCCAAATCTAGCTAAGTTGATAAGCGCATGGTTTCCTCGCGATAAAGCTGGCGTAGCCACCGGGATTTATTCCGTAGGCATAATGGCTGGCGTGGCGATTCCAATGGCCATAACCATGCCCGTGGTTTTCCCGATAACCAATACGTTTCAGGGCGTCTTCTTGTTCTGGAGTATTCCAGCTATCGCGGCGGCTGCCTCATGGTGGATAATCGCTAAGGAACCACAACGGAACAAAGTAGTAAGTGGAACACGAAGTGTCGGGCCCTCTTTTCAAAGAGTAATCAAAAACAAGCACTTATGGCTGGTATCAGTCCTCTTCTTTATGCACAACTTCTTCTTCTTTACTTGGACAGGGTGGGCCCCACATTTGTTGATGTTAAAAGGCGCAACAGATAGGTTAGCCGGACTTATTACCTCGATATTCCCCTGGGTAGGTATCCCCACTGTTATATTCATGCCCCGACTGGCCTACAAAATGGGCTTGAGGAAGCCGTTCCTATGGGTTCCCGCTATTGTTATGTCCCTGGCTGCTTTAGGGGCAATATACATGAACCTTGCCGCGAGTTGGTTGGTTATGGCGATGGTAGGCATCGCCAGCAATACCAGGTTGGTTACCATATTAGCCTTACCTGTGGAGATGGTGCCAGAGGAAGACGTCGGCACAGCTAGTGGACTCATCATATCCATTGGTCATCTGGGGGGAGTTATTGGTGCCTGGATTGGGGGACGTATTTTGGATGTCACTGGCAGTCTTGATATTGCTATGCTCATTCTCGTTGGCATATCGGTATCTACAGTTTTTATTGCCCTCGGATTACCTGAGACCGGGCGCAAGTTTGATGACAGTCGGCTACGGATAAGCGAGTAGACCTTTGCTGATGAATGAGCTTCTGCGCTCGATGTGTTGAGAACGTATATTGTAATTATTATTCAATATTAGCTACCAAAGATTTCCCCGCTCCGGTCTCACCAGTAGTGATATTCAACACATTGCCCAGGCTCCATCTTATATCTTCATTCCCTGGCGGCCGGTCTTCAGTCACGAAAACGCTGGCGGCACAGCGCGACATTCATCTCCGCAGAGGGCTCGTGGTTCTAATGGGTCATTGACAGAGAGCGATAAAAGTGCCTATCATATAGACAGAGGGCAATTATGCGGAGCTATGTTTCACTCAAGCCATGTTGCCCACTATGAGAACAATGTGAGAACCGGGAGGTAGCCATAGGGCTGGTGTTATCCTGTGGCTCTGACCTCTAAGAGAGGTAATTATGAGCACGAAGGCGCTTAACTACCTAAGGGGTATCTGGTTTCGCCTGAGATGGCTTGTCATGTCGGAGAGAGACAGGTATGCTTACCTGTGGAACCGGACAAAAACAGTCACTGGCGTCAGGCCCATTCTTTCCGATAGAGCGTAGATTCAAGAAAGTCGCGTTACTATCCCCCCATTCCGGGGGGTCTGGTAGTCCACACCTCGTACTTTCGGGTGTTAGTCAACAGGGAGCAGGTTAGCATCTAATTCTATTTAGCTACCTAGACCTTACGCCTTTCTTCCAGGGTGCTGAGCAACTGGTCAAAGGAATCGGCAAAGGCCTTCACGCCGTCCTG
>Ga0114922_10001414_pt1 | contig 22848 bp, 24 predicted proteins | sample AartaG_FD_100975 | JGI IMG/M metagenome (GOLD analysis project Ga0114922, IMG submission 100975) | Deep subsurface microbial communities from Aarhus Bay to uncover new lineages of life (NeLLi) - Aarhus_00045 metaG | ecosystem: Environmental > Aquatic > Marine > Oceanic > Sediment | place... | reverse complement strand
GCGTATTCGTTCAATCAGGACATCGGAGACTGGGACACATCAAGCGTCACCGACATGCGCTCGATGTTCCGGTATGCGTATTCGTTCAACCAGGACATCGGCGGCTGGGATACCTCTAACGTCACCGATATGAGTAGGATGTTCGCAGGTGTGGACCCGTTCAATCAGAACATCGGCGGCTGGGATACATCCAACGTCACCGACATGAGCGTGATGTTCTTTTCGGCGGCAGCATTCAATAAGGACATAAGCGGTTGGGATACCTCCAGCGTTACCGATATGAGTGAGATGTTCGCAGGTGTGGAATCATTCAACCAGGATATCAGCGGTTGGGTTACCTCCAGCGTAACCGACATGAGTTCGATGTTCGGAAGTACGTCGTTCAACCAAGACATCGGCGGCTGGGACACCTCCAGCGTCACTGGTATGGTCAGTATGTTCCGGGATGCTTACTCGTTCAACCAGTCAATCGGCGGCTGGGATACCTCCAGTGTCACCGATATGGGCTGGATGTTCGCCTATACAGACTCGTTCGACCAAAATATTAGCGGCTGGGACACCTCCAACGTTACCTATATGGGCGGTATGTTCTACGATGCATATTCGTTCAACCAGGACCTGTCCGGATGGTGCGTTAAGAATATTACTTCTGAACCATATAGATTCGATGACTTCGCCAACAGTTGGAAACTGCCCCGACCGGTCTGGGGAACCTGCTCGCTTGATATTGGATTATCTTTGGACAAATCCTGGATATATCAGAATCTGCCCTCATCAACGGCTTCCAATTTGACCGCTAACCTTTCGATTATTGATGACCAATTCAACAACACCAGCTACACATATTATTGGAAAATTATTTTACCTGACGATGTTACGCTGACACCTGCAATTATTGACGGCGGCACAACAAACGACAATTTCTGCAAACTCGCTGCACCTGGATGCGACGACCCTAACGGCCTGTCGGACTTTGGCCAGCCGTTTACAGTCAAAGTAACTGTTACCGGTGATAATTACGGAAATACCGCCTCAGCCGAGGCGCAGTTCGGCATAGCGCTGCTCGCTGATGTCAATAACGATGCTTCTGTAACTGTTCTGAACCGCAGCATCATAAACGCCTTCTGGCGGATGGGGTCCGCGGGAAGTTTTACATTCAAAGATTGTAATGTTAATTGTGACGAGTCCGTCAACGGTACAGACCGCAGTATTGCAAATGTTGTACTGCTCGGCCAGCTCGGCCAAAACACGGTAAGCCAGGCTTGTCCGTTCCGCTAAGTGGGCCGACAGAGAAAAGACAAAAAGAGCAAAACCTTTTCATATCCTTCGAACACACTCGCCGCGTCCGGCCGATGATGTCGCTTTGTGTTACTTAGCAAGAAACTAAGCAGAGGGGCAGGAGACCGCTCGCCGCTGGGAAGCGCTATGGCTGAGCGGGGCAGAGTCCCGCCAAGTTGAGATGACTTATAATGATTTCAGTTAAAGAGGACCGATATGCGGTCTCCTAAAAACATCGTGAATTTTCTGGATGCCGGATCAAGTCCGGCATGACACGGAGGATAACCGGCTCGAATTAACTGAATTTGATATTATGTACTCAAACTAACCGTATTGTTCCAAAAAGGTCGGTTTTCGAGTTGTTATTCGTTAGTTTTTAGTTCCCTTCGACTACTTCGACGTAGCTCAGTATAAATGCGCTGAGGACAGGCTTAGTTGGTTGATACCGACTTTGTCGGAGACTGTTTTAAGTTCTTATATTACAGATAATTACACAATTTATTTAGAGCCTGTAACAATACCTGGCAAAAGCCAATATCAGCACTGAAAACAACGGTTTTTTATATAGTTTTGATACAGGCTCTTAGATTGAATCGGTAAGTTTGAGTTATGTAAAAAAAGTTTCATTGCAGTATACTACTATGCAGTATACTGCAATGCATGTTAGCTTTTCAATTTCTTTTTAATTCTCCTTTTTAACCACCAAAATCAGCTTACGTAAAATTGTATCGCTTATCGCAAGTAACAGAATGTTGCCGTTCGCAAAGCCCGGTTCCGGCCATAGTATGTGATGCACCTTGCGTGATGCGTCGCTCGCCATACACGATACGCAATACGCATGACGCAGCCAGCAATCAGTTGACCAGCCTGTTCTTCAGGCGTCTTATAGCAAAGAAGCCTATAATCACTGTGAAAACAATTATGTAAAGCAAATCACCCATCAAAGATAACTGATAATGTTTAGTACACATAGCTCTGACCAGGCGAACGGAATGTGTAAGCGGTATCAGTTCGACGACCGGCTGGATAAAACGAGGCAGATTACTTGTCGGAAAGACCACCCCGGAAAAGAAAAACATGGGTGAAATAAAGCCTGTAAAGTAAAAATTAAAGTGATTGATGGTCTTGACAAACGACGTAACGAAAAGCGAAAGTGCGCCGAACATAACGGCAGTAACAAAGCCCACCAAAGGCGCAGCTAATCCATGGGGCAAGTCAACAATGCCAAAGACCGCCAGAACACACAAAACGCCGAAGGAGAAAAACAACCCCTTTGTGCCGGCCCAGATCATTTCACCGACAATAAGATTGTTAACGGTGACTGGCGCAGCCAACATTCCGTCGTAAACTTTTTGAAATTCGAGCCGAATGAATGTGCCGAAACTACATTCATAGGCGGCGGTGAACATGGCGGTGGTAACAAGCAGGCCGGTGCCTAAAAATTCTATGTACTTAAGACCTTCCATTGATTCTGTGATGTATTTGCCTAAGCCTAAGCCGATAGCGGCTAAGAAAATCAGCGGCTCTAAAAACGGTGGAAAGGCGTTGGATAAAATGTATTTGGTATAGACGCGCATGTGCCGATACCAGACGCTAAAGAGCCTGTGTGTCAGCGGCGGATAGGGACGTATGTTATTGCCGGTCATTGAGAACCCTCCCCGTTGTTTTCAGAAAGAGATCCTCCAGATTGGCCTGTCTTAAATGGAATCGGCCGGTTTCGAATAAATCCGCTACGGTCTTGAGGTCGTCTATATCGTTGGAGAACAAACGCGCAGTTTCGCCGGATTCGTCTATTCTGATATGACTTAACAGGCCTCTGCCGGAAATTTTGGGCGTCTCGGCCTGTGGAAGTTCAAGAACGTATTTCTCTATGTTCTTGGCTAATAAATCACGAGGTGTGCCCTGCATTATTTTCCGGCCCTTGTGCATGAGAATCAGGAAGTCGCAAATCTGGAATGCCTCTTCCATGTAGTGTGTCGTTAGCAGGATAGTGGTGCCGGCTTTTTTCAACTGCCCGAGCTTGTCCCAAACCAGGTGGCGCACCTGTGGGTCGAGCCCGGTGGTGGGTTCATCGAGAATAAGAAGGCGGGGGTTGTTAATAAGGGCGCGGGCGATTAGCAGCCTTCTCTTCATCCCGCCGGACAACTCCCTTATCTTCGATTTGCGTTTTTCCGTTAATTCAAGGAAGTCAAGCAGCCTCTCTATTCGCTTATTCGTCTGGGCCGATGGTATGTCATAAAACTTCGAGTATATCGTCAGGTTCTGAACCACGTTCAACTCTTCGTCCAGATTATTTTCCTGCGGCACCACACCGGATAGATACTTGATCTCGAGTTCGTGCTCTCGCGGGTCGAATCCAAACACGTTTATCGTTCCATCGCAGTTTTTGTCTCGGGTGCACTTTGCATAGAGCATCTTCATCATGGTGGTTTTTCCTGCGCCGTTGGGGCCAAGGAACCCGAAACAGGTAGCCTCTTCGACCTCAAAGTCCAGGTCGCACACGGCATGAACCTGGCCGAATGTTTTGCTGATATTTCTTACAGTGATTACTTTTGCTGGCATATTAAACTCAAAGCCGACACATTTTTCGGTTTTTTGGATTTCGGTGGATGCAGGTCGGCCTCTAAAATCTTACTTCAGCTTCGAGTACAGGTTTTTTATAAGCCCCTCAAGTACCTTGGGGGGAATGTCCATCAACTCCGGTTCAGGCCTTTCGGCCCTGGCCATGCTTTTCAGCACCGCCTTGGCGGCTTCCTTGTTAGCTTTGATTTTAGCCATCGGTCCCGATGCCATCCCTAAGTCACCATCGGCCACATATCGCAGGTGGACTATTATCTGTTTCAGCACTTCATCTTCGCTCAGGTTTGCCTTTGCTGAGGGCTCATCCGGCAACTCCTTTTCTTGCAGTATTTTTTGCGCCAGCGTTTGTGTCTCCCGTATCATCCGGCCGTATTGGTCCTCTTCGGCCGCGTCAACAGGTGCAAGTTTCAGTTCCTCGTCATCAGGCGAAGGCGGACGCGGGATGTAGCAGCGGTGATTGCAGTACGGGCAATTGCCCCACTTGCCGCCGGACTCGTCCGGGGCTTTGATTCTCTTCTTACAACATTGGCAATGAAAACTTATACTCATCTACAGTTCCTCCCAGTTCGCTGGCTATTTTTCACACACATAGTCCACCGAAACTTCTGTTGTTATCCCGCCTCTCGGGGTGAATCTTGAAGTTATCTTCATCCATCTTGGCTTACAGGCCCCGGTCAGGTCATCGAGTATATCATTAGTCAGGGTTTCATAAAAGATACCTTTGTCTCGGTAGCTCTGCATATAGAATTTCAAGCTCTTAAGCTCTATGCACAGCTTTTGGGGGCAATATTCAATTATAATCTCGCCGAAGTCCGGCTGGCCGGTTTTAGGACATACACTGGTGAATTCCGGACACCGGACGGTGATTGTATAATCCCGTCCGGGACGAGGGTTTTCGAACATTTCCAGATTCACTTCAGCCATTTGTTTACCCTTCCGGTGAAAACTGCTATATTTGTTATATATACTAACAGAAAATGAAAATTTTTCAAGGGATACCTTAATGGCCGAACAGCACAAAAAGGCCGTGATTCTGGTAAGCGGCGGTCTGGATTCGGCAACCACGTTGGCCATTGCCCGCCAAATGGGCTTTGACTGCTACGGGCTGACCTTTCGTTACGGCCAGCGCCACCGGATAGAAATTGAGGCGGCAAGGCGTGTCTGCACCTCGTTAGGCACAATCGAGCACCGCATCGTCGATATCGACCTTGCACAATTTGGAGGCTCGGCTCTGACGGATTCCGCTATCAGCGTCCCCAAGGACCGCGGCGATTTGGGTGCCGAAGTCGAAATTCCTGTTACATACGTACCAGCTCGAAACCTAATATTTTTAAGCTACGCTTTAGCCTGGGCGGAGGTTTTAGGGGCCTTTGATATCTTTATCGGTGTAAACGCCCTCGATTACAGCGGCTACCCGGACTGCAGGGGCGAATTCATCACAGCTTTTGAAAAAACGGCCAATCTTGCAACGGCGGCGGCGGCGGCGAAGGGAAAGGGCACATACAAAATTCACACGCCGATAATCGAAATGACAAAGGCCGGGATTATTCAAAAGGGAACCGACTTGGGCGTTGACTACTCCCTTACGCATAGCTGTTATGACCCGGACGAAAATGGCCTTGCCTGCGGCCGATGCGATTCCTGCAGGCTCCGACTGAAAGGCTTCGCCGAAACCGGCCTGAAAGACCCGATTGAATATGTGGACTGATAAAGGCACAAAGCCAGAAAAGCCCGCAGAGGGTACAGAGGAACCTTCAGGTTCAAAGGTCTTTAGACACGGATGACGAGGTATGCTGTAATTGCGCTAAGTAACCGCTCAACAAATCGCAAAACATTATGCAAAAATGTACCCCCGCACTAACCGGAGTAAGTGCGGGGCAGGCAGGACATCTCCTATGAAGCCCGGCTTGTTAAAATAAAACAACTGATCTTCCATCAAATAAAAATGTTCAACACAGGTTTAATTTGGAATCATAATGCAGACGTTGAAAGATATAAGAGTAACCTATTCCTCTGCTGCTTGTCGGGTGGCAATGGGCACATACCCAACCTCCAGGCCCTGCGGCGGAGATACAATCAAGGCCGGGTCAATATATGCCAGTTTCCCAATCGCCGGTGGCATCATGTAGTCGCGGTTTTTTTTCCAATTCCGGTGTAGTTTTTCCACCTTAGTCTGCAGACTCTCCCGCTCTTGCTCCGTTAGGTCAGTATTAAGCAACGCCGGCTGGTCGGCGAACCGATACCAGTAGTACGTCACCACACTGCCGTCGCCCGGATAAGCCTTGAAAGGTCCTGCCACCGGTCCGGGCTTCTTCCAGCAACTCTCCGGATCATCGGGGGTAACGTAAGGCTCGGAGGTTCTCCCGGCCGGCGGGCTGAAGCTAACCTCGGCCAGCCCCGTCTCGGCCGGAACATCTTTGGCCTGCACCGGAACCCACTTGGCCTTTCCATTGTAATCTCTCGCCAGATGATAGTACTCGGGCAGTGCCACCAATGGGCCATCTTTGGTGTCCGTCTTCGTCACCACTTCGCTGTCCCATCGGAATCCGAAGGTACTCGAATCAGGGGCGAACGGAGTGGCAAAAGAGGACCAGTCTATGGGCACCCTTTCTTCCCTTGGCGTCGAGGGCCCATAGATTTCCCAACTCGACCAACCCCTACCCGGAATGTCGTGCACAACAGCTTCCGAGGAATCGATGCGACCGCTGGCGGCAGGCCCACCCTCGAACCAGGCCTCCACGGCGTCCCAAAGCGCCTTTTTGGTGTACGCGGTAATGCGATGCACAACCACCGACTCACCCTTCGACGCCCGTGGAAACCGCGTCGGAGCTATTCGCGCATAGGTCTCGCCTTTTCTGTCGGTCGCCTGGGCGCTGGGGACATACTGTGTCTCCATCTGCAAAGCCCTGTTAGGATTGGACGGGCGACTATCCAGAAACATCCCGGACAGCCTCGGATCGTCAACAGATGCACGGGAGAAGAAATAGGGCATAAAGAATGTCACCGGCCCCTTGAAGTTCCCCGTGTTTAGAAACAAGGTCCAACAGTGATTTCCTGTAGGAACATCCTTTCCCGCAGTCCTGGACTTCGGCTCGGTAAGCGGAAGCGGCAGATACCCATAGCCCCAAAGCTCTCCGCAGGTACCTTGCTTGAGATTCAGGCCATCCGGCGGCCACAGCACCCACGGACTGAGTTGCGCCACAGCGTACTTGCCCCTCGGCTTTTCCCAATCCCTTCCCTTTCCGGCCCCGGGCCCGTTGGCCCACGCAACGAAATTCAACGCTACCCCGCCCATAATGAACTTCGGCGTTTCCGTGGCAAACCGCGTATCGCGCCACCAGCCCAGGCCGCCCTCGATATCCGAATACATCCTCATAGGTTTTCTCGTTGCTGGATCAATAGGCGCAGGACGCTCATTCTTAGCGTGCATCCACGTACCGAACAGCCCGGTCTGAAAACGATTCCCCGGATACTCCTTCACCAAAGGCCACGCTGCCACATACAAGGAGAACCCGCCGCCATACGTCTCGGAGACTCTATCGTGAGGTACGCCCAGATATCCGGCCATCTCTCCTTTCTGAACCTGATTGGCGGCGCTACTCAATGGTGCCCGGAATAACAAGAATACAAGAACAAGGCAGAGAGAAATTAAAAGTGTCCGGTACATTTTTTCGGTCTTCCTCGCGGGCTTAACGTCGATTCCAAGTTCATTCTCCTCAAAGCAGTTCTGATTATCCAATCCGATTCTCCCAAAGGAGCACCTCTGTTGATACTGTTTTTCAATCGGCCGAGTTGATCTCCCGGCTCAATTCGATTTTCCAATTCATTCCAGTTGGATGGCAGCCTCAAAGGCAAGAAAATCACCGTCCTTGCGAAATATCCGTAAGCGCCCATTAGCCCGATTGAGCGCATGATAGACATATCCACCAAGAGTTATACGTTTAGTCCGGGGCATAATGCCAAGATATTAAGGTGTTAAACAAAAAAGTCAACTATAAAATGTAATGACGCAAATCGAATACCATGGAACTGGATTCCGTGTCCCTTCGGCTGCACTCAGGGCAGGCAAGTCCGGCATGACAGTGTGAGTGTGGTCTTGTCAGTTTTGTTGCAAAATGGGGTCTGTGGGCGTATGATTGTGCCGATGGCAAGAAAAACGCATAAAACCAAAGGCTCGCCGGGCATTGGGGTAAAGAAGAAAAAGGCCTATGACGACTACCGCCTCCTCGAGAGAGCCGAGCTAACGAAAACCGTTTCCCTGACCCTCTTCGGCCGGTTATCGCAGCCGTGCTGAATTCGGCCAACGCGGTTCTATCATATGCAAGCCCCCAATAACGCCGCCTCAGGACCGGGGCTGAAAGAGCGAGTATGATAATAAATGAAATATTCTATTCGTTGCAGGGCGAGGGCGGTTTGGCCGGTGTGCCGAGTGTATTTGTTCGGCTGGCGGGGTGTCCATTGCGCTGCAGGTGGTGCGATACGAAATACGCCTGGTCGGAGTCGGCAGGAACAGGATACACAGCCGAGCAGGTGACCGAAAAGGTCGAATCGTATCGCACAAGTCATATAGTCATCACCGGCGGAGAGCCAATGACCAATGCCGAATTGCCTGACTTGCTCAATGCACTTACCGGCCTGGGCCTGCACATCTCCATCGAGACCAGCGGTATCAAATTTGTGCCGGATTTGCCGTGCGACCTGATGAGCATTAGCCCGAAGCTTGCTAATTCAACCCCGGCAGAACCAGACCTTGCGACGGCGCATGAAAAAATGCGGTTTGACCTGTCCGCCCTGCAGCAGTTGACCGACAATTACCGGTATCAACTGAAATTTGTAGTGGACAATCCGGATGATATCGACCAGATCGAAGAGTGTCTTGTCAACCTCAAAAATGTGAATCGCGGCAATGTCTTCCTGATGCCACAAGCTGAGAGGCTGGATGAGTACCTTGCAAAATCAAAAATGACCGCCGAGCTTTGTAAACAGACCGGCCTTCGATTCTCACCAAGGCTTCAGGTTCTCCTGTGGGATAATGAAAGAGGGCGATAAGTACGGCCGACCTCGCCCAAGTAAATTCGTGCAAAAAAGTAAGGATATGACATCGAAAGGATAGAATAATGTTTTGTGAACGCTTAAATGAGAAGTGTCAGCTTAAAAGGGGATTTTATGAATAGACGTGAATTTATCAAGGCAGTCGGTGTAGGTATTGCAAGTTTTGGGCTTGGGGGATGCGCGAGGGGTTTACTAACTTCTGCTGCAAAAAAGCCTAATATTGTGATTATTTATGGCGATGACGTTGGTTTTGGCGACGTTGGTTCGTATGGGGCTAAAATGATCCCGACTCCGAATATTGACCGTCTCGCCAGCGAAAGTTTGATGTTCATGGACGGCCATTGTACAGCGGCCACTTGTTCTCCTTCGCGGTTTTCGCTTTTGACGGGGGTTCATGCTTTTCGCCACGACGTTTGTATCTTGCCTCCTGATGCTCCGCTTAGCATTCCGACCGACGTCGTGACCTTGCCGAAGCTTTTCAAAAAAAGCGGATATACCACAGCCGTTATCGGCAAATGGCATCTTGGTCTTGGCGAGAAAGGCAAACCGACAGATTGGAACGGTGATGTTAAACCCGGCCCGCTGGAGGTTGGGTTTGATTACTCTTTCTTGCTGCCGTCAACTAATGACCGTGTGCCGTGTGTCTATCTCGAGAACTACCGGGTTGTCAATCTTGACTCGAACGATCCGCTCTACGTCGGTACCAAAAAACCTGATGACCCTCGCTGTACGCTGTATCCGGATGGTAAAACCAACACCGAAGCGATGACTTATTATCAAAGCTCTCACGGGCATGAAAATAGCGTCATTAACGGGATTGGACGTATTGGATATATGGCCGGCGGTAAGGCGGCATTGTGGGATGATGCAACGATGGCCGATGAATTTATCAGCCAAGCGAAAAAATATATTAAGTCTAATAAAGACAGGCCGTTTTTCCTTTACTTTTCGTCACAGGATATTCATGTCCCCCGGGCCCCGCATCCCAGGTTCAAAGGCAAAAGCGAGCTTGGTTACCGGGGCGACGCTATGGTTCAATTTGATTGGTCCACCGGGCAACTGATGAAAATGCTTGAGGAAAACGGGCTAGCTGATAATACGATCGTGATATTTACCAGTGATAACGGGCCGGTTTACGATGACGGTTACGATGACGGAACAACCGTCAAAACATCCACCGCCGACAACGACCGGGGGCATTATGCTGCTGGACCCTATCGCGGAGGTAAATATCAGATCTACGAAGGGGGTACGCGTGTGCCTTTCCTGATCCGCTGGCCGGGTAAAATTAAACCTGGAATATCCGATGCGCTGGTTAGCCAGATAGACCTTGTCGCTTCGTTTGCCGAAATGCTCGATATTGAGTAAGGCAAAGATCAGGCGCGCGACAGCCGCAGCAATCTCAAGGCTTTACTGGGTAAGGACAAGGTTGGACTTGACTATATGATCGAAGAGGCCGGTCGACTGGCACTTCGCAAAGGTCAGTGGAAGTATGTTAGGCCCAGAAAACAAGGCAAGGCAAAAGGTAAGGTTAATGTATCGGGTGAACTCTATAACCTGAAAGATGACATTGCCGAAAAGGATAACGTGATCACCATGTATCCGGAACGGGCTGCCGAAATGGCGGAACTGTTGAATAAGTTGGTTTCGGATGGTCGAGTCAGACAGTAAAAACCGGTCACTGCCGGAGAAGCAAAAACTATGGGTGATTAGTTTTAACATTTCCAATGAAAGGTGACAAATGAATAAAAGGGAATCGTACTTAACGATTTCAATTGTAATGTTTGGGCTTTTTCAGTGTTCATTCGCAATGTCTTGCGAAGCTAAACAATGTAAATCGCGGCAAGGTTTTCCTGATGCCGCATGCTCAGAGGCTGGATGAATATTTTGCAAAATCAAAAATGACCGCCGAACTGTGCAAACAGGCCGGTTTCAGGTTTTCGCCTCGACTTCAGGTTTTGCTGTGGGATAATAAAAGAGGCCGATAGATACGCTCGACCTCCCCCTCTTATCTACGAACCACGAACTATGAACTGGTGCGATACATCGCACCCTACGAACTTGACCGGTTTTCTGCGAGCCGCAATCACGGTTTTCGCAATACGCATCACGCACGTCGCAATACGAACTATCTATTTTTCAAAATAAAGCTCTGAGGCCGATTCCTGATTAAACACCTTCAGCAATATCTTATTTTTGCCTTGATTAAAATTGGCGTTAACCTTTTCGGTGTTTGCATTTCCGACCTCGAAACGCTTGAAAACCTCTTGTCCGTTGACCCAAACCTGAAGCCCATCGCCGGTTCCGACCGTGAACTCGGCGGCAGTAGCTTCTGAGGCTTGGACGATGCGGTAAAAATACATGGAAGATTTCGCCGGCAGCCTGAGCTCCAGGCTTTGTCCGTCTTTCCACTCAGGATGGAGTTTCCACTTATACTTGAACGGAGTGTCCTGTTCATATTCCTTTGTGAGGTCGGGTCCTTTTTCCGGGCCTATGGCCTGCTCGAATGTTATGTTGTAGAAAGGCCCGAGTGCATGCCACGGCTCAAAGGCGACTTTTGGGCCGGACGCGAGGTTTTTTTCTTCCTTTTCCCCGGCCTTGGTGTATTCGGCCTCTGCGGGCGCAGCTTCTGTTATTAGCTCAGCCGGCTTGGATGTTTCAATCGCGACCTGCCTGCCGCAGCCCTGCAAGCCTGACAATACAAAACAACAAATAATTAGTAAAAACCAGTGTTTGCCCTCAAAACTCATCGCTTAACTCCTGCATAAATGATTAAAATAGTCTCGAACGTGCCGGTAGTAATAATCGAATCATTCAAATAATGCAAAGCATTTTTTAGTCTGCACTCTTGATACGGCGGATTATCGGCCCGCAGCGAAGGTGTGGAGCCGTTCACCTCAGCAGGCCGTATTCGGTCAGTATCCGGCTGAGAGCCTCTCTTTGGCTCTGAGCCAAAGGTGTCATCGGCAGACGCATTTCCTCAGATGCCATATTCAGCATCGCCATCGCGGCCTTTATGGGTATAGGATTGGTCGCCAGGCTCAGAAGGCTCTTGGACAGCCCGAACAGTTTCCGGTGCCACTTCCTTGCCGATACGAAATCGCCCTGCAAAATCAAATCCGTCATCGCCTTAACGTCCGCCGGGACGATATTTGCCACTACGCTGATCACCCCTTTGCCTCCGACCGAGGCAATCGGCAAAGTCAAAGAGTCATCCCCGGAAAGAATCGTCAGGTCGCACCGTGATGCGATTTCGCTCGCCTGGTCCAGGCTGCCGGTGGCCTCCTTGACAGCCACGATGTTCTCTATCGCGGATAAACGTTCAATCGTCTCCGGCGCAAGCCCCTTGCCGCCGCATCTGCCGGGTATGTTGTAAAGCACTAACGGAATGTCAACCTCCTCGGCGATGGTCTTAAAGTGCTGGTAAAATCCTTCCTGGGTGGGCTTGTTATAGTAAGGACAGACCTGCAAAGAACCGTCGGCGCCGACTTTTTTGGCAAAAGCGGTCATATCAATGGCCTCGGCCGTGCTGTTTGAACCTGTACCGGCTATAACCGGGATGTTACCATCGACTGCTTTTACCACGCGTTCGACAACCTTCTTGTTCTCCTCGTGGCTCAGCGTCGGTGATTCGCCTGTCGTCCCGACCGGCACTATCCCGTCGGTACCACTTTCGAGGTGAAAATCAACCAATTCATCGAGCGTTTTGTAATCCACCCTGCCGTCCTGAAACGGCGTTACCAGCGCTACCATACATCCGGTAAACATCTTTTTTACTCCTAAAAATAAAACCACTAAGGCACACCTGAGAACAGATGACAGAGGACCGAAGAAGGATATCAGAAGTTCTCGGTCCGCCGTCTTCTGTTTTATTAGCTGTCCGCTATCCTAAAATTTACCATTTCTCCCCGCCCGTATCAAGAACTTTTACCGCCGAGCCAGCCGAATATTCACATAGCTCCCCGATTATGACATTCTCGGAGGCAGGCCGTAATTTTGGGTTGAAAAGTATGTGAAAGGATAAACCAGTTGATAGTTGATGGGATGGACGAATCCGCCCAACCGACCGGCGGATAAGTTCCCACATGGGCGAATATTATACCACAGACCGGCTGAAAAAGAGAATGAAAAATGGGGTTTGTAAAAAGCAGAGGAAATTGTATAATTATGACAAAGGAATAAATCTATCCGGGCCTCGTGGATTTGCAGCAATGATGCAATAAAGATTATTGAGGTTAAACATGAAACCGCAAAAAGAAAAAATTCTTTCGACCCTGAAAGAAAGCGTCCCCCTGCTGTCCGAGAAATACGGGGTAACCAGAATCGGCATCTTCGGGTCGGTCGCCCGTGATGAGGCATCGGAAGAAAGCGACGTGGATATTGTCTATGAAATGAGCAGGCCGAATCTTTTCACGGTTGTACATTTGAAAGAAGAACTGGAACGAATTCTTCATTTCCCCGTTGACCTGATACGATACCGCCGGAGAATGAATCTCTGGCTGAAAAAGCGGATTGAAAAAGATGGCGTCTATGTTTGACAAAGAACTGGTGTATTCCCTGATGGTTCAGGTCAGAGAATGGCTTACCAAAATAAAAAAACGGTCGGAAGAAATAACCTCTGCGGATGATTTTGTCTCTTCTGACCAAGGCCAGGAAAAATTCGACAGCATCTGTATGCTGTTTATCGCCGCCGGTGAAAATCTGAAAACCATTGACGCCGTTACCGGCGGTGAACTGTTCGCAAAATACCCCGAAGCCGACTGGAGCGGTGCCATGGGGTTTCGTGATATAATCGCCCATCAATACTTTCAGATTGACCATGAGGAAGTTTTCTCGATTATTCAGGATAATCTGGAACCGCTTATTGCAGCGGTTGATAAGGCCATTAAAGAGGTCGAATAACAACCGGGAAAGGAACGTGAATCAGTCGAAAAACGGTTGGTGCACCGAATTTCTTGATTTTTAAAAAGGGATACCTGTCCCCAGTTTCCTCCAAACACTATCAAGTACATATTGAAGCACCTTTGTTTTCCAGCCGATATAACACCTGTATAAAGGGGGTATTTTTCGACTGGGCGGTGCAAGAACCACCAGTATCGTACTGGAAGTAAAGAACACACGAGCCAAAGAGCGGTTGAAAAAGGAAAATCCTGGAATGACAGATGCTGATGCAGAGAAATTAGCGCCTACACGCTGGAAACAGGCGGAGAAAGGGGTGCGTAAGGAAGCTTTGCATTGGCTCCAACACGACATAGGGGTAATATCATTTTCCGAGATTAATGACAACATACTCATGTGGTCCCATTACGCCGGTGGACACAATGGCATTTGTGTCGAGTTTCGTTATACTGATCGGGACCACGCGGACTTTTTCGCAAAAGCTCAACGTGTTGCATATAAGGAGAAGTTACCGATAGTAAACTTCTACACTGCTTCTCCTATTAAGATAGCGAAGGCTCTTATTCTTACAAAGTCGGTTCACTGGAGCTATGAGAGGGAGTGGCGAATGATAGTGCCTGACGCAGCTCATCATTCTCGTTATATTCAGATACCAACCGGAGTTATTACTGCTGTGTATCTCGGCTGTGAGATAAACAGACGGAACCGTGAGGCGATAAGCGATATTCTGCAAAACAGAAATATTAAGGTATTTCAAGCCGAACGTAAACGTGACGCCTATGGCTCGAATTTTAAGCCTATAAAGTGAATAGTCCACCGGTAAGGGACGAAGAGTTTGGCAGGCAGCTATTTTTAGCATAACCTCAAATTTTCCCCGGGCTAGCCATAAATCTGGGTCCTTTCCCGTTTGATGAGGTCATTGAATCTTGTGTTCTTAGAGACGTCTATGAGGTCAACCGGTTTTGAAAGATTGAATATCAGGTCGCCGTAAAAATCGAAGAACCGCTCGGCAGCAAGCCCTAAAACGCCCAAATCAATATCGTTTGACGGTCTGCTCGGGTCTGCAGCTGAACCAAAGACATACAGCTTTTTAACTGTATATTGTTCAGCTAAACTTAAAATCGCGGATTTATCCTTTTCTGAAATCATAAAAATATTATTCCGACCGAAGGTATTCAGTTTCTGCGTTCATAAATACATATCCCTTTTTTGCGCACGATGCTCGCGATAGGCGGCTCCTGCGACAAATCCACGAGGTCCACCGGCTTAGGCAGCGCAAAAAACAATCTTGCATAGAAGTCAAAGAACTTATCCGGCGCCAAACCCTCGACCGCCAGATCGATGTCCCGCGCCTGCGAATCGTCACTGGCCGCCGAACCGAACAGCCAGACCGCACGCACATCGAATGCCTTGGCGCAACTTTCTATTGTCTGCCTTAGCCCGCTGGTAATCATTAAATGCCCCTTATCAACCTTATCATTTCTTCGGTTGCCTGTCTCATGCCGACGAGCACCGCCCTTGCGACGATGCTGTGGCCGATATTGAATTCGCAAAGCCCTTCAATCATAGCAACCGGCCCTATATTACGATAGGTCAGTCCGTGGCCTGCGTGCACGATAAGGCCGGCGGCTGTGGCGATGTCTCTGCCGTCTCTAAGGTCATTTAGCCTTTTTTCAATCGCCCCGTCGGTTTTTGCGTTGGCATACATTCCCGTGTGAAGCTCGACCGCATCACAGCCGGTCTCGGCGGAGGCGGTAATTTGCTCTGTGTCGGGAGCAATAAACGTACTGACCAAAATTTTCCTCTTATGCATTCTTTTGGCTACCTGGGCCAATCGCTTTTTGTATCTTACACAATCCAGTCCGCCTTCGGTTGTTAATTCCGCCCGCTTTTCCGGCACAAGCGTTACCTGGTCGGGGCGCAGGCCTTCGGCGATTTTTACTATCGGCTCAGCCATGCACATCTCAAGATTAAGCTTACTTGCAACCGTTTCTTTCAGCAGCCGAACGTCCCTGTCGCAGATATGCCGCCGGTCCTGCCGCAGATGGACGGTAATCCCGTTGGCACCGGCCAGTTCACACTGAACCGCCGCCCACACCGGGTCCGGCTCATCGGTCAGCCGGGCCTGACGAATCGTAGCTACATGGTCGATATTTACATTCAAGACCGCCATAAGTTTTCCCTTAAGCCTCATAGTTCTCTATCAGCAAGAATTATATCACCGCAGCCGCCACCATCAAGAAAATAAACAGCGGAATTATGTAGGGTGGGCCTTCGGCCCACGCGGCTTATTTTCCATTCACAGTAAAGATAGTATAAGAACAACGATTGGTAAAATAGCACTTCCCCAACACCATTTTCGGTATTTCGGCTTGAAGTACCCCACAACCAAGCAAGGAGTCAGCAAAATAATGCCACATTGGAGGCCAGTACCTTTGGGATGGTCTTTGAGACAGGTAATTGGTAATAGGTGAACCCATAATATAAAAGCAAGGATGCCGAGGAAACTTACCAGAACGGCAAGAAAAGTGCTCTTGGCATTGGTTTGCTCTGTTTCTGCTGGCGTTTTGTCGGTAAGGTCTGCTTTCACGTACTTAAAGGCTGCGTTGATAATAAATTGCTTGTCCACACAAAGGTTTTCTATGTGAGGCCATACGCTTTTAGCCAACTGTTTGGCACAAGTGTCATTATGAATTGGAATGTATCCCTCACGCATTTTGTCGTGAATGGTAGCGAGCGAAAAATAATAATACGCAAGTGCTTCATTGATTTTTGGTGGAGGCGGTATGAGCAAGTCATCGTTTTCATAGATTAAGACACTTTGGAATGTTGATAAAGGGTCGGGGGGCATTTGTTTAACTACACGTTTGAACGCCTTTAAGTAGAGCGCATGTTTCTCACCAAGGTTACAGCTATGGTGCTCAAAGCGTTTTCGATTTTCCTGTGCTGCGACAAGTCCCTCAACATCATCAGCTATGTCTAATAGGTATCTTTCGTATTCTGGATTATCCATTTTTTACCATCCTTGTATGGACAAATAAGCCGCTAAATAGGCCACCTTGAGCCTTGTTTTTGACCTATATTGTAATATTGGGGGGCTAAAAAAGCAAAGATTTGCTCCGAATCTATAAAAAGCGTATAATACCGCGGTACTATTTTTGCCGTGCCGCAGATAGAAACGATTTGTGAAAGGTCTGGATAATGAAAAAGACATTTATAATCGTTTGGTCAATTCTATTTATATTGGGTTTGTATAAAATCGTCGCAAGGTTTTGTCCGATTGAAGGGGCCTTAGCGGAACAAAATGTGGCTTTGAATAACAAAATTTCTACAAACAAGCACCCGACAAGAGAGGAATGGCTTGAAGTTTACACAACCCATAAAATTAGGCAATTCAGTGACCTCTATGCACAAAGAATAGCTGTGATAGTGGCCATTTTTACAAAAGAACAAGAAATTGTTATTACTCTAACCTCTGCAAATGAGCAAGAAGAAATGTCTAAAGTTGCGAAAAAAATATACTGTGATGAGGTTGAAAAAATAGTTAAGGCTGTCTTGGAAGAATATGACTGGGTCAAAAATTATAAACTGACCGTTCAATTCATCTAAAAATTTGAACCTTCCACGCTCTTTCCGCTCGGCCTCTGCTCCCTGCATTCGCAGGAACAAGCTTTGCGGGAATGACAAAATGTGGTGCGAAATTTCGCACCCTACCACTGGATGCCGGATCAAGTCCGGCATGACAAAGAGTACATTCCTTTCGCCCATTCGGCTGCGATCAGGGCAGGCTCTGCGGCGAAAAGGCTGACACACTTCTGCTTTACATTATTATTCCCCATCTAAAGTTAGTGCAATTGGAATATGAAGTTGATAGTATATGGCACCTGAAAAACATAATTTGATGGGGTTTTATCACAAGGAGAATTTTCTGATGAAGAAATTGGCCTTTTATGTATCAGTCTTGGCGGTTCTATCTATTGGGTGTGTGCCGGAAGGGACCGGTCAAAAGCAGGGGGCGCGTTTTGAGGTTCGAAGTTTTGAAAATGTGCGTATCCCAATGCGCGACGGGGTGGAGCTGTCGGCGAATATCTCCCGGCCCAAAGCAAACGACAAGTTTCCGGTGGTACTGGTGCGGACGCCGTACGGCAAGGGTAACGGCGAAGACGACGACGGCGGATATTTTGCAAAGAGAGGCTACGCATTTGTTATACAGGACTGCCGGGGGACCGGTCAATCGGCTGGAGCGTGGGAACCCGGCTTAAATGAAAGGGCCGACGGCCTGGATACGCACAAGTGGATACTGGCCCAGGACTGGTGCGACGGCGAAATCGCCACTTCGGGAGGCTCTTATCTCGGCTTTACACAGTGGATTGTCGCGCCTGATACAGGCGACTGGCACAAGGCGATGTTTACCCTCGTGCCGCTTATGGACTGGTACAAAGCTGCCTACATAGGCGGTGCGTTTGGTTTGGGAACAAACATGAGTTGGGGTAGCGAGATGCTCAAGCCGACCGAGGGCGAAGGGGCTTGCTTACCCGATGATTGGGATATAGACAAGGCTTACCGGTACCTGCCGCTTTCCGCATGGGATGAGCAGTTGGGCATGAAGGTTCAGTTTATGCGCGACTGGGTTGCACACACCCAGTTTGACAATTACTGGGCGCGGGCCGGTATCGCAGGCAAGGCCGACCAAATCAACGTGCCTAACATCACGCTGAGCGGCTGGTACGATGTCTTTATCAACCAGGCTTTTAAATACGTCAAGGCGGTCAGACAGACATCACAATCCGATGCCGCCCGCAAACACTGCCATTTGATAGTCGGGCCCTGGGCGCACGGGCCGAACTGGATGGCGGGCGAGCGGGATTTCGGTAAAAACGCCGGAATTGATGTTGAGGAGCTTCGCGACCGGTGGCTCGCTCACTGGCTGAAAGGTGAGGGCAGTGTGGATGACTTACCCCCCTACCGGATTTTCATTATGGGCAGGAACGAATGGCGTGATGAATATGAATGGCCGCTGGCGCAAACGCGATATACGCCGTACTACTTTCACAGTGAAGGTAACGCCAATACGTTGTCGGGTGATGGAAGATTAAGCACAATTAAACCGCAAGATGAGCCGGCGGATAAATACGTCTATGACCCCGAAAATCCCGTCCCGACCCGGGGCGGATGTATCCTCTTCGGCGAAGAGTTCGGCGCCCAGGACCAGGCCGAAACAGAAAAACGCAACGACGTCTTAGTCTTTACGAGCAAACAACTTGGAGAAGCTCTTGAAGTAACCGGCCCGGTGAAGACTATTCTTTATGCCGCCAGCGATGCCCGTGATACGGACTGGACGGCCAAACTGGTTGATGTCTGTCCCGACGGGGAGGCGTTCAATCTGTGCGATGGAATTATCCGGGCGCGATACCGGGACTCGTCAACAAAGCCGGCTTTGATTGAGCCGGGCGGGATTTATCGCTACGAGATTGACCTTTGGGTAACGAGCAATGTGTTTTTGCCGGGCCACAGGATTCGCGTCGAGATATCGAGCAGCAATTTCCCCCGCCTCGACCGAAACCCCAACACAGGCCGCAAATTCGGCGCCGACGCCCAACTAAGAAAAGCAACACAGACCATTTACCATGATTCCGACCACCCCTCGCGTATACTTTTGCCTGTTATACCCATCGGTTTGCAAGGAAAATGAGCGACTTTTACAACTTGAAAAAGTCCCCTCCGGCGAATTATCACCCTCTTGGCTGTTTTGTCGGCGGCTGCTCCGAGAGAATAGACAGTTGAACAGTAGAAGGAAGGCCGGTATGACAAGATGCCGCATGGGCAACAAGTTGCCGATACAGACTACGGACTACGGATTGAGCGCCAACCTGTCATTCTGAGTCCCGCGTGTCTCGACACCTCGGGGGCGCGCCGGGAAAGAATCTCCATCCATCCGCGAGCAAGAGATTCTTCACCCCGCTAAATCGGGGTTCAGAATGACGGGGGCTTCGCCTCGGAATGGCCGCTCCCTAACGGTCGCGGCTCTGTTTGTACCAGATACTTAAGTTCCAGACTCGTTTTATTCCTGTGGAAGTTTTTCGAGGTCTGTGTCGGAGCCTGCGACCATTAGGGTGTCGCCGGCGTAGATTACGGTGTTGGGCATCGGGACGTTTATAATGGCCTCGGCCTTTGTCTTTTTGTCTTTGGCGTCGTCGCCGCGCTTGATGGCGACAAGGTTGACGCTGTATTTTTGCCGGAGCTGCAGGTCCATGAGGGTTTTCTCATGGAAGCTGGCCGGCGCGATTATACTGGCCATGCTGTAGCCGGGTGCAAAGTCGATCTTTTCCGTGATGTGTGGTGCGATGAGCTTGTAGGCCCACCGCTGAGCAGACTCAATCTCCGGATAAATCACCTCGGTAGCGCCGACCGCTGAGAAGACCTGCCCGGCCGTAAGGCCCTGGGCTCGGGCATAAATCTGCTCTACACCCATCTTTCTCAGGTTCACTACAGTCAGGATGGCCGACTCAAACGCGCGACCGCCCTGGCCCATACCCACAATGGCGACATCGACCTTATTGACACCCTGCGAAAGAAGGGCCTCTTCATCGGTGCTGTCGAGCCTGACGGCATGGCTGACCTGGTCGCGAATCTGCTCGATAATGGTCCTGTCGCGGTCGATTGCGATGACCTCGGCGCCGCTCATCGACAGGGCGATGGCGAGTTTCTGGCCGAATCGACCTAATCCTATTACCGCAAAACGTTTCATTGGTTAGTTCCTTGAAACAGTATTTAGTCAACTTGATTCCCGCCTTCGCGGGAATGACAAGAAAAATCGACCTAATCCTATTACCGCAAAACGTTTCATTGGTTGGTTCCTTATCCTACAATAATCGGTTCTGACGGGTAGTCGTAGCCGGCCGGGTTCAGGTTGAACATCAGCGAAGCAAGCAGGGTCAGCGGCCCTAATCGGCCAATCAGCATTGTAGCAATGATAATCAATTTGCCCGCGGTTGTCAAAGCCGGTGTTATTCCGGTGCTAAGGCCCACGGTTCCCAGGGCAGACGCCGTCTCGAACATTATATCTTCGACGGCAAAGACACTTTCTGATTCTGTAAGGCTAAGCGCAAGTGTGCCGAAGAGCAAGACCGCTGCGAAAAGCACAGTTACGGTAATCGCCCTTCCCACGACGACCGGTCGGATAGAGCGTTTGAATATCTCGACATTACGTCTCTTCAGAAGCGTGGCATAGACGACCATTATAATGACGAGGAAAGTTACCGTTTTTATTCCCCCTGCGGTGGAGCCCGGCGAACCTCCGATGAACATCAGCGCGATGAGTACGAGTTTGTTGGCTGCGGACAGGGAGGCTATATCAATGGTGTTGAAGCCTGCCGTCCTTGCGGTGATGGACTGGAAGAGGGCCCCGGTAAAACCTTCGACAGGGTTGGTTGACCGGCCGAAAATAATAATCGCGAGCGTCCCGACGATTATCAGGGCAAAACTTGTGGCCAAAACGATTCTGGTTTGCAATTGCATCTTTACCGGCGCAACCGCAGGTGCCCCAAGACCGGCAAGGTTGGACGTGCCGTACTTTCCTGTGATTAACCTTTTGACTTTATCGCAGCCGATACCGAACAGATTGTAAAGAACACCAAAACCGAGTCCACCGAGGACTATAAGGGGGGCTATTACGATATAAATCCGCCAGGATTTGTTGTAATCGATGAGGCTTCGGCTGAAAAGGCAGAATCCGGCATTGCAAAAGGCACTGATTGAATGAAACACGCTGTAGAACCATTGCTGGTGTCTATCGAGTCCGGATCCGGGCGCGCCCTGCCACAAATCCAGAAGGCTAATCGCCCCGACAGCCTCGATGGTAATGGTACCGACAAAAATGAATCCTATAATTTTGCTGATTCTTCCGAGTGTCTGGGCGCTTAGCAGGTCCTGCATGGCGACGGATTCACGAACGCTGAGGGCCTGGCCCAGAAGAAGCGCAAGGACGGCGCCGAAGATAACTATACCGAGTCCGCCGAGCTGGATGAGGGTCAGGATTACTATTTGACCCATAAGGGAGAAATCGGCGCCGGTGTCCTTGACAATGAGACCTGTGACGCAGGTGGCGCTGGTGGCGGTGAAGAGCGCGTCAACGAAGTTCATTTGGTCGGTGGTATATGATTTTGGCAGCATGAGCATACCGGCTCCTGCGATAATGAGAACACAGAAGCTTCCGATGAGTACCCTGGCGGGATTTTGGCCGGAGGCCGCAAGGTTTACACAGGCCCTGCATGTTTTGGCAACGACCTGCGCCATAAGATATGTCCCAAGGGCCAGCATCTTGATGCGGGCCGGGTCTTTGGCCGAAAACCATGAGCCGGCGCCGAGGACAACGATGGTAAACAGTAACAGAAGGGGGATCTCAAACCAAAAGACCCTGAGGAATTCTCGTTTGGAAAATGCGTTCACAAAGCGGATAGTTTTCTCGGCGAGGAAAACCATGAAGGCGGCAATCTGGACCAGGTGCAATGTCCTTAGGGACATTAGCGGCTCGTGAAAACCGTATAACAATACAAACGTTGCGGCCACTACGACGGCGGTTAACAAAGTTACCACGATTAAGACCGTTTCAAGGGACCTGTTTTTATAACGTACGTTCATAAATAGTCAGCAGTATTCAGTTAATAGTATTTAGTGGGCGGCACCGGTGCGGCCCGACCGACTACGCACTTAAAATTTGTTAGTGCAAGTTTTATTCTTTTTGTGAAGCAATTGCCAGAACATTCTGTGCAGATTAGGTGGGCTTGAAGTTTTACCGCCATGCTTCTTTGGGTTTTGGGTCTGTACTTTTTTCAGCGATTGGTCTTGGGATAGCTTGTTACTTACACCGGCACAGGCCATAGCAATACACAAATCAGGATTCGTTTGTGTGCACACTTAAAAACGCGCTGATAACTGAGTAATGTCCCTTTTTTTTAATATTCTTGAGAATTTTCTTGACCAGAACAGTTTGCCCGTTAAAATAGCGCGCATTGTGAGGAGAGGCTCTTTGCACGGCCT
>Ga0114922_10001413_pt1 | contig 22861 bp, 12 predicted proteins | sample AartaG_FD_100975 | JGI IMG/M metagenome (GOLD analysis project Ga0114922, IMG submission 100975) | Deep subsurface microbial communities from Aarhus Bay to uncover new lineages of life (NeLLi) - Aarhus_00045 metaG | ecosystem: Environmental > Aquatic > Marine > Oceanic > Sediment | place... | reverse complement strand
TAGTGTCCCGTCCCGAAGATACCTGCCATAAGTCACACAGGCAATGTCGGCTGCCAGAGCCGATTTGACCTCCGGGAGGCTCCTATGACAATACAAAGGCATTTGCGGGACACGACACTAGGAATGTTTGGATTCGATTTCCCAAATTCCCTTAGTAAACAAGCTTTGTAGGCATCGTTATTGTTAGTCTTGGCCTTGCCGGCGAGTCTTATCAAATGATCTGAGTCAGTATCGTCAAGATTCTCATTAATGGATATGCCGCATTCCTGGCACAGTCTTTCCACCAGACGAGGCCATGATGGGTATTCCTTTTCTGACGGCCCCGCGCCAACAAACGAGTAGTATTGGCCGTTACGTACGCCCTCCCTCAGGCGATCATAGTCGGCGGGGTCTTCGACTCTTCGCCTTGCTCTCTCCAGAGAGCTGGGCAAGCTGGATGTGACCAGACTGGGATCGTCAGGATTCATTTCACGCCGTTCACCTGTGGCCGTCTCCCGCTTATCCCTCAATGGCTCGCGCGGTGATTGCATGTGGTTTTCATCCGCCCAGCGGATGCCCTCGCCGTTTTTCCATCCATGCGTGGCAGCTATGTCTGTCGCCCGTGGACTGATCTTGTTATTATAACAGCGGGCACGCATCATATCAAGGGCTAATTCGTTTTCGGGATCGGGTACGGCGCAATTGCGGCTTGCGTATCATGGCCTCCGCAAGTATCGCAAAAGCTGCTCCAGAAGATACAGCCCTGCGGGGTCGTTGATGCACTGGAACGAGCACACCAATAGCCGGCCGGTGTCGATTGCCACCTCCATCAAGTATGCCCGGTCCCCCGCGCGGGTATCGCTGTCCCAATGCCGCCCGGGGCCGACCTTGGCGACGTTGCGCACGATCACGGTATGCGCGGCGTCTTGGCGTAGGGCCCGGATGGGGGCCGTGTTCAGGGGGCGGCTCCCCTGGATCATCGCGAAGAACTGCAAATCGCAGAAGCCCTCGTGGGGGAAATCGCCCAGCGCCGGATGATCGCCCACAATCGTGGCTGCGTTGCCCTGGTCCCAACCGGTGCGGAATGGCGCGAACAGGCGGTTCTGGTCGCACCTTGCCGGCTCGCCTTCGCCGGTGGGCTGGGGATACCACGGCTCCGGCAGGCGTTCGGTGTCCAGAAGCAGCACGTTTCCGCCCTCACGCAGCCACAGCTCCACTCTATCCGTCCATCGCTCCGAGATGAGCACGGCCCGGGGGAACCGCTTCAGATCATCCTCGAGATCCGTCCCCGTCCACACCCGACATCCGCGGATGACCGAGTCGAAGTCGATGAGTCGAGCCGATCCGGGCAGGGCATGATGCAGCCGCCGCGCGAAGAGCGGGTCCTCGATGTCATACACGAGGGGTGCGTCGAAGCGCCCGCGCGCCAGCGGGAAGATCCAGAAATCCCATCGGTTGCCGGCGATGGTCTCCGCCCCTGTGTCGAGGCGTGCCGACAGCACGGCCCGCGCGGCGCCCTCGCGCCACGGGACGTGAAAGCGGACCCGTCCCACCGGACGGTTCTGCCCCAGGGGGCAGGCGACAGGGTCAAGCCTGCCCTCTGCCAGTGCCTGCCCGTCCGCTTCCAACCGCCAGGCAATGCCGGCGTTTTCGATGTCGGCGTCACCGAAGTTGGAGATTGTCAGCTCGATCTCCACGACCTCTCCGCACCGCAGGGTGCGTCCCTCGAAATCACGATCGATCAGAATCGCCACCGCGGCGTTACACGTCTTGCGTATCAACTCCGGGTCGAAATCCGGCCTGAGGCCCAGGTCGTCGACAAAACCCATGCAGGCTCCCCCGACCCGCCAGCCCGACCAGAGCGTGTAACCGTCGACGCCGGGCTGCCGGCGCGCTTGCTCGATGGCGATGCGATGACATAACCACGCGAGGCGGCGAGAGTTGGCGAGGACTCGGGGCTCCAGTTGGCCCAGGCCCGCTTCTTCCAGCAGCGTGCGGCCCTGCCGGCCTGGCGTTTCGAGCAAGCCGGCCCGGCGATACAGCTCGTCGGCCGCGGGGTCGGGCCACACGGTGTACTTGCCGTATTCGTGCATGATGCAGGGCCGCTGTGCGAGGAGCGGCGCCAGGAAGCGCCAGGGCACGTCGGCCAGCCCGTCGTAGGCCCACGTGAAATGGTCGCTCCACAGGTGGGGGCTTTCGATGTCATTGGGAAGCTCCGGGCGCTCTCCCTGCACGCCGAAACCGATCATGGCGGGAGTATCGGGGGCGGCCTCTTTGATGGCGGCGTAGCCCCGGCGGGCGCGCTCACGCTCGAGCTCGCTGAAGATGTAGAGCTGGCTGGTCTCGTTTCCCAGGCAGTAAACGCCCACCGACGGGTGATTTCGGGTCTGCACAATGTGCTCGCGCAGCTCGACCAGCCCCTCGTCGAACGGCGTAACGCGGTTGAAATTGGACACGACGCTGACCTCCGTTGAAAGGAGGAGGCCAATTTCATCGGCGGCGTCGAGTTCTTCGTCCGTGGGTACGTATGTATGGCAGCGATGGAAATTGAATCCCAGGTCCTTGAGAGCCAGGTAGCGCCCCTCGATGATGGGGCGTTCGGTGAGGGGGCTGATGGTCGGCGAGAAGTACTCGCCGCCGGTGCCGCGGGCCATGAAGGGACGACCATTGAGATGCAGCCCGACCCCGGCGGCGCCGAACGCCCGCATGCCGAAACGGGTGGCGACCGCGTCGAGCGGGGCGGCGTCCGTTTCCACTGAGAGCGCCGCAACGTGCAGGAAGGGGTCGTCGGTGGTCCACAGCCGGATGCCGGGCACAGCCACCTCGAAGGAGATAGCTTCGACTCCGCCCGCTGCCACGGTGAGGGCATCCGCCGTCTGTTTGGCCACTGTATTGCCGTCCCGCCACGTGGTGACCTCCAGGTGCGGAATCAGGGAAACGGCAGCTTGGCCGTCGTTGTGAATTCGCGCACTGATCCTGAGGCGCTCAGTCTCGACGTTCGGCTGAAGGTACACCTCCTCGATGTGCGCGGCGTGGGTCATCTCTATTTCAACGGTGCGGTAGAGGCCGGACCACATCAGGTCCTCGAATCGCATGCCGCCCAGCAGTCCGGCATCCTGTTCGATGATGGCGACCGTGGCGTGGTTTTCGGCGCCGGGCTGGACCAGGTCGGTCACATCCCACTTGACGGCCACCAGGCCGTGGCCGTGATAACCAACATAGCGGCCGTTGAGCCAGACATGCGCTGCAGGGCCGATTCCACCGAACTTCAGCCAAGTGCGGTTCGCGGATGCAACCTGACCGAGGGCGAAGGCCCGCTCCATCCACGCCGTGCCCAGGTAACCATTGTGCGGCCCGTGCCCGGGCGGATATGTCTCGGCCAGATCATCGACCCGCTGGATGCATCCCGGCACGGGCACAGTCAGGTCTGAGGCAAGCGGGGTCGCCGCCCATTGCTCTGCCATCCCCTGATCACGCGGGTCCACCTTGAGCTTCCATCGCCCGGCGAGGTCCATCGTCTCGCGCAGAGGGGACCTGACCGTGCCGTGTACCGACACTCCTGTAATCTGTTTTCTTCCGGGCATGGTGAATCCTCAATTCAAGATGCAGGCACGCAGCGGCGTCACGGCCAGCCGAGCGTCTCCTGGCGCTGCTTCTTGTTGAACTTGCTTCCGACGCCGGGGACATGCTCCGACGTATGAAGACCGAGATGCACCTGAAGGAAGGAATTCTACCACATATCGCCGGCGTGATCAAGAACAGAAAAGGCCGGGCGCAATAAAAGGGTGTGATAAGGAATCTTGGTTCAAGAGACTGAGCAACTGAACGACTGAACGACTCAGACGACCGCTTCTGTCGGCTGTTCGAAGGGGAGTTCTTTAGGGATCACCACGAGGCCGCTGTCGGTTACGGTGAAGCGCCGGCGGTCTGTGTCGGGATCGAAGCCGATTTCGGCCCCGGCGGGGATATGGACGTTCTTGTCGATGATGGTGTTGCGGACTTTTGCTCTGGCGCCGATGACGGTGTCCTTCATGATGACGCTGCCTTCCACACTTGCGCCGGGCTCTATGGTGACGCCGGGAGATATGACCGAGTCGGTCACGCGGGCATTATTGATGACGGCCCCCGCGGATACGAGAGAGTTTGCGGCTACGCCGTCGCCGGTGCCCTGCGTCGATATGATTCTGGCGGGCGGATGCTGTTCTTGGTAGGTGCGGAGAGGCCACTGTGTATCTGCCAGCTCGAAGGACGGCCCGGGCCCGAGCAGGTCCATGCTGGCCTGCCAGTAGGCGTCGAGCGTGCCGATGTCGCGCCAGTAGGGTCTGCCGACGGCGCCGTCGGTGAAGTTGTATACAAATACGTCGCGGTCACGGATCATCCCGGGCAGGATGTTCTCGCCGAAGTCGTGGGCGGTATCGCGCTTGGCATCGGCGATTACCTGGCGTACGAGTTCTTCGGTGTTGAAAACGTACACTCCCATCGACCCGAGGAAGGCGCCGGGGCGGCCGGGGATGGGCTTGGGCTGAGCGGGCTTTTCGTCGAAGTCGACTATGCGGTTTTCGTCATCGACCTGCATGATGCCGAACCTGCTTGCTTCCTCGCGGTTCACTTCAATGCAGGCGACGGTGAGGTGGGCGGCGTTTTGTACGTGATAATGGAGCAGGCGTGCATAGTCCATTTTGTAGAGGTGATCGCCGGAGAGGATCAGCACGTAGGTCGGTCGCAGACGCTCGAGGATGTAGATGTTCTGGAAGAGTGCATCGGCGGTTCCTCGGTACCACATCGTTGCCATTCGCTGCTGGGGTGGTATCACGTTGAGGTATTCGCCGAGTTCGTAGTTGAAAATGTTCCATCCCAGTTGAAGGTGACGCTGCAGCGAATAGGATTTGTATTGGGTGAGAACATTGATCTTGCGCAGGCCGGAGTTTGCGGCGTTGCTGAGGGTGAAATCGATGATCCGATAGCTCCCGGCGAAAGGCACCGCCGGCTTTGCCCTGTCCCTTGTCAGTGGATACAGCCGCTCGCCCTGTCCGCCCGCCAGGAGGACCACGAGGGTATTGTCTAGAACGTCCGCCTGTGCTCGATCCATTGTGCTATTCCGTTTGCTGCTGTCCGCCGCTTTCCAAGATCTGCTTGATTGTGTTTTTCAGTTGGGTGAGGTCGGACGACTTAATGACGTATGCATCGGCCGACCAGGTCATGAAATTGTCTTTGTACGACGAGTATGCTGTGTTGAGTATGATGGGGATCCGGTTGTCTCCGCCGAGGATTTTTCCCATTGCCTCAATGCCGTCCATTCCGGGCATCGAGATGTCGAGGACCACGAGATCGGGGCGTGCCTCTTGGACTTTGGTAATGGCTTCTCGGCCGTCGCCTGCCACGTCTACTTCGTAGCCTTCTTCGATGAGTTCCTGCCGGTAGAGTTCCTGCTGATTCTTGTCGTCTTCAACCACGAGAATTTTGGTCATGCCTGAGGCCCTCCTTGAATGGGCGCCTGTTCGGGTGGTATGTCTTCGATCTCGGCCCGTACCGGGAGTCGGACGGAAAAGGACGTTCCTTCGCCCGGCAAGCTTTTGACGCTGAGGAGACCACGGTGATCCTCGATTATCTTGCGCGTTATTGCCAGGCCAAGGCCCGAGCCACCCTGCTTGGTGGTATAGAAAAGATTGTACATGTTTTCGACTACGTAATCCATTATCCCCGGGCCGGTATCTATCACATCAACAGTTACCATATCGGCGTCGGCCCGAGTGGCTATTGTGATTCTGCCGTCGCGGTTGACGGCTTCCATGGCGTTCTTGACGATATTGAGAAGCGCCTGCTTGATCTGCGCGGGATCGGCCGCGATCTGGGGGAGCGGGCCCTCCTGGAGGCGTTCCAATTGTATGTGCCTCTCGCTCAGTTGCGGCTTCACAAAGTCGGTCACCTGGTCCACAATCGCGTCGAGATCAATCGGCAGCTTGTTGGGCGTGGCAGGCTTGGAGAAATCGACGACGTCTGTCAGGATTCTCTCGAGACGCATTACTTCGCCGACGATTGTGCCGGCATTCTGGTAGCGCGAATCTTCGGGGCTGAGCGACTTTACTATCTGCCTGGCGAGCAGGCCGATATTGACCAGCGGATTGCGTATTTCGTGTGCGACGCGTGCGGCCATTTCGCCTATCGCCGCAAGCTGGCCGGTGCGCACCTCGCGCTCTTTCATTTCCTCCAGCCTCTGATAGGCCTCTATACGTTCTTTGATTTCTTCCTGCAGCCGCGCGTACGACTCGCCGTTTTCGATTACGAGGCCGGCGTGGTTGGCAAACAAAGCCAGCAGCTCGGCCCTCTCGGAAGTGATGGGATGTCCGCTGTAAAGATTGTCGGCGACGATCACGCCGATGACCTCGTCCTTCGCCACAAGCGGCACGCTGACGAACGAATTCGACCCGATCATCGTGATGAAGCGCGCGCTCACGCGCTCATCGTTGTGCGCGTCATGCACCAAGAAGGCCTTCTTCTCTTTGACGGTCTTGACGACTATCTCGTCTTCGTCCAGCGAAAAGACCATCTTCCTCGCGAGATCGTAGAGTGGCAGCTCTTCCCTGGGCACGGAGAAATCGCACTCGGCGACAAACTGCCGCAGGGACCTTGTCCTGAGGGCCTGGTCGGAGTAAATGTTGCGGGCATCTTGGAGGCTCACCGGGCCGATGCCGGTGGTGCCTTCCACGCTGTTCTTTCCCTTGTTGACCATCAGGAGGAAACCGCGGTTGAAGCCGAGGGCGTTGCCGGCGGTTACACAGGTGAGCACCAGCCGCAGAATTTTGTCGAGCTCGAGGGTGCTCTGGATGGTTTCGTTGATCTCGCGAAGCATCGACAGCCGAAATGCCCGCTCAACGGTTTCGCTCACGTCTTCCATGATGAGCAGCAGTCTGGGTTGTTCACCGGCCGTGATGCAGTTCATTCCGAAATTGAGCACCACGTGCCTGCCCGACCAGTAGTGACGGATGTTTTTCAGCTCGCGGCCCTTGCCGGTCCGGAGGGTTTCGTTGAGGGAATCGAGAAGGCGGCTTTCCTTCAGGAAGTTCTTGCCCCACAGTTCTCCTACGTTTTTGCCTTCCAGGTCTTTCTTATGAACGTTTGCGAGCTCGCAATACGCGGCATTTGCTCGAAGAACTTTGAGCTCCTGATCGAGCACCAGCAGGGCCGACGGCATCGTGGCGATTATGTTCTCGTTGAGGTTCCGCAGCGAGCTTGCCCGCTGGTAGAGCCGGGCATTCTCGATTGCCCGGGCGACGAGGTCGGCCAGCGTGCCCAGCGCGCTCACCGAGGTATCGAGAAAGGCGTTGAGCTCCTCGCATTGAATATAGAGTGCGCCGTCGACGCGCTCCGCGGTCTTGATTGGCACGCACAATCGGGAGCCCTCCGACAACTGCCAGGGGAGAAGAGCGGCTTCTTCGGGCTCCTGCGAGATATCGTTGACCAGCACCACCTCTCCTGATTGCAGCGCGCGCCCGATGATGCTGTTGCCGTCGATGGTGAGCCGGCCGGGCCCGTCGTCTTTTCGAAGGCCGCCGTTTTCCACCTTCTGGCCGGCATTCGATCTTCGATCCCGAGTGTTCGCGGCCGACGCCGCCGTCGGTGCGCTCGGCGACGCAGACAACCGGCCCGCCGCCCCTCCGGCTCTGGCGGCAAGTTTCATTTCGCGGGTGTTCCGGTCCGCCAGAAAAATGCTCACGTCGTAGAAGGTAAAGTTTTGCTGGATCGACGTGCACGCGGCCTTGAGCAGAGCTTTGAGGTCGAGCGTCGACATGGCCTCGCGGCCGACTTCGTTTATGATCTTCATCTCGGCTTTGCGCCGGCGCTCTTGTTCATGAAGCCTTGCCCAGCGCATCGCCACCGCGACCTGCTCGCCGATGTCCTGCATGATAGTGATCTCGCGCCGGCCGAATGCCTTCGGCCGCACGCTGCACAGCAACAGTGCCCCAACGAGCTTGTCGCCGGTCATGAGCGGAGCGTATACGTAGGAAGCAAGCCCTTCCTTGAGCAGCAGTTTGTCTTCATCGTAGCACGCGTTGGCGCTCAAATCGTGCTGCACGATCGGTTTTCGTTCCGACGCGGCCCGCTCGATGAGGGAGTCCTTCACGGGAAGCACGCTCCCACGGGCAAGATGCTGCCCGCCCTTGCCCGCCGAAGCCACCACTCGGTAATGCCGGCCGCCCTCCTCCACGAGCATAATGCTCAGCCGGTCGAAAGTCACGAGCTTGCCGATCTCGAAAACAACGACCTGAAAGATTTTCTCGAGATCCGCTCCGGAGCTGATGGCTGAAGTGAGCCGGGTGATCGCGGCGATCTCTTCGGCCTTTTCGTTGGCCGTGCGATTGAGCTGCTCGCTGAAGCTCTGCATCCGCTCTTCGAGTTCCTTTTCGCTCGTTGTGTCGCGCATCGACACCATAACGGCCGGCCGCGGTCCGCCTTCGTTGTGGAAGGGACTGATCCGCACATCGGCGGTCACCGGGAGGCCGTCCTTGCGCGTGAGGATCGTATTCTCGAGCAGAATCGCGTGCCTGTCGGCCGCCGCCCGTCGGCAGGCATCGAGCAAGCGTTCGGCCTGCCTGCCGCTCCCGAGATCCGCAAGGCGCAATCCGACCAGCGCCCCCGTTTTATGTCCGGTGAATTCTTCGGCCTTGCGGTTCGCTTCGAGGATCGCGCCGTCTTGTGCGGCGCACACGAAGAGCGCCTCGGAAACGTTCTTCATGAAGCTGAGGTACTTGTCTTCAACGTCGCGAAGCTTGCCGAGGATCGCATCCAGATAGAGTTGAGCCACCTGGCACCGTGCCAGATCGAATGCGCCGTTGATCAGCCGGAGGTCCTGCTCCAGGGCCTCGGGAGCGTCGGCGAGGGCCTCGCCGAGGAAGTCGCCTGCGATGCTCCCAAGAAGGCTGAGTGCCCGTTCGAGGTTCCCGACCGGTATGCCCGCGGCCACGGCCCGTTCCGATACGGGCCTGAGCGCATCGGCATCGCCTTCGCAGCCGCCGAGCTCGGCCCGGTCAAGAGTCGCCGACAGGTAAGGCGGCAGTATGGTCGCAATCTCGTTGATCATATCCGGCGGCCCGATGGCGAGGTGCGGGGGCATGGCGGCAGCGTGTTCGAGCCAGGCCTCAATGATCTCATGCTGCCTGACCTTCAACAATCGGCTGCTTTCGCCGCCTGTGCCGCTGGGTGAGTTTATCAAGGTCGCCATTTTCTCTTATATCTCTGCAATGGCTTTTGTAACGTTCGCCTGCCAAGGCCGGCCGGGCTCGAGGTGCAGGGGCCAGCGCGCTACGATAACGCTGCTTTGGAAAACCCCCTCGAAACCGGATTCCGACTGCGAAACGGTTCGTATGGGAAAAAGCCACAGGTCCGCGGGATAACTGTAGCGAATGGCAATGTCGATGCCTTTCAGCCTGTCGATGACGCCAATCTCTTCCTGGTGGTCATACGAGTGCAGGCTTTCGAGGTCGCCTGCGCTGTCGCCACCCTCGAAGCGGTAATTCCAGAGCTCGCGATCCGTGCCCGGAAATGCGAGGTTGCACTCAACTGCAAAAACGATATCGAGCGGCGTTTCGGAAGCAATCTCGTAAGAACATTCCAGTTGGGCACTGTCTTGGGCCATGGTGAATGTCTTCAACAGCGTCACGGCGTGGGCCGTGTCGTCGACCCATACGGTTCCGTTGCGCCCCAGTTGCAGGGTTATCCCCCGGTCGCTTTGCGATAGCGTGTGCGTGTACCGTCCGACCACAAAATCGCCCCGCTCGGTGAACTCGCAGTTCATCATTTGCTCCAGTTCGACGTCCGGCTGGAGGAAATGGTCTACGAACCCCTCCCGGAGGTACCAGTCGTAGTGCAGCAGCTCTTCCAGGCCTTCTTCTTTAACGGCCACTATGTGATGGATGCTCTTGACCGCCTGTGCACCTTCGCTCTCGACGCCGGCGGAGGCCGTGGTGAGTGCACCCGACTGATCGGCCGCCGACTGCTCGACCGAGGTGTGATATGCCTCGAACCGCCTCGACAGGCCGGCGAGGAGGTTCGTGTTTTTCCGGCGCACATCGAGCTCCACAAGGTGCCCGCCGCAGTCGGGCTTGATCACCGCCACCAGTTTGCTGTTGCTCAAATACGCCTCGCGGTGGCCGTCGCTGTCGAAATCGCGGTCCACGGCTTCCACTTCTCGTCCCCGGGCTTCGTCCGCGATGCCCTCCGCCTCGATCAAATGCTCATAAATCGCGTGGCGAAGGTGCGGCAGATAGAGCCCGCCAAACACTCCGTGCCAGTAAGCACAATTGCACTGCCCGCGATAAAGCTCGCGGCGGGCGCGCTCGAATGCGGCGGGATTTTCGTTCTCGATCTCCGCCACCTTGCGGCTCACGTGCAGCATTTTGGAGTACATCACGTTGGACTCCGGATACTTGACCTTGAAGTTTCTCCAGAATCCACCCCTCAAGAAAGGCTTTACGCGTTCGTACAGGTCCTTGTTTTTCAGTTCCTCAATGGTCTGCTCGTAGTCGGCGAGAGCAGGCGCGGGCAGAGCCCACTCGGTCATTTCACGATAGGAGGCGTCGGGCAGATACACTTTTGCTTTGGGGTCGAACCGCTCGACCGCTTCGCTGAAGGTCACGAAGTCTATGCGGTCGAGGTTGCGTTCGAGTTCTTCAAAGAAGCGCCGCAGCCAGCCATTGATGTAGACGTGCTCGTGCGTTTCGGGCCAGATGCCGAATTTCTCGCCGTCGTCGGCGTAGACCATCAGGGTGTCTTGGGTATTTCTGATGCCGCGGAGGTATTCGGTGGTCTTCCACGGATCTCCGAATGGTATGTAGTATCTGAGCTTCTCACTCCCTGCGAAAAGGCGAAGCACGCGGCCTTCGTCTTCCGTCACGTAGTAGCCGTTGAGATCTTCTTCTTTGATACCCGCGTGCTTGAAGTGGGCGTCGTCGACTATCGTGTACGACACTCCGGCATCGACAAGAGGCCTGGTGAGGCTTTGTTCCCACACGCGCTCGGTGAGCCAGTAGCCGGTTACGGTTGTCTGGAAGAGGCCCCGGAGGTGTTCGGTGTAAGTTCGGATCTGGCCGATCTTGTCGCGCTCGGGGAGCATTGTGAGGATCGGTTCGTAGTATCCGCCGCCGATTATTTCGATTTGTCCGGCCTGTACGAGCGCGCGAATCTGATCGATGATGTCGGTGCGGTTGTGCTCCATCCATTCGAGCAGCGATCCGGAGTAATGTATGCTCATCCTGATGGCGGGGTGGCGCTGCAGTTCGTCGAGAAAAGGCTTGTATGCGTCTTTGCAGGCGCGTTCGAAGACGACGTCAAAGTTGCCCACCGGCTGGTGATTGTGAAGAGCGATGAGAAAATGAATCTTGCCCATGTTAATGTCCGACGGCCGGTGCCCGATGCCGAATGTCGACTCCGAACAGCGGGGTGTTTCTGTTGTGCTTCTCCGCGGCGCCATGCTGCCAAGATAGCTATTGTGCAGGGATCATACTTATGGTACAGCGCACTCTAACCCATTGTCAACAAAAAAACATTCTAGGCCCGGGGGAAAGTCGCGGGCTGTCGTTGCGACCGTCGTGTCGGACCTCGTACGATCACACTTTGTGTGCCTGGGCCGGCTGCCTTTTAGCTGTTTTCGCGCGGGTTCTCTCGTACATTTCCACGTATTCCCGGGCGCTGCGCGTCCACGACCAGTCTTGTCGCATTCCGCGCATCATCAAGGCCTGCCAGTCGGGCGTGTTGAACGTCCGTACCGCGCGCCTGATCGTTTCGAGCAGGGCGCGTGGCGTGTATTCTTCGAACGAGAAGCCGTTGGCCGTCTCGTCCGCCTTGGTTTCTTCGTTGAGGTCGGTGATGGTATCGGCCAGGCCGCCGGTTGCCCGGACGACGGGGACGGTACCGTATTTGAGGCTGTACATCTGATTGAGGCCGCAGGGCTCGTACCGGGAGGGCATGAGAAACATGTCGGCCCCGGCCTCGATCTGGTGTGCGAGCTTGTTGTTGAAAGTCAGGTTGATGCCGGTCTTTTTCGGATAGCTGCCGGCTATGTTTTCGAATATCCTGTGATACTTGGGGGAGCCCGTCCCGAGCAATACAAACTGAATCTCCTCCTGCATCAGGTCACCGATAATATCGGCCAGGAGGTCGAAGCCTTTTTGCTTGTCGAGCCGGCTGATAACCCCGATGAGAGGCACATCGGGCTTCTGCGGGAGCTTGTTGAGCTTCTGGAGTTCCCGCTTGCACTGGGCTTTTCCCTCGAGGTGATCCGTGCTGTACTTCGCGGAGATCAGGTCGTCGACCTCGGGGTTCCAGACAGTATAATCGATGCCGTTGAGAATACCGTAGAGATCGTCGGCGCGGGTCTGGATCACGGCTTCGAGCCCTACGCCGTATTCGGGGGTCTGAATCTCCCTGGCGTAGCGCTTGCTCACGGTGGAAATACTGTCGGCGTAAACAATGCCCCCTTTGAGGAGGTTGAGCTTGCCGTAGTACTCGAGCTGCTGCCAGTTGAACAGCGACCAGTCGAGCCCGGTGAGCCTCATATCCCAGTGCCAGAACAATCCCTGATACGCGAGGTTGTGGATCGACAGCACCGACGCGGCTCGGTCCAGGGCGCGCGGCCTTCTCAGGCCGACGTCGTCGGCGTAGAGCGTCTTCATGTACACGGGCACGAGGGCCGTTTGCCAGTCGTTGCAGTGAATGATGTCGACAGTATCGAAAACTCGCTTGGCTACTTCGAGGACCGCCCGCGAGAAAAAGACGAATCGCTCGCAGTTGTCTTTGAAGTCGACGCCACCTTCGGCATAGAGGTCGTCGCGATCAAAGTAGGAATCCTGCCGGATGAAATAGACCGGAGTGTCGGAATCAGGCAGGTGCGACTTCAGAACAGTGGCTTCCTTGGAAATCTGACCGACAGGAACCGTGAACTTCTCACCGGTGGGGGTGACGTCCGCGCCACTCTCGCGCACCATCTTGTAATAAGGCATTATCACGGCTATCTGATTGCCGAGCTCATGAAGATGCTTGGGCAATGCCCCCGATACGTCGGCCAAGCCACCGGTCTTGGCGAAAGGCGCGGCTTCAGATGCGGCAAACACTATTCTCATGGCTGGTCCTCGTTATGGAAGTACCTACTTACCGATGCCAACTGACCACACGGCCGGGAAAGGCAGCCCGCTTCCCTTCGTTGGTATTGCGTGGTCATTTCTTCGCGACGTCTCTTACAGCTCAACATTTCTGAGAAACTCAGCGGCTCTCTCGGGCGACACTGGATTGATGTAAAAACCCGTGCCCCATTCGAACCCTGCAATCTTGGTAAGGCGCGGGATGATCTCGATATGCCAGTGATAATCTTTGAGGTCTTCCTGGCCGAAAGGCGCGCTGTGCACGATGTAATTGTAAGGCGGGTCCTCCAGGGCGGTCTCGAGCCTCAACAGGCTCTCTTTAAGGACCTCCGCCAGCTCCCCCAGCTCGTCGCGGGGGACGGTCTCGTAATTGGATCGGTGCTTCTTGGGCACGATCCACGTTTCGAACGGGAATCGGCTGGCAAAAGGCTCGAACGCCAGGTACCGGTCGCTGTCGATAACCACCCGGGATCCCGACGATGCTTCCTGTAGGACCATATCGCAAAACAGGCATCTTCCACGGTACCTGTAGAACTCGCGGCACCCGGCCATCTCGCCGTTGGCCGTTCGGGGCACCACCGGCGTGACGATGAGCTGGGAGTGCGTGTGCTCCAGAGACGCCCCCGCAACTGCCCCCACGTTCTTGAACACCAAGCCGTAAGCGAAACGCTTGTCGTTCTTGAGATCGTTGAGCCGCTCGGTGTAACACCACAAGATCTCTTCGACATGTTCGTCTGAAAGCCCGGTAAACGTAGTTACGTGTTCGGGGGTTTCGATGATGACCTCGTGCGCCCCTATACCCCTCATGAGATCGTACATGCCTTCCCCGCGCTTATCGAGCTCTCCTTCAATCTGCAATGCGGGGAATTTATTGGAGACCACTCGTACCCGCCACCCCTTTTCGTCTTTGTTTCCGTGGTCCCGGTAGGAGAGGATTTCCGGCGGTGTTTTGTCTTCGTTGCCTTCGCAGAAAGGACAAAACCCTCGGCTGATCACCCGCGGGGCCGACTTGAAATCGCTGGGGCGGGCGCCTCGCTCAGTGGCGATAATGACCCATCTACCGATGACCGGGTCTTTCCTGAGTTCGGGCATTCGTGGTCCTCCAAATCTATGATGCATGCACGATGCTCAATGTCTGGCGGCCAAACAGCCGGGAAAGAAGCGGAGGCGCATCTTTTCCCCTCTGGTCACCGGGCGTTGGGCATCGATCATTGTTGGTTCCTGTCACACCTGCCACATCACGCGCTCGAAATCTCGCGATGGGACTGTGAAGGCTATAGTTGTATTCTCGGGGCTGCGCTGTACAGTTTCATTATTTCTTCTGATTTCTGCGAAGAATTCTACAGTATCTCCCTCCCTGAACCCCAACAACTCGAACGGACAAGAGAGTTCGAGGATTCTCCTGAAAGCAATCGTGGTGAGCATGATGGGTTCAGAGAGATTCTCGCCTCCGAGCGTCATCTTCGGGAACCCCGGTGCCAGGTCGCTTATGCGCAGCCATAAGCTCGGCTGTTTGTTCTTCAGAAAACTTATTTCGATCTCGATCGGCTCGGCCTCGCCCTCATGGGCCTCCAATGCCGGATCCAAACGCAAAAACAGCGTAGTCGGGTTGAAGCCGAAGTATATGTCGGATACGATATTGTCCGAAACCCTGTGCATGGTGCCGTGGTCTCTTCGATAGTCGTAGTGCCCGGCGGGCGCCCACTCGAAGTAATTGGTCTGCTTGCCGTCGAGTTGGACCTCCAGAAACGCCCGGGGCAGTGTGTAAAGGCCTTCGCGGTCCACCTTGATTATCATGTTGTTGAGGAACTGCGGCGGCTCGTGCCCGAGCAGCGAGTGCACATTCTTCAGGTGCGTTCTGAACAATTCGTCGAAGGCCTCATCGTTACCGGAAAAATGGTCGTCACCGTACCACCAGAACCAGTCGCTGCCTTCGGCGATGTATATCTCCTGCCAGGCCTTCTCAATGGCTTCCTTCCGCCCGGGATCGGGCGTCTCTCCGCCACCGTCTGCCGTAGTGAGAAAAGCCCTGGTGTGATAGAGGTATTCCCAACCGGTGTTTTTCTCCGGGTGGCCGACCCAAGTCGCGAAATTGTGGCCGATCCACGACCCCGAAAACAGCTTGCCCAGCCCTGCCACCGGGGGGTGCTCCGCGAGGTGATCACCGATCCGCACGGTGTTTACCCAAGACTCACAACACAGCCTGCGGTAAAGTGCGCGAAGGAAATCGACGCCGGAGTTTCTATAGTGTTCCCAGGCGTTCTCGCCATCAAGGATCACCGCCACAAACTGGTCGCGCGACGGCATCCTCTGCCTGATCTGCCACAGTCGCGTGAGGAAGTCGTTCGCAGCGTCTTCCGGCGAGGTCCACTGATACTTGAAACCGATGAGATCGGAGAGAAAATGATCTCGGAAGATCATGTTCATCGGCCTCGAGCCGTCCGATACCCGGTAGGCCTGATAGAGGATGTCGGGCCGGTTTATCCTTCGGTGGGAGTCCCGCGTAAGCTGCACGTCGAGTGAACGTGCCAGGACCTCCTCGTCGGTTGCCATCCACGTGAAGCCAGCATCGAGGGCAAGCGAGAGCATGTCGGGGCTCACGGACCCCTCCGACGGCCATAGCCCGCGAGGCTCTGTGCCGAACTTCTCCCGATAATAGTCGGCCGCCATCTGGAGCTGCCGGCGGGCATCGCCCTTGAGATCGCCTCTGATCTCCGGCAGATTCAGCCTGGGCAGGGCGGCATGGGCGGAGCGCATGTCGCACAGCAGCGGCAATATCGGATGATAATAGGGCGTCGTCGAAATCTCAATACGGCCCTCTTCCTGAAGCTGCCTGTGGCGCGGGATCACCCGCGCCAGCACTTCGGTCTGCTTGTCGAGAACCGCCCGCTTTTCTTTCTCCGTGAAGTCGCGGCCCTTCTTTATCATCTGCTGGAGGAATTCGTCGCGATCGATCACAAGGGGGTGAAACCACGCAAGATTGGCCCACACCTGCAGGTCCCTGATGTCCCGCACGCCGAACTTCTTCAATGCCTTGTTGAGCGTCTGGCGCTCGAAATCACGCATCGCCAGCAGCTCGCCGTATCGCGGATGCACCCGGACCATTGTGTCCCAGTTGGCGGTGAAGAAGTTGTCCAGCACAAATCCGGCCTCGTCTTCTTCGAGGTCGTCTGCGTTTTTGCGGGCATGCTCGAGGTGAATATCGGTGCAGTTTCCGCTCACGTAGTCTTCGAGCTGGTCGAGCAGAGAAGGAACGAGGTTGAAGTTTTGCCTGAGAGAAGGGAATTCATCGAGGATGTCTACCATCCCGATGTAATCCTTGATACCATGCAGCCTCACCCAGGGCATGAGCATCTTGCCCGTGACCAAATCCTTGTAGTAAGGCTGGTGCTGGTGCCAGAGCATTGCAAGGTGAACTTTGTTCATAAACGAATGAATTGGCCGCGCTACGGGAAGAAAACCACGGCGTACCCGCGGTTCAGCGCTTTTTCTTCATGGCCAGAGAGGCGGAAGACAAGTCGTACGAACTGTACGAGTTCGGACAAAACGACTCCGGGCGGCTCTCACCAAGGCCGTTCGATCGAGGCGACTGTGTGAACAGCCCACCCGCTCCAGCCCAGCGATGGTCTTCCACATCAGACACACTCACCGGGGGAAGCACCACCGAATTTGAGCAAAGAAGCGGCACAAACGTGCCATCTGCCCCCCTCAGGCCAAGCTCCACGAAATGGATTCCGCCGCCCTTCTCCAGGCTGATGTAACTGCTGCCGACCGTTCTCCTCACACCGACGTCGAAATGAGCCCCGTCGTCGGGATGCACCCTGACGATGTATTCTTCGGTGTCGGATGCAAGGCGGTGGCGGCTTGCCAGCGTCTCGGGGGTGACCTCCCAATAGCAGTACAAGGTGAAGGGATCCTGAAACATCAGGGTTATGATGTCCCGACCGTAACGTTCAGGCAGTGCGGAGCCCTCCGTTGTCTCGCATGTTCTTGTCGGTCGTCCGGCCTCGGAACCTTGCGGTGGCGGCGAGGTGCAGCCGTTGAGTTCAACGGCCGGGCCAGCCCCCCGTGGTGATTGCCGGTCTCCAGTGTTGTTTTCAGATCTCCGCGTCGGCATATATAACTTCGACTCACCAATGTGGCGATTCGCCGGTGAGCCCCGTAGTAATAGCGTTGCTTGCCAAAACTTGGTTCCTATTGTATAATTATAGGCCAGGTCAGGAGTTAATCAAGCCTATTTTGAAGCATTTAGTGGCAGGGGTGCGACAACGGAACGTGGTCCTTGGTCGGTGCGCGCCATTTCCTCTCGTCCTCGTCGTGTTTTCGGTGCCTGGCGCAGTTATCGCAACTCAGTAACAACATATTCCTAACTGCAGGCCCGGGAGAAGCCGCTTGACATGAGCCGCCGGCGGGGCTATAATCTTGTTATTATGAGGATGTGTGGCGGTGGCCATGCCCATTATATTGAGGAGGCAACGTTATGGTCGAGAATAGCGTGAAAATCTCATTGACCGTCTCCTTCTTGGTTTGTGTTGCCGGGGCATGCTTCGCGGGCGGCACGATTTCGGGAACTGTTGAGGACTCGAATGAGACTGCAATCTCAGGAGTCCAAGTAGATGTTTATGACGATAGCTGGCTCGGCAGGGTCCAGTTTGACGAGGTAGGGACCGATGAAACGGACGCGAACGGAGGCTACAGCATAACCGGCTTGGACGCCGGCACCTATACCGTGGTCTTCGCAAGAGAGGGCTACGCGCCGCATCTTGAACACACGAAGACAGTTACGGACGGTAACACCACTGACGTTGACGCAAGCCTGGTCACGGGGGGATCAGTATCGGGTAACGTCCAAGTCAATGATACGGACGCAGAAAACGTGAATATCTGCGCCAACAAAAACGGATGGTTCTACGGGGTGGCCGTTACAGACGCTAATGGTGACTACTCGATCGCAAAGATCGAGGCTGGCACCTATACTTTGGTAATGACGTATATCGAGCCCAACACAGGTGCTCGTGTGTACGACATCGTCCGGTCTGTCGGCGTAACGAACGGTCAGGACACAGGCAACAAGGATTTCTCCGTTTGCGCCGACGACGCGATACCGGCCGACCCCGGCCCACCTTGCCGCGGGAGATTGTATGTGACTGCGAAGGATGATAGGGACGACGCCGCAGAGAATGTGTTCTGTGTGCTGGTGGGCCCGGACGGGCATGCCACGATGCGACCGGATTATGTCAGTTCTGCGAAGGAGAGCGAAGAAGGACCGATTCTCGAAAACGTGATCAGCGTTTTCCATAGCGTTCCTTCCGGGCCCGGCTTTCAGATCAAGGTCCTCAGATCAAGCTTGGGCACGGGATCCAAGACGAACGTCACCCTCACGAATTCGGGTAATGAAGAGATTGTAACCGTGGAATGATATCTTCTGTTCGTGAAGGAGAGAGTTATAAGGTATGAAGGATGACTTGACGGCCGCCTCACGCGCGTGGGTAATCGCGGGCGGGCGTATGCACCATCGGCCTCTCCCTTGACATGAAACAGCCGGCAGCAGGCTCAACGAGATTGCCGCGACCGGCGCCAACCGCAATGTCCTTATCATCCTGTTGTTTTCCGCGCTGCGGCAAGAGTGTTCGACCGAAAACCGCCCTTGCCTTTCATCCCCGGTACTGCTACAATTCTACTGTCTCAGAGGCTATTCTACAGTAGTGCTTTACAATGGACGACACTGCGGCCGCCACGAATAAGATTGAGCAAATGGAAGGCATGGTGGAGAACATCGTGTATGCTTCCGACTCGGGCGACTATGTCGTCGCGCGATTCATCGCCGAGGGCACTCGCGAGAAGATCACGGTTGTCGGGGCGATGCCGTCGCTGCGGCCCGGCGAGCATCTACGCGTCGCGGGGCAGTGGACCAGTCACAAGAAGTTCGGCCGGCAGTTCAAAGTCGAGCGCTACGATGTGCTCGTGCCCACGAGCATCCCGGGCCTGATCAAGTATCTGGGGTCGGGGCTGATCCGCGGCATCGGGCCGGTCTTTGCCAAGCGCATCGTCAAGAGATTCGGAATAGAAACGCTCGAGATCCTCGAGAACGAGCCGGAGCGCCTCAGGGAGGTGCCCGGTATCGGGCCCAAAAAGTTCGAGAAGATCGTTCAGGACTGGAAGAAGCACGCGGAACGCCGCGAGGCGATGATCTTCCTCGAGGGCCTGGGCCTGGGGCCGGGTCTGTCGTCGCGGGTGGTGGAGGCCTACAGCTCGGGCACGATCTCGGCGGTCAAGGAGAATCCGTATCGCATGGCGACGGACGTGTCGGGCATCGGTTTCAAGACGGCCGACGTGGTTGCCAAGAATATGGGCTTTGCGCATGATTCGCCTGAGCGGGCGGAGGCGGGGGTGCTCTTTACGCTGCAGGAGCTTCGCGACGACGGCCACGTGTGCTACCCCTACGAGGAGCTGGTGCCGGAGGCCGTTCACATTCTCCAGGTCGATCACGACGTGGCCGAGAGGGCCGTCAACTCGCTCGAAAGGCAGGGCCTGATCATCGTCGACATGGCGCTGGACGGCCAGCCGGTGTACCAGCGAAGCCTGCACGAAGACGAGGTGGGTGTGGCGCAGCAACTGCTCGCCCTCGCCCGCGGCAAGTGCCCCCTCGGCAAGATTAAGGTCGACGCCGCACTCGAATGGGTGCAGGAGCGTCAGAAAATCCACCTGGCGGAGAGCCAGGAGCGCGCCCTGGCCAAGGTGCTCCAGAGCAAGTTGGCGGTTATAACGGGCGGGCCGGGCGTGGGCAAGACCACGATCGTCAACTGCATCATCCCGATCCTCCGCGCCAAGAAGCTGCGCGTGGCACTGGCCGCCCCTACCGGCAGGGCCGCCAAGAGGCTGTCGGAAACGACCAACTGGGACGCCTCCACGATCCACCGCATGCTCAAGTATAACCCGCGTGACAATCAGTTTGGGTATGACGAGACCAATCCGCTCGACGCCGACGCGGTGGTCATCGATGAGGCGTCGATGATCGACATCAGCCTGATGCATCACCTGATCAAGGCGATCCCGCCCAAGGCGATGCTGGTGCTGGTGGGGGACGTCGATCAGCTCCCGCCGGTGGGCCCGGGCGACGTGCTGCGCGATATCATCGAATCGGGCGTGGCGACGGTTGCGCGGCTGGAGGAGGTCTTCCGCCAGGCTCGGCGCAGCATGATCATCGTCAATGCTCACCGCGTCAATCACGGCGAGATGCCGCTGATGCGCCCGATGCCCGAGATGCTGCAAGATTTCTACCACATCCAGGCGAACGACACCGAGAGCATCCCCGGCATCATCGAAAAGCTGATAACCGAGCGCATCCCGAAGAAATTCGGGATCAATCCGATGGACGACGTGCAGGTGCTCACGCCGATGCACAAGGGCGTGGTGGGGGCGTCCAACCTCAACATCGTGCTGCAGGAGTGCCTGAACCCCGGCGAGGTGCAGGTGCAGCGGGGCGCACGGAGCTTCCGCCTCAACGACAAGGTCATGCAGATATCGAATAACTACGACAAGGACGTCTTCAACGGTGATATCGGCCGTATAGTGGAGATCAACCGGATCGACCAGGTTGTGGTAGTGCGGTTCGAGAACCGGCCGGTCGAGTATGAGTTCGACGAGCTGGGGCAACTGGTGCATGCGTATGCGATCTCGGTGCACAAGTCTCAGGGGAGCGAGTATTCGGTGGTGATAATGCCGATCGTGACCCAGCACTACGTGATGCTCCAGCGCAACCTGCTTTACACCGCGATCACGCGCGGCAAGAAGCTCGTAGTGCTCGTAGGCACGATGAAAGCCGTGGCCCGAGCGGTGCGCAATGATGCCATCCGCCGCCGGCACAGCCACCTGCGGCAACGGCTTATGAATTATGAACTATGAGTTATGAATTATGAGTTACGGATGTCTTTCTTCTCTGTGCCCTCTGTGCCTCTGTGGTGAATCTTCAATTTTTCGCCTTCTCTTCAATCGCTCAGTTGCACAGGTATATGAATTATCATTATGAATTATGAATCCAGTCCGAAGTCTCATTCTGCCTCATAACTCATAACTCATAATTCATAATTCAGTGGAGCGACTGTAGACTGATGACTGACAACCTTCTATACACTTCGCATCGTAATCCGCACGTTGCGGATTTCATCAGATCGGCGAAGGCACCGGCCGGCGGCTACCCCGATGAGCCTTTCTCGGCGGATGTGCGGGCGGGGAAGGGCACGAGTTTCTACCGCGCCCACACTTATCACACGAAGGTGCCGCCGCAGGGCATCGAACCGTTCATCGCGCACTACACAAAGCCCGGGCAGGTGGTGCTCGATCCGTTCTGCGGGTCGGGGATGACGGGCATTGCGGCGATACTGCAAGGCCGCCGGGCCGTGCTGTCGGACCTGTCGCCCGCGGCCACGTTCTTCGCGTTCAATCACTGCCGCCCGCTGGACGTAGACGCCTTTCTAGGCGCGGGCGAGGCGATTGCACGTTCGGTCGAGCGCGAATACGGATGGCTCTACACCACAAAACGCCGCGGCGAAGTGGGGGACATGCCCTTCAATAAAATGCTCTGGTCGCTCACGCTGTGCTGCCCGAGCTGCGATGGCGAATATTCCCTGTGGGAGGCGGCGCTCGACGAAAATCGCAGAATACTGACCGAATACCCCTGCCCTGAATGCGGCGCCGTGATCACAAAAAAGCAGAGCCGGTGGGCGGGCATGCAGCCGGTGCGGGTGGATTATCGCTCGGGGGCCTTCAAGGAAGCCCTACCAGACGAGCACGACCTGGCGCTTCTCGAAAAGATCGAGAATCTCCCGTGGCCCGACGACCTGTGGTATCCGACGGACCCCGTGCCCAAGGAGGGCGACGAGATCCGGCGGCTGCACCACGACGGTATCGGATCGGTCGACGGGCTCTTCACGAAGCGCGCGCTGCTGTGCGTTGCCGCGCTGTGGCGCGAGGCCGGGCGAGCGAAGGCCGCGCTCCGCCCCAGCCTGCAGTTCGCGGTCACTGGCATCATGCAGCGGGCGTCGCGGCTCAACAAGTTTATTCCGTCGCTCAACATGAGCCCCGGCCCGATCCTCGGCACCATGTACATCCCGGGGTTTTACCCGGAGATGAACGTGTTTGGGCTTTTCCGCAGAAAACTCAACGCGATCGGCCGCAGCCACAGGAAGCTCCGCGGCGACGGGGGCGGGGGCGGCGAGGTGTGCGTCTCCACGCAGAGCGCCACCGACCTGTCGAACCTGCCCGATGCGTCGGTCGACTACGTTTTTACCGATCCGCCGTTCGGCTCAAACATCCAGTATTCCGAGTTGAATCTCATGTGGGAAAGCTGGCTGGGCGTCCGCACCGATGCGAAGCACGAGGCGGTCGTGAGCAGAACGCAGGGCAAGAGTGAAAGCGACTACGGCGGTCTGATGGCGCAGGCGTTCGTGGAGATGCGCCGCGTGCTCAAGGCGGGAGGGTGGCTCACGCTGGTGTTTCACAATTCGTCGGGGAAGGTGTGGTCGGCCATTCAGGACGCCCTCGCGGCGGGGGGGCTGTCGGTCGGTTCGATCCACACGTTCGACAAGGCGCACGACACGTTCAAAATGGTTACGGCCCCGGGCGCGGTGGGCTACGACGTGGTAGTCAATTGCCGAAAACGCGAGGCGGCGGCCCGGCCCCGGCGCGGCGAGGCGGCCGGCATAGGCGCCGCACGGGAGTTTGTCCGCGAGTTCATCGCGTCGAACACC
>Ga0114922_10001412_pt1 | contig 22868 bp, 19 predicted proteins | sample AartaG_FD_100975 | JGI IMG/M metagenome (GOLD analysis project Ga0114922, IMG submission 100975) | Deep subsurface microbial communities from Aarhus Bay to uncover new lineages of life (NeLLi) - Aarhus_00045 metaG | ecosystem: Environmental > Aquatic > Marine > Oceanic > Sediment | place... | reverse complement strand
GAGCGCGACCTGTCCGAGCGTCTCGGTCAGCCCGTTCGAGTAGACGCCGGTGATCATGCCACTGGTGCCTATCGAGAAGCTCTCCAACGTTCCCTGGGTAAACCCGTCCTGGCTCAACACCGCAACGCTCGTATCGCCCGACAACTGTGACATACCACTGAAATCGACGCTGATTGACGAGTCGGCGGCACCGTTGGCGTACGTGGTGATGGTTATTGTGCCCGGGCTACCGGCCAATACCTGCCCATCGGAGTCGAACGTGAGAACATTGCCGGCAGGCGTGGTGTTCGTACCGGCGGACACGGCACTGACGTCCCAAGTCCAGGCGCCTGGTCCCGTACGCACGAAGTCGAGCGTCACGTCCACGGGCGTTCCCAGCGAGTCATAGACTGTGATCGTTCGCTGTAACGTCGAGGTCAGCGGCGTGGCGGGATCCAGGTTGCCCACAAGCGCCGCCGCTGTTGTCGCAGCCGCAGTGCTCGCACCGCCAAGAGGGATCGACAGTTGGCCGTACGGTCCGTTGGGATCAACGACACCGCTGACCGCCGTGAACCCCTGCGCGTAGAGACCCGTTGCGGGATCGACCAGGAACCCGTCCCGGTCTATCAGAAACGAGCCGTCGCGCGTGAAGAAGTTCTGCGTCTGGTTCGCATCGCTCATCACGAAGAACCCGTCGCCCTGTATGGCGAGATCGCTCAGAACGTTCGTCGTGAGCAGCGATCCCTGGGTGTAATCGGTGTCTATGGTGCCTATCCTGACACCGAGCCCGACCTGCTGCGGGTTCGTGCCGCTGGTGGCGGCTGTGCCGCCCGACGCGCCCTGCAGGGTCTGACTGAACAGATCCTGAAACAGCACGCGGGCGCCTCTGTACCCCGTCGTGTTGACGTTGGCTATGTTGTTACCAATGACGTCGAGCTTTGCCTGCTGCCCCTGCAGCCCGCTGACGCCACTAAATATTGCTGCACCCATTGTAGACCTCCTTGTCTCCGTTGCCTCTGTCAGTCGGCAACGTCGTGAGGCTTCCTCTTTCGAGGTCCGGCCTCTGGTTTAGCTTCCTTGTCCTGCAACCGCTCCGTTTGCCCGGACGATCACCGCACTGTCAATGTTCGTGAAGACGCTGTCGTGCATCTCCTCCTGAACCATCGCAGTGATCACCGTGCGCTTCGGCACGCTGACAACCAACGCCACCTTGTCCATGACAAGCAGCGATTCCCGTGCGCCCTTCAGGGCTGCACTGTCGACTGCCTGACGGACAAGCGCCTGCTCGGCATCGCTCAAATGGATCTTGCGCGTCGCAAGACGTTTCTGAGCGTGCGCCGAGAACCGTACGTCGCCGGTGCCCTTGGCGATCTCGGTGTCGAGAACCGCCTTGAAGCTCGGCGCGCCCGGCTCGGGTCGCGTTGCCGGTCGTGGTTGGCCGACAACCGGTCGCGGTTGTATTGGAGTTACTATCTTGTTAACCATTGTTTGAACCTGCATCCAGTTGGTAGACCCGGAACACGCTTTCCAGCCGTACCGGAACACCATCCACCATCAGTACCGGTACCGAGTTTTCGAACATCACCTCGTTTACCTCACCGGTTACCACCGAGCCGTCCGGCCCGATCGCCTCGACGCCCTTCCCGACCAGGCTCGTCGCTTGCAGGAGTCCAAACGCCTGGAAACCGCTGCGCAGATTGGTCATCTGCTCGAGCGCTGTGAACTCCGCGAGCTGGCTCAGGAATTCGCGGTCAGAGATTGGTTCGAGCGGATCCTGGTTGGCGAGTTCCGTCGTGAGAAGCATCAGGAAATCTTCCTGCATAAGCTCCGAGTCGGTACCCGCAATTCCCTCAGGTAGCCCGAACAACTGCGTAAATACGGGCGATACATTCAAGCTGCTCCACCTCCTTTCAACTGCTTGTTTATGCAACCAGATCCAAATGGCCGTCGTGTGCAATCCGCGTCCGCAGATCCGCCGTTGCGACATCCAACGCGTCGTCGCGCAGGTCTTGAGCAGACGTGTCTTGGTCTGACGGCATGGTGTTGTTCCTTTCGTTGGCGAGCCAACTATCGAGCTGTTCGCCGCCGCTGGTGTCGACCGTTACATGCACGAGCTCGACGCCTTCGTTTTGAAGCGCCTCGTGCAGCGCGGGCAATCCGCTTTCGAGCAAGCTGCGCGTTTCAGCGTAGCGCGCGACGATCTCGAGCTTGACCGCGTTGCCGTCCTGGGAGACTATCCGCAGGTTGACCTCGCCGAGAGTCGGCGGCTCGAGCCGGAGACGTATCTCCGATACATCCCTCGACGTCATGAGCCGTGCGGACCGTACGATCTGGCCCGCGACCTTCTCAGCACGGTCTGCCGCGTAGGACTCCGGCAGAGAGAACTCCTGTTCTGCCTGCTGGACGTTCGTCTCCTGTTGAGCGTGGTTCGAGACCGGCGTTGCAGTCTCGGCGAACGTCTCGTGGCGCGTGCCCTGTTCGGCGTTCGCGTCAGTGCCTGACGTTGCGGGCGCTTGCGCGCGTCCCTCAACACCGGCCGCCGCTGTCGCTTTCGCCACAGCTGTGCTGTCGGTTGCAGGAACGCTCTCTTGCGCCACGGGGCTTGCAGTCTCGCCCGCCTTCGCCACGTCGGCCAACGGTCCACCTTCCTTCAGGCTTTCACCCTGGCCGGAAGACTTCGTCTCGACGTTCGTGACGAACGCAGATGCGTTGGCCCCGGCGTCAGGCGTGTAAGGTTCCACTGCCTCGGGAGCCTGGTTCGTGGTTCCGGTCGGCACAGCGTTAGGCGGCGAACCGCCTTGTTCCGCCTTGGGGTCGGCACCGGCACCGGCTTCAGCGGTTCCGATTTCGGCCGGAGCGACTTCTTGAGCCTGAACAAACGTGCGTACAGGCGCAGGTTCCGTTGTGGCGCTCTGCACACGCGGACTCGAAGCTGTGGCCGTGGCCGTCACCGTTTCCGGAACCGGAATCTCCTGCTCGTTGCCAACGAGAGGTCCTTCCTGCTCAGCCGGTTGAACCACTGAGCCGGGCGGCTGTGCTTCCTGAGCAGTCAGCTCAGGCTCTTGCAGCTTGCCACCCACAGCGTCCGGTTCGGTTTCAGGTGCCACATATTCGACTTCCGGCGGTACGGTCGATCCGACGATAGGCGCCGGAGACGGTTCTGCCGCACCAGCGGACTCGACGTCCTCTTCGAACTCGTTATCTCCGAAGAGTTGTTCGACCGAAGGCGCCGCCGGTGGTGTCGGCATCGCGCTCTCTTCCAGAGGCGAATCCGTCCCTTCGTCGACAACGCTAACGTTGGCCGGCATCTCGTCATCGACCACCGCCGCAACAACCGGTGCCACAGGTTCTTCTGTGGTCGTCAGGCCGGATGCAGCCAACACAATCGGCTCCATGGCCGCTTCCGGTGTCACCGCCGTTATCGGGCGCTCTGCATCGTCGATACTTGCGATGAGTGGCGCTGACGAAGGCTGATCAACCGGCTTGTCGGCCGGTTCCGGTTCGTCCAGTCCGGCAACCACGATCGGCTCCGGTCGTCCCACTGTAAGGCTTGGGGACGGGTTTGCGCCTACCGGTGCCGCTTCAGGGCCCTCGACTCCGTTTTGGGGAGCGGACTCATCCGCGATCTCCGGGGACACTGCAGGAACCGCAACGTCAACTGCATTCTCCGGTTCCTCGGTTCCCGTTACGACTGCCGGGTCGACGTCAACAACCGCCGGTGCCGGCACGTTCTGCACCGTTTCCGCGGACGCCCCAGACGTTTCGACATCAGGGGTACGTTCCGCTTCATCGGTGCTCGCCGCAACCGCAGGCATGACGTCAACAACGCTTACCGTCGGCGTGCCCTGTTCCAACCCCGTAATCGCTACGGTCTGTTCCGGAACAAGGCCGGTTGCCGGCGGCGGTTGTTGCTGCACCGCGTCCGCGAGTGCCTCGCGGGTTGGCGCGACGATATCGCCCTGCGGTTCCGCCATCTCGCCGGTCGACTGAGCCACTACCAGCACGTCCGCATCTGGCTTCACCGTTGCGGTTTTACCGTCCGGCGCAGCCATCAGCACGGGTGCTGCGGCTGCCGAAGACGGTTCTCCGGCCGGTACTTCCGGGGCCGTTGCTGCAGGTACCGACGCGACGCCGGCACTCGGTTCAGCCGAGGATGCCACCACAATAGGATCCGGTGGCGGCACAACAGGTACACGTTCCGGACCGGCCTGTTCGAAGCTGGCCGTCGCCGTTGTTTCCGGCGTTTCGCCGACCATCGTAACGGGCTGCTCGGCGGATTCGGTCTCAGATGGGACCGCCCCGTCTCGGGCAGCCACCGGTTGGAGCGGTCGCTCTCCGGACGCTACAGGAGACTGGTCTACCTGGGTGGATGGCACCGTCTGCGCATCCACAACCTCGAACACATCCGGCTGGACTACAGCGTTTACAGCCGGTTGTGCTGACGAGACCACTGTCTCGGCTTCGGCATATGCAACGCCGGCTTGGCCTTCGGGCACTGCGGCCGTAGCGGATTCCGGATCAACCAGAACAGCTCCGGGCGCGTGGCCGGCGGAAACCGAAGCGGCCGTATCGCCTTCGGTTTGTCCGGGCTGTTGATTCGTCGGCGGGGACGGGTTTGTCGCAACCGTCGCGCCGACAACATCCTGCCCGGTCACGCCATCCAGCGTCCCTGCACCAGTTGCATACTGTGCAAGTATCTCGCTGAATAACGAGGCTGCGGCGTCTTCCGGCGGGCTCAAGGCAGCAAGGATGCTGCTCGCCGTCGGCAGAGACTCCACGGGCGGAATAATCACTTCACCCATATACATCACCTCCTTTCTCTATGAGATTTTAGCAATCCGTGTCATGCACGGAGTAATGGTCCAAGGAGAATCAGCCTGTTTGTCTCAGTAACTCCTTGAGTATCGCTGCAACGCGTTCCGCATCATCGGCAGTTGTCCCCATCTTCTCGAGAACTTTGGCTCTCGCCTTCGCGCTCATGCGGGACAGAATCTTGAGTTGGTCCTCAAGCTCAAGCTTGCCGAGCTGTGCAGCGGCCTCTTGCTCCTTCATCTCTTCATAGGTTTTCACCCAATCGGACAGTTGTGCGTCTTGCTCTTGGGTCAGCGCTTCGAATTGTGCTGTCACCTGGTCGAGCGTCTCCTGAGCGTCGCGCTGAAGCGATTCGAGATCCTTCCGCTCCATCTGCAACCGTTTCCATTCCTCTTCAATCTCTGCCTCTCTCGCTTCGAGTTCCGTCTCCCTGGCCGCCATCTTCTCAGCTATCGTCACCGGCGTGGGCGGCGCTTTGAGCTCCGTGATCGCAAGCGAGTTGGTTTTCCCGCCTCGCAGCCGCTGGATCGTTTCCGGGTTGAGATACCCTTTTTGGAAAAGGAGACCTCCCGCAACAAGCACGAAAACAAACAGCCCCGAACCCAACGCTTTCAGTATTGTACCCATGGCTACCCCTGCTGCCTCCGCGGATCACACAGCCCGGTCACGAACTGCGGCTCGCACATTACCCACCTCGTCCAGAAACTTACGCTCTTTCTCTGTCAGCAGTTTCTCGAAATCCGCCTTATCACGTTCTCTGAGACGTTCGACGGTCTTTTTCCGTTTCGATGCCTCCACAACCTCGACACGTTTTGCCTCTTCACCGTCTCTGAGTTCGACGATTCGCGCTGTCAACTTCTCGACTATCCCGCGGAGTCTCACCATGTACGCCTGGTAGTCACGCAACGAGAAGACGTCCAGGTCGCCGTGGCAATTCTCCGAGAAGTCCTGTATGCACAGCCGCTCGAGCTGGACCAACTCGGCGCGGCGGGAATCCTCTGCCCTAATCTCCCGCTGCAGCTCGGCCAGATCTTGTGCGAGCCTGTCCAGGATGCGCTTGCGGTACAACAACAGCGCCTCGTAACGGAATTTGAACCTCCTTAGAGCCATCCCTCAAACAGTCCCCTTCCGACAGGACATCCTCAGTGACCGCCGCCAAAGATCTCGGCAAGCTGGTCGAGATTGGCATCGAAATGGCGTTTCACCGTCAGGTTCTGTTGCAGAAACGCGTTCACCAGCGATATCTTCTTTCTTGCATAATCGATGTCGGGATTGCTTCCCTCAACATATGCGCCGATGTTAATGAGATCCTCCGCGTCGCGATACGTCGCAAGCACGTGCCTCACCTGGTTGGCGAACTCGGCGTGTTCGGGCTTCGCAACGTCAACCATCACCCTGCTCACGCTTTGGAGAATATCGATCGCAGGATAATGGTTGCGCGACGCCATGTCTCTCGATAATACGATATGGCCGTCAAGTATCGCCCGAACCGCGTCGCCGACAGGATCGTTGATATCATCGCCCTCAACAAGGACCGTGTAGAACCCGGTGATGCTTCCCTGAGGCGACGTTCCGGCACGTTCGAGCAATCTCGGTAGGAGGGCAAACACCGACGGCGGGTAGCCTCGTGTCGTCGGAGGTTCGCCGATAGCGAGGCCCATCTCTCTCTGTGCCATGGCGAACCGTGTCACCGAGTCCATCAGCAGGAAGACGTCCATGCCGCGGTCTCGAAAATACTCCGCAACGGCCGTGGCCACCGACGCACCTTTCAGCCTGAGCAGCGCCGGTTCGTCCGAAGTCACCGCAACCACAACGGAACGTTTCAACCCCTCTTCACCGAGGTCGCGTTCGATAAAATCTTTCACCTCGCGACCGCGTTCACCTATGAGCGCTATGACATTGATATCGGCGCTCGTATGGCGCGCGATCATTCCCAGCAGCATACTCTTGCCTATTCCACTACCCGAGAATATCCCTATCCTCTGACCTTTACCGCACGTCAAACACGAATCGATCGCCGCAACACCCGTGGCTATGTGCTCGCGTATCCTCCTGCGCTCAAGCGGGTTTATCGGTGTACTGTGGAGCGGGTACTCGGTATCCCAGTCCATCGGGCCGTTACCGTCTATCGGGTCGCCGCGACTGTTTATGACACGGCCGACAAGACCACTGCCCACGCCCACGGTCATCGGTTTGTGCGTCGGTTCGACAATACTCTCGGGACCGATGCCGCGCATCTCTCCCAGCGGCATCAACAGCGCACGGTTCCCGCGAAACCCGACGACTTCGGCCTGCAACGGCTCGTTGTTGCGCGACGAATGGACGTAGCACAGGTCGCCAATCGAGACAGCCGGTCCGGTGGCCTCTATGACAAGCCCGACTATCTGGACGACCTTACCCTTGATTCGAATCGGGTCGACCGACTCGAGCTTGTCGTGATACTTCGATAGGTCAAAAGCTGGTAAACTCACCAATCACTCACTCCAACAACTCGGCAACTATATGGGCTATTTGCGCGTCGACCGTGCCGTTGACAAGGAGCGAGTCGGTCTGGACGAGACATCCACCCGGCTCGATCTCGCTGTCAGCAACAACCTCGATCTTGGATATGCCGTCGAACGCCTGTGCAAGCTCGGCTTTGTGCTCGCGCATCTTGTCGACGTCACTGGGATTGACCGAGACGACGATCTGTTCTCTTTCGAGCAGCTTGGAGACCGCCCTTGTTACGGTTTGCTTCACGGCATCGTCGTCGAGTCGCACCTCTCGTTCGAGAACCTTGCGTGCAATATCGGCAGCCAGCCGTACAACGTGCGGTTCAAGCGACGCAACAAACTGGCGTTCATCTTCCACAATCTGCCGAGCAACAGCCCGCAGGGCGTCAAGTAGACTGGCAGCCTCCTTCTCGATCCGCTCTCGGCCCTCGGTTTCCCCGGCAGCGAGTCCGTCGCTGTACGCTTTCTCCCGGATGTGTTCGGCCTCTTCCTGCGCCTGCTCGATGAGTTGTTTCGGGGACAGCCCCTCGATCAGTCCTTTCTCGGCCTCAAGGGTTTCACGCGCATACGCGGACATGGTCTTGAGCTTCGCCGCGTCGTCCGGCTTGATCACTTTAGACAATGATCTCGTCCTCCTCGCCGCCCCGACCCGCGATCAGAACCTCTCCCGCCTCCTCGAGTCGTCTAATAACTGTGACGATCTTCTGTTGGGCTTCCTCGACGCTGCGCAACCTGACGGGACCCATGAACTCCATCTCCTCCTGGATAAGCGTTCGGGCCCTCTGCGACATGTTTCTGAATATCTTCTCCTGCACCTCGGGCGTGGACATCTTCAGCGCGAGCGCGAGGTCCTTGTTGTCGATCTCTCGCAACGACTTCTGGATGCCGGCGTCGTCAACGAGCACGAGGTCGTCAAACACAAACATGAGCTTCTTGATCTCGTCGGCGAGTTCCGGGTCTCTCTCCTCGAGCTCGGAGAAGATGTTCTTCTCGATCCCCCGCTCGGTACGTATGAGCACCTCGGCGACATCCTTGATCCCGCCGGCGAAAGTGGCCCCTTGGGTGAACACCGTCGCTATCTTGCGCTCGAGCACTCGTTCGACCTCCCGGACGACCTCGGGTGCCGTTCGGTCCATGGTGGCGATGCGCATCACCACTTCGGCACGCTCCTCTTCGGGCAGTGATGCAAGGATCGTGGCCGCAGTCGCATGATCGAGGTGCGCGAGTATGAGTGCTATGGTCTGAGGGTGTTCTTCCTGGATGAAGTTGCAGATCTGTGCCGGATCGGCTTTGTTCATGAATTCAAACGGGACCCGCTGCAACATGCCCTGCAGTCGTGAAAGAATCTCGACCGCTTTCTCCTCGCCAATGGTTCCCTCGAGCAGCGATCGAGCGTAGTCCATACCGCCCGTTACAAGGAACTCGCGCGCCTGAGCCATGTTGCGGAACTCCTCAACGACGGCAGCACGTGTCTCGGCATCGACGATACCCAGCCCTGCGACCTCGAGCGTGATCTGTTGTATATCATCATCGGACAAGTGGGTAAAGACGCCTTTGAGCGCCTCCGGCCCCAGGGCCGCAACGATGATAGCGGCCTTCTTCCTGCCGTCAAGCTTAAGTTCTGCCATGAGCATTCCCCTCCGTCATTGTTATTGAGTTCCATCTCAGCTCATTGGCATCCATGCCGACGATCTCAATCCTTACTCAGTCTCTGCGAGCCACGTCTTCAAAAGGTTGGCAACGGTCTCAGGTTGCTCTTGTGACAACTTGGCAACCTCTTCCTGCATACGTTCCTTTGCGAGCGCCTCGTCTGAAGGGCGAATCTCCTCCGCTTCCACGGCAACTCGTGCCGCGCGCTCCATCGGTTTGAGCCTGCGCAGCATCGTTATGAGCACCACCAGCGCCACGCCTACGACCACGGCGGGGACGAGCTGTCTGGCAGCTTCCATCATGGTTCTGCGCCGCATCTCTCGGGCAGCCTCACCCATTGCCGCCGCCGCGGCGGCTTCTGCGCTCGTGTCAAACTGAGCATCATAGACAACGACACTGTCGCCGCGGGTCAGATCTGCTCCGACCGCCGCAACGATAAGCCCCTCGATTTGCGACCGCTCATCATCGGTGAGGGCGACGTATTGGAGTTCGCCGTCTTCCGTTGTGGTGGTACGCCCTTCTATCATGGCGCTCACGCTCAGCCTCTTGATCGTGCCCGGCGCCACCATAGTGCTGGTTTCCGTCTTCGAGAGTTCGAAGTTCGTTGTTGTTGTTTCGGTTAGCTCTTTCGTCATCGATTGGGCGGGAGCGCCCTCTTCCGTGAGCGGAACATTTGCGATCGTTCCGGCCGGCCCGACGGGCGGTGCCTCAGTGGTGGTGGACTCTTCGGTAGTGGTGTCCTCGCTGAGGATGGCGCCTTCCGGATCGTACTTTGTCTCGGTCGTTGAAACCTGGTCGAAATCCATCACCAGAGAGACAGAGACAGCGTGGTTCGGATAGAGAGGTTCGAGCATGGCCACGATCTTCTGCTTGTACTGGGCCTCGCGCGCTGCGACGGCCGCCGTCTGTCTGTCCGCCAGTTCCGCCACGGTATCAATCTCTTCGCTGGGTTTGTGGAGCTCGTTGCGCTGCGTATCCATAACGGCAATCTTGCTGGGCGGTATGCCCGTGCTGGCAGAGACCAGATTCACTATGCCGCGCACCTCCCGTTTACCAAGAGCCCCCGGGGACGTCAGCGATAGCAGCACGCCAGCGCTGGGTTCGCGCTGTTCCGCTGCCAGGAGCCGTTCCGGCGGCACATTGATGTGGACCCGGGCGCTGCTCACTGCGTCGTACCATCCTATCGTCCGGCTCAACTCGCCCTCGATCGCTCGTTGCTTCTGGATGTTCTGCACAAAGTCAGTTACTCCCAGTCGTGTCTGGTCGAACAGCTCATACCCCACCACACCGCCTTGGATGGCGCCTTCACCGGAAAGCTGGTTGCGCAACTGATACACCTGGTTGCTCGGCACCAGCACGGTGGCCCCACCGTCGGCTGTCTGGTACGGAACGCCGCGCGTTTCGAGCGCGGCGATCACCGAATCAGCGCTCTCGCGGGACAGGTTGCCGAACAGTACGGCATACCTCGGTTGGCCGCCCCAGTACGTAAGGGCAACCACCACAATGAGTGCCCCGAGAAACGCGAGTCCAATATTGATGCGTGCGCTGAGGCTTAGCTTTCCCCACGCTTTTGCTATCCCATCAACGAGCTGCCTGAGGAAGTCCATATCTACTATCCTCCCTTCCCATCACAGGGCGATAGCCCTCACATACCATGTGCAATGCAAAATGCCTATTGCAATCGAGTTTCTTCGCTTCGTTCAGAATGACACTGAACCACACGTCCTTCTGCCCAATTCATTCTGCATTGTCAGTTTTGGATTGTCCGTTCGTTCTCCTAAACTTGCGTCCTCATTATCTCTTCATACACTTGGATCAACCTGTTTCGGAGCGTCAACATCGTCGTGAACGCCAAGTCGGCCTTCTCGACGGCGATAAGCGCCTCGCTCACGTCCGTGATCTCGCCTGCCACCAGATCTTTTACTGTCTGGTCGGCTTGTGCCTGCAACCGTTGCACTTCGTCAATGGTCTCTGCCAGGATCTTCTTGAACGAAGCGCCCTGTTCAGTTGTCTCCGCCGGGCCGATCCTGGGCCGGGGCATGACGTCGCGCGGCCCAATAGGAGGGATCCTGAATTGGTCGGCCATAGTGCTTCACCTCCGGTTCACATCAGTCGCGTCAGTCGCGCAATATCTCCAGTGCAGTATTGGTCATCCGCTTCGTTGCGTTGACAGCCGCGACATTCGCCTCGTACCCGCGGCTGGCGCCGATCATATCGATCATCTCCATCGGGATCTCGACGTTCGGGTACTCGACGTACCCCTGGCCGTCGGCGTCGGGATGTCCCGGGTTGAATACCGTCTTGAACGGCGACATGTCATGCACGATCTTGACGACATCCACGCCAAATCCTTTGCGATCTGCCTTCTCGGCTTCTTTGCCCATCAAGACGACCAGTTGACGCCTGAACGGGCCGCCGTCCGGCGTGCGCGTAGTGGTGGCGTTCGCAATGTTGTTGGCGATTATATTCATTCTTATGCGCTGGGCGCGAAGGCCGGCGGCGCTGACGTCAAATGCCGAGAATATCTTTTCCATAATCTGTTGACCTCTTATCTTATGGTCCTGAGCAGGTACTTCATCGCGTCGTATCGCTTCGATAGCAGGCTGCCGTACACGGTATGGCGCCCCGTGTTCTTGGCTAGCTCGGCCATCTCGAAGTCGATGTCCACCTCGTTGTAGTCGTTCTTCATATCCCTCGAACGCCGGTCCATGAACAACCGTTCTCTCTCGATGACAAAGTGGCGCCTGTGCGTTACGCGGCCGGTGAACGCGTCTTTTCCAGCAAGTGCCCGTTTGAGCGACTTTTGGAAATCGGTCCTTGCCGGTCGGAAGTTCGGCGTATCGACGTTGGCGATGTTGTTCGCTATGAGCCGGTGGTTGCGCTCCAAAATCGACAACGATCTGCGCAGAACATCCTCGACGCCAATCCCATTAAAAGCCGCCACCAGTCTGCCTCCTTCTTGGCCTCAGCTCACTCCTTATTGTCGAAAGTACAACACAAACCGCAACGAGTACGAGCAAACACCATGCCGAGCCTCCGTTTCTCGTAATCGGTTGTGCTGCAATACCTTATGCCGGGACCCCGTTGTGTCGCATGGTCTCTTCAGATGCACAATAGTCCCCTCGGGCTGCAAATTCTGCCTACTTATCAGTCTGGGCGTACTCCTTCAACTTGTTGCGCAACGTGCGCACACTTATGCCGAGAACCTCAGCCGTGCGTGTGCGGTTCTGCCCACATTTGTCGAGCGTCGCTTCGATGAGCACTCTCTCCGTCTGCGCGACCGTCATGCCGGCGACCACGCCAAGCCCGTCACCAGACCGGGGGGCTGTGTCGCCCAATCCGAACGAGAAGTGCTTGGGCTGGAGCAGGTCATCGCAACTCAGCACCACAGCCCTCTCGATGTAGTTTTCGAGTTCCCTGATGTTGCCCGGCCATGAGTGGTTCATGAACATATCGAGCAACTCGTCGGAGATGCCGGTGACGTGCCGCCCGTTCTCGCCGTTGGATCTCGCGATGAAATGGTCAACCAAAGCGGGTATATCCTCTTTGCGCTCGCGCAGCGGAGGAAGATGTATCGGGATAACGTTAAGTCTGAAATACAGGTCTTCACGAAACCGCCCCTCCCTGACCTCACGCTGCAAATTGCGGTTCGTGGTGCTCAGTATTCGCGTGTCAACCGAGATGGGTTTCGTGCCGCCAACCCGCTCGAACTCCTTCTCCTGGAGAACGCGAAGCAGCTTGGCCTGTAGTGCGATACTTATCTCGCCCATCTCGTCGAGCAGCAGCGTGCCGCCGTCGGCAAGTTCAAACCGGCCGATGCGCCGCTGGTGGGCCCCGGTGAACGCGCCTTTCTCGTGTCCGAACAGCTCGCTTTCGAGCAACCCGCTGGCCAGCGCAGCGCAGTTCAGTTTTATGAACGGCTTGTCTCTACGGCCGCCGCTGTAATGTATTGCACGGGCGACAAGTTCTTTGCCTGTTCCGCTTTCCCCCTCGATGAGCACCGATGCCCTGCTGTCGGCGACCTTTCTTATGGTCTCGTAGACTTCCTGAATCTGAGGGCTGGTACCGACCATGTGCTCGAAATCGTAGATCTCGGTCAGTTCCCGGCGCAGGTACTGGTTCTCGTCCTCGAGCCGCCGACGTGCAATGGCCCTGTCAACGATAAGCTCCAACTCGTCCGGCGCAAACGGTTTCATAATGTAATCCGCAGCGCCGGCCTTCATCGCAGCGACAGCCGTCTCGACAGTCCCGTACGCGGTCATCATGACAATCTCGGTCGATGGGCTGTCCTGCTTGACCCGCTCGAGCACCTGCATTCCGTCCATCCCGCCCATCTTCAGGTCGGTCACCACCACGTGGTAGGCATTCTTGGAGAACTCCGCCAGCCCCGACGTTCCGTCTTCCGCTACCGACACACCGTAGCCGGCGCGCTCGAGCGTTTCCCGCACAAACTCCCGCATAAGCGGTTCATCGTCAATAACGAGCACGGTTTTTTTCGCTGTCATTGTTCCTCTCGTATAGGCAGGAGAATATCGAGGGTCGAACCTGCGTTTAGTTCGCTTTGCACCTCGATGCGGCCGTGATGCCCTTCGGTTATCTTTGCTGCTATTGCAAGTCCCAGCCCCGTGCCGCGGTCTTTGGTCGTGAAGAACGGGTTGAAGATCTTCTCTCGGTCGTCGGGATCTATACCGCACCCGCTGTCGACGACCCTGATACGCCCGGCTTTGCCCACCAGAGGAGTTTTCTCGTCCGGAGGGAGGTCAACCCGGGACGTCTCTACGGTCAGCGCGCCGCCGTCGGCCATGCTCTGCACGGCGTTCAGCAGTATGTTGAGCAACACCTGCCTCATCTTCTCGCGGTCCGCGGTGATTATCAGGTTGCCATTGTCGTAACGTTTCTCGACAGAGATTCCCCTCGATTGGATCTCTCCGTCAAGCAGGAGAAGCACGTCATCGATCAGCCCTGGACACTCTATCTGGTCGAACTTGAACTCGAGCGGCCGGGTGAACGCCAGCAGGTCGGATACCACTTGGTTCAGGCTCTTGGTGCCTTCCAGTATCCTCTCGATAAGCTTTTTCTGTGGCGCGCTGTCCCGGAAATCGCGCGCCAAAAGCAGCGCGAACCCCTCGATTCCTCCGAGCGGGTTGCGTATTTCGTGCGCAACGGTTGCAGCCATCTCGCCCAACGCCGCCAACCGGTCCTTGCGCCGAATCTCTTGCCTTAATTGCGTGATCTCGCGCAGATCCTGAAACACCTTGACCGTTCCTACCGTCAAGCCGACGCTGTCGGTCACACGTGAAACCCTCTCGCTTATCGGTATCGGTTTCCCCTGTTTGCCGACGATCTCCGTTACCTGATGGTCAACAATGGACGAAGCCGACCGATGGTCAAACCTCTGGCCAAACACTGACGCATACTCTTCCGACAGCACGTCGTCCGCATCGAGGCCCGTTATCTTCCCGGCCGCACGGTTAAATGTGGTGATCCTGCCTTCGAGGTCAACAGCCACCACTCCGTCGCTCATGCCGTTGAGTATGCTGTCCAGATAGTCTTTCATCCGGTTGATTTCTTCTACTTTGCGTGCCAGCTCGCGGTTTTTGCGTTCGAGTTCCTGGTCGAGCGCTTGGATGCGCTGGGTAAGCTTCTCGTGTGCCTCCTCGAGGTGGCGTGTGGTTTCCGTGAACGCCCGGAAGCTGGCTTCCAACTGCTTCATCTGGTTGATGCTCATGCTTTCTGATCGAGAAACTTCGCGGCTACACCTGGCCGTTGCCGGTACGCGTGAAGCGTTCTCCTCCCTTCTTTCAACTGCTCAAGTTCGTCAGATACTCCCGCTATCTTCCCGCGAACCACCCGCTCACCGGCGGTTTCTGCGTCAATGGCGCGCTCGAGAACGCTGAGGCTGGCTTGATATGCCGTCTCAACGTCGGTTCTCATTTCCTCGGACGCCTCATCTCGGGCAGCCAGCCAGCATTTGACAGCGGTTGCCGTACGCTCGCATGCCTGTTTAAGCAACGACAAAACCTCTTGGCGGCGCGAGCCGATCTCCTCCGCCAGAGGCTCGGAGTGATCGTCACGACTTTTTCTGAACAGCTCGCCTATCTGCACCAGCTCCTTGCAGAGCGTATCCTGTCGCACGAGGCAATCAACCAGAGTCTTGCCGCACTCGTCGGCTTCAACAGTCTGCGCACCACGTCCTGTCATGAGCCGCCCCGAAGGTTGAGCTCGACCGCGGCGAACTCCTGTTTCGCTTTGGCTAGGTCTTTCCAGTGGGATTTGGGGAACAACGTCAGGAAATCGGCATAGTGTTTTTCGGACGCGGTATAATCCTGCTGTTGGAGACAGCAGTTCCCCTGCTGTAGTGACGCCCACTCGACGGCACCATCCGTCAGGTCGCCGAGCGACGCTATCTCGCCGTAGATGTTGCCGGCAGCCTTATAGTCGCCGATCTTAAAGAGTCGGTCGCCCCACTCAACGCAATGGGTCCGCAGGAAATCCGACGTCTTGTCTTGCCGTTGAGCCAGCGATTTCATCTCGTTCACCAACCGTGCCGCATCGGTATCGCGCTCGAGGGCTACGTACGTGCGTAACAGCACCCCATCGCCTTCGAGGGTTCTCTGGCTCGGATACATCTCGTGCGCTCTGGCGAGCTCTTTCAACGCACCGTGCAGGTTGCCGACGCCGCGCTTCGTCGTTCCAAGTTCGACCAGCGTGTTGTAGGCCACGGAATCAGGCACCCGTTTCAGGTCGACTCGTGCCAGATACTGCAGCCCCTTCTCCCACTCGCCGCACTTGAGGAACAGCGCTCCCGCCATGTACAACGCCTCGTGGTTTTTGTCTCCGCTCGCCATCGTGACGTACGTTTCCGCTGCGTCTTCATACAAACCGAGGTGCTCGTACACCTCCCCCATCTTGCGCAGAATGAGATCGCGGCGAGGCCCGGTCACGGTGTCGGCGAGTTTCGATTCCAGCACGTTTAGTGCCACCTGAGGTTGGCCTGATAGATAGTACACCTCCGCCAACTTCATGCTCGCATTGAATACGATCCCTTCCGAAGGATCCCCCGTCGCGACCTTCCGCAAGGCGACTTCGCTCTGTTCAAGGTTGCCGCTTGCAAGCGTGCTCAGACCTAGTCCGTACCACGCGTTTGTCTGGTCTTTATCCTTCCTCAACGCTTCCTTATACAGCCTGGTCGATTCGCCCCAGTTGCCGTCCTCATACTCGAGTTCGGCCAGTTCAATCATAAGAGGAACGTTGTCCGGCCAGCGGTAGTTGCTGCTTCGGGCCGTTCGGAGTGCTTCCGGCTGCCTGTCTTGCTCGCAGAGTATCTTACACAGCAGCAGCGCCGCCGCCGTGGCGTGCTCGCTGTCGGGAAACACGTCCATCACGTTCAGACACGTCCGTTCGGCCTTCCCATAGTCTTTCTTGCCCGCAAACACCTCGGCAAGGTGCAGCAACACCTTGTCGTTACCCTCGACGGATGTCGAAACCTGAAGCCTCTTCTCAAGCTCGTCGGCGGCAGTGTCGAAGTCGCCGTTCTCAGCAGCTATTACGCTGAGCTGTTCGTATGCCGGCGCAAGCACGTCGTCGTCGCGGGTCTCCTGCACGAGTTTCTTGAATATCTTCTCGGCGGCACTGGTTCTGCCTTGTCCCGCAAGCGACCGCGCCAGCAGGAAGTTGGCCTTATCGAGTATCGGCTCACTCTGATAATCCCACATAATCTGTCGCAACTTCTTTTCAGCGGCAACGTGATCCCCTTCAAGGAGAAACATACGCCCGACGGCAAGTTGTACCTCGGCGATATCCGGATAATCGGGGAACTTCTGCGCAGTCTCTTCATACGTCTCGCGGGCTACCGCGTAGCTTCCGGCCCGTTCATAGAGCCCGCCCACCCGTGCCATGGCCAGCGGAACGCTGGGACTCTCCGGGTCGTGCTCGACGGCTTTCTGATAGAGCTCGCGGACGTGTCTTATTTCCGCCGGATTGGATGCTTCGTGGAGCAAGGCTTCCGACGTTTCGGCCAGCAAGAACATCATTGGCGAACGGGGGGCAGCCGGGTCTGCTTTCGCCAGCTCTTCCAGCAAGAGCTCTCTGGCTTCGACATATTCGCCGTCATCGAACAGAGATTTGGCTCGATCCAACGCCGTGATGATAGGCGCCGGTTCCCCAGAGACCGGCTTGGAGACGTCGGGCGCCCTGTATTGAGAGCGGGAGCCCATCCACGAGTAAGCCGCCATCCAGGTAAGAATTCCAATAAAGACGGAACATGCCACCGGCAAGATGGACCGGACACTTGCCGGAAACCTCACGACTATCCGTTTCCCCTCTGGGGGTTCTCCAGTCTCGGGTTCCTCGGCTTCCGGTTTTGCCGCTTCCTCCACCTGCGCGGCTTCTTCCAACTCGGCCGCTTCTTCCACCTCAACTTCGGCGACAAGGTCGGCGAGATCGGTTGTCGGACGCTCAGCGACCTCAGCTTCAAGTTCTTCGGTGGGAACGTGTGCCGCCGCCTCGAGCGCAGACAGAACGGCATCTTCATCTATGGCCGATTCTGCCTCGGCAGTTTCGATAGACTCCTCCGTCGTAACGGGTTCAGCTGGCTCAGTGCCTGCCACTGCCGACACCGTTTCTTCCTGATAGAGGTCGGCCTCCGCGGGTTCCGCTGCCGCAGCAACCTCCGGCTCGACTTCCGGCTGGCTCACTTCTGCCTCAGCCACCGGCTCCTCCGGCGGCACACTCAGCGCTTCCATCGCTGCAACCAGTTTGCCTTTCTCCACCCCCTCCGCCGGAGTCTCGGCTTCCTCCTCCGTTGTTTCCTCCTCCGGAGCGGGTTCCTCCTCCGGAGTGGGTTCCTCAGGCAACTCGGCAGTTTCAGGACTCTCGTCGGCCTTGGCTTCTACTCGAAGCGCCTCCTCGAACATCCTGTCGAGTTCCGTCTCGCTGATGCTTTCTGCCGTCGTGGTGCTTTCCTCGTCCGGACTAACACCCAGCTCGGCGAAAAGTCTGTCGACTTCCGTTGTTGAAAGCTCGGCCGGCATAGCGGCGTCGAGATCGTCCAGATCCTCATCTGCCGCGCCGCCGCCGCTTAAGATCGACTCGAGATCGTCCAGCGATGGCGCTTCTTCGGCCGAGTCCTCGGTAGGTTCCGCCTGTTCAGGCGCGTCTGCATCAGGGGGTGGTACCACGGGTCCGCCTCCGCGCATTCTCCCAAAGCCGCAAGGGTAGAGTTGTCTCCCTCGACAAAAATATGTGCTGTCAAGTGCGTAACAGCACGTTAAAACACTGTACCGACGTCGTCCGTGATGTTCAGCTATATCATAGCACATTTTCGCGGTATTGTCAAGTCAATACTATCCCACAACATCTTGCGGCATGGGAACTTAACGGGATTTAACCCCATGTGCTGGGCTTACAAGCCCGGCAGAATATTCCTAGCGCGGCGGGATACTCTGAAACAGGTGAATATGTGCAGCCGATGTATCGAGGAGCGGATCGAGGTTTTACGGTTCAAACCAAGGCCGCATATCTCGCTGGAGCCCTGGGGTGTGGGTATTGGGAAGTCTTGTATGGATTCACATTCGGGGGTGGATTGTACTACAATCAGAGAGTGAAAGGAGGGCATGCAGATGAAGGTTTATCTGGTACAGCACGGTGAACCTGTTCCGAAGGAGACGGATCCTGAACGTCCATTAACGGAGAAAGGCCGTGCGGATGCTCGGAAGGTTGCGAGGTTGCTGGGGATGTCGCAGGTCAAGGTTCCGGAAGCGTGGCACAGCGGCAAGACGCGGGCAAGGGAAACTGCGGAGATCCTTGCTGCTGCAATCGAGGCCGAAGTCTCGAAAGCTGAAGGTCTCGCTCCGCTCGATCCGGTATCCCCGGTTCGCGACAAGATAGAGGGGCGCGCGGAGGATTTGATGCTGGTGGGTCACCTGCCGTTCATGGCGCGGTTGGCCTCGCTGCTCGTGCTGGACAATGAGTTGCCGGAGATAGTAGCATTCCGCCAGGGCGGCATCGTATGCATCGAGGGCCGGGAGGACGGTGGGTGGCGGGTGGCGTGGATGGTCGTCCCGGACCTGCTTTGCGGTGATACTGGAGACGCGTGAGCAACCGGGAAACGGAAGGAAGGACTGCATGAACACAGGAGAACCGGAAAGAAAGCTGAAGGTGGGATTTGTGGGATGCGGAAGCCATGCGCGGATGGCAATATATCCGTGCTTGCGTATGGCACCGATAGAACTTTGCGCGGTCTGCGACATGATACCTGAAAAGGGGCAGGAAGTCGGAGGGTGGTTCGGCGCGCAACGGATCTATACAGACCACATCGAGATGATGGAACAGGAGACACTGGACGCGATCTTCGTCGTGGCTGGCCCGAAGGTGCATCCCGTGGTGGCTTGTGACGCGCTCGACCGCGGGTTGCACGTCTGGATGGAGAAACCGCCGGCGTTGAGTTCGGCGGATGCGATCGAGGTCGTCAAGAGAAGCGAGAAAGCGGGCAAACACGTCATGGTGGGGTTCATGAAACGGTTCGCCACGGGATACGTCATGGCGAAAGAAGCGATGGGTGACCCGGCGTTTGGCACGCCGACAATGCTGCACTGTCGATATACCTCCGCTCCGTATGCTGACGAGGAGAACCATGTCCGTGATTTCGCGATCCATCACCTTGACCTCGCACGGTTCTTCATGGGTGACGTCTCGAGGATCTACGTCGAGAAGTCTCGCATCCGGGATGGTGTTCTTGCGATAGCCGCTACGGTGAAGTTTGTAAACGGCGCAGTGGGCGTACTGCACCTGGGCTCATGCGAAGGGTGGTTCAGCGGCGGCGAACGGGTGACGATAGGCGGCGACGAGACCGCGGTCATAGTGGACAACGTGGTGAGTTTCCAGAGATTCCCGAAACCGGCGCCGGGACGTGAAGGCGATGCGCACCTCAAACACGGCACCTTCTGGGAACCCAACTGGTACTATCCTGCCGACCGCAACAGCGGCCTTGTTCATCAAGGCTATGCAGGCGAGGTAAGACACTTTGCCGAGTCCATCCTCGCAGGAGCTGCTCCGAAGCCCGACATGAGGGACGGGTACGAAGCTCTGAGGCTTGTGGAAGCGATTATCGAGAGCGACGGTGCCGTGGTCGAATTAAGCTAGGTGCCGTGCATGGGGTCTATCGTAGAGTCCTGCCAGCGGAACAACTCGTGGTCTATCTTCTCGAGTTCGTAGCTGGTGGGCGCGGCACGGCGGAGCAGTGGTTCAAAGAAGGCAAGAACGCAGTGAAATGGAGTCGGCTCTCGTGTCACGACTTCATGGACAACCAGGTGCCGACTGCAACTGTTCGCCCTGGCCTATAACTTGGGCAACTTCCTTCGCAGACTCTCAGGAATGGAAACGACTCAAAACCCGATGGGGAGGTCCGTCCCAAATTCGCACGTACAGCGCTGACGGTCGTTCTTGGTGACTGCTATCGGGCCGTGAACGACCTTCAAAGAGCGACCGTGGCAGCAGAATTGGTCTTGAATCTGTCAGTGTGTGACTATATAGTGGTTGGTAACTTGCCCGTGGTGGTCACGCGAAGGTCTATATGGGAAATGTCGGATCAATATATGGAGGTGGGATCGTGAAAACATGTTCCGTCTTATTGATGGTAGTGGTTCTCTGCCTGTTCTCATCGCCCAGCAATGGGCAGAAACACCCTGTCAAAGTAATTTTCGATTCTGATATGGCGTTGGATAGTGAAGACATGAATGCCCTTTGTCTGCTGCATGCTTTTGCTGATGAAGGTGAAGCAGAAATAATTGCCACTGTGGCTTGTGGCTATGAAACAAACAGGGCATCAGGTGCCACAATCGATGCTATCAATACATTTTACAGTCGGCCCGATATTCCAGTAGGAACCACAAAAATACATCCGGTTTTTCATAAGTATGCCATACCATTGGCACGCAGTTCGTGGACTACAGCTGTACGCGATAATTACCCGCACGATGTTCCGGATGACGATAAATGTCCGAGTGCTGTATCCGTCTACCGGGAAGCATTGTCAAAACAACCAGATAACAGCGTGGTGATTGTGACAACAGGTTGGCTTGTGAATCTCAGAGACCTGCTGGATTCAAAACCAGACGGCAGAAGCGACCTGAACGGGAGAGAACTGGTCAGCTCAAAAGTGAAAGAACTTTCAGTGATGGGCGGATCTTTTCCGCAGGGATGGGAATATAACTTTTGCTTTGCCGGTGTTGGACGATGCACAAAATATGTTCTGGAAAACTGGCCCGAGAACGTTCCGGTAATGATAAGCGGAGTCGAGATCGGCCTGAAAATAATATCCGGGAAAGTCTATAAGGATGAGCTCCCTGATTGCCCCCTGCGTAGAGGATTAGAAGACGCCTGGAATGCCCTCAGCGCAGGTAGACCGAGCTGGGACGAAACCGCAGTGATATATGCCGTAAGGGGATTGTCATTCGAAGGCGACGAATATTGGAAAAAACAATCCCAGGGAAGCGTATTAGTTGATGACACAACAGGGGTAACCAAATGGGTGCCCACACCTGATAAGAATCAATCATACCTCATAGAATCCATGAATCCTGATTTACTCGCCAGATTGATGGAAAGTCTTATTGTTAACAGTACCAAGAATGCATTAAAGATCACTGATCAACCTGATTCCGCAGATGAATCAGTTGACTAAGGCCATGACAGGATAGAGCCAAGGAAATGTGAGGTGATCAAGAAACTGGATTTCCCTAGTAACAGATGTATGTGCGACGGCAGCGCGAAACCTTATTTGCTGACGGTCGTCCTGTCGGGAAGGGAGACGTTAGGCGGCTAAGAGACGGGCGCACGAGATGGTCTGCAATCAGCTCGACGTGGCTGAGCGTTGGTCAAAGCAGGGGGGTCTGGACGGTTTTGCGTTGTGCTGCGACTCCTGCTTTAATTCGGGTCCTTTCCTTGGTCCGGGTCTTTTTGGGGAGATGGTGAGGCCCTATTTGACGAGGTTATGTGTGGGTCTGCGAGACCTGGGGTTTTATGGTATCAAGCATTCTGACATATAAAGATGCCTTACTGAGGATTGCCGATTGATGGGATGGGCAGTCGCTGGTAATGTCGACCGATGATTGCTATCATCACAATCGCGTGCTACGATCCACATTAATGTACCCGCCAGGTGCTGGCGGGGGCGAGTCTGGTGTGACTGTCTTGCCGGATTCATACGCGCGGTTTTCACCGCGCAGCGGACGTCTGAAGGGAATGCCGAACGGAGGGTAGATCCATGAATGATGTCGTGGCCGGTCTTCTAATTGTCCTCGTTGCATCAGTATTGCAGGGAAGCTTCATGGTCCCCATGTCCTACGTGAAGAAGTGGCAATGGGAGAATTCGTGGGCGCTGTTCTCAGTTCTTGGGATGATCGGATTCAACTGGGTGTTGGCCATGGTCACGATTCCCTCGCTTCTCGATGTATACCGCGCTGCCCCAGCTGCCGCTTTGGCAACGCCTGGCGTTTTTGGCCTGTGCTGGGGCGTAGGTGCGGTCTGTTTTGGTTTGGGGGTGGCGGCAGCCGGTTTTGCCTTGGGATATGCGATAATCATGGGTATTGTGCTTAGTTTCGGGGCCTTCATTCCCATGCTTGTTCAGCACCAGGAGGAGATTCTCTCGACAAAGGGACTGTTGGTTCTCTCGAGCTTGGCCGTCATGATTGTTGGCATTGCGGTGTTTGGAACGGCGGGGACGCGCAAGGAGAAGGAGCAAAGCGAGAAGACGGGGGCTATCACCAAGACTTCGACATTGTCGATCAAGGTGGCTCTTGCCATCTGCATCGTGGCGGGGCTGCTTTCTTGTCTGACCAACGTCGGCTTTTCCCTTAGCGAATCGCTTGTCGATCTCGCAAAAGAGCACGACGTCTCCGAGAACTGGGCCGGCAACTCGGTCTGGGCGATCCTATT
>Ga0114922_10001411_pt1 | contig 22869 bp, 22 predicted proteins | sample AartaG_FD_100975 | JGI IMG/M metagenome (GOLD analysis project Ga0114922, IMG submission 100975) | Deep subsurface microbial communities from Aarhus Bay to uncover new lineages of life (NeLLi) - Aarhus_00045 metaG | ecosystem: Environmental > Aquatic > Marine > Oceanic > Sediment | place... | reverse complement strand
TGAGCTGAATATGCCTGCACAAATTTCTGTGAAATTCCGTGCATCATGAATTGGACACAAACCTTTTATGCCGCTGAGTTTGTAAGCTTTTTACTACTTGAGAATTTCGGATATAGCCAAATTTATCAATAAACCAAGCGGCTTGTTAGCCAAACGGAGATAAGTCAGAAGCTGTTTTTTATGCACATCCTGGATTTTTTCTACTGACTTTAGCTCAACAATAATCGCATTTTCAACCAATAGATCCAGCCGAAATCCTTCTTCGTGCACTCTCTGGCCTCGATAGAAAATCGGGAGAGGTACTTCAGATTGAACCTCTATGCCCATATGCCTCAATTCAATAACCATGCAAAATTGATACGCAGACTCCAACAATCCTGGCCCAAGCTCTTTATGAACGGCTATTGCCGCTTTGATTATCTGGGACGACAGTTGATTCAGCTCCATAAGAATTTATGGCCTTCCCCTTGTCAACATATCCCGCGGTAGCGGCATGGCAGTCTTAGCAGATTTCCCCTCCCTGCCCTGTGGAATGCGGCAGCCTATTCCTCCGGGGTCAGGAAATCTGCTAAAAAAACTCTGCGCCTCTGTGCCCTCTGTGAGAGACAAATAGTACATTATGCCCCTTGCCAAAATTCGAATTTGGGATTCCGCCTTAGTTTGCCAAGGCAAAGATTTCACACCCCACATTGGCCTTTTCACATAGAGACTTTATGTGTTCAAGATCCCCAGAAGGCATATCGCGCCTAGCAATAAGGACCTGATCTATGTGGTAAAGCCTGACCAGAGACTCAATATCGTAACGACTTCCCAAAACCTTGACCCCTTGAAACCGTTTTCTCTTTTTTCTGGGATCATCATCTATAAAGGCTACGACATTGCCCTCACCCTCCATCCTTAAATAGCGTAGGGCAAGATCTCCCATGCCTTCAGCCCCGTAAATCAAAATGTTTTTCTGAGGCCCATTGTTGTTAGGGTTTAGATTGCCTTTCAAACTCTTGACTGTTAACCTATATCCTCCCAAGAGACATATCAGGACAAACCAGTCAATAGCAAACACGGAGCGTGGGTGCGCCCTCTCTCCTATGAGGAAAGTCAGCACTATTATGAGAACAGAGCTAAAGGTTACCGCTTTTACAAGCTTAATGACTTCATCAAAGGACATATAGCGAATCAGTGTACCATAAAGTCCAAAGGACGTGAAAGTAAACATTCTCGCTATGATCACATAGGGCAAGGTATGCAATAATATGGTTTTCTCGACGGGAGGTAATTCTCCCTCCATGCGCAGGAAATATGCCAAGAAATAAGAGAAGGCACAGATAAAGGTGTCACAAAAAAAGAGTGCTATCTGTTGGGCGTTTTCAAAAAAATGTCGCCTTGCTACGGCTCCGGTTATTGTAATCAGAGCCCCACGTACAAGGTATCCAACATCTTTCAGGAATGATCTGCTATCTACGTATTCCAAATCTATCTTGAGCTTCTCATGCAGTATATGGTTAAGATAATACTGTTTGGGATCCGCATCCTCCGCGTAAAGCTCCTCCTCATTTCGCATATAAATCTGACTTGGCCCAACAATACCAGGCATTACAGACAGTATCCTCTCCTGCTCACGGCTGTACAACCTCACAATCTCCGGGATCTCCGGCCTTGGACCCACAAAGCTCATGTCACCTTTAAGCACATTGATAAGCTGTGGCAGCTCATTTATCTTGAATCTCCTTAAGATGGCGCCCAAGTCAGTCACTCTCGGGTCATTCTTCGGCGACAGAGGGGGCCCTGTCCAGTGCTTTGCCTCCATCATGGTCCGGAATTTCAACATGGGAAAAGGTCTGCCATTTTTCCCGATCCTGATCTGACGGAAAAACACCGGTCCCTTGGAATCGAGCTTCATGAAAATAGCAGTGGCCAGGAAAAAAGGACAAAGCAGAATGAGACCAATGAGGGACAAAACTATGTCGAAAATACGCTTTAGCATGTTATTGGACTTGCTCTCCCGCAGGGACACGAAGAGCGCAGAGGCGGTCTCGCGCCCGCTCTCCCTCGACGTGCCCGGGATCGCTCGAGCTCGCAGAGGACACAGAGTCTTGATCTGAATTCGTGAGAGGCGAATTCAGATCAAATTGCCATCCCGCTGAGCGAGTTCATCAATTCTTTTTTGAAAAAATGATTCTTACTCAATTGCAGAGACCCCTTGCGGGAAGATTTAAAATGCAGCATGAATATCGTTCGCCCATGGCGGACTGAGCTGTTGGCCTGGTTTTTCCCGCTAAAAAAACCAGGCCAAAATCATGATCTCTGAGCTCTCTGTGGGCTCTGTGAGACATAACAACTCTGCGTCTCTGAGGCCAGATTCCAATTGGCAAATATGCCGCTTACAGCCATCAACTAAGAGCTGACACTGCCTTCCTTACCACCACTAAATAATGCGTCCTCAGCCACGGTATCTTTTCCAACAGATAGCACAGCAAAAATGAATATGGGGCAAGGGTTCTGGCAATAGGAGGGGCCAACGTCACTTTGTTAAAATCAAAGGTACAATTTGGGAAGAGCCTTATGATCTCCCTCTTGCCTATTCCCTTCACATCTGGGTTCGTTGGCTTGCTAATGAAATAGTCGTACCATAAAATGATGCCGCTGGGCTTTACAACCCTGAGCATTTCATTGGCGGACTTTCGTTTAATCCTATCTTCGAGGATAGAGGTAAACATCGTAAACTGCGTAACTATATCAAAACTTTTATCGTCAAAAGGCAAGGCCTCTGCATTCCCACATCTGAAATCTATATTAGGACTAATTCTTTTCGCCGCCTCTATAGCATTTGGCAAAAGATCGATTCCGCTCAGGTTTTCCGGCCTGGAACCGTACTTGATAAGTTCTCGTAAAGGCCAGGCAGTACCACACCCTATATCGAGGATCTTTTTATCATACAGGGGGTTCACTCGATGGCGGCGGAACGATCTAATTAGCTCCCTCTCTAACTGTTGAACCATAAACAGATGACCTGGATTGAAAAAAGAATATACAGATCTATCATCATGGCGTTTGCTATAAGCTAACCTTATACGCTCTCCTTCATTCATCGTAACCGTTCAGAGTTCAAGGAATGTCATTGTGTCAGGCTTGCGGACGATATTTTCTAGCACAGAGACGCAGAGGACAAGGAGGACAGGAATTTTTCCCTGGCCGGGAGACGACGGCCACGGAAAAGCAACCGTCCGGCTTCGCCGGAGGGAATTGCTCTCGAGTCTGACATAGAGATAGTATCGATGTGATAATTGCGAGACTATTTCCCGCAGGGCAGAGGCCTTTTATCCGATTGGTATCTCGCAATCGGATAGAAAGATGAGTACTCTGTGCTCTCAGTGCCTCTGTGGTGACTCGTGCCGAAGGCCAAGGAAATAGCATCGGAGAATTCCATTCAAGAATCCTATGCCATAACTGAGATGGAGGGTGGCAAAGATTATGGGTAATACTGGAAAGAATTTCCAGCCTTCTCTAAAACTGATTTTTGCAGAAACAAGGATTGCCAATACGAGATAACTACCGCAAATTGCAATAGTCAGCCACCAAAACATCGGACGAATTCCATAAAGTATCAAGCTGGCTATAAGGGAAAGGACAAACATTGGTGGAACCAGGTGCCTGAAAGAGGCAGGTCTGCCATGTTTCTTAATAGTCCGTACTTTTCCGTAACCAAAATTGTAGTATTGCTTACACAAGGCAGAGAGCGAAGAGCGCGGGTAATAGCGGGACCTAATTTTTGGACTCAGAAATATTTTGCCTCCACTCTTGATCAACCTATAATTCAGCTCATCATCCTCACTATAATGCGCTTCTTCATCATATAATCCAATTCTCTCAAAAACCTCGCGTCTGTATGCACCTAAATAGACGGTATCTACTAACATCTCCTTTTCACTATAATGAAACTTCCCACCGCCTACTCCGAACGGGCAGGACATAGCAAGAGCTATAGCTTTCTCCAAATAAGTTCTTCCAAGCGGCCTCATTAGCCCACCTACATTTTCCGCCCCGGTCCTCTCCAGTGTGTTGACACAACAGCTGACGTAATCCCGACCGATAGTGCAGTGGGCATCCACACGAATAATCACCTCACCCTTTGACTCAGCAATTCCTCTATTCAAGGCACAGGTTGTAACCCGCTCAGGATTATTAATCATTCTAACAAACGAATACTTTCTTATGAAGTCTTCAACAATTTCGCGCGATGAATCATCCGACATGCCGTCAACAACCAAAACCTCCGCCAGGTCCTTGGGATAGTTTTGATCCACAACTGATTGTAAACACCGGGCAATATGTTTGTCTTCATTTCTCACAGGAATTACTACCGAGACCACAGGAAGTCTATCTTTCAAATCTGTCTTAGTAAAAGTGTTTGTGTTATTCGAAGGCCCAATCTTCATTTTACAAATGTACAGAAATTGTTTCAACGCGCAAGCTTCAGATGAAGCCATTTACATTGTCTTTGGTAAAAAGATAATTCCGGTATCGATACTTCTCATCATAAACAATTATATCTTTTCTAACTAGCCCGTCATCGGTGATCCAGTAAAACCGATATGCATAATCAGACAGAAAGCTGTTAAAAAAGACCTCTGTTTCTTTACAGAGCACTTCGCATATGATCCTAGGTTCATCCCTCTTCAAAATATATTGCATTCCTTCGAACACCCGGGGTTCACCTGTCTCAACATCTATTTTTATTAAGTCAACTTTGTCTATCTGAGCTTCCTTGACATACGAATCCAAAGTTACAGCCGCGACCTCCATTTCTGCCTTTGGACTTCTAAAGCCCTCAATAATGGACGATTCTTGTTCGTTGACAAACAAAATTATCTTTCCATCATAGTTAGTAACTGCTGCAGAAAGGGCAATCACATTGCTTGCAAGGTTCACGTCGATATTGCCCTTCAGACATTTGAAAAATTCCGGTAGGGGCTCAAAAGCTACGATGCGGGACTTCCTGTTAGCCACGCTCGCCAGAAGCGAGAAATAGCCAATGTTAGCGCCCACATCAAAGATGGTATTGGATTCCTGCGCAAGTTTGTAAAACACACTGGATGTCTCCGGTTCGTGAGCATCAAATCCCCACCAGAATAATCTTCTGCCAACAGGATCAGGCCCGCGTCCGGATGCGATGACCAGACTGTTTCCATCAGGCAACCTAACACGGAATTTCGCAACTACTGGTATTCGAATTAGAAAATATTTTACCCATTGGTTTGACAAAGGACTAAGAAAGGTCTTTATTGGAACTCGCACAGCGGCATTAATCAATTTATTTCCAAGGATTTGCGTTATCATTTGTTTCATGTCGTTATTTCTTCAGCCTATAGCTGATTCTTCCCGTGAGCCAGCCAAACCATCCACTGACTACGTACAATGGTGCAATCATGAGATATTCACGGTAGTTGTTTCGCAGTATATATCTCACGTTTTGCAAGAGTGCTTTTGGAATTGAAGCCAAGAATATTCCACCGTCAACCATTATCAAGGGAATTGACCGTCTTTTCTTCTTCATCAATGCCAATGCATAGGCGCAATCTCTTGAATTCTTCCAAGCCATGTAAAGATTGACTCGGTGAGTATGGTAGACCGCTGCATTTGGGGCATATACGACGGAAAAGCCTGCTTCCATCACCTCCGTTTGCCAGACAATATCCTCAGCATAGGACACCTCTTCATCAAATTTGAACTCTTGCCATACTTCCTTGCTAATTGCAGAATTACTGTTAGAAAAATGGATTTTGTTCCATATCTTCTCATTATTTGCGTGGAATTTTATTCCTTCCTTCCCAAAAAAGAGATCGTTTTGTAAGGCCTCAAAAGGGTTTATGCGGCCAATTGATACCTGCCTTCCATAAACACCTGCCACGTTGCCGGCTTCAAAGCCTAAGATCAGGTTGGTCAACCATCTCTTATCCCTGGGAAAAGAATGAGCCGAAAGATTAACAATAATCGGTCCCCTGGCGTTCCTTGCACCTATGTTCAAAGAACGGCCATAGCTAAATTCCTCTTGAGTAATCTGTAGCAGTCTTAGCTCATATTTCTTGATTATATCGAGTGTAGAATCTGTTGAGCCAGAATCTACTATTATTGTTTCATATTCACCACTGAACTCCTGTTTCGCAACCCTCTTTAAGGTCTCCTCAATAAACTCTGCTTCATTCTTTGTCCTGATAACTATCGAAACATCCACGGCTTATTTACTCGGCTAAGGATAGTTTTCTCTTTCAACTTTTACACCGAATGTGCGTCCCAACACGGGCATGTCCAGGTCTATTTGCTTGATTGGTTTGGCTTCATAGTCCGAGTACTTATAGACCAAGAGATCTCCAAACCCTCTAAAGCCTTCACAGGGAATTGAATATTCTCTGACAAGCCTAAATTTTGGTGCCCGCACCCACTGCCGTAACTTTCTATTTGCAGGAGTGTTTAGTAAATTCTCCTCTTCTTGGACAATGTACTTAACGGAATAGCGCTCTAGAACATCATGAAATTCGGAAACTTCCTTTATTAAGTCATTATAACCCAATTCAAGCATCATCTTTGTCGAGAAAATCACTTTGCTTGCGCGAAAAACAAAAATGCGTCTTCCCTCATCGCGAGCCCGCATATGGAAGATAAAATTACCATTGAAATACCCATCATAAAGGACTGATACGCAATCCGGATCCCTCACAACAAACTCTGCTGCTTGATCAAATCCTTGAATGTCACGTCTACCCCATACGACCAGTGGGTTGAGGTGCAAGCAGATTAAAGCAATCATCACAATTGCATACACTTTCCTGTGCTGGAAAAAGGTGAATTTCTCCCTAAACAGCCAAATCACTTGCATAGAGAGAATTATCACTGCCGGGACCAAAAAGACGGCGAAGCGCGGCTCCCTATAATGGACGGGTAATAGAGACAATAAGCCAGCTGCCCCCCAAAGTAGGGCAAATCTATAGCCGTCGTGTTTCCTTAACCTTGCGACTAGAATGACAGAAGTAATTACCAAAAGAATAACTGGATATGTTAAAATTTCAGGAGATTGTCTGAGATAATAGAGGCAGTTAGCCCATATATGACTCCTCTGAAGAACTTGCGCGGTCACATAGGATCTTCCGATAGTCAGGCTTACGGCCGCCCACGGGATCAGGACAACTGTTCCAATCAGAACTCCTGAGATTAAATAACCCGACTTAATTAAATTCCATTTTCTGCCACCTATTATCCAAACAAGCCAGATAGGCAATAAGAATATGGCATTCTGCTTAGTAAGGAATGCAAGTACGGTAAACAGCGGTGCTAAAAAAAGTGCCCATTGTTCTCTTCTATCTACACCGACATATAGGCAGTATAGAGCTGTCATGCTCATAGCAAGGGCCGGCATTTCCAACATCACATTTTTCTGACCAAATAGTATAGCAGGTTGCAAAAGGTATAAAATGGAACCAAGCACAGACAGCCACAATGGAAACCAGTGTCTACACAACAGGAAGAATATGTTTACTCCAATCAGAGAAAATGATAGAATAGTAAGTCTAGCAGACAGCGGAGATATTCCAAGAACCTTGAAGAACAGAGCCTCTACGGTGTAAAAAACTGGCGGATACAAGCCAACAGTGAGGCCGGGATATTGAACATAGTATCTTTCGGCATAGCTTACCGGATGGAAGAATCCCAGGTCTTCAATCATGTCTTTATAGAATACCCCATTCAATGCGTGTGAGGGTGCATCGGGATACCACAATCCAGTATGTGAAATATCAGCAAGAAAAATGGATATCGCAACCAAGGATATAATAAAACACCCAATTAAGCTGTTTCGCTTTTGATTTTTCGTCTTAAGAAACAAACCTGTCCTTGTCAGCTACCATAGAATTTGGATAAGCCGGGAGAGCGTCAAATTGGGGTGAAGTATTTCCAGCTCGCTGGTCAGAGAGGCTGGAACATGGTCTCATTTGGAACATTTAATCACTACGTATAGGCCATGATCAAGGCTAAGGAAGGACGGATACCAATTAATAGCGGTAATAGCGAAATTGCCCTTTACCTGATCCATGATGGATCGATGACTTGAAGGATGTCCCTTCTGATCGTCAAAGCCTACCGCCTTGAAGAGGAAACTTGTCAACCTATTCTTTATTGGAAATCCCAAGACAAGATGTCCTCCGTCTCTCAAAATCCTAGCCATTTCTGCCATCGCTGTAGGCAATTCGCAAGGCTGAAGGTGCTCCAATACACTGAGGCAAACCATTAGGTCAAAAAAACAACTTTCAAAGGGAAGGCTCATTATACTTCCGACCCTTAATTCAGCATGGCAGCCTTCTTTCTCAAGCATTCCTTCAACCTGCGGTACCTTATCATGAATATCCACACCATGTAGTTGTCGACATCTGAGGGCCAAAGAAGGTAATAGCAAACCAGCTCCATATCCAATCTCAAGGATTCTGGCGACATCCGAGTCAATTAGCGATAAGGCTGCTTTGTAGCGTCGCCGGTACACAATTCCACTCATAGGATTGTAGATCAATTTAGTCAGGAAGTCTAGGTCGGGATTGCCCAATGTTCTAATATTACTCTCTTTGGGAAGATATAACATTCTCAATTTCCTATATGCTTTTTCCATTCATCGAGATCCCGATGGTCACAATCTAGGTTCTCTTTCTCAGCACCAACACAATATAAGACCATCTATCTTCCCGTATGACCCTTTTCCAAGCAAGGCTCACAAAATCAAGACATTTCCCGAACCACCTAAGATCGGATAGAAAAGGAAAACCATATTGATAATGAAGAACCACCCTGAACAGATTCGAAGGCTCCAACATATAAAACCCCTCCAGGGTTGCCACATCTTCAAACCCCTTGCTCATCCGTCTGATTTTTTCAGGGGTAGAATCTATCATCCCCTTCTCTGCAGATGATAGGAGGGCCGCAAGGATCAAAGTCAACTTGCTCCCATTCGATTCGATGATAACTATTTTTTTATCCCTTTTGCAAACCCTTATCATCTCAGATATCGCCTGCTTACGATCGTGGTTCACATGATGCAATAAGTCTCTACAAGATATTAAGTCAAACAAGTCATCTGGAAAAGGCAAGTCTAGTACGTCCCCACATAGGAATTGGCTATTACCCAGATTCCGGGTACGGCAGAAAGTTACCTTGTCCATAGAATAGTCAATTCCAACGAATCTTGTGCGGCAGCCCCAAGCCCTTAAATTGTGAATGTTTGCTCCTTCTCCACAGCCGACCTCCAAGACTGTGTCAGCTTTTTCCATGGCTAAGGTTGCCAACAGCTCCTCTTCCCTGGCTCTGACGTAAGGGTTTTGCGTTTGCCATAGAAATCTCTTTTTCTCAGCCATTGAGAAGCGCCTTTTTTGGAGGCAAGCGAATTTTCTACTTTCCTTCATCAAATGCATTGATTTTATCGGGAGGCTCGCCAAAATGATACACTCCTGCTTTCTGCCAATGCTACAAAAATTTAAGCTTTTTCATTGCAAAAAGGCTCATTTTAAGCAATAGCCATCCGTGTTTGAAGCGCCTAATCTTGATGTCACCGTAAACTCTCTGGCGATATCTAACAGGCATTTCAACAATCTTCAAATTCAGTTTGGCAGCGCCAAGAAGGAGGTCAAAATCTCCATATGGATCGAAATCTCCAAAGAACTTCCTCCCCTCCTTAATCCTCAAGTAATCCTTCTTAAACAAAACTTTGGTCCCACAAAGGGTGTCTTTTACAGGTTGCTCCAAAAGCCAGGTAAAGATTAAGCCGAATATTTTGTTTGCAAAAATGTTTAGTAGCCGCATGGCTTTTTTTTCCATAGCATACACTAGCCGCGAACCATTAATAAACTCTCCTTTCCCTTCAGCTATGGCCAAATAAAACTTGGGAAGATCCTCTGGCGCAACAGTCAAATCTCCGTCTAGAATCATTAATATATCGCCGGAGGCAACCTCAAATCCTTTTCGCACTGCATCCCCTTTGCCCAATCTTAACATTTTGTTGGGCGGCCTTCTTTGTTCTTCGGAAAACACCCCATTTGGACTCTTCCTCGGAACCTGATGAATCAGCCGGCAATTCTTTTCGGGATACTGTGCCATCATTTCCTCAATCTTTTCTGCTGTCCCATCTGTGGAATGTCCATCCACAAAGATAATTTCAGTATGCTTACCCATCTGTGGAATTCTTTTCACAGCATCTTCAATGTTACCGGCTTCGTTCCGACAAGGAATAACCACAGAGCAGGAATAATCAGGAATTGGTTGGAAATTGCCTGCAGGCCTCGCTATCACGAATTCCGTCAGGCAACATCTCCTTATAAGCGGCACGTTGGCCAGAAACTTGTTCAACGCACCCGATATTAACCGGATGTATTTAGGAAAAAGGAAACGGTAGCCTTTTCTCACTATTTCGAAGTCATTCAAATAAAGCAAATTTTCAATGTCCGTGAGAGAAAGCCAGTTCTGCAAACCCTCATTCATTTTCAGCCCAATTGTTTCTGCCAGTCTGAGGGACGGTTCCCAAAGATAGTTATAATAAGTTACCACGACTCTGGAGCATGGGTGTGTAACCTTCTTAAGCTCTCTAAAGACTTGCCAGATGTTGTTGAGACTGCCAATAAGATTAGAAATGATAATGTAATCAAATTTCTCGTCAATTTCCAAGCGCTCAGCATCACGTCTTTTGAACTCCAGATCGGGATATTTCTTACCTGCAATTTCAACCATCATATCGCTAATATCGATACCAACTCCCTTCGATGGCTTCACTACATTTAGCAGGTCTCCTGTTCCACATCCCAATTCCAGAACCGTATGATTCGGTGGAACAATGAAGGTATGGAAGTTTTCAAGATCATGGTAATAATACCAGTTCCTTTTCTTCCATGTGTCTCGTTCTGAAGCTATGCTATTGTAATACTCTCGGAGTTCTTCTTTGGTCATGTTCGGCGATTTGTCAAACATTCCTAATAATTCGCATTGCCCTAATATCTCTCTCCCTGCGACAGATAACTCTTTTTTGTGAATCCCCAAAAGTACCCAATATATGAAATGAAGCCAATTATCTGATAGGCATAAGAAAGCATAATGAAGCCAAAAATATTTCTGAGTTTCGTACGATAATTTCTCGACGCAATGAGGAACATATGTATCCTTTTGGTCATGTAAATGACGTTAAATAGCAATGCCAAAATGAATAGTGTTTTGGATAACGGAATAGTTAGTATTAATGACGCTGTCACCGCGCTATTACATGCCAAAGTCCTGTAGCTGACACCGTCTAAATGAATAAGCGCTGTTAACCAGCGCAGTTCAGTCAGGACAAAATATTTAAATGAGGATGGAATATGTGTTATAACTGCAGCATCTTTTACGAACTTAATTCGCTTCCCATGTTCTAGGAACCTTTTTGCCAACAGGTAATCAACCCCTACTCTCACCTCTTTATCGAAGAAGTATTCCAGCAGATTTTTTACGTCTCTAGACTTAAAGGCAATTGAGTGTCCAGAAAAGGTTGTAATTCCTTCCAAAAAGTACGTCTTGGTGATCATGTAGTAATCTGAAACCCAGTTCTTTACCACCGGCTCAGGGTTGGCTATTGTCAGGTCGCAATTGCCTTGTTGTATTGGATCTACCATGCATTTGAGCCATTGCCGACTTACTATTGTGTCTGCATCCAATAAAACAATCGTATCGTTTGCGGCTTCTTTAATGCCCTGCTGAATAGCGACATTTTTTCCTTGCGGCCCTTGAAGAATGACAACATATCTTGAAAATATCTCCATTCTTATTGTCAGCTCCCGGGCAATTTCATAGGTGTTGTCCTCGCCTCCGGCTACAACAATTATTTCACATCTCTTTTTGTCGTATTCTACGTCCAACAAGGCTTCTATCGTCGCCTCTAGAACCTTACCTTCATTCCATGCTGGGATAATAATTGATATCGATATCATTCTTCTTTTTCAGAGATGAGGCCTTCCCATACTTTTTTTAACGATATACTTGCGAGATCCCTCCAGAAACCGTAACTAAAAACCCAATTTGTTCCATTATATATGGATCGGACGCAAAAAGGAAAAAAACCAAATAACCGACCATCCTGCCTGTATAGACTGACAACGCTAGAAATAATCTTTATTATTGCTTCATTCTTATAATACTGAAAATCAGAAGGGGTATCTCGTGCTATTTTCCTTATTATACTCTCCCACCCCTTGGCCATGGCACTGGCGTTATGCTGGGTGTTCCCAGCATGTATCCTGAATCGAACTAATGGTAAGTCAATCTTATGAAATTTGTAGTGAAGTGCGATTCTTCTGTAAAGATCAAGGTCTTCACAGGTGTTCATCGATTCATCAAAAAGACCCACTTTGTCAAGACATGCGCGTCTGACCATAACTGACGAAGTTGTCCCGGTAATGACGTTATGAGTCATCAAATCTTCATATAACGCCTCCCTTTCTGGGGCATCCCAGGAAATATTTCCATCATGGGCGCTGCCATTTCTATCAATGAATTGCACATCCGTATAAACAACACCCACTTCAGGTTCTTCATTCAAAACCTGGACCTGTTTTTCAATTTTGGTAGGGAGCCACAAGTCATCGGAGTCCAAAAAAGCAATATAATCCCCTTTGGAATGCTTAAAACCCTTATTTCTTGCCTTTGACCGCTCTGACCTTTCCTGAAAGATATAATCAATTTTGTCTTGATATTTCTTTAGCACTTCGCAAGTATTATCTGTAGAGCCGTCATCAACCACAATTATCTCAATTTTCTTGTATGTCTGGTTGACAACGCTCTCCACCGCTTGGACAACTAAGTCCGCCCGGTTGTAAGTTGGAATAATAACACTGACTAGAGGTTCCATTGTTCCTTAGACAATATTTTCGGGGAAAACAAGGCGAGAGTCTTTTTACAACAATCTTATAGATATAGAGCAACAGAAGCTGGACGCTGAATGCAACATGCTGAATAAGTAGGAGCTTTGCCTATTTCTGGTATTCCACAACAACGGATCGAGAAAAACGCCTCAAAAAACGAAAAAACCTGAACACATAATGATCAATAACATTTAGCAAAAGTTTTAGCTGCCTACTTTTGATAAATCTGTCAAACCTAATGAGTAACCCAAATGGCGTCAGTAAGACCTTTTCGAATGGTTTGCCAGCATCCAATAACTCTTGGTTGGTCATATCCCGATCTTCTTGTTTGTCCAGGTATGCAACCCAGGCCTTGCGGGATAAACAAGATGGACGATAGTAACCAAAATGTCTATTTCCGGCGGGGAAAAGGTTTTGTATGAAACTAAATGTCCTACTATTTTCTACCGGTTCTTGAAATACAGCCTTGCCTCCTTCCCTCAGCACCCTGTGTATTTCCTCCATTGCCGTTTTTACATCGGGTTTGGATAAATGATGTAATATTCCCATACCGAGTACCAAATCAAACGAATTGTCAATGAATGGAAGTTTTGAAATGTTCGCACGTTGAAATTGACATTTGACGCAATTGACTTCTGCAATTGAGCGTGCCACCCTTACTATTTCCATTAGAAGATCAATAGCAAAGACTTTGGCACCTTCCTTAGATGCATGCACAGATAAAGAACCGAGCCCACAACCTGCATCCAGAACCGTCTTCCCGTCTAAAGGGCCTAACAATTCAATCAAATACTGACTCCAAGGCTCACTTTCAAATGGTGAACCCCTGAGAATATATAACTCCGGACGCTCAGCAACTTTCCCTTTAATCCAGCGACCGTAGTTGTCCCAGACATATTGTTTGGAAGTCATCCCGTTAGGGATCTCTTGAGGATCAAGCATCGGAGGACTAACCATTGGTAGAATCCTTATGCCATAACTTTAAAGTGTCCGGGATAAATGACCGGTTATCCTTCACAGAAATATCATTGGTATCCTATGCCAGATGCTGGATGCTTGATACTATTTGTAATAGATACGCCGAAGGTGGAATTGGTAACAATAGTTGCCCATGATGCACAAATTTGGAAAGTCGGCCATAACGTGATTAAGCTCCTAAAAGAACGTAATTACGCCCTCAGGATGGCCTGAATGGTCTGAACGCATGCCCTCAGTTGAAAAGAAGCTTCCTTGAACATAGCCTTTCCCAACACAAGGATGCCAAGGATGAGCCACAGCCGTAATACATTTTCCACAACATTGATGGTCTTCACACCATAAATGGATCTTCGGCTACAGTGTTTTTTCAAGAATGTGTACCGATCCTGGATCTGCCGGGAGGCACTGTACCATCCATCAACTTTGTACAGAACCTCCTCCTTGGCAATATCTTCTTTCGCAAAGCTCTGGCGCTCATGGTGGATAGCAGTTGCTGAATAAACATAATACATCGACCAACCCAGATCGGCCGCTCTCTTGCACAGATCCCAGTCAGCGTACCAGACATAGAAGTCCTCATCGAAATAACCTATCGTTTCAAAAACCTCCCTTCGAACAAGCATGCAGGCATTCCACACCCAATTGACCTCAGAAGTCGATCTGTGAGACCACTCTAAGGGGTTAAAATCTCCGACCAACTTCCTTCCGCCAGGCAATTTCTTGAGAAGTCGCAAAGCAAAACAGAGTAAGTCATTTTTGAAACCAGGGAATAATATCTCGCACGGGTTCGGAGTACCATCAGGATAATAAAGGTTGCCGCCAAGTATTCCGGCCCTGGGGTAGGATTCAAAAAACTCTAAAAATCGCTTAAGCGTATTTGGCAGAATCTCTAAGTCCGGGTGAAGGAGAAGATAGTAATCGCCCTTGCCCAAAGCCAGCATGGCATTTATGGCTCTGGGGTACCCTACATTTCGGGAATACCTGGTTAAGAACACCTGAGGAAACCTTGCCTTAACCATATCAGAACTGCCATCTGAAGAATTATTGTCAGCAATGAACACCTCGAGGTTAAGGCCACCCGTATTCTCAAATATAGATTTCAGGCACTGTTCTAGTAGGTAACAGGTATTATAATTGACAATGAATATCGAAACCGAAGGAGCGGCCACTTTGCCTCTTTCCTCTCAGCAGACTTTCTTTGAAAACAATTCTCAAGTCATGCTTTCAGCTATCTTGACTATTTTCTTCGCATTCTTGTCCCAAGTGTAGGATTCTACGATCCTCTGGTGTGCCCGATGTCCCAAGCTACGCCTCAATTCTGCGTTGTCAATAAGTTCCTCAACAGCCTTTGTTATCTCAGCAACATCTCCTTTCTTAAATAGAATTCCAGTTATTCCATCTTCGATAACCTCTCTAATTGGAGGAACGTCTGGGGCAACGACAGCCTTTCCCATGGCCATGTATTCAAATAGCTTCATGGGCGATCCATAATCATTGAAATCCGGTATCAACGTAATATCCATTGCAGCAATGTGTAATGGAATCCGTGAATGTGGTACCTCCCCAGTGAACCTGAATACGCGCGAAAGCCCCCTCGCAAAGCACTTCTCCATTACATCGTCTGACCCGTGGACGTTTCTGCCAACTATCAGAAAAGTTACACCTGCGCGTTTTCTCTGAATGTTTTCAGCGACGTCTATCAAAATCTCAACACCATGGTACCTTGCAAAACTGCCAACAAATCCACAGACAACCTTATTCTCCAAGTTATACTCTTTAATAACAGATTTCGGATCAGTGTTGTAGTCAAAGGTGTCCAAGTCAACTGCATTGTGTACAACATGAATTATCTGCTTATCAATACCCAGACCGACCAAACAGTCTCTTAGAGATCCAGATACCGTGGTAATGCAATCAGCCCAACTTAATATCCTTGATTCTAGGTAACTAATGAATGGAAAGTAAAACGGAGGGGAATAGGTTTGTCCGTATTCCTTCTCCTCAATATGAGCCAGTGCATGAACCTCCAACAATATTTTGTAACCTTTGGAATGAAGATGCCGGGTAATAAGGTAGTTCGAGTAGGAAAATCTCACCAAGAAAAGATCACTTTTCTGACAACTGACCCTTTTCTTCAATTCCATATATACCGCGAGGAAGAATAATAAATGCAAAAACTTTCTTACAATATGCATATACCTAAAACTTAACGCTTTAAACGCCATGCTTTCTCGAAATCTCATGTAATGAGCATTGGCCTTGTCAGCCGTAAGGACATTGATTTCAACTTTCTTCCTCAAAGCATTAATATTCTCTTTCATATGGATCAAATGGGGAAAGTGCTCACCGCTTAGAATGTCTAACGACCCAGGAATAAAGGCAATTTCCATGATATAGCTTTCTCTCGTCCGTGTAAACTTATACCATTCTTCTCGACACACCCTTCGGTCTCGCCTGTTTCAGAAACTCCTCAATGCAAGAGATCATCCTATCCCTTTCAACTTCAAGGGTATGTCTCCTAGCTAAAAAGAGGCCGTTTCTTGCCAGACAGCGTCCAAGTTCAGCATTGGTGATGATCCGCATTATCGCCTCAGATATCTCCCTTGGACAACCTGGATTAATTAACAGACCATTTTCCCCATCCTCGATCAAGTAAGGTATCCCAGCTACTCTAGTAGCTATTACTGGGATGCCGGAGGCCATGGCCTCAAAAAGCGTCTGTGGCACCCCTTCTCCTGTCAGCGATGGTAGAATGAATATGTCGCTCTCTCTATAGAGTTCAAAAAGTCTTGGCCCATGGGGAACATACCCTGCGAAGTGAACGTACTTGGCTAATTCGCGTTTCTCTAGTTGCTGGCGCAGCCTTCGTTCCTCACCGTCCTTGTAGCTCTTCCCCACTATTCGCAGGGAAACGTTTAATCGCTTTTCCCTGATCAGAACTTCGAGCGCCTCAATCAAAAAATTTAACCCTTTTTCTGGGTCCAACCTTCCAACACTTAAGAGTCTAACGGGGCTGCAAGGTTCAGCCCTTCCAGCCGTGATAGTATTTTCAATATCTTTCTCTGAAATTAGAGACACAGCTACTTCATAAACCATGCTTCCAGATCTTCTATAGCGTTTGTACATTTCCCTACCAACAGTAAACGTAAGATTCTTTTCTGCAATTCTTCGAGTTATATGTTCAAGAATAGCTACTGCAGCAATAGCACAAGATTTCTTTGTCCCTCTGTTATTGTGCTTTATCTGCTCTATCAGATTCTGGCGTATTACCAAAAAAAAGGGTTTATCCTTTCTGTGGCAAAGGTAAGCAATAATGAGTGTGAGTGGATGGGGGGCTGGGAGCCAGATAATATCCCAATCTTGAATGTTGTCCCTTATTGCACGGTAGATCCTAGGATAGATGACAAAGATATTCTTCCAGAAAGAATATACACTGAAGTAAGGGAGGGCACAGACTTCCGTATTCGTAGGATCCAATATATAAGCTTGTGTTTTACTTTCTTTTGCTACTGCGTCACAAAAAGTTATCTTTTCAAAATAGGGATGAAAGGAAGCGACAAACCTGACAAATGCCTCGTCCGTAGAATAATGCCTGCCGTCAAACCAGAAATACTGCCCGCTAAAGACCGCCAATTTCATGGCGTTTTCCATTCACTATTCTCAGGTTTCAAATCCTCCAACCTCAGACCTCGGCCCTAAGCTCCTCTTGTCTCTCCTCCAGTCTCTTGGCAGCAAATGGCAAGGCTATCATCACGTAGGGGAAGAGCACATCAAATGCTGACGCATCAAAGGAAGTCAAGATGCCGAATTCTCCAAATATACTATGGACCAACAGCCCTAGGAACGTTGCTATCGTTCCCCTTACTACTGAACTCAGATAATCCGATCTGAGATTTCTTTCAATTTTCCTGCAGAAATACAAAAAAGTAATATAGAAGGCAAGCAGCATCGCCGTTGCTGCAAAACCCATCTCTACCGCATTCTGCAAATATGCACTATGGCAATACTGATTCTTTAGCCATGAGGTTTCAATATATTTGGCAATACTGTCCGGAGAGTTTCCAAGACCCGTACCCAACACGGGATGGTCAAGAGCCGTATTCCACGCTGCCTGCCAGATTTCCCTTCTACCGCTGAACTGTTCTCCACTGATCCGCTGATAGACATCCGTTTTCCAAAGAGGAAATGTTAACCCCCCTGCAAAAAGCGACATAATGATGACGGTGGCCAGTAATAATTTTGCTCTCCCCCTCCACAACAAATAGATGATGGAAACAAGTATCGCAATCCACGAAGTCCTGTGAAATGAAAAAAATAGAGCCAGTAACACTAGACACACGAAAAAAGGTTTAAGTCGCCTAATAGGTTTGAAATCAAACCCAGATGTGATCAACAGCGGACTGCAGACAAATAATAAAGTGCCTAACATATTGGGATTCAAAAACCATAACTGGATCTCTTTATAAATCGGAATCGCCGCTATGATACTCCAAATCGCAACGGCTATGGTAATAATAGACAAAACAAGAATCACCAACGAAATAGTTGCAAGCACTTTTCTGATATTATTCACATCCTGGGAAAAAAAATCATAGAACATGTAAGAAGCAACCAAAGCAACAACGATATGGAGTAATTTCCTCGCGCTGAAAAGAACATCTAATGAAGTAGCTAGGCTCATAATGCCCCATAGTATGAAGACAACTATGATAGCGCTGAGTTGTACGTTATCAAAGCGCGTAAATTGCCTCTTTTCTATGATATTATCTATAGCCCAAGCCGCAATTATACAAGCGAGGAGCCCCCAAAAGATACCTCTACCCACAAACGGGTAATAGTGTGCAGGAAACAAGCGTAAGATAATAAGCCACATTAGACTTGTAAGTATAAACCATCCGATAATGAGATAATCCATTTTTCTCAATAGAACAGTGAGGGCAATTACTATTCCTGATGACAGAGCTACGATTCCTCCATAAGGGGAGATTATGATGAAGCGGGCCAGTGCGAGACCGATTAATATTGCAGCCAGAATGATCACACATTCCTTGGACATAGCAATTGCACTTATGGTTTTCAATCGGTTAGTGCTCATCAAGTACCAGTTATTACTTTCTCTGTCTCACCAAAAAACTCAGACGACATGTCAAATTTGAAGGCTCAAGGGATCGTCCTATCTTGCTTTACCTTTTCGTCGCCGTTTGGCAATCACCCTGGCTTTTTTTTCTTCATCCAGGGGTAAGCGCTTTAGCCAGGTTTCGTCCCCCAGGTGGACCTCCAGATTTCCCCATCCGAAACGGGTTTCGCATACCGAACAGTAAGCGTAATGTTTTTTAAGAGTGTCGTTATTAGCAGTACGACGTAAACCCTGATAACGTGGATCATTCCAAATCTTTTTAAAGGATTGCTGTTCATCAAAGATGTTACCCATATTCAGAACCCCCAATGTGCAATAACAAGGGAATACTTGTCCGTCGGCGTTTATACATACAAAATTCCACAGAGATTCGCAATTTCTTGGTTTATTCTGCAAGGCCTGCTGCTGACGAATTGTTAAGGGGAGGTTAAGGACTAGACGAGGATAATCAACTGCTACCTGCTGAGCTTTTGCAAAGACCTCTTCCATTAAGTCTTGATGAAAGTAAAGGCTCTCCTGTTCATCGATGTCATTACAAAGTGAAAGGTAGTTGCAGTCTATCACATCGATGCCTATATCACCCCAATGTCTTATGGCATCTGGCAATTCTTCAATATTGCAGCGCATTAGTATGTAGCGGATAACGATTGTTGGTTCTTTTTTGCCCTCGTCTTCACGAATACTGATTAGCATCTTGATATTTTTAAGGATTCTATCCAATTTGGCATTCAGACGTATCGCCTCCACTGTTGACGAGTTAATTCCATCCACCGAAAAGCCGTGTTGTGAAATTAGTTCTTCTCTGACGATGGTGCGCATGCGTTCCTCTTTCAGCAACATTCCGTTAGATAGCACCCATGTCGGGACCCGGTAGCGACGGGCAATTCGTAGCACATCCTCCAGTCCCTTGTGCAGATATGGTTCGCCACCTGAACAGATACTTAGTAGGCGTGTGGTAGGGAACAGCTGTCGCGCCACCTTCTCGAAGTTCTCTATGGAAAGGTATTGTGCCCCTAATGTATCATATGTTTTACAGAAAACACATGCAAGATTACATTTCGTCGTTAATACAACATCTACATTTTGCGGTAACGAATGCACTGTTGACAATTGTAGTTTGGCCTCGATCGTATTAACGGCCGTATTTAAAATTTTTTTTGCAGTTAGATGTCTTAGTTTTTCACACCTTATCATGGCGCTATTCAGCACGTTTTTCACTGAAGTTGTCGCATCTCTTAACGAAAGATACCCCACGATCCTATGTTCCTCCCAACCTTGCCCACGACATCGTTAGCAAATTCAACAAGTCGGATGAGTCGTAAATCTTGTGAATTCTGTAACCACTCTACGTTATTTTACCGCAATGATCCTGCCATATTGAGTAATGGAGTTGACCGTCGTTCCATCAGCAGTTTCAATCCTATAATTTTCGCCTCTCAAAAGGGATAAGAGCCTCTCACCCTCGTTTCCCAATTTATCCCATACATAAGGGTGGACTTCGACAAAAATTGCTCTGGGATACCCTGACTTTCTTCTGAGGATACTTTGTGCTCCTCGAAGGACCTTTTCTTCATATCCCTCGACATCAATCTTAATAATATCGACTTTCCTAGCATAAAAGACTTCATCTAGAGTTTTGGACTGGACCTCCACAGATTCCTTCCCAACTTTGAACTCATCCGGAGCAATAACATGAGATTCAGCATCTGCTTGCGAATGGAACCTTAATAGACCATGCAAATCTCCGACTGCGATATCGTGTACTTCTACGCTTGACGATACGTTATTGAGCGTAATGTGTTTTCTAAGTAGAGCACAGTTTTTGACATCAGGTTCGAACGCAATTACCTTGCCAGTGCTGCCTACCCTTCTTGCCAGGGCAATTGTATAGACGCCAACAAAGGCTCCGACATCAGCTATGATATCTCCCTCCTGAATTTCTGCCATTAACCTTCTCCAAAAATTCGGCTCATACGTTTCTAGAATATCTCTACATTCAGGATAAATATGTATAACATCTGTTCCGTTTATGACTCTTATCAAGCCTTTCCTACTGTACACTAACCTGATGAACATGTCGTAGGACGGTCTCACGAAATCCCATAGACAGTCTAATCCGGATAAGGAAGGCAGGTGCCTTATTTTCATTGCAGTTCTTTCTATGTAATTCACCGTTTCGGGACCTCTAGAAGTTATTCAAAGTATGTGGTCGCTTAATACCTGGATTCTGCACTGAACCGCAACCCCTGTTCGACAGTGGTAGGCAGGTTCACAAAAAGTGACTAATCTTGCCATTTACCTAAAAACTGTTTTTGCGCTTACACTCAGTCGAACTTTGAACTGATGTAAAAGCACACCAATCTGACTCTGACAGACTCCATCAGTGGCTGCTCAATGCCCCGCTTGTCCCGTCAGATCCTCCCAGTGATAGTTTGCAGTTCCATCGGTCCGATACAAGACGAAGCCCGCTTTTGGGAAAGCTCTATTTCCCGCTTCGTTATTCGCAGATGTAGTAAGGCAGATCCAAGAGAAACCTTTAGTCCGGTATAGAAACCCACGGCCTATGGGCGTGGTCATTTGGGACTGGCTATGCCAGTCCCACATGGGTTTGGCCGAAGGCCCAATCACTGCTACCAAGGTTGAGACGGCAATATCGAGAGTAGGAGAGATTGGTCCATAAGGCGCTTGTTTTTGAGCATGCAGCAAGAGCAAAATGTGGCATAACTCGGGCCAACCTTCGAAGGACGCAAGGCCGCTGCCCCCCTATGGGGGGCTAAATCAAAGCCGCGTCCTTTGGGCGCGGTTGTTTACACAAAAGCAGTCGATCGAAGCCCCGCCATCAAGCACTGGCCAACCCCTTGTTGCTGGTACCGCGGATCTACTCCGATAACCATCAGGGCAGCCGTTGGAGAAGCACATGTTTTTTCGGAACAGGCGACCCTCCGTTGGAATCGCCGGACGAATTCCGACAGAACCGGGCGAACAAAACAAAAAGCTTTGGTCAACATGGCGGGCCTGTTCTTCAATATGGAAAGCAACATCGCTGGTGCCCCATGGATGTTACGCAAGGTGAGGGTTCTCTGAAACGACAGCCAATTCGAGACCCCACCTAGCCAACCTACCAGTGTGCCGTTTTCGATCGCAACGATCGAAATACAGGCGCGATGACAAGCCAGTATACGGTATAAGCTTCTCAAATAACCGTCACCCATCATGGTGTTGTCATACCCTCTGAACACCTCTGCGTGTAATCGCACCAACGCCGGAACGTCGTACTCTGCCATCCGCCTAATGACTATTCGCGAATTCCCGTCCACCTTCAAAGCAACTCCGCTTGTCTTATCGTCGTGGCCCAGAGGCTCCGTCGCGAAAGCCTCGGCCATACGGAAACTGTGAACAACTAACTCAACCCGAGTGGGCTCAAGAGACATGAAAAATGTTGCTTTTCTTTTTTTGCGTTAGGGTTGACAGGCCCGAAACGGGCCAATTGGGATTTGAAACTTGGATCTCTATTCCAATCTGAAAGGACGGTAAAGGCTCACTTTCGATGAACTTTGCCTGTGAGAATAGGGGGTGATAAACTGAATTTCCAATCGCTAATCTCTCTTTTGCTTCTGGCCTTCAGTCTTGCAGAGATGCGGCTGACCTATGGCTTTGAGCTTTCAGTTCCAATATCCGCCTGAGATAGAGTCTGGGAAAAAGGGGACGTTTTCTGAGGGGCGCTAACTAGTGTCCATCCAGAAATGGCCGGATTTCGGAGTCGCCGATAGCCCTTATTGCAAGTATCTTGCAATAAGGGCGCGTCAAAATTGACTCGTGGACTGATAACGGTTCGCATGGGTACTC
>Ga0114922_10001410_pt1 | contig 22876 bp, 18 predicted proteins | sample AartaG_FD_100975 | JGI IMG/M metagenome (GOLD analysis project Ga0114922, IMG submission 100975) | Deep subsurface microbial communities from Aarhus Bay to uncover new lineages of life (NeLLi) - Aarhus_00045 metaG | ecosystem: Environmental > Aquatic > Marine > Oceanic > Sediment | place... | reverse complement strand
CCTTGTCCCGCAGGCCGGCCTGCTGCTATGATGCGCTGACCGTGACGATGCGCCGTTAGCTCAGTTGGCAGAGCAGCTGACTCTTAATCAGCGGGTCGTAGGTTCGAGTCCTACACGGCGTATTCAGAAGGCCAGAAATGACAAGCGAATATGGAGAGGACCCAGCGCGGGGAGGCGAGCGGTTTCACAGCGGTTTCACCAGATCGCTCGCCGGCTGTCTCTACAGGCACCGGAAGACGGGGGGCTGGTACTGGAAGGTCGCCGCCCGCTGGGCCCCGGCGGACGTGGCCGAGAGGGCCTCGGGCGGCTACCTCTATCTGCCGATGGTGCCGCGCGGCGGGCGGGTCGCCACGCGCAGCCGGCAGCGCGCCGAGCTGGTGCGCCGGCGTCTCTGGCGCGAATGGTCTGTCGCGCGAGACCACGTGTCCCCCCAAATGGGGGAAACGCTGGCAGCCTTCGAGCAGTGGAACCTCCACACCGCGGCGGCCCGCCAGGCGACCTACAACCGGCGGATCGCGGAGTGGTTCCTCGAGGCCCGCGGGATCGCCCAGCCGTGGCGGATCTCGCCCGAGGACGTGGAGGGCTACCTCGCCGAGCTTCGCCGCGTCGGCCGAACCGCCCGGACGATCCAGGCCCACCGCAACAGCCTCCGGAAGCTGTGCCGCTACCTGCGCGGGAGGGGGCTGCTCGAGGGCAACCCGGTGGACCTGGTCGAGGTGCGCCCGCCCCCGCGACGCGCCCCCCGGTACCTGGACGAGGCCGCGACCGCGGAGCTGCTGAAGCGCGCCCGGGCCGGGCCCCGGTGGCTGGCCCGTGCGATCCGCCTGGCCCTGTACGAGGGGCCCCGCCTCGGCGAGCTGGTGGCCTTGCGGCGCGAGCACCTGCTGCCGGCGGGCATCCTGATCGAGAACACGAAGCGCGGCGGCTGGCGGACGGTTCCCCTCTTCGGCCAGGCCCGGGCGCTGGTCGATCGTCTCCGCACGGGGCCCGCCGGCGGCCTGTGGCCCGAGCACCATCCGCGCTGGTGGGGCAAGCTGCTCGAGGACCTCACGGAGGACCTCCCCCCGTTCGGCCTCGCCGGCGGCGTCGGCAGCCGGTGGCACCTGCTCCGGAGTACGTTCGCGGTGAACCAGGCCCGGCGCGGTGCTACGCTGTGGAAGCTCATGGCCTGGCTGGACCACGTCAACCCGACGACGACGATGCGGTACGTCAACCTGGCCCGTGCCGCGGGGGCATGACATGGACGATTACGAACGCCAGCGGTGGATCGACCTGGCGATCTACGTGGCGATCATGACGATCGTCTGCCTGCTGGCCTGGGCATGACGACGCCGCCGTCGGCCAGCAGTTCGCGGACGGTCTTGGCGACCTCGTCGAGGAGGGAGGCCGGGAGCTTCACGCCGGCGCTGCGCGAGAGTCGTAGGTACTCCGCATCGCTCATCCAGACGATGAAGTACCAGCCGGGGTCCGTGGCCATGCGGTCGCGTTGGCTCTTGACGAGCTTCATGGCAGCAGCGGCGTCCGGTGGCGGGCCGTGACGAATACGAACTCCCGCAGCTCGCGGTCCCAGGGCGAGCGAACCGGCGGCAGCAGCTTGATGAGCTCGAGCTCGCGGAGTTCGCCGCCGTGAGCCACTACGAACCGGCAGACGCGATCCAGAGCCTGCTTCCAGGCCCGCACACAGTCCCCCTCGCGCACGATGGCATTGGCGGCTACGTCCCTGTAGTCCATGGCCAGGTCTTCGTAGTATTGCTGCATCGCCCGCCGGGGGTAGGCCGCCTGGACCACGTCGGTCACGTCCTGGAGCGCAGCTTCGGCGTACCCCTGGCGGGAGGGGGCCTCGGCGCTCAGCTTGGCCATGGTCAGCGCCCCGGTCGCGCCGCCCACCGCGCCCAGGGCCCCCAGCCCGAACGCCTTGCGAATGAACTCGCGTCGTGTCATGGCCGGCTCCCCCGCGTCGGCGGGGCGACGTCGCCGTACGCGCGCGTGTGATCGTAGCGGATCCGGCGGCGGATGAGATCCCCCCCCTCCCAGGTGATCCGTCGGCTGCTCAGGAAACGCCGCGTGATGAGATCGTAGGGGCTCAGCATAGACCGGGGGCGCCACACGATCCGGCCCACAGAGGCCGTCGCGTGTTCATACGCTCCCGAGCCGACGTGCTCCTCCTCCCAGAAGTAGCGCTGGGCCCAGTAGAGCGGGTCGCCGCGGTAGAAGTAGCCGTCCTCCTGTCGGTTCGTGATCTCGACGCCCGCGAACTGGATCTGGCAGATCGCCGGCCCCCCTGGCGGCGCCTCCGCCCTCACGATGAGCAAGCAGATCGGCTCCATCGGCCGTGGCACGCGCCCCAGCTCCGCCACGCGCAGGCCCGGCTTGGCCTTGGCCGCCTTGACGCCCAGGGCGACGCCGGCGGCGCCGATGCCCAGGGCCTTGAGGAAGTCTCGCCGTCTCATGGGCGCTCCTCTCGTACCCTTACGCTCCCTTGCGGATAGTCGCGCGGTGGCGAGGGGGGTCCCGGTGGGCGCAAGGGGCAGTTCCAGTGATCTCGCGTCCGAACGGATCCATCCGGCCAGAAGCGCAGTGCGAATCGGTGTCCGCAGTCGCACTCACGGGGCATGAAGGAGACGAGGGCCACGTCAATTGTCCGCCAGTATCCGGTCCACGAGCTTGTTGAACTCGTCCCGCGCGCCCGCGACGAGGACCAACCAGGCCGCCAGGTTGAGCGCGTCGGCGGTACTCATTCCCCCGCACGGCAACCGCTGGACGATGATCGTGGGCGGATCGGCCGCGCTGGCGGAAACCAAGAACTTGTTGCGCGTCTCCGGCTCGGCCATGTCGATCTCCCGATTCGTTTCCTCGAGGATCTTATCCAGTTCCCAGAGATCGAGCCAGAATTTCGACGGGCGGGCCACGGTGCCTAGCCGATGGCCACGCTGATCCGCTCCAGGGCCTCGTCGAGTTCATTCAGTGTCACGTCGAGCCCTATCAGTTGCTCGCACAGATGGGAATCGGCGTTGGCCGTCGTGCCTTGGGCTGGAGCCTCGCGCGCGGGGAGGCCCTCGATCTTCAGAACCAGGCCGTCGGCGCGCGCCAGGGCCGAAGCAGCGCGTTCGGCGCACTGCGTCACTCGCCCGCGGACGGTTACCTGCGTTTTCTCAGCGACGGCCGGGGCTAGCTCCGACAGTCGTCTCTTTGCCATGTCAGCTATCTCCTTGCTGGGTGTCTGCGGTTGGTCACGCGGTACCAGGCGGATCCCCCGACCGGCAGCCCGCCTCGCCGGTCCGACCGCTTGCGCTTCCACCAGTAGTGCCGGCGGGCCTCGGCGCGCTCGCGGGCGGGCGGGGCGTTCAGGATGCGGACGTACAGCTCCCCGCGGCATCCGCGGTAGAGGCGCGCGATGAAGTACTTCCCCCTCGCGAACCAGGGCCGGCGGACCCGCGCCTTGTTGAGGAGCTTCGCCCCCGCCGGCTTGCGTGCCGGCTTGAGCGTCTCCCAGATGCGGAAGCTGCGCGGGCGCGGGTGAACCATTGGCCGCTGAACTCCCAGAGGTTGCCGAAGTCCGTTATCCCGCCGGCGGGGGCTGCTCCTTCACGGCGGCGATCACGTCCCGGATCAGATCGCGCATCGCGGCCTCGCTGCCGGCCGCCTCGACGGCCTTCTCGGCGGTCTTGCGCTTGCGGTGGTTTCGGACGGCCACGCCGACGCCGCCGAGGCCGGCGACGCCCAGGCCGGCGTAGAGCAGCTCGTCGAGACCGACGTCCTCGAGCCAGCTCATCGTCTCCTCGGCCTGCTCGGCGACCTGCCCGGCGACCTCCTTGGCCGTGGGCCGCCGCGCGGCCTGGGCCTCGGCCGCCTGCGTGAGTCTCGTCACGGCGGCGTCGAGGGCCTCGAGGCGCTCCTGGTCGGCGACGGACACCCCCGGGTCCGCCGGCACGTCGATCTCCGTGGCGGCCTCCTGGACAAGCTGTGCGGCGTCGGCGATCGCGCGGAGGCGTGGAAGGATCCTAATGACCGCGACCTCCGCTTCGGATTCGATGTCGCCGGCGATCTCCGCGAGCGCGTGGCTGATGGACGTGGTCGTTCGCGCGTAGAGCCCCTCGCGGATCTTCCGCCGCTCCGCCTGCTGCGTGCGGATCCACCAGGCATCACGCACGCCCTCGGGTACGAGAGCACCGACGTCGACAGCCTGGTCGGGCTGGCCGGCGTACGTGCTGGCGGTCGCGGCGGCGGCGGCGAGGCGCTGGCTCGCGGGCGATTGGGGGGGCAGCCCGCTGGCGTCGGCGATCGCGGCCAGGTCCCGCGCGACCTGCGCCGTCTGGCGCTGCTCCTCGCCGGGGGCGAGGCGCACGCCCGGTAGCGTCAGGCCGCATCCGCTCAGGACAAACACAGTTGCGAGCATCAGGAGGGGGCCGAGGACTCTCATGGCGACTTTCTCCCTTCGAGGTAGCCGAGGATGGTGGCCGTGTTCTCGCGCACGTCGCTCAGTTTGGTGTCCATGCAGCGAAGCCATTCCAGTCGATCGTCGCATTCCTTCGTCCGGTCTTTGACTTCGGCCTTCACGTCGCGGCGCAATTTGACGATCTGGATCTGCGCGCGGATCAGCGTCACGGAGACCCAGCCGGCCCAAGGGATCCCCAGGGAGACGATGAGGACCTGTGCCCACGTTGGCATGGCTCTACTCCAGTGCGGCCCGGGCGCGGCGGTACCGCGCGGCGGGTTCGGTTGCCTTTCGCTTCTTCGCGGCGTTGGCAAGGCGGGTGTATCTGCTCTTGAGACCCGCGCGGGCGCTCTTGCTGAGCGGGCTGGTGGCGAAGCCGCGCCGCTCGCCGGCGGCGTGGATCTCGTCGATGCGCTTGCGGGCCCGGCGCTCGTCGATCGTCCGCCCGGCACGCGCCGCCTCGGCGCGGGCGAAGTAGACCAGATAGAAGGCCGCGCGGGCGTCCTCCGCCGTCTCGATCGGGAAGGGACGCAGCGCCGCCGGGATCCCCGGGGGCCGACTGCGGCGGAGGTACGGGCCCATCAGCTCCCGGTAGAGCTCCGCGAGCTCCTTGAACTCGGGGTGGTCGTCGCGGGCCCCGAAGTACTTGTCCTCGAGCGTCGCCGCGGCCTGCTGGCGCTCCTGGCCCGTGGCGATGGCGAACACGTTGAGGGCCTCGCGGAGGCGCAGCACCTTGAACGTCCCGGTGAACGGGGGAAGGGCCGCCTCCCGGTGAATCCGCGCGAGCTGGCGCGCATCCAGGCGCTCGCGTGCCTCCTTGGGTCGGGCGAAGGTGCCCCGCCGGGCCGCGTCGCGCAGGCGCCAGCGGATCTGTCCGGCCTCGACGCTCTCGCGGCTTCGAGCCCCGCGCTCCTTGTGGTCGGCGATACACTGCATCATCAGCTTCTGGGCGGGCGTCCGCGCGACGTAGCCGGGTGCCGACTGGATCCCCGTCGACGAGACGATCCCCGATCGCCAGGGGTTGTCCTCCGCCTTCTGCATCCGCATGTAGTTCCGGACGCTGAACGGCAGGAACCCCTTGCCGACGTGCTCGGCGAACTCGCGGAACTGCTGGACGGCGGGGTCATCGCGGTTGCGGATCTCGCCGCCGTAGAAGTCCTCGTTCGCGAAGCACTCGCTGAGCAGCCGCCACATGGGGTGGAGCTTGTTGATGAACGTCGTCACCGGGCGCGTCGTCCAGGCGTACCAGTCCTTCGCGTAGGTCGGCAGGCTGAGGCGCTCCGGCGACCCATCCGGGTTGGTGCCCCCCGTCTTCGGGAAGACGTAGTCCTTGGGCTCGTCGGGCGGCCGGCCGGTGCAGAGGTACGTGATCGTCGCCCCGACCGCCGCGTAGATCATGGCCGATGCGGCGCAGTAGGCCATCTTCTGGCTGAGCCACAGGTCGCCCCGCTGCATCCGGGCCTTCGTGCTGAGGATGTCCCACGGCATCCCGCCGAACTCGCGCCAGGAGCCGATGTTCCAGCCCACGGCGCGGAGGGTCAGCATCATCCCGTCCTTGAAGTAGCGGTTCCAGAACAGGTTGTCGTAGACCAGCAGCCCGAGGCGGTTGTCCATGTGCTGCCAGGACTCGTAGAGCCGCTCGTGGAGCTGCTCGGCGCTGATCTGCCCCGCGCGATGCCGCGCGAGTTCGTGCTGGGCGAGGAGGTAGAAGCTGCCCATCTTGAGCTTCGGCACCAGCCAGCTCATGATCGGCTTGGCGACCGCCTCGAGCGCCATCGCCGGCAACTGCAACGGGATCTTGCCCGCCCCCCACGCCCGGCGGGCCAGCCTGCCCTCGATCCCGCCGTAGAGGACCTCCCGGACGCTCTGCACCAGCGCCCGCCCGGCGCGGTTGTAGTAGTACGGGTCCGTCTCCGCCCGCCCGCCGGCGAGGACCACGCTGGCGACCATCGCCCGCAGCTCCGGATCCTGGATGGTCTCGAGCTCCTGAAGGTACGCCCGCTGGAGCTTGTGCCCGCGGACGAGGGCGGTCGGGAAGGCCGCCCCGCTGAGGCCAAGTGCCAGGTGCTTGAGGCCGCGAGCGCGCTGACCCTTCGTGGTCAGCTCGCGCATCCCGAGGCCGGCGGCCGTCGCGCAGGAATCCACCGCGACGTTGATCGCGTGAAAGGCGCTCAGGGCCAGGTTGGCCTGGTTCAGGACGTTGCCGGTCATCCGCAGCGCGTTGAACGTCCCCGCGATGATCTTGCTCTGGCTGCCGCGCAGGCCGGGCGAGAGGTAGTTGTTGACGATTCGCGCGACCGGCTCGGGCGCCCAGAAGCGCCCGACCTCCGTCACCCCCGGAACGGGGACCTTGCCGATGCCCTGGCCCAGGACCACCGACGGGCGGATGTCCGCGAACGGCAGCAGCTCCGGATGGACGCGGAGGAACTCCTCGAAGTCCGCCTTGACCGTCGGCGCAAGGCGCTCCATCAGCTCCGGGGCGTGGAGGTACGCCTCGGCGATCACGGCCTCCTTCTCGAACTGGCCGCGAACGTAGCTCTTGAACGACGGCCCCGTCTCCTGGCCGGCCCAGCGCGCGTCGGCCAGTGCGCGGAGCTCCTCGTTGACGCGCTTGCGCCGCTGGATGGCCTCCTTCGTCGGCACGTGCTGGCCCTTGCGGGGGCCGCGCGTCAGCTCCCGGGTAGCCGTGATCCGCTGGAGCCACGGCCAGAGCCGGTAGTCCTGTGCGAAGATGTGACCGATCTCGTGGATCAGGACGCTCTCGGGCCCCGCGAAGCGCGTCCGGGCCTGCCGGCCCTTGACGCGCTTGGGCAGCATGAGCGCCTCGCCCCACTTCTGCCCGCCCAGCTTCATATACCGCTGCGTGTCGATCCCCAGGCTCCGGGCGAAGTCGACGAGCTGCTCGACGAGGAGCTTGTCGAACGCCTCCTTGACGGGGATCTCCGGCGGCAGGAAGACCCGGAAGGCGTTGTCCTCCAATCGCTCCCACGTCGCCGGCGCCCGGCTGCGGGCGTAGACGAAGCGGCACAGGCCCCGGCTGCGGTAATCCGCCACGACCTGCTGGGCCATCACGAAGCGCCGCATCTCGAAGCATTTGGTCAGCACCACGTCGACGGGGTTCTCGGTGGTGGGCTCGAGCCCGGCCTTGACGCCTTCCTTGACCGTCATAATGGACCGCTTCTTGAGGAAGCTCTTGGGCCCCTCGAGCGGCCGGCGGCCGAGGAAGCTGGCGAGGACCGCCTTGGCCTTGGCGGGGTCCTTCCACAGGTGGGGAAAGTAGTTTTCGATGCAGTGCTCGAGCCTGCCCTTGCCCAGGGCCCGGACGTCGTCGCGTGTGTTGTCCAGCATCTCGCGAAGCGCTGACGCGAAGCGATCGAGGCGCGGGTCGCCCTGGGGCTTGCCGGTCTCCATGCGGTCGATGAACTCCAGGCACTGTTCCCACGGCATCAGGGCGAAGGCGCGGCGGGCCTTGCGGAGCTCCCAGCGGGCCTTGCGGTACCAGCGCGCCAACGCCGCCAGGTGGGAGGCCATCACGCGCGCGGCCTCGCGGGACTCCGTGGTGCGGATCGGGGGGGCCACGTCGTGGGCGACCGCGTCGAGGAGCTGCTTGGACAGCGGCGGCATCTGGTCGGCGACGGCCTGGCGGCTTTGTCTCCATCCCATTCGCCCGCGCGGCTGGCGCCCGGCGGTCGGGCTCTGCTCGACCGCGCCGTACGCCCCCGTGTCGCTGATCGCCGCCATCGCCCCGGCGACGGCGCCGACGGCGCCTCGGCGCCTCGGCGGCGGGCCGAAGCGTGCGCCCGGGCGCTCCTCGACCTCCAGGGCCTCGGCGGCGAGCTCCGCGATCTCCGGGGCCTGGCTGGCGAACAGGCCGTTGACCTCGGCGCTCAGGGCGTGCAGCAGGCGCTTGAGCTTCGCGCGGAAGGCGTTGGGCCGGTAGCCATCGGCGAGGACGAAGTCCAGCATCATCCGCCCGCCCGGCGACATGACGACCTTCGCCTCGCCGAACAGGGCCCCCTGGTCGAGGACGAGCACGGCGTCCCCGGCGCCCTTGACCTCGGGCTGATCCGCCATGAACTCCATCGCCTCGAGCAACTGGTACGTCACGTCCTGGTCGGGCGATTGGCGCCGGAAGTTGAGCAGCTGGGGGATGGAGCCCTCCAGCGTCCGCCGCAGGCCGCGCCGCTCGGCACCGAGCCGCTCGATCAGCTCGATCGGCGCGATCTGCGCCAGCAGCATGAACCGCACCAGCTCCGTGCCGGCCTCGGTCAGGCGCCCGTCGCCGTGGAAGTACTGCGGGGCCTGGCTGTCCGGAATGGCCCGCCGCAGTGCCTCGCGGAAGTTCCTCCCCGTCCGCTGAGTGACGGCCTCGCTGAACGTCGTGTCGGCCTCCAGGTGGATCGACTCGATCAGCTCCTGGTCGATCATCCCCTTGAGGCTCTCGGCCAGGCGAAGCGGACTGAGGGCCTGCGTCGTCGAGACGTTGCCGGCGCGGGCGAACTGGACGGCCTCCTCGCCGTCGGGCGCCATGTCCACCACGCGCACGAGGACCGGCCGGTCCATCGCCTGCACGTCCTTCGCGTCGAGGCCGAAGCTCTCCGCCTGCTCGATCAGTGCGTCGCGGTACCAGTCGAACTGGTTCAGCACGCCGGCGGCGTACTGGAGGCTCATCACACGGGCGTTGCCGTTGATGACGATGCCCTCCTTCGTGATGCAGGCCGGCCCGCTGTCGGCGGCGGGGTGGTCGGAGATGTAGAAGCCCACCTTCTGCTGCTGGCCGAAGCCGACGACCTTGGCCGCCTCCGCCGATCCGGGCGCGTAGTCGCGCGGCTGGAGCGCCGGCGGGTAGAGGCCCTCGCGGACGTTGCTCTGCGGACCTCCGCCCCGCATGTCGTGGCTGGCGATCAGGTCCGCCAGCTCGATCGCCGCGTAGCGGCACGGGATGACCAGGCCGATCGCCGGCGCCTCGATCGTCGCGGCCTTGCCGTCCAGCATCTCCTTCGCCTCGCCCGGCGTCCACTGCGGCTCCGGCTCGGGCTCCGGCAGCGGCAGCGGCTCGGGCGCCTTGGGCGGCGTCGCCTCGGCGCCCTCGTCGAGATCCTCGGGCTCGAGCCTCTGGACGATCTCGCCCTCGAGCGCCAGGAGGCTCTCGGCATCGACCTTCGCCAGGTCGAGCTCCACCAGCCCCGCGTCGCCGCCCTTGTCGAGGATGACGAGGCGCGTGGCCACCTGCGTGCCGGACTGCTTGAACGTCTCGCGCGGCAGCTTGACGACGTGGGCGTTCTGCTCGTCGAGCCACTCCCGGAACGCCCGGCACTGGCGGTCCTCGCGGAAGAAGGGCCCCTCGCACATGATCGCCACCAGGCGCCCGCCGGCCTTGAGCTGCTCGTAGGCCCACGTGACGTGCGTCACATCCTGCCAGCCGACGCTCTTGAGCCGCTCGAACGGCGGGTTCATGAGGACGACGTCGTAGCGGCCCGTTTGCACGTCGAGGAAGTTCTCGAGGATATGCAGCTCCACCTCGCCCGCGTCGATCCGGTCGCCGAGGGCCGCCTCGAGCTGTTCCCGGAAGCCGCCGTAGAGCTCGATCGCCGTGATCTTCACGCCCCTGGGCAGCAGGCGAAGCAGGTTGCCCCGCCCCGCCGACGGCTCCAGCAGCGCATCGCCCTTGCGGACGCCGGCGACGCGCCCCATGAACAAACCCAGGGGGAAGGGCGTCTCGAAGAAGCCCGCGATCTTGCCGCCCCGCTGCGACCGCCCGCGCTCCAGTGCCGCCGCGCGGCGGTAGAGCTCCTCGGCCTCGCTCTCTTCCTCGATCTCGCCTTGCTCCGGCGCCTCGCGCTCGCCCGGGGGGTTGCGGGGGTCGAAGCCGTCCTCGAAGTCGAACGCCTCGAGGGCCTCGCCGGCCCGCAGCTTGATCCCCTTGACCAGCGCCCCCATGTCCGTCATCCGCGCCCCGACGCGGAACGCCAGGTCGCGCTCGAAGGCGATGTTGTCGGCGAACAGCCACTCGATCCCGACCGTCTTGGCCGTCCCGTAGCGCGCGAGGCGCCCGGAGACCTGGTCGACGCCGCTGGCCGTCCACGGCAGGTTCAGGCCGATCTGCACCCGCTCGGGCATCTCGCCCGTCGTGTCGTGGAGGCTCAGCCCGGTCCCGCCCTTGGCCATCGTGGCGATCAGGAGCTTCCGCTCGCCGGCCTTCCACTGGTCGAGCTGCTTCTCGGCCTGCGAGTTCGAGAGGTCGCCGGTGTAGATCGCCACGTCGCCGGCTGCGAACGCCCCGCGGATCTCGCCGACGACGCTGGGCAGCTCGGCCTCCGCGAGGCCCGCGGCCTCCATCGCCAGTGCGATCTGGTAGATCGACTGCGCGAAGGGCCGCTTGGGCCTCGAGCCGCCGAGTTGCCTCCACTCGCGCATCGCCTCGTGGTAGTGGGCCAGCGCCTCGGCGATCTCGTCGGCGCTGTGGAGCCTTCCCCGGCTATCTCCGGAGCGCCGGAACTTGCCGAGGTGGCGGTCGGCCTTCGTCTCCACGAAGATCACCACCTGCTTGCCGGCGGCGATCAGCTCCTTCGCCCTGGCGATCGCGGCGCCGACCTTGCCGGCCTCGAGGGCACGCTTGAGGCAGTTGACCTCGTGCATCGCCACCATGGCCTTGTCGATCGGCCCGGCGTCCTTGACGCGCTGGATCGCCCTGGCCGCCGCGGCGTAGGCGCCCAGGAGCTTGCCGACCAGCTCGACGTTGGCGCTGCTGACCGGGGACTTGCGGAACTGGCTCTCGACGTAGTGCGGATCGAGCTTCTTGGCCCGCTGTGTGAAGATCCCCTGCTTGAGGAACCACCGCCGCGCCGCGATCTGGTCGGCGCGCTTGTGGCGCCCGCCGGACCACCGCAGCGTCTCGACCTCCATCTCCTGTCCGCTGGCGTAGTCGAACCACTTCTTCTTGATGACGTCCGCGCCGTACATCTTGGCCCACTCGTGGTGGCCGCCGACGGGGGCGAAGACGCCCGTGGGCTCGATGTAGGCCGCCTGGACGGGGTTCTCGAAGGGCGTCGCCGAGGCGAAGATCGCCATGCGTGCGTCGGCGATCAGCTGCGCCCCGGCGATGCCCTGCTGGCTCTCGGCGCTCTTGATGTTCTGGGACTCGTCGAAGATCACCACGGCGCCCGTCGCGTCGATCTTGCCCTTGCGGATGGCCGCGTACGTGACGAACTGCGTGGCGTCCAGGATCCCGTAGTCGGCCAGGTCCTCCTGGATCTGGCCGATCAGCCGGCGGTTCATCGTGACGTAGATGAAGCGCTCCGCCCCGCGCGCCAGCAGCTCCCGCATCGCCGCCCCCAGGACGAACGTCTTGCCCGTGCCGGCCTCGCTGGCCAGGAGGAAGCACCGCTTGGAGCCCTCGAACGCGCGGACGATCAGCGCCGTGTCCGTCGTCTGTTCCTCGAGGATCTTTGGCGGGATGTGCTGTTGGGCGCCCCGGAAGATCAGGTCGCGGGTCTCGTCCGAGACATACCGCGCACGATCTGAATCAACTCGGCTCTCGTCGGGCCGCCCGTCCTCCTCTCGGCGTCGGCGCTGTCGTTCCAGATCCTCAGCGCCTCCGTCGCCACGCCCGGCTCCCTCTCCAGTATCCTCTCCAGGACCTCGTCCTCGCTCGAGTTCCGCCGCGATCCGCTCTGTGGGGTCGCCATCGTAGAAGCTCCAGCTCTTGCCCTTTCTATAGTACCGTGCCCCCAGGGCCTTGAGCATGTCTTTGTGCTGGAAGGTGTTTCCGCTGACGTTCCAGACGCGCTTGCCGCTGCGCGTCTGGCTCATCCGCACGATCAGGCCGGCCTTCTCGAGAACCGCCGGGGCCCCGCTGAGCTCCGCCTTCCTCGGCGCCTCGGGCCCGGCGGGCTTCTCCTTGCCGAGTACCTCCGCCACGCTGCCGGCGGCGTCGAAGCGTCCCTTGCGATCGGCCTTGTGGAGCCTGGCCCACTGCTGCTCGATCACCGGCGCGATGTTGCGGACGGCCTTGGCGCCGAAGCTCTTGACCAGGCTCTCGACGGCCTCGGCGAAGCTGTAGATGCCGGCCTTGGCGCCCTTGGCGAGTGCCTTGGCCACCAGCCCCGCCAGCTTGGGGTTGCCCAGCGGGTTCGCCAGCAGCCCCTGGTCGCGGAGGTAGTCCCCCAGCTCGTCGACGGCGTCGGTGAACTCCTGACGCGCCTCGGCGGCCTTCTCCTGGATCCGCGTCTTGGCCGGTTTCTCCGGCGCCGCCTCGGCTGCCTTCTCCTTGGCCGGGGCCACGGCCTCAACGAAAGCCTTGCCTTTGGCTGTTACTGGGCTAACCCGCAGCGCCAAATCTACATCGTGGCCAGCCGCGCGCGCTGCTTCCACCAGTGCGGTCGCGATGCCCTGCCTTTGATATTCCTCTTCGACAACTACATCTGCCAAGAAAGGCTCGTTCCCTCGTCGGGGATCAAGTTGAAGGCGAAGCGTGCCGACAGGGACGCCGTCTTTGTTGCGATATACCCAAACGGGCTGATTCGTGAAAACTTCGTTGGCGATTTCCTCGATGCCGGGCTTGCCGGTGAATGCTTCAATCGCATCAACTGGGCGCAGGTGCTTTCGCGTGCCCGCCAATTCGCCCTCGACAGACAACCCGGATTGCTCATGAAGGTAGGGAGCCCCTTCCGCCTTCTTTGCCGGCGCCTTCGCCTGCTCCAGCTCCTCCAGCTTCGCATCCGCCCAGCTCTCGCCGCGGTAGTCCTCGAGGACGCGGCGCGAAACGGTCTTGCCGTGGGCCTCCCCCCGGCGCAGCGTCAACTGCACCATCTTGCGGTGCCACTCCGGGTCGTATGCCTGCCAAAGAGGCGATTGCTTCAATTCCTCGACGGGGCGGTTGTCCCCGACGGAGCGGAACTTGTCTACCTCGTGCTCGTCCCACTGCGCCCGCGCCTCCGCCTTGGTCATATTCCAGGCCTGCTTCGCCGCGATTGCGGCCTTGCTCGCCTGCAAGATCGCGGCCTTCTTCGCCTCCTCCTGGAGGCCCTCCTCCTGGAGGCCCTCCTCCTCGCCGCGCGCGAGCCAGTCGGCCAGCTCCTCCTCCGTCATCTGGTCGATGTCGATCGACTCGGCGGCCTCGCGCGCGGGCGGGCGCGCGGGCGACTCGGCCGGGGACCTCTCGGGCGGCTTGGCCGCCTCCTCCGGGCCGATCCACTCGTCGAGCGCCCTTCGGAACGCCTCGGCCGCGTCCTGGCCGTAGATGTCGGCGTACTCGGCCAAGTCGCCCTCGGCCGATGCGCGGCTGGTCCGCTCCGAGTCCTTCAGTTGGCGGATCCGCTCGTCGCGCTTCGCCTCGGCGATCTCCCGCCCCGTCGCCGGGTCGCGCCCCGTCCGCTCGATCTCTTGCCAGCGGCTGGCGGCGCTGCGCGCCCCGAGGATGCCCGAGGCGTAGAGCTCGCCGATCTGCCGGTGGAAGTCCCTCTCGGCCTCCACGTCCCCCGCCTCAGGGAAGTCGCCGTCGGGCCGCTCGCGCACGGCCTCCGGCGTCGGGGCGGGGAAGGTGTTCTCGAAGTCCCACGCCGGCGGCGCCGCGGGGGCGGGGGCTCGCGGCTCTGCGGGCGGCCTGGCCGGCGGCGTCTCGCGCGGCGGCCTCGGAGGCGCCGGTGGCGGCGGGCGCTTCGGCGGGCCCTCGCCCCGCCGGCCCTTGGCCTTCTGCCGGCGTCGGCGCTCGGCCTTTTTGGCGCGGATGTCGCGGACCCGCTGCCACTCGTCGAGCGCCGCCTCGAGGCGCGGCGCCACCTGCTGCACGCGGGCCAGGTCGTGCTCCTCGACGGCCTCGTAGAGCTCGGCGACGACGTCGCCCCACTGCCGGCGAAACTGCGTGGACGCCCGAACGCCCAGCAGCTCGCTTCGCTCGAGCAGGGGATCGACGATCTCGTCGATCCGGCGCCCGCTCTCCATCCACTCGCGGTGCTCGGCGCCCCGGCGCTCGGCGGCCTCGGGCCCCGTCAGCGGCCTCGCCCTGGCGAGGCGCGGCGTCCCGACGTCCGGCCGGGCGAGGAGCTGCTCATTCTCCAGCGCCTCGCGCGTCTGGAGCCTCTCGCCCTGGACGCCGCTGACGTCCGCCTGCAACGGGCCGGCGATGATCCCGCCGCGCCGCTGCCACAGGGGCCCGGCCTCGATCCCGGCGCCCCGGACGGCGCGCTCGCCCGCGCTCGGCACGGCCGGCGGCGGGCCCAGGGCCCTGGCGATCCGCTGGCGGCGCGCGTCCGCCATGTAGCTGCTGACGCCCACGGCGCCGCCGGGAAGGAAGCTGCTGAAGGCCGCGACGACGCCCTCGATCGCGCGTTCGTGCCAGAAGCGGTCCCAGTTGATCTCCTTGCCGTAGCCGTAGTGACCGACCGCATCCTGCACCACCCCCTGGGCGATCTCCTCGAGGGACTCCCGGCCGGCCATCTTCCCGCCCTCGGTCGCGATCTTCGCGCCGGCGCGGAGGATACGCTGCGTCGCCTTGCGGCCCGCGTCCTTGGCGATCTGCTTGCCGACCTTGCGCCCGAACTTGAAGAAGTGCCCGACCTGCGCGATCTCGATGATCGCGTTGACGCCCCCGACGAGCTGGGCGCACCACTCGGCCGTCTGCTGGTCGGCGCCGTTCTCGATGGCGTCCTCGTAGGCCCCCTGGCTCTCCACGGCGTAGGCCACGACGCCGGCGCCGCCCGGGCCCGCGACGGCGTAGGCCGCCGTGGTGGCGGCCATGAACGGGGCCATGTCCATCACGTGACTGAGCATCCGCGTCGGGTGGCGCAGGTCCAGCAGCTCCCAGGCGGTGTCGGCCTGGTACGGCCGCCAGTCGGGATGCTCCTCGCGGATCTCCCGGAGGTCCTTGGCAACGGCGAGGATGTGCTTGGCGCTCGCCGCGTGGATCTCCGGGCGCTCCAGCACCGCGAGCGACACCGGCCCGAGGGGCTTCCCGGGCAGTTGCTGCATCGCCGCCTTGACGAGGGCCTTGCCCCACCACGGCAGGCGTGTGTAGCGCCCCCACTCCCTCTCGGTCGTTCGCAGGAAGCTCTCGCCCGTCCGAAGCGTCCCGTGCGCCAGGGCGCCGCCGGTGGCCTCGCCGAGCGTCTTCTCCGGCTTGGGCGGCGGCTTGATCTGGTCCGCGCGGCGGGCGAGCTTGCCGATGGGCCCCTGGCGATCCGCCGGCGGCGTCGTCAGCTCGTCGGCGCGGCGGGCGAGTTTCTCGGCAAGCGTCGGCATCAGAAGTACCCGTTGCGGCGGCCCCAGACGGCCAGTGCGTCGAACTCCTCGGCGCTGAGAAGCCTGTTCTTCTTGTCGCCCTCGATCATCGCGTCCAGCGCGTCCATGTGGCGGAACTGGAGCATCCACCGCGCGAGGCTCATCCGGTCGGCCGCGTCCAGCGCCCGGGCCTTCGGCAGCCACCGCTCCGGCGGGCTGTTGGCGCCGACGTGCCGGACGATCTCCGAGACGCCCTCGCTGTAGCGGCTGTGACCGCGCATCCCCGGCGGCTGGGCGCCCTGGCCTTCGACGCTGCCCATCCAGTCGCCGCCTTCCGGCGCGGCGTACGACTCGAGCGGCGGCAGTCGGGAGAATTCCGGGCCCGGCCCCTGGCCGGTTTCCTCGCCCTCGGCGCCGCCCTGCTCCGCGAGCCGGTCGATCTCCGCCTCGAGCTTCTTGACGTCGGCCTCCCAGCCCTCGATGTCGGCCTGCGCCTTCTTCCGGTCGGCGGGCGAGCTGTCGGCGCTGAGGGACTTCTCCGCGCGCTCGATCCGCTTGTCGAGCCGCGCGATCCGGTCGGTGCGGATCTTGATCGACTCCGTCCGCCTGGCCTCCCCCCGCTCGCGCCCGGCGGCCCGGTCCTCCTTGCGGATCGTCTCTTCCTCCCGCGCCGCCGTGTCCGCCTCGCGCTTCATGCTGCCGGCGAGTCGCTCTTGGTGCATCTCCAGAAGGCCCGCGATCTGCTTGAGTGCCTCGCCGTGGAAGCCGGGCTTGCTCAGCCCCGCGCGCTGGAGCGCCCGGAGCTGCAAGAGCAGCGGATCGTCGTCCTCGAGGCCGAGGTAGTCGAACTTGCCGTAGCCGGCCAGGACGCCGAGGTCCTTGCCCCGCTGGCGCGCGTCGCGGACGTTGGCGAGCGACACCTCGGCCGCCATCTTGGCCTGGCCGACCCAGGCGGCGAGCTCCTTGCGGATCTCGAGCTCTCCCCTGGGGAGCTGCCCCCCCTGGTACAGGGCCATCGTGTAGGGGTCGAACTGTACGCCGTGGCGGACGCCCTGCTCGATGAGGCCCGCGGCGCCCGGGCGCTGGGCCTGAATGTGGGCGGCCACCTGGCGGCGGTAGATCTGCTGCTGGCGCGCATCCCAGGGCTCGACCGCCTCGTCCGGCTCGAACGTCGGCGGCGCCGTCAGCATCGACCCGGAGCGCTCGAGGTCCGTCCGCCCCGGCGGGGCGATCCGCGCGGTGTACTGGTCCAGGAAGGTGTTCGGCCGGGCGACGTGCATCCCCGACGCCGCGGGCAGCGCCTGGGCCATCCGCTTCAGCGCGACGTTCTGTGCCCGCTCGTCCGTCCGCGCCTCGCCGAAGCGGCTCGAGGGGTTCGTGGTCCCGAAGCGCGCGTCGTTGCGGGCGGCGATGTCCTGAAGGTCCTTGCGCGACACCAGGCGGTCCCGCCCGCCCTCGCGAATGAGAAACTGCCCGCCGCCGAGGCTCCGCGGCCGGAACGTCTCGTCGCGCGTCGCGCCCGGGCGCCGGAAGGTGGCCTTCTTCGCCATGGCGGCTCCTTGTTACTTGTGCGGGATGCCGAGCTGGATCAGCGCGATCTCGCCGTAGCCGTCCGACCCCCCGCCGATGTCGCAGATGTCCAAGGCCATCTCAAGGTGGACGACGCTGCCGGCGGTCAGCTCGTCGCCGGAGCTGTCGCCGTCGATCGTGAAGTCGAACGCCGTGAGAGTCGTCGTGTCCTTGATCTCCTGGGCGCCCGTGATGCAGAGGTCCGTGGCGTCCAGGCCCGCCTCGTCGATCCGCTTGGCGACCAGGTCGACCAGGCTCGATGCGGCGCGTGCGACGGACACGCGGGCAGTCAGGCGAATCGTGAGGTCCTGGTGATCGGCAAACCACTTGGGCAGAACGAGGTCGTAGCTGGCGTACTCCGTGAGGCTGGTGTTGTTCGTGGTGCTGCCCAGGACGAGGCTGCCGATCGCATCGGCCAGACCGAGGCTTCCGCCGGCGCCCTCCGCGGTGTCGGGCAGCGCGTCCTTGCCGGCGTTCACGCAGCGGAGCATCGTCAGGGGGACCGTCATCCACACGACGCTGCTGGCCGACAGGCTGCTGCGCGTCAGGCGCACGTTGCGCCCGACCTGGAGCGTCACGTCCTCGACGCCGCAGTCGTTCAGGTCCCACCGCAGGTTGGCGACCGTCTCGTTGGGGTCCTTCAGGCTGCTGCCCGCCGACATCTCGACGGGGTTGGTGACGGTCTTGGCGTGGTGCGTGCCGCTGAAGTCGAGCATGGCCCCCTGGCCGAGGCGCGGCGTCCCGCCGAGCGTCCCCGTCGAGTTGTAGTAGATCTGCCCGCTGTCGCCGTTGAGGCTGCCGATCGCCGCCGAGCCCTCCACGTGGATCGTCGGGTTGCCGCCCGTGACGTTGAGCGTCGTGACGTTGCATCGGATCGTGAGCGTCCCGCCGCCCGAGACGTTGAGGGTCGTGGCGGTCAGCCCGGCGCCGAGGACCACCTCGCCGTTGCCCGAGATGTTGATCGTGGGGATCTCCGCCGTCTCGCCGCTGAGGTCCGCGATGCCGACGCTGCCCCGCGGGTGCATCAGGTTCAGCGCCGTCAAGCGGTCGCCGCCCGAGTCGGTCGAGAGGTTCACCCCGCAGCGCCCGTCGCCGGGGGAACTGGCGGCCCGGGCCACGTTCATGACGGCGCAGCCCTTGGCGCGGAGGTAGGCCACGCCGTCGTCGGTCTCATAGTCGATCTGGTCGGCGTCCACGTAGAGGTTGACGACGTCGCCCTGGGCCGTGAACGTCCCGAGTCCGCCGCTGAAGCCGTCCTCCACGGTGAGGCTCGCCAGGGCGACCGGCGCCGCCGGCACGTCGGCGTCCGCGGTGAGCTTGCCCGTCTCGCAGCCGACGGTGTTGCCGGCCGGGAAATCGACGTCGTCGCCGGCGTCGGGCATGTCCGCCGCCCGCGCCTCATCCCGCCAGTTGCCGTCCAGCTCCCAGACGCCCGAGGTCTCTCCGCTCCATCGCTGTCTGCCCATGTCAGTTCCCTTGCGCTGTGTGCTTCGTCTCGTAGCCGGCCTCGGGCCGGATCAGGCGGATCCGCGTCCCGTCCTCCCGGAGCTTGAGGGCGGCGATCATCACGTGGGCGCAGGCGCCGGCCTTCCGCGGCCAGTAGCTCGCCCGCCTCGCGGCGTACCGGAAGGTGTTGCACTCGCACTGCCCGGGGAGGGGCGGCCCGAAGGGGTCCGCCTCGATCCGCTCGAGGGCCGCCCGCGAGATCTTGCAGGCCCCGCAACAGAACTGGCCGTCCTCGTCGTGGACCGGACGGCCGGCGTGGTCGGCGCAGTGCGCCGAGGCGATCGGGTAGTCAGACTCCCACAGAGGCCGCGTGTCGTCGTCGGGGCTCATGTCGTCGTCGAGCATCGCCAGCCACGGCCGATCCGATGACTGGAGGAAGCGCTGGAGCATCGTGTTTCGCTGCTGCCAGATCGGCGTGGTGTACTGTTCGCCAATCGTCTCGCTGGCGTGCCAGACGTGCGGGCGATCGCCCAGCCAGGCCCGCAGCTCCCAGAAGACCTCGCGGCCGTCGAAGACCACGAACTGAATGTCGTCAAACGGATCGGTCATGCGCACGGTCCCATGATTTCGCTGAGGCCAGCCGTCGCGCTGTACCACTGGATCTTTCGCATGTGGCCCATCAGGTCGAAGTCGGCGTAGTTGACGAAGTTGCAGGCGCAGTCCTCGACGCCGACCTCGTACGCCGAGACCCCCGGCCCGACGGTCTTGACCTTGAGCTGCTCGTTGCCGTCCTCGCCGATGACCTCCACCTCGAGCCACGACCCGGTCGCGGGGCCGTTGATGTCCGCCTCGGCGTCCCCGATCAACTTGTGGTGGTCCTGGGCGAAGCCGTCCTCCTTGCGGAGGAAGCCGAGCTTTTTGTCGTCCCAGGTGATCTTCAGCCGCCCGTCCTGGCCGAGCTGGGCGCCGGACAGGCCGGCGTAGGGGACGATCACCCCGTCGTAGGTCTCCCCCGCGAAGCCCGGGACCGTCTCCCGCCCGTCGCCCTGCGTGTAGGCGATCACGTTGCCGGCCTCGAGCTCGTAGTACGCCACGGACGGCCAGCCGTCGCGGGTCTCGGCGGCCTTCAGGTAGAGCGTGGTGTCCTCGTCGACGTTCAGGCCCATGCTGTCGGTCACGGGGTTCGCCGTCACGGTCGCCGCGGGCTCGCCTGTTTCCGGGGCCGACCCGCCGCCGTCGTAGACCGCCACGACCTTCGCGTACTGCTGGGCGGGGGGCTCCGGCAGCAGCATCTCCGTCGCCTGGGGCGCCGCCGCCGTCTCGACGGCCGGCATCTCCGGGCCGGGGTCGATCTCGCCGGCGAAGTAGGCCACGGCGTCGATCGCCCTGGGCAGCAGGCTCATCAACTGCGCGTCGCGCTCGAGGAGGAAGGCCACCAGCTCGCCCAGTGCCCCGGCGGGCCCCTGGCCGGCGGGCGGCTGCGGCGGCTCGGGGGCCGCCTCCTGGGCGGCCATGAGCCGCTCTGCGGCGGCGACGCGCTCGCCGTGGTCCATGTCCGTCACGTCCACCACGGGCCGATCGAAGTCGGCCAGTGCCGCCTCGAGGTCCTTCTCGGGCGGGGGGCTGGTCGCCTCGGCGTAGGGGTCGGCCTCGCGGGTCGTGGGGCTCTCGCCCGCGACGAGCAGCTCGGGCGCCTCCTCGGCGTCGGCGGCGCGGAGGATCTCGGGCGGTCCGAGCGGCGGCGGCTCGGGCGGGCCCTGGGGATCGGGCGGCGCGGCCGGCTGGGAGACGGGAGGCTCGGCAAGGCCGCCTCGGGGCGACCTCGCCGCCCCGGCCAGCTCCAGCAGCTCCGCGGGCCAGGGCCGATACGCCCGGGCGCGCAGGGCCTCCAGGACGCCGTTGAGGCTGTCAGCGAGCTGGAGGGCCAGCATGTCGGTCGGCGTTACGGCCATAGGATCATCTCGTCGAGCCAGGAGAGGTCCCCGGTCTCGTACACGCGCCGGTCCTCCAGCGGGGTGGGCTCGAACTGGTCGTGGTTGGCCCCCGTGATCACCTGGGGCAGCCAGAGGATCATGTGGCGCGCGCGATTGATGTTGGGCGTCCCGGTCACATCGACGGCGGGGATCTCCACGGCGTAGGGGCGCAGCTCCCGGACCTTCAGGCGACTGTTGTGCCCGACGTGGTCCACAATCCCCGTGTAGTCCACGTACCAGTGGTTGTCCTCCCTCCAATATCTGCTGAACGGAAACCCCAAAACGAGCAGCTGCTCCTTGCCGAGCCCCAGCTTGCTCATCGGGGACTTGTTGACCTTGCCCAGGAGCTTCCAGTCGCGATCGAGGTTCATCTTCGTGTAGCACGTCTCGATCGTCACGACGCCCCGCGGCGTGTAGACCCTCGGCGAGCCGGAGACGACCTCGTAGCGCCGCATGTGGGAGGGGTTGTTGGTGTTGTCCCTGTAGAAGAAGCCCTCGATCCGCTTGCCGTCCAGATCCTCCTCCATCTTCATCGCCGTCGCCTCGAATCGCCCGCTGCGGACGAGTGCCACGCCGACCTTGCGCATCGTCCGGTAGTTGGCGCGCACGAGGCTCGTGCCGTCCAGTCCGCCCCAGTTGCGGACCTTCTCCACGTCGCGGCACGTCGGGCAGAACGGCCCGCCGTAGCCGACCAGGTCGCTGCCCCAGAGCGTGTTGCAGAGGGCCTCGGCGTCGCCGTTCGCGCAGATGAAGTCCTTATGGGCCCGCCTGTGGTACTCGGCCAGGCGCCGGACGCTGGGGGTCAGGACTTCCTGGAAGACGCTGCTCATCAGTACAGTGCCCTGATGCCCTTGAAGATCACGCGCGTCACGCAGAAGCCCGGCAGCGTCCACCAGTCGTGGCGCATGGGGCCGGCCTTGCGCGCGTTGGGCGGCGTGTCTTCCACGTTGAGCTTGTTCGTGAAGAGGGTCGTCCCCCTGACGGGGAGGTTCGTGCTCATATCGTCCGAGACGTAGATGCCCTCGCCGTAGAAGAAGATCGCATCGTCCCACTCGTTGCGGCTGCCCGCGCACTCCGCTCCGGCTGCCATGATGGACTCCTTAGCTGTACGCCAGGGGCTCGTTGATGATGACGTGCATCACGGGCATCGACTTGTCCGACTTGCGCGTGATCCACACGTTGCCCACGCGGGCCCCCAGGCCGTCGATCCCCGTGATGCCGAGGTCGCTGAAGAGCTTGATCCCGCTGACGTCGCTGCCCTTGGCCGGCGGCTGACTGTCGCGGACGCCAGCGGGGATGTTGAAGGCGAAGTGGTGCCTTCGCCCGATGGTCCGCCCCCGGACGACCAGGGGCTCCGTCCTCGGCCGGACGTCGACCGTCTCGTAGTCGTACCACGCCAGCGGATGCGCCATGGGTCACGTGCTCCTAGGCCGGCGTCGTGTGGCTCAGCGCGTACCAGGCGGCGCCGTCGCAGAGGATCTTGGCCATGTCGCCGCTGGCCAGGGTCACCGTGTCGCTGCCGTCGCCGGCCCCGCCGCCGAAGCCGCCCGTGTTGACGACGGTGGCGTCGTTGGTGTCGTCCTCGCCGTAGTTCAGGACCGTCAGGTCCACCCCCTTGAGGGCGTCGCAGGGCGCCGGAAGCGTGACCGGGACGGCTCCGGCGGTGGTGTTGATCTTGACGATGGCGTTGTCGCGGCATTGGCCGATCGTCAGTGTCGCCGCGGCGGCGATGTCCAGGATCCGGTGGGCGTTGTTTCGCCGGCGCTCGTCGTGGAGGTTGTGTGCGCTCATAGGTCCTCTCCGCTGGGTCCCCTGACCAGGGAGAGGACGTGTCGTTCGTGCTTCTCAACCGCCGCCGGCGTAGGCCGCGCCGGCCGCGGGCCCCGGTTTTCTAGCGCATCCGAAGGCCGCGGTACTCGGCGAACTCGCGCTTGAGGGCTCCGTTCTTGTTCGCTGTTGCTGGGTCGGCCACGGTTAGCCTCAGTCTTGCTTGTAGTCGCTGAAAAGCTCCGGGTGCCCCCCGTACGTTTCTATCTCGGCGCGGTAGGCCCACGTGTCGCCGTTGCTCGCGGCTACCGGCCACGTCCAGTAGTCCTTCGTTGCCACGCGCTTCACGTCTAGGATGGCGGACGGCTTCATGTACGGCACGCGGTAGACGAGGCCGAACACCCCCGGCAACCACAGTCGCATCTGGCGCGGAATCGTAACAGGATCGTCGGCGGTCTTGGCCCCGACT
>Ga0114922_10001409_pt1 | contig 22884 bp, 12 predicted proteins | sample AartaG_FD_100975 | JGI IMG/M metagenome (GOLD analysis project Ga0114922, IMG submission 100975) | Deep subsurface microbial communities from Aarhus Bay to uncover new lineages of life (NeLLi) - Aarhus_00045 metaG | ecosystem: Environmental > Aquatic > Marine > Oceanic > Sediment | place... | reverse complement strand
TCCGCCCTGGCACGCGCGGACTCGGCCCGCACGCCGCTGGCGTTCGTGGCCGTGCACTCGGACGGGGCGAGCGACTTCTCCTTCTATCACGACGGCGGCCTGACCGCGCTGGGCGCCGACGACGTGGACGAGGCCTACGTGGCGGCGGCTTCGGCGCTGCACTTCGGCTCGATCAGCCGCATCGGCGAGCGGGCACGAGCGGCCACCGACAAGGCCCGGCGGATCGCCGCCGAGAACGCCCTGCTGGTCAGCTACGACCCGAACTACCGCCCGCGGCTGTGGGGCGACGCGGACGAGGCCCGGCGGCGAATGCGCGAGGGCTTCGAGGGCGTGACACTGGCCAAGGTCTCGCAGGAGGAGTGGCAGTTCATACTGGGGACGGAGGACTTCGAGGCCGGCGCGCGGCAGTTGCTCGACGCCGGCGTCGCCCTGGTCGTCCGCAGCGAGGGCGGCGCGGGCGCGAGCTTCGCCACGGCCAGCGCGAGCGGGCACGTGGACGGCTTCGCCGTGGAGAGCGTGGAGTTCACCGGCGCGGGCGACGCCTTCGTCGGGTCGCTGCTGGTGAGCCTGCTTGAGTGCCGCCGTGGCGGGCGCGCCGTCGAGGACCTCGACGGCGACGAGCTGCGGCGGATAGTGCGGCGCGCCAACGCGGTCGGGGCGCTCACGACGACCCGCCCGGCTGCTATCCCGTCCCTGCCGACTCGGGCGGAGGTTGAGGCGTTCGTGTCCTCGGCCGGCGGATGACGCCCACTCCCGCGAGCCCGGCCGCCGCGAGGGCGTAGGCGATGGCCGTTACGTGCCAGCCGATTACCGGCCTGGGCACGTCCCGCCCCAACACGCTGTGCTCGTAGAGGATCGGGCGCTCGTTCCAGACGAACTCCACGTCCCCGCTGAGGCACTGTGAGGTCGCAAAGACGGGGTTGGCGGCGACGATCGCCCGGCAGGCCCAAAGCCGCCATGGCCCGCGCGCGGCCAGCACGGCCGAGTTCGCCCAGAAGGGCGCGGCCGAGATCGCCAGCACCCCCGCCGCCGCCGCCGCGACGACATGCCGGCTCGCCGGGCGGCGCGCAAGGCACACCAGGGCCGACTCGGCAAGGGCGATGCTCATCCAGATCAGGTAGAGCCCCAAGACCCCTCGGACCCCGAAAGCGTCGCCGGCCACCGCCAGCACGATGAGCACCACGGCCCCGGAGTCGGCGACGGCGCCCCCGCGGATGAGCCCGTCGCCCAGCCCGCGCCCGCCGGCCGCGAATACGGGCGCCGCGATAATCACCCAAAGCGCGCTGAGCAGCGCGGTCAGCACGTCCGCCGTGCCGGCCGGCATGAACTCACGGGCGGCGTAGAACGTTCCGAGCTGCACGGCCAGGGTAATCGCCCCGGCCGTCAGCACCGCCCGGATGTTCCGGCCCAGCAAGCCCCGCCCGGCGTGTCGGGGGGAGGCGTCCGGCCTGTCCGCCGCCTGGCCGCTCACGCTCACTGGCCCCCCTCGCCGGCGCCCTGACCCTTCTTTTCCGCCACCATGGCCCGCAGCGCGACGGCGTAGTCGCCCCACAGCTCCGTGAGCCTCTCCAGGTGCTTGCGCCGGCGCTCGATGTGCCTGCAGACCGCGGCCGCGTCCTCGGCCGGGTCCACGATCAGCTCGCCCGCCCGGGCGAACTGGCCGCGCCACCACACCAAAGCCCTGGCCGCCTCGGACGGAGTGCGGGGAAGAACCTCGCCTTTCACGGCCCGCGTGCTGAAGCTCAGGTCGCGAAGACCCGCCTCGGTGAGGATCGACTTGAGCCGCTCGCGGTCGAACGCCAGAGACCGCGGGTCGAGCCGGACCTCAGCCGATCCGCGGACGTGCCGGGCGAGGAACTTCTTGACCGCCGGGGCGATCTTCTCGGGCACGATGGGCTGGCCGTCCAGGCTGATCTGCCCGAAGGCGTCCACGTTGAAAGTGATCCGCGCCACCGGGGCCGTCTCGGCGCCCTTGACGGCAGTGATGATGAGCTCGGCCTTCGTCCCCTTGGCCGGCATCGCATCAGGGTTGGCGCCGAACTCCAGCAGGGCGTTCTTGTCGCTGCTCTTGAACGGCACGTCGATCACCGCGGCGGCGAAGTTCGCTACCGCCACGTGGTAGCCTTCCACGTCGGCCCAGTAACGCCCGTCGTCAAGCAGGTCCGAGCCCACGAAGACCCAACGCGTGGCCTGGACCTTCTTCTTGGTGCCCGCCGCGACCATCCAGTCGGTCACCGCAGCGGTGCGGACGGCGCCTTTGGCGTCCTTCCAGCGGACGGTGATCTCCACTTCCGCCCCCTCCGGCGGCACGAACACCGGCTCCTTGCCGGCCGGGCGCGTCCAGCGAGCCGGCTTGCCCGGCATCAGGCCCAGCGCCAGCAGATACGCGTGCAGCGACGACGGCCGCACGTTGGTGACCAGCAGCGTCTCGTAGTCCTTCTCGGGAGTGCTGAGGACGAACTCCAGCGGGCCCTGCCGCAGCGACACCTCCGCGTCCACGATGACCTGGCGCTTGGCCCGGTCGATTCGGATGCCCAAGCGCTTCCGAGGCGCGGTGGTGGCGGCGGGAGCTTTCTTCGTCGCCGCGGCGCGGGGTGCCGAGGCCGGCTGGCCGGCGAGGTGTCCGACGCAGAGCACCCCCGCCAGCACAAGCACGAGGATTCCCCGCCGGTGGCCAACAACTGCCCCGCGTGGTCGAGATTTGGCCAAGCCCTGTCGAGCCATTTTCTCTCCTCCCTGCCGTCGTGGGTGCCGAAAGCCGCCCTCCCAGAGCGCCCCGGCCTCCTCGCCCGGACCGACGGGGTCCAGGAGGGATGATAGCAAACCGCGGGCCAGTTTTCCGCTCCGAAACGCCCACCATAAAAGAAACGCCCCGTCCGCTGCCGGACGGGGCGTGGGAATGCTCATGACGGCCCGGCCGCTACGGCGGGTAGGCCTGATCCTCGTACTCCTTCAGGATCATGATCTCAGGCTTGACCAGAATCAACAGCGTCTGCTCGTCGCGGATGGTCACGGTGTTGGTGAAGGCCCGCTTCAGCACGGGGATTTTGGAGAGGATTGGCACGCCCATCTCTCGCTCGATCTCCCCGGCGAGGCGCTGGCCTCCCAGCAGCAGCGTGCCGCCGTCGGGGGCCGTGACGGTGCACCTGATCATCTGCCGGGTGATGTTGGGAAGCTGAATCAGACCCGAGCCCGGGATGGGTGTGCCCGCGAAATCCATAGCTCCCAGGTACTCGGTGAAGCCGTTGATGATGGACACCGTCGGGCGGACGGTCATGGTCACGTACCGCCTGTCGGCGGAGACCGTGGCCTCCACGTCCAGCACCGTGCCGGTGGTTACCACCTCGATCGTGCGGTCGTATCCGCCTATGGCGCCCTCTCCGGTGCCGGGGACGAACTCGACGTTGGCGACGTAGTACTGGTCGGTGCCCACGCTGACGAACGCCCGCTGGCCGTTGTACAGCGTCAGCCTCGGCCCCGTCAGCGTCCGCGTGGACTGGTGCGCCTGGGTGGCGGTGATCAGGAAGTCCACTTGGATCTGGTCCAGGAACGACCCGGCCACGGTCAGGGCGTTGCCCACGGCGGTGCCGGCGATGGTGTCGGACACGCCGGTCGTCTGCGGCGAGGTGAAGCTGGTACCGACCCCCCACTGTCTCACCCCCAGGGCGGTGAACTGATTGCTGATGCGCCCGCGCCCGCCCCACTCAAACATGTAGGTCGGCTGCCGGACGAGCGCGTACGCCCCCGTCGCCATGTCAACAAGGCCGGTATTGATGAGCCGCGAGTCGAGGTTGAAGTAGAAGTCCATGTCGATGCCGATGTTGTTCAGGAAGCCGGTGTTGACGCTGATGAAGCGGGCTTCCACGTTTATCTGAAGGGTCCGCGCCTCGCGCAGCCGGCGCAGCAGGTCCACCAGCAGGCGATGGTTCTCCGCGGTCTGCCTGACGATTATCTGCCCGCCAAGTTCACGGATCGACCCGACCGTGCCGGAGTTGGCCTCCCAACTGTCACGGTCGATCGTCGCGCGGATGAGGTCGAGGATGCTGTTGACCATGTCCTCGCGGCTCATCTCGTTTTCTTCAGCGCCCCCCCCCGAGGAGGTGCCGCTGCTGCCGCCGCTGCCGCCGCCGCTGCCGCTGGACGAGAAGAGCCCGCCCGACCCGCCGCTGCCGCCCCCCGTGTTGCCGCCACCCGAGTCCGTTTCGATCTCCGGGCCCTCGAAGTTCGGCACGCGGATGATCAGGTCGCGGATGTCATAAACCCTCGGCGGCTGCTTCTCGCTCCTGGCTTCAAGCTCCTCCTTGGTGGAGATGGTAATGACGCCCTGGTCCACCACGTACCTCAGATCGACCAGACCGCCGCCGACGGTATCCAGCACGGTCGTCAAGGCCTTCTCGAAGGTGACGTTGGTGAGCTTGATCTCGCCGACGACGGTGTCGGTGTCGACGCCGGCGGCCTGGAGGGCGCCCCAGTTGACGACGATGTTCACGTCGCCCATATCGCGCAGGAACCCGATCACGTCCTTGAACTTGAGTCCGCTCACGTCCAATTCGCGTATCCGCAGGCGCATCTTCTTGCGGATCAACCGGTTCTCTTCGCTCTCGGCCGTTTCCGTGACGACGCCGCGATACGGAGACACCTGCTTCGCCGGCCAGTCCTCGGGGAACCGGACCAGCTCGTGCCAAGGGATCTCCGCGACGCGAATGGCGTTGAACTGCTTGAGCCTTTCGGTGAGCCCGGTCCGGAAGGCCGCCTTGTCCTCCATCAGGAGCTGTTCGCGGCGCAGGTAGTCGCGCCACTCGGCCGCCCACTGGTCCTTGGGGTCGATCCGCAGGATTTCCTCGAGGACCTCGATCGCCTGCGTGTAGCGCTGCTCGTGCCGCAGCGCCCGTGTCCGGGCGCGCAGCTTGCGCAGCTTCGCCTGCTTGCGGCGTTCCATCTCCACCAGGCGCAGCTTCTCGGTCCGCTTGATTTCCTGAAGCTGGGTGGCGACCCGCTGCTTCTCCCAGCGCGTCTTCATCAGGTCGATGAACCGCAGCCGCTCGTCGATCTCGATCCGCTTTCTGCGATACTCCGAATCGGTGTACAGGCTCTTCCTGGTCTCGACGAGCGTCTTGGCGTGGTTGACCTCCTGGGCGGCCCTGTCGAAGTCCTCGGGGCCCCGGGGCCCCTGAAGGGCCTCATGCGAGCGCTTCATCACCTCGGCGTAGCGGACTTCGTTGTCCTGCTTCTGGATCTGCCGCTTTCGCTCCAGTTGGCTGATCGCGCTGGGGCCTCCCGCCCGGCCGACGAGGCTGCGAGCGAACTCCAGCCGCTGGCGGGCGACATCGTACTGAGGAGCGATCTTCGCCGCTTCCTGGAAGTGCACGATCGCCTGATCGACGCCGTCCTTGGCCAGTGCCTCGTTGCCCTTGGCGATGGCGGCGTCGGCGCGCTTGATGCGGGCCTGGAGTGCAGCCAGGGGAGCCGCCGTCTCGTCCGGTTTGGGCTTGGGCTGAACCTTCGGCGCGGGCTTGGGCTGAACCTTCGGCGCCGGCTTGGGCGCAGCTGCCGGCTTGGGCTTTGGCTCGGCGGCCTTCGCAGCGGCGATCTTGTTGGTCACCTCCGCCACCCTGGCGCGGGCGTCCCGCCTGACCTGGGCAGGAACGAACTGGCTCTGGACCGCCTGCTCGAACAGGGCGCGGGCTTTCTGAAGTTCGTTGGCCTTGAGGGCCTTTTCGCCATCAGCGTAGGCTTCCATCGCCGCCGCCTGCTTCTTGATGGCATCGTTGACCTTGCTGAGATGGTCGTCCAACTGTGTCCGCTCGGCGCTGGAAAGTTTGGACCGATCCACCTTCACCAAAGTCGTCTGGGCCTGCTTGTAGCTGCGGGCGGAGTACTGCTTAATCCCCTGCTTCAGCAGTGCCTTGGCGCGATCGGCCTGTGCATCCTGCGACCAGGCCGGACCTGCGACCAAGACCACCACGGAAAGCGCCAGGAGCACCCAGCGCAACTCGAGAGGTCGCACGGCTAACCTCCTTTCCTAACACCGCTCCGCACGCGGCTGGGGCTAGAAGACGCCCCACGGCCGCGCCCGGCTGCGGCGCGAACGAATCTGCGGGAGCCAATCATGCTTTGCGGGAGAGCCCGGCAACGGTCGCCGGGCCACCCAGCGCCCTATATATCGTATGAGGACCTTCCATGAAGCCTGGTATATCGCATTCGGCGGGGAGAATAATTGAAGGAGGCTAGCGAATGCAAGCCCAAAATCCGCCGGAAATCTCCTTCAAAACCACAAGCCGCACTCGGCGGAGCCCTGTCAGGCTACGGCCCCCCGAACTGGCGACGCTGCTCTCTGCCTCTGGCGCTTGATCCGCTCCCGCTCGTCCGCCTGACTGTCCTGGTATCTTTCTTGGTGCGCGGCGACATGCGGTCGGGCCTGGCGCCAGGTCGGGCAAGCACTCCCGACACACTCGCCGGCTGGACCTCCTCCATCCAGGTGGCCTCGCCTATGAGCTTCTTGTAGCGTGCCGATTCCTTGTCGGCCAGCGGCGTCCTCGTCCGCAACTGCCCGTCAACATCCAGGTAGAGCAGTTCCGTCGTGGAGCTGACAATGGCTGTGTTGGGCATGGGGCGCTTCTTGCCGAAGGCCAGGTCCACGGCGATTGCGCCGGTGGCGAAGTCCACCTCGACGTCCACCAGCTCCTGCTCACCCAGCTTCCAGAGCTTCACGGTGGCCTTGCCGCCGATGGGCTCGCCCTGGCGAACAGTGAAGTTCTGCCTGACCCTCTGGCCCCACTTCATGGTGAACACGTCCACGGGCACCATACCCCCGCCGCCGGCCTCGGCCATGAAGAACTCCGTCGGGCGCTCGACGGGCACCGGCTCGGACCAGGCCGACCATTCCGTGCTGAGCGTTACCTCCTCCGCGTCGGCCTTGTCGCCCACCACGCCGAAGAGCCCGAACAGCGGATTGATCATCACCAGCCTGACGCTGTAGCTGTAGGTGACGCATTCGCGCAGGTCCGTGTCGTGGAACCACACCTCGACGATGCCCGCGGGATCGTCCAACTGCTGCTGGAAAGTGGGCACCTGGTTGGTGACGCCAGGCTCCACCACCCCGGTCGCGCGGTACCTCCCACTGGTCGTCCTGCCGGCTATCCTGCGGCGCCTCGCCTCGACCGACCTCCTGGCTTCGGCGGCGCCCGCGGCCCTGGCGGCGGCCTGCCTCTGGGCGGCAGTGCCCCTGCCGGCGGCGTGGCTCCGTGCCCGGGCGGCAGCGGCTGCTTCGCTCTCGCGCCTGGCCGCATCGTAGCTGCTGGTTCTGCCGGTGCGGACAGTGCGCCTGGTGCGCGGCGTGCCCATGCGGCTATCAAAGCCTCCCGCCCCGGGCGGGAGGGCGCCGGGCGGCAGGCTGCGCGCAGCGGGCCTGCCCCGCCTAGAACTGAAGCCGCTATCAAAGCCTCCCGCCCCGGGCGGGAGGGCGCCAGGAGGCAGGCCCCGTCCGGCCGGAGTGCGGGGACCCACGGTGCGCACCGGCCGCCGGCCGCCACTCGCCGGCGTTCGGGCGGCCGGCAGCGACGACACATCCATCAGATCGCTCACGTCCGTGCGCGGCTTGTTGATCAGCCAACTGGTCTTGCTGCCGTCCCGACCCAGGATGTCCCAGTACGGCGGCTCCACGATGCTCTCCTGGACGTCGAGTATGGCCAGGTCCTCTATGGCCAGCCTGACCTCCTGGAGGTTCTTCCCGTCGTATGCCGGCAGGGCCGGCAAGGGGACGGCGTCGGAGGTGATCCTCGAGATCAGCGTCGGCGCGCTCCAGTTTCCCCCGGCCTGCCGCTCCCGGCGCTGCACCTCGACCACGGCGACGGTGAGCCTTGCGGTGACGGCGGTATCGGCCAGATCCTTCAACCACTTCTTGTGGAGTTGACCGAGTCGGAAGAGCGCCGCCCCGTGAATGGCGATAACCTCGTTGTACTTGTACAGCGGCTGCCCCGCATCGACCTCCTCCTGGGTCCGCATCCGGACCTGCACTTCGCGCGCGGCGTTGGTCTCCGGCTGGTCGATGAGCGGCTTATCTCCCTCCGCCAGGCGCATCAGGCCCCTGATATTGACCGTCTTGCCTCCGGGATCGGGTTCCTTGTCCGTGGCCTCAAGAGGGACGCTCGGCGGCGTCCATACCACCCTGAAAGGCGGCACGGTTCCTGCGCCGGCAAAGACGGCCTCCAGTTCGGCCAGAAAGTCCGGGGGCACCTCTGGCGTCGGCTTGGCCTCGCCGGTGATCTTCTCCAGTTCGGCGGACATCCTGAGGAGCCGCTCATCGACCTCCTTGGGGCTGTACGACTCGCCCGGCTCGCCCAGTTGCGGCGCCGCCTGCAAACGGACCTCGGCGGGACTGGCGACCAGCAGGACCACGACCACCAGGAAGAGCACCGCCGCCGCCAGGATGATTTTCTCAATGTGCCTCTCGATGAGGTTGACATCGTTCGTCATAGCCATTTTGCCAGTCTCCTTTCCGCCAGCCGCTTCGTCCGCCGTCTGGGGGGACGTCTTCCTACGACCCGCCGAACCCGCCCCGTCCCCCGGGCCCGCTCATGCCCTTCGGCGGCCTCCCGAAGGTGCTCCGGCCCCGGCCGGGCATCATGGGCGCGCCGGTGGGCGGGCCTGACCGCTCCAGGTCTTCCGGCCGCAGGGCCTCCGCATCCAGGGCCCCAAGGCAACTGAGGAACTCCTTGGGCATCAGCTCGGGGTATCCTTTCACCTCTACTCCGGTCTTCGGATCGACCTGCTTCTTCCGGCCTCGGGCCCAGTCGGTCAACAGCTGCAGCTCGCCGGTTATGGTCACTTGCACCACCGAATCGGTGCCGTAGTAGTAGCTGCGATCGCCGCCCCTGCCCCGGGCGATGGTCCTCTCGGCCCCGCCGCTGGCCGCCCGGACCTCGCTGTCAGTGGCGCTAATGTGCACGTCGATGACAGTGTGATTGTTCTGCTCCAATAGGTCCCTGCACAGGCGGGGCAGATTCTTGATGACCATCACGACGGTGAATCTGTAGTGCACCACGTCATGGAGCTGAGAGCAGGCCCTTCCGGTGAGCTTCGGTGCCCGGGTGCTGGCGCGTCTCGCGCCGCCGGTGTAGTACTGCAAATCGACCGAGGCGGGCGCCGCGTCCAGGGCGGGCGCCGCCATGCCGCGCGCGCTGGGCCGCGCCGACGACCCGCCGCTGACCACACGCGACTGCGCCACCACGTACCCCAGCACCTCGCTCTCCACCAGTCGCTTGATCGCCGAAACCGGCACACCCAGCCCTGCCGAGGAGGCCCGCTCGTTGGTCGCCTTCACCGCCTCCACGATGTCGCCCATGACCCACAGGCTCACCTGCGCGAACCACAGCTCCTCGAAGCTGTAGCGGACCTGGTCGGAAAGCAGGACCATGTGCATCGACTCATCTTTGTTGGCGTATATTCTCCCCTTCAGGGCCCTGGAAAGGATGAATTTGTCCCGGGCGATCTCCTCGGGTGTCGGCCCGACATCCTCGACCGCCCTACGATCGAGCGGCACGATGCCGGCCACCGGGCCGGCCCTCAGGCCCGGCTCCTCTTCAGGCCGGATCGCCGCGTTGATCTCAGTGCTGGTAGGCGCCTCGGTGGGGCTCAGACGTTTCAACAGCGCGTCCACCTCGTCCTGGTACGCCTGGGCGATCTTGTATTCGGCGCCCACCTTCGCGTACAGGTCCCTGTCGATGGGGAACGCCGAGTAGGTCTTGCCGTCCGCGACGAAAGTCATCACGCGGTACCGCCCGCGCTCGCCTTCGATCCCGCGCTCGCGTTCGATCCCGCGGTTGCGGTCGATAAGGCCCTCTTTGGCCTCCTCGACGGCCTCGCGCGCGAGGCGCACCTTTCCCGCTTCGGCGTCCACAGCCGCCTGGTTGGCGTGGGTGCCCCGGGCCAGGGTACTAAGTTCTCTGCTGAGGCTGATCCGCGCCGCCGCCCCCTTCTTGGCGGCCGCCGAATAGTTCCTCTCCATGACGACTAACACCGCGGCGAGCACGATGGTCACCGATACCAGAACCACCAGGAACAGGTTTTCCTTGATGAACTTCATCGCACACCTCCTGTCCTGGCCCCAGCCGGTCCGCCGGCCGCGCCCGGCGGCTCGGGCTCGGTTATGGCCACCTTCCACTTGAGCATGAACCGGGTATCTTCGGTCATGTCCTCGCCGGTCAGCGGGTCAACGTCGAAGGCGTCCTTCTCGCCTCGCCGCCTATCGTACACATCTGGCCCGCTGCTGATCCTTGCATCGCCGACGTCCAGGAATTCCACCGTCCCCTCCAGCACCGAAAACAGTATCCGGCGCTTCTCGAGTTCGGGCTCGTTCGCGTTCGGTCGGGTCAGAGTTGCCGCCTCCGCCTTGAACGTATTCACGATCTGGTAGAGGAAGTCGGTTACGTCTCGCCTGGGCAGCGGTGTGGTCCCCTCCAGGAAGAGTATGTATCCGCGTTTTGGCTTGGCCACGACCGCGGTTTCCAATTGTGCCGGCGCCCGCCTCTCCATGCCGCCCACGACGTCCATCCCGCCCATGCCTATCCGCGGAGGGCGCGCCGCCCCCGTCGACCTGCTCCCGATGCCCATCCGTCTGTTCATCGAGGCAGACTGCACGTCAGCCTCATATTGGGCCCGCACGTCCTTGACGCTGATGGTCCTGCGGCTGGTGCGGGCCTTCTTCCTGAGCGCGGCCAGGCCTTTGGGGTTCAGCAGCGCCTGGTCGGTCGCCACCTTGGCGATGGCGTTGTCGAGCGCCCCCAGAAGCGTCGGCCAGAAGTCGCGGTAGGCGCACATGTCATTGTACGGCAGGATCTTTGCGGCCTCCTGCTCTGCCCTGCCCTTGACCGCAGCGAACTTGGCCCTGAAGTCCTTCTGGACTTTGATCTCGTTGCGCACGGGGCTCAGGGCGGCGCTCCTGCCCGGATCGAGCGCCTCCTGGCGGCGATACGCGCTGTAGGCCAGCGTAGCGAAGCCGAGCACCAGCACCGCGGCGGAGGCCGCAAACCACGCCCACTTCCCCGACCACAGCCGCTGGCGGGCGATCTCTGAGGGCAGCAGGTTGATCTTGATCTTCGTCAGCCCCAGCCCCTGAAGCGCCAGCCCGTAGGCGACCGCGAACGACAGCACGTTCTCGGTGAAGGCCGGGGCGTTCACCGTCGCCGAAGGCGAAATCTTGTTGTAGCTGTCGATCCGCAGCACCGGGATGTTCAGGTTCTGCTCCAGGAACTTCTGGAGCCCCGGCAGGCGGAAGCCGTTGCCCAGCCCGATCACCCGGCGGAAGTGGCTTTCCCGGTGCAGCGAGGTGTAGTAGCCGATCGAGCGCTGAATCTCCTGAACCAGCTCGGCGAACACGGGCCTCATGGCCTGGAAGATCTGGCGGGCGTACTTGCTGGTGGCGGCGGTGCGCTTGAGTTTCTCGGCCTTGGAGAAGCTCAGCTTGAAGACCTTCACCAGCGCGTCGGTGAAGTTGTTGCCTCCGAGCTGAAGCGTTCGGGTCCAGATTCTCGGCCCGTCGGCGATGACCAGGTCTGTCTTGTCGGCGCCGACGTCAACCAGGAGGGTGGCCCCCTGCTCGCCGCCCGACTGCCCGTCGAACTCGGTGAAGTTGTACAGCGCCAGCGGCGCCATCTGGACCATGTCCACGTTGATCCCGACGCGGTCGAAGGCCTCGAGCACGCCCGCCACGTCGGGGCGCTTCATCGCGAAGATGCCGACCTCGATGTCGGGCGAGTCGGGGTCGAGGAAGGTCTGCCACCGCCAGATCACGTCGTTGATGTCGAAGGGGATCTGCTGCTCGGCCTCGAAGCGGACGATCTCCGGCACCTGCTTTGACTCTACGGGGGGCAGCTTGACGAAGCGGGTGAAGCCGGTCTGCCCGGGGGCCGAGACGGCCACCCCCGAGCCGGTCACGTTGTTCCGCGCCAGGAACTGCTCCAGGGCGTTTCGGATGAGCTGGTCGCGGTCGGCGTCGGGCTGGGAAAGGATCTTGGGGTGGTCGATGACGTCGAAGGCCTCTACACGCAGTTCCCCCTCGATGCTTCTGAGCTTCAAGGCCTTCAGGGCACATTGGCCGATGTCAATTCCCCAGACGGTGTCGTTCTGTGCCATTGTTCTGACCCTCGTCTGGCGCCTCCGTTCGCGCCGCCCTCTGGCGACGCACTTCCGCTGGCGCCCTTGCTCTGGTCCGCAGGCGGCTTGGCACGCCCGCCGGGTCCCGTATAATCCACTTTTGTAACCGCTGCAACGCCGTCGTCAAGTATCATGTGCGGCTCACCGGCCATCGGAAATCCGCTCATGCCCGGCTTCATGATCACAACCGTAGGCTGCAAGGTCAACCAGTACGAGTCGCAGGCGGTCAGCGCCCTGCTTGAGGCGCTGGGGCTGCGCCCCGCGGCTGGGGGCCGCCGCGACGGCGTTGACGTCGTAGCCGTCAACACCTGCTGCGTCACGGCCACCGCCTGCGCCAAGAGCCGCCGTGCGATCCGCCGGGCCGTCAGGCGCCATCCCGACGCCCGGGTGCTGATCCTCGGTTGTTATGCCGCCGCCGACGCCCAGCTCCTGCGGCGAGTGGCCCGTCAGGCGGGTGCTCGCGGCAGCGTTCATCTCGCCGGCCACGATGACGACGTAGCAGCCTGCGTCCGGCGCTGCGCCGCCCTGCCGGGAGGAGGCAAGGCTCGCCCGGCCGGCCAGCCGTCCGCTGCTTTGGATGGGGCCACCGCACCATCAGCTTCGTCGGAAAAGCCTTCCTCGGGCGGGCCCAGCGGCGTGGTCACTCCGGCGCCAACGCCTGCCGGGCTTAGTAGGAATGACGAACTTATGAGTGCAACTATCGTCCGATCACCGGAGCAGGCTCGTGCGCCATGCCTCAACTCTACCTATATCAGACCACACGGCGGCGGCCGCGTCAAGGGTAATCTTGGCACCGCCGGGCTCGGGGCGATCGAGAGCTTCGCGGGGCGCCAGCGGGCCTTCGTCAAGGTCCAGGACGGGTGCGACCGCTTCTGCACGTACTGCATCGTGCCGCACCTGCGGCGGCGGGTGTGGTCGCGCGAGGCCGGGGAGGTCGTTGCCGAGGCGGCCGCGCTCGCGGCGGCCGGGCACGGGGAGGTCGTGCTCTGTGGCATCTCGCTGGGTGCTTACGGCCAGCCGACGACCGACCAGGCTGGGTGGACGGCCGGGGCCGCCCTGCCCGGGCTTCTCCGCCGAGTGGCGGCCGTGGCGGGCCTGCGCCGGGTCCGGCTGAGCAGCCTGCATCCGGCCGACGTCACCGACGAGCTGCTGGCGGCGGTGGCCGACTGCCCCAACGTCGCCCCGCACCTTCACCTGCCGCTCCAGTCCGGCAGCGAGCGCATCCTTCGCCGCATGAACCGCCCGTACGCGCCGGCCGACTTCCTGCGGGCGGTCGAGCGGCTCAGGCGGGTGGTCGATCGCCCGGCCGTCACCACCGACGTGATCGTCGGATTCCCGGGCGAGGGCGAGCAGGACTTCGCCGAGACGCTCGAGCTGGCCCGGGAGGTGGGCTTCTCGAGGGTGCACGTCTTTCCGTTCTCGCCCCGCCGCGGGACGCCCGCCTGGAAGTGGCGGGCCGAGGCGCCGCCGCGAGACGTCGTCACCGCCCGCTGCCGGCGACTGGCCGAGCTGGCGGGCGAGTCCGCCGCCGCCTTCCGACGCGGATTCCTCGGCCGGACGGTCGAGGTGCTCGTCGAGATGCCCAACAGGGCGACGCCCCCCGGCCGTGCCCGCGGGTTGACAGGCAGGTACGTGGAGGTGACGTTCGCTCCTGCCGGCGGCGAGTCCGGCGACCTGCTGGGGCAGGTCGTGCCCGTCCGCGTCACCGGCCTGAGCGAGACAGGCCTGACCGGCCAGGTCGCCGACGGCGGCGCGGCTCGCCGCTGAGGCGTTGACCTGCCACGCCGGGGTGGCTAGACTCTGCCCGTGGCTCGGCCCGCCGGCGCGGGCAACGTCCGGGCGGTTCACCAGGCTAGATAGGGAGGTCCGACATGTTCAGGACACCCACCGAAGCAGTCCGGTTTCTCCGCAACAGCAAGGTCGCCGTCAACGGCGGCGAGAAGCAGAAGATCGAGTACGTCGATCTGCGGTTCATGGACTTCCCCGGTCTGTGGCAGCACCTGACTGTGCCGGCCTCGGAGGTGAAGGTCGGGAGCTTCAAGCACGGGTTCGGGTTCGACGGCTCGTCGATCCGCGGCTGGCAGGCCATCAACGAGTCGGACATGCTGATCGTGCCTGTGGCGGACACGGCCGTGGTCGATCCCTTCCTGGCGCGCCCGACAATGATGTTCATCTGCGACGTCAAGAGCCCGATCAACTTCGAGGAGTACACGCGCGACCCGCGCTCGGTGGCGCGCAAGTGCGAGGCGTACCTGAAACGCACCCGCATCGCCGACCGCGCCTGCTTCGGGCCGGAGTTGGAGTTCTTCATCTTCGACCACGCCCGATACGACCAGGGCATCAACAGCGCCCACTACTACGTTGACAGCAGCGAGGGCATCTGGAACCGCGGCAACGACGAGCCGACCAACCTCGGGCACAAGATCCGCCTCAAGGAAGGCTACTTCCCCCTGCCGCCGACCGACCAGGGGCAGGACATCCGCTCGGAGATCGCCTCGGTGCTTACCCGGTGCGGCATCAAGGTGGAGAGCCACCACCACGAGGTCGCAACCGGCGGCCAGGCCGAGATCGACATGCTCTACGACACGCTGGTGGGCATGGCCGACAAGGTCATGCTCTTCAAGTACGTCGCCAAGAGCGTCGCCGCCCGCTACGGCAAGACCGTGACCTTCATGCCCAAGCCGCTGTTCACCGACAACGGCTCGGGCATGCACACCCACTTCTCTCTGTGGAAGGGCGTCAAGCCGCTGTTCTCCGGCAGGAAGTACGCCGGGCTCTCGCAGATGGGCCTGCACGCCGTCGGCGGGATCCTCCACCACGCCCCGAGCCTGCTGGCGTTCACCAACCCCACGACCAACAGCTACAAGCGCCTGGTGCCCGGCTACGAGGCGCCGGTGAACCTGGTGTACTCCAGCCAGAACCGCTCGGCCGCCATCCGCATCCCCATGTACAGCACGAATCCCAGGACCCGCCGGCTGGAGTTTCGCAGCCCCGACTCGAGCTGCAACCCGTACCTGGCGTTCGCGGCGATCACCATGGCGGCCATCGACGGCATCCGCAGGAAGATCGACCCGGGCGACCCGGTGGACAAGGACATCTACCACCTCTCACCCGCAGAGTTCGCAAAGCTCCGCTCGACGCCGGCCGACCTCGACGCCGCACTCCACGCGCTCGAGGCAGACCACAAGTACCTGCTCGAGGGAGACGTCTTCACCGACGACGTGATCCACTACTGGACCAAGTACAAGCGCGAGAACGAGGTGGACGCCCTGCGCCAGCGGCCGCACCCGTTCGAGTTCTGCATGTACTTCGACCTGTAGGCCGGGAGCCCGCGCGAAGACCGCCAAGGCGCCCGCCCCCGGGCGGCCTCAGGACTGACCCCCGCCCTCGGGCAGCTGCCGCTGAAGGAACGCCACCTGGTCCTGGAGATCGGCGATCTGCCTGGCGAGGATCTCCCTGGCCTTGGGCTCCTTGCTGTGCTTGCGCCGCTGGCGGAGCTGACTGATCTCGAGCATGAGCTGCTCGATCCGGGCCTTCACGTCGGCCTCAGGATTGAATTCCTCGGACATTCCGTGACTCCCGCCCCGCAAGCCGCCGGAGCATGGCACTGATACTCATTCTACCATATACCTCGGCCGGCGGGCCGCGGCGGCAGCAGCGATTCGGCTCCCCGCCGATCCACCGACCGGCGGCAGGGCGATGGTCAGGGGGGGCTCACTTCTCTGCCACGTTCAGGATGTAGGGTTCCGGCCTGCTCGCCATGTCCCGTCCTTCTCTGCCGTAACGCACCGGCTCACTCGCGGCGCGCCTCGGCCCTACCGGCTCAGGCGGAGGACGCCGGCGGCGCCGACCGGCGGCAGGGCGACCGTCAGCCGCTTGCCGCTGCGGGTGATCTCGCAGGCGCGCGGCTTGGCGCCCGCGGCGCCGGGGCTGATCCACGTGGCCTTGGTCAGCTCGTCGGACTCGGGGAGGTTTACCTCCACCGTCTTGCCCTCGGCGAGCTTCTCGTCCCGCCAGGAGCTGGTCAGGTCAACCACCGTCACCACCACGTCGCCGGCGCGCGGCGCGGCCTTGTCTATGCGGAAGATTTGCCCTTCGTAACCGGCCGGGAGGCGCAGCGGGTCGGCGTCGAAGACCCACCGCTTGCCGATCATCGCGTCGGTCAGCGGGCGGTAGGCGTCGATGTCCTCCGTCCGCCGGCGCGAGATGGTCGCCGCCGGCGTGCCGCCCCAGATCAGCAGATGCTGCATGCACCGCTCCACAAAGCCGCTGCCGCGGCGATACGACCACTCCAGCGGGAAGAACGACCGGTACACGCATGCGAAGGCGTGCATCCTGGCCCCGTATGTGCTCATGTGCTCCACCAGCACCATGTCCACCCCCCGCCCGCTCTCGATGGTGGCGAGCTTGTTGACCATGATGATCTTGCCGGCCTTGTGCGCCTTGGCGAAGCAGATCGGCCCGACGTCCTGGTGGTTGCGGTTCATGTCGTAGCCGGGGCGGTTGCGGATCATGGTCACGCCGTCGTCCTGGGCCACCGAGAGCCACTGGATCGAGAAGTTGTCCACGAAGAAGCCCGGCGCCTCGGGGTAGGCCTTGAGCAGCAGGTCCATCTGCTCGATGAGGTGCTTGCCGAAGCCGCTGCCCGGCAGGGCGCGGAGGCCGGGCTCGCCGTGGTACTGGCGGATGGTCCGGCCGCGCTCGTCCACCATCATGTCCTGGGGCCAGCGCTTCTTGATCGTCTCCTCGTTGGCGTGGACGTTGTAGAAGTACATGAACGGGTGCATGCCCGCCTTCTCAAGGGCCGTGACGATGCGGCGATTGCTCGCCAGCGAAAGCTCCCCCGCCAGGTGCGGGCGGCAGCGCCACTTCAGGTCGGGATCTTTCATGGCCTCGGCGGTCACGTACACGCCGTACTCGGGGAAGTGCCCGTGGATCTCCAGGCAGGTTATCTTGCGTGTCTTGAGCCGGTCGATCTCGCGCTGGATGCGGCTGGCGTTGGTGATGCCGTACATTCCCTCGTACTTCCTGGCAGCGGGCACGGGCTCGAACAACTCCGGGTAGCTTCCGACGTAGTGTCCCATGACGCCGCGCCAGTCGCCGCGCGTTCCGGCCAAGCAGACGGCCAGGCGCAGCTCCTTGCCCGGGCGCAGGCCGACCAGGTCGTGCAGCACCCTGAGCATCTGAAGGTCCTGGGGCTTGCGGAAGACGCCCTTGGGCGGGTCGCCGATGTCCTGCGTGAAAACGTCGAAGATGATCTGGACCTTGCGGACGTCCGGCGGGCTGAAGACGGCCGCCCCGCCGCGCCGCCCCCACACCCCGACAAGCGGGATGATCAGCCCGTGGGTGGCGTGGTCGGTGTGGCCGTAAACGAAGCGGTATGGATTGACCCCGTCGGTGCGGCGGGCGGTGGTGTCGTTGGGGCCCCAGAACATCCACCCCATGGGCAGCGGCAGCATCCAGCTCACCTGCACGGAGCGGTTGCGCTTCTCGCCCTCGGCGAGTCGCAGGGCCGCCTCCCAGCGGATCCCCGCGGGCGTGGGGCGGAAGGTGTGGGCGATCGAGAACGGCGCGCCGGCATACTGCTGGGTGAAGCTGAGCGACCGCTTGGGCCCCTCGCCGGCGAGCTTCCAGTTGCTGACGGACGACTTGTGCGACAGCGGGCGGTAGCGGCGATGGTCGAGCTGATCGACAACCTCCACGTATGCCGAGGGCAGCTCGCTGCCGGCCGGGTGGCGCCGCACCATCTCCTCGCCCGAGGCGCCCACGCGAATCGACGTGACCATCCCCGTCGCACGATCGACCGTCACCGCCGCGTCGGAGGCCGAGAGCGTCACCTTCTCGGCTTCCGCTTTCTCGGCGGCCGCGGCCGAAGCGCACAGGCCCAGGGCCGCCGCCGCGAACGTCGCACGAATCGCCAGGATGCACAGCCCGGACCTATCAGACATGTCGCTCTCCTTATGACCGAGGGCATACGTCACCGCCGCGGCGGCGTTTTGTCAAGTGACGATTCGCCCGCCGGGCCGGGCCGCCCGGGCGGCGTGACAAGCCCAGCCGCCACCGCTACAATCGCCCCGCCATGAACGACGGCCAGGTGAATGGCAGCGAGGCGAGCGCCGCGGTCCGCTCGGCTGGGATGACGGCGATGGTCGCGGCGGCGGCCTTCGCGGCGGCACTGGCGGTCAGGCCGATCACGAGCTACGACATCGGCTACCACCTCGCCTACGGGGAGCACTTCCTCCGCACCGGGCAAATCGTCCAGACCAACCGGTTCGTCTATACCCGCCTGGACGGAGAGGTCCTCGCCGACCCGGAGCAGCTCGGCCCGGGCTGTGAGTTCGACCCCGCCGCGAAGACCTACTCCTTCGTCAACGCCAACTGGCTCAGCCAGGTCGTGCTGGCGGCCGTGGCCCGGACGGGCGGGATGCTCGCCCTGAGCATCTTCCGCGCCGCGCTGGTGGCGGGCATCTTCGCCGTCATCGTGGTCATCATGCGCCGCGGCGAGGCACCGTGGCACTGGGTCGCGGCCGCCGTCGTGCTGATAGCGGTGACGTCCTACGAGCGATTCGACCTCCGCCCCGAGCTGCTGGGCTACCTGATGCTTCTCGGCCAGTGCGCGCTGCTCGTCGGGGAGCGCTTCGGCCCGCGGCGGGCGGCGGGGGTGATCGCGCTTCAGGTGCTGGCCGTCAACTTTCACAGCTACTTCCTGCTGGGCATCGGCGTGACCGCGGCAATGTTCGCCGACGCCATGCTCCGCTGGCTGTGGGCGCGGACGGTCACCCTCGCCGGCACCGCCGAGCTGCGCCCGCGCCTCAGGTGGCTGGGCGTTGCCGCCGGCGGCGCGGCGGCCGCGGCACTGGTCAATCCCTGGTTCGTCCGCGGCGCCGTCTTCCCCATCCGGACGCTGCTGTATCTCAGCAAGCACCAGATCATCGGCCGGATGCCCGGGCCGGGCTCGCACGTCTGGGCCTTCGTGGGCGAGTTCAGCGCGACGCTGCACGAAAGCCTGCGGGCCTACCGCTCGTCCACCGCCTACGTCGTCGTGCTTGTCGTGGTCGCCGCGGCGATGCTGGCGGCGCTGGCACGACGCCGCTGGGGCTGGGCGCTGATCATGGCCGGCATGGTGGCCGTCTCGTACCAGGCCCGTCGGAACATCGCCCTCGGGGCGATGCTGCCGGTGCCGCTGGCGGCGGTCCTCCTGGCAGGCGAATGCCGCCGGCTGCGGCCGCGGCTCGCCGCAGGCAGGCTCAAGCGCCTCGCCAATCCGGCCGCGTGCCTCGCCGCAGTTGCCCTCACCGCCCTGGCCGCCTGGTGGACCGTCGCGGTCGTCCGCAGCCGCTTCTACTTCTCCGACCAGCGGCGGAGCTGGCGGTTCGGACTGGGCGCCTCCAAGGTAATGCTGCCCGTGGAGGCGGCCGAGTGGATCAGGAACCACCGACCCGCCGGGAACCTCTGGTGCAACTTCTCCAACTCCTCCAACCTGCTGCACCTGACCGGCGGCGACTACGAGGTGCCCGTCCTGACCAACACCTGGGCCGTGCCGCCGTACGTCATCCGCCAGGTGGAGAGCACCTTCGTCAGCCCCTCGCCCGACCTGCGCCGGTTCAAATCGCTCGTGGCCGAGTACAACATCAACACGGTGGCCGTGCGCTTCACGCGACGTGTCCCGCCGCTCATCCGGCTGCTCGCGGGCAGCGGCGAGTGGGCGCCGGTGCAGGTCAGCAGCCGGTGCGTGGTGTTCGTGCGGCGCGCCGGGGCGACGGCGGAGCTCGCGGCCGCCCACGCCCTCGCCGAGCGCGACGCGACGGGCGCCGAGTTCCTCGACCGCATCGCCGCGACCGACCCGATCCCGGGCGCCGCCCTGCTCGACGCGGCCCGCCTGCTGGCGGCGCTGGGCTGGACCGACTCGGCCAAGGCCGCCTGGCAGCGGGCAGTCGCCCTCGAGCCGTCCCTCAAGACCCGATAGCCGCCGCGACGGCGCCGTCGCGCCGATGTTATAAGTCGTGACAACGGCCTGCCTAAACGGTATACTGTCCCGATCATGGCAGGGCCCGACGAATTCGTGAATCGGCGGGGCCGCTCCCGTTGGGACAAGCTGGCGGCGGTGGTGGCGATGGCCTCCCTGGCGGCCGCCGGCGCGCTGGCCGTCATGCTCGCCGTCCGCCGCGTCGCCAGCTACGACCTCGGATACCACCTCGCCTACGGCGACCAGCTCCTCGACACCGGCCGGATCGTTCAGAGCAACCACTTCATCTGGACGCCGATCACCCAGGAGAACGTCTCCGGGCCGCAGGGCCTCGGGCCAAGCTGCACCTACGACGCCGAGACGAAGACCTACCGCTTCGTCAACGCCAACTGGCTCAGCCAGGCGGCCATGGCGGCGGTGAACCGCCACACCGGCGGCATGCGCGGGCTGTGGGTCATGCCCATCGCGATGGTGGCGGCGATCTTCGCCATGATCGTCTTCGCCATGCGGCGCGGCGGGGTCGGCTGGCACCTGATCGCCGCCGGCGTCCTGCTGACGGCCATGACCGCATACGAGCGGTTCAGCCTCCGCCCGGAGCTTTTCGGCTACCTCGTGCTGGTCGCCCAGTGGGTGCTGCTCGCCTCGCCGCGCTTCGGGTGGCGCGCCGCGGCCGGGGTGATCGCGCTTCAGGTGCTGGCGGTCAACTTCCACAGCTACTTCCTCCTGGGCATCGCCGTCAGCGGCGCGATGCTCGCCGGCCCGCTCGCCCGCTGGGTCTGGGCCAGGGCCGTCACCCGCGCCGACACGGGCGAGCCGCCCGGGCGGCTGAAGTGGCTCGCCATCGCCGCCGGCGGCTGCGCGGTCGCCTCGCTGGCGAACCCCTGGCTGCTGCGCGGCGCGCTGATGCCCGTGCGGGCGCTGCTGTTCATCCGCGCCCACGACATCGCCGGCACTCCGCCAGACGCCCCCGGCATCCACCCATGGGCCGCCATCGGCGAGTTCACCTCGCCCTTCAGCCGGGACTTCCTGCCCGCGGCGGCGACCTACGCCTACGCCCTGGTCCTTGCCCTTGCCGCCGTCGCCGGCCTGGTGGCCCTGCTCCGCCGACGCTGGGCGGCCCTGCTGGTGCTCGCCGGCATGACGGTGATCTCCCTGCGGATGCGGCGGAACATCGCCCCGGCCGCGATGATCCTCGTGCCCCTGGGCCTCATCGTCCTGAGCGACGCCTGGGGCAAGCTGGCCGGGGCCGTCCGTCATCTCCGCCTCGCCGACGCCGTCAGGGTCGGCAGGTTCGCCCTGCCGGCCGTCACCGTCGTCCTGTCGGGCTGGTGGATGTTCTCGCTCATCACGCACCGGTTCTATTTCGCCGAGAGGCGGCCCTGGCGGTTCGGCGCCGGCGTCTCCAAGATGCTGCTGCCGATCGACGCGGCCGACTGGATCAAGGCCCACCGCCCCGCCGGCAGGGTCTTCTGCGGCTACGACACCTCGTCCAACCTGCTCTACCTGGCCCGGCCCGCCGTCGAGGAGGTGCCCATCCTCACCAACACCTGGGCCTACCCGCCGGCGGTGATGCAGTGGGTTCTCGACTGCACGGGCGGGCGGCGCGACTTCGACGCCGTCGCCTACGAGCACGGCATCAACACGGTCGTGCTCCGCAGCTCGCGGGTGACCGGCCCGCTGATGACGGCCTTGTCCGAGTCGCCCCGCTGGGCCGTCGTGCACGTCGCGACGACCTACGCGGTGTTCGTCCGGCGGGCGGGGCCCAACGCCGACCTCGCCCGCAGCGCGGGCATCGACCGGGCGAGCTTCGACCGCGCGGCATACGTCGCCCGCGCCGCCGGCGACGACCCGCTGGCGGCCTTCGCACTGCACAACGCCGGCGTCACCATGCTCAACCTCAACTGGGGCAACCACGCCATCGAGGTCTGGCGCGAGTGCCTCCGCCGCCGGAAGGAATATCCCCAGGCCGCGGGCAACCTCGGCTGGCTGCTGACCGTGCGCGGCGCCAACAGCATGATCCTCATGCAGGAGCACACCGCCGCCGGCCAGCCGGCCCAGGCCCAACGCCGCCGCGCCGACGCGCTGTACGACTGGGCCGAAGCCAAGGACATCCTCAGCCGCGAGCGCCGCGCCCGCCCCAACGACCCCGGCGCCCGCGCCAGGCTGGAGATCCTGCTCCAGCACACCGAGGCCTTCGGCCGCGGGACCGTGCTCAAGCCGCGAGGCTCAGAGGGCTGGAAAACGACGTTCGCATCAGGTAACCTCTCAGCCGGGCAACGGCCCCCCGGCTGAAAGGTGATACACATGCACACAGATGCATACGGCAAGCTCATCTCCTCGCTGGCCAAGACCAACGACAAGCGGATCGTCCTGCTGGTCATGGACGGCGTCGGCGACTGCGACAACGCCGGCGGCGGCACCTCCCTTCAACAGGCCGCCACGCCAAACCTCGACGCGCTCGCCGCGACCAGCGCCCTGGGGCTGCTGCTGCCGATCGCCACGGGCGTCACGCCTGGCTCGGGCCCCGGGCACCTGAGCCTGTTCGGCTACGACCCGCTCGTTTACCAGGTCGGGCGCGGCGTGCTCAGCGCTTTGGGCATCGAGTTCCCGCTGACCAAGCGCGACGTCGCCGCCCGGCTGAACTTCTGCACGATCGACGCGGCCGGCAACGTCACCAACCGCCGCGCCGGGCGGATCAGCGACGACGAGAACCGGCGCGTCCTCGGGCGGCTCCGCGAGAAGCTCGCCCCGCCGCCCGGAGTGGA